>Ga0307375_10003250_pt1 | contig 16095 bp, 23 predicted proteins | sample TR1MG_FD_202531 | JGI IMG/M metagenome (GOLD analysis project Ga0307375, IMG submission 202531) | Soil microbial communities from Risofladan, Vaasa, Finland - TR-1 | ecosystem: Environmental > Terrestrial > Soil > Coastal area > Acid sulfate soil | place: Finland: Risofladan, Vaasa | collected... | reverse complement strand
TAAAACTTCTTTTGCATAATTAAGTTGTGCCGAAACATCACCAATAACATTTCCTTCACTAAATCCCATATTTAATACGGCATATTCAGGTATTTCTTTTTTGTATATGGAACGGTTAATTTTTACCCAAAATAATGGGTCTCCAATAACTTCTCCCATACCTAAAATTTTTCTACTTTCTTCATCTCTAAGTCCTATATGTTTACAATCTTTAAAATATTTTTTTGTAAAGGATAGTTCATCATCATATGATACTAATTTTTTTGCTGTTATTTTTGCTGCATCATTTTTTCCTAATACTCCACTACCTAAAATAATTTTTCTTTTTGGCTCAAGGTCTCCAATATTTTCTTTATAAAGATTTTGATTTGGATGTAATGGTAATAGTGTTCCGCCACCAAATAACATTGTATCAGATTTTTTATTAAATGTAAATTTTAATGTTTTTATTATTTCTTTACATACATCATCACCAAAGTTTGTATGCCCAGTCCATCCATAATATCTAATTGGTTTCATTATATCATACCAACAATTATCAAATTATTTATTGCTTCCATTAAATCGTCTATGTTATAATTATTATTAAAAAATTCTATTAATTCTGCTTCCAATGGTTCTGTTTTACTAATTGTTTCTTCTTTTCCATTAATCCAAATTCTTTGATTAATGTAGTCACCTTCTACTTCATAACCAGGACCAATAATTTTAATTTCTCTTCTTTTATATGAACTTTTGTTATCTGCGTGTAAAAAACAATTTACACCATTTATGTTAGCTAATATATTACAACTATTTGATTTATTATCTTTACCTAATAGATTAAATTTAAACCCACCAAGGTGTTCTTTAAAATCTCTTGTTAATAGTTGACAAACATCGGCATCGTGAATACAAAGGTCAATATCAACTGATAAATCTTCTTCTACTTTTAACAATCCAGAACGTGTACAAATTATAGTATCAATTTCTTTACCCTTTAACCATTGTGATAATTTATTAACAATTGGATTATATCTTTCTATATGCCCAACCATTATTCTAGATTTAATATTTCTGTCTAAATATTTTTCTGCATTTCCATTTGCTATTATTGGTTTTTCAACAAATATACTTGGGACTTCCTTTTTAATACAATAATCTAGCATTTCTTCGTGTAATGGTGTTGGTGCCGCTATAATTACATTTGTTGGTTTAAATTCATTTATAGCAATTTTATAATCAGTATAATCTACTTTTTTAGATTTATCTGAATCACAAACTTTTATAGTATGTAATGTAGACCTATTTATTCGTTGTAAAATTCTTAAATGGTTTTTACCCATATTTCCAAATCCTATCAATAATATTTTTCTCATGCTTTCACCTGAATAGTTTTAAAAAATCTTTTTGATTTTCTTTCCAATTAAAATTCATTTCTGCAAATTTTCTTGCATTATTTTTTAATGTTTTTAAAATTAATTCGTTCTTACACATTTCCATTTTTTTAGATAATTCATCTTCATCAACTTCATATGAAAGGCAAGTAATATATGGATTTTTTACTTCAGCTCCTTTTACTGTAAATCCATTAATATTGTCTTTAATAAGTTCATTCATTGGTTGTGTATCGGCTACTATAACTGGTATACCACAAGCATTTGCTTCTAATGTATTAAGACCTATTGTTTCCCATTTAGCAGTATTAATTAATACATCGGCATATTTCATAAACCCAATAATTTCTCTTCGTGTAAATATTTTGCTATTAAGATGCGTTATAAAAAGTTCAGTGTTTTTATCTTGAATTTTTTTATATGCTTTAATAACTGTAGTAGTATTTTTCCTATTTCCTACACCACCACTTCCAGCACAATGATAAAAGATAAGTTTATTTTTTTCTGGTGGATTTGGAACTGCATCCATTTCTTTTAAATTAGCCCCCCATTTAATATGGATAGCATTATAAAGTCCTTTTGTTCTTAATAATTTTGTCATAAATCCTGTTGGAGAAATTATTTTCCAATATTTTTTATAGTCATTAATTTTATCCCAATTTAATCTTTCATAAACAAGGTAACCAATAGTTTTTATTCCTTTTTCTTTACAAATATCTAATTTGTTATGGTCTTCATCCCACCATTGTTGATATTCATTAAATACACAAAAGTCAGGATTAATTTTATCCAACCATTCTTCAAATTCTTTTTTTGGAATTATTTTTTCATTATAAGATTCCAATGATGTAAGTTTTGGAAATTCTACACCTATTTCATTAAGTCCACATCTAAACATATGAACTTCATGTTTATCACTTAAAAGTGCTGTAACCATATCTCTAACAACATATGAGTGTCCTTTAGGAGTTCCCCACCAATTACCTACGAATGCTACTTTTTTCATTTCTTATTCACCCAATAAATCTTTTAAACTTTTTTGTATATGATTTTCTATATCTGAAGAATCTTTTACCGCACAGATTATTGTATCTGCAACATTTCCATCCCACCAAGTAGTTTGGTATATTGGATATAAGCCACATCTTTTTAAAAATATTATTAAACTCATTTGTCCAAAGTATTGTGTATGTAATCCTTCATAAAAATCATTTGGTGAAATATCGTAGTCAAAAAATAAAAGAGAAGGTATTTCTATTATCATTACACCATCTGTTTTCATATGTTCTACAAGTATTCTAATTTCTTTTATTGGGTCATTAATATGTTCTAATGCATGGAACATACATACTGCATCATATTTATCAAGTTCTTTTATTTCACTTGGATTTCCATAATGAATTTTGTGTGATATTTGTTCGATAAGTGCTTTACTAAGTTCTGTACCTTCAACATCAAATCCTGCATTATTTGCGGCATTTAAAAATAATTCATGTCCACATCCAAGTTCAAGTAGTTTTCCAGAGTCTTTAAATATTTGTAAAAATTTTAATCTCATATCTGCAACTTTTTTTGCATTACTTGCGGCACGTTTATTTACTTTTAATTGTGCAGAACTTACATATGATTTGTATGCTTCTGGTTTTACAATACCTGCTTTAAAAATATGTCCACAAAATCCACAAGTAGCTAAATCAATTATTAATGGTCTAGTATTTGTAGAATCACAAACTGGACATTTAGTTGTCATTTTTATCATCCTTAAATATTTTATCTTCATCAAGTTGTCTTTTTAATTTCCACAATTCTTTAATTAGTGTGTTAACATCTCTTAATCCAACTTTATCATTTGTAACAAGTAGTTCAAGTTTGTATGGAAGACTTTCTTTCCATTTTTTTAATTCTTCACCAATTTCATAAATATCTGCTTCATTTCCATCAATTACTTGAACATGTAAAATTTTAACTTTTTTTAAAGTTTCAACCGATGAAGATTCTATTTCTTGATTTTCCAAATTTACTCACCCCAATTTCATTTTCAATTTTTAATATTGTATTTTGTAATTTATTTTCAATTACTCGAATCGGTATTTTTTTGAATAATTGTTTTCCTTTATTTGTATAATATAAAAATAAACAACCCATTTTTATTTCTGACCTATCAATAAAGGAGTATTTTTCAATAAGTTTTACCCATTCTTTTCTAATCATTTTATCCCATATAATTTTTGTAGTCTGAATGAAATTCTTTAACAAAATTTATTTGTGCATCTATACTTTTTATTGCATCCATAATACTTATATTATTTATATTTTTCATAATAAATAATTCTTTAAAATATGCTCCACTAAAACCTTTTGTCATACAAGCATATTCTTCTAATTCTGTATCTGATGCTTCTTTAAAATAAAATTTTAATAGCCTTTTTCTATTTATTTTATTTGGTTTATCTATAAAATAAATTCTATCAAATCTACTTGGACGACTAACTAGTCCTGGGTCAACTTTGTCAGGATAATTTGTTGTAGCTATAACAAATGTATTGTTAAGTGGTTTTATTCCATCCAAAAAATTTAAAAGTTCACTTCTATGAAAATCTGAAACGCCATCAATATCTTCCATAATAATTATTCGTGGTGTATTACCACAAACAATATTTAGATATTCAACTGAATCTTCATATAGTTCATTATTTTTACAGTCATATACAATAACAATATAATTTTTTTCTTCTATTAATTTATTTGTGAAATATTTAATAAACATAGTTTTACCATTTCCAGGTGTACCATAAAAAAGTATTCCACGTTTAAATGGCATATTGTTATCTTTGTAGAATTTTTTATTTGAAAAAAAGTTTTGTATATTTTTGAAAACTTTATCTTCCGTATTATCATTTAAAAATGGTGCTTTAGTATGTTCAATTTTAATTTTCTTTAAAAATAAACCATACGAACCTTTTGCAATTGTATATGCACCAGGTTTAATTAAAACTTTTTCGTTAACAAATTCAAAATCTTTTTTCCATTTTTCTTTATTTTTTATAAAAAAGATACAATATTTGCTTAAACCATCATAAGAAAAACGAGAGTCTAAAATAATTTTGTAATATGTTCCATCATAGAAAAAAGAATAGTAATATGAATCACCATCTTCATCTTCTTCATTAACTATAAGTTTAATATTTTTATCGTTTTTATGTTCGTCTAAAAATAAATTAACTTTTGTAAGATTATCTGTATATTGTGTTTCATTAAATTCTTTTGGTATTTTATATTTTGTTCTGAGTTCGTTTATACGTTCTGATAACCATTCTTCATTCATCTTTATTCCTCGTTTAGTTCTTTAGCTATTTTTTTTATTTTTGATTCCGGTAGTAATTCAAAGTTTTCCGAAACACAATGACCACCAACTTTTCCTTTTGGTGGATATAATATTGGTCTTACAACATGTTCCATTTTTAATTTGGTATAACCTTCGTTGTAAGTTTTATTTGCCCACATATACGCCACATCAAAATCTGCACCAATCTCATCACATATTTTTTTAATTTCTTTACAAAATAAAATATTCCAACCATAGTAAGTTGTTGATAAAATTTTTCCAAGTTCTGAATTTATTGCTTTCCCAACATTGTAAGTAGTTATTCCTATACTATTTAAATGTTCACAAGCAAGTTCAACTGCTTTAGATGTTCCTCCAACAGGTTTTTCAAATATTTTAATTCCTTCATAAAGATTTGGGTGAACTCCCCTAACAAAACTGTGTACTATTGGAACATTTATTTTTTTACTAAGTTCTTTTGTTGTAAATGGTGGGACTGTTGAATTTATAATCACAACATCTTTTATAATATAATTATTTAAATATGATGAAACTGTTTTAATAAACATATCTTTATTTTTACACGGAATATTAATATGACATACATCATATTCAATTTCTACAGGTGGGTAAGTATCTATTTCTGTAATATAAACTTTATTTCCAGCTTCCTCTTCAATTTGTTTAATTGCTGAACCAACTTGTCCACAACCTATGAGCAAAACATTCTTCATTTATTATCACCTTTTATTTTTTCTTCAGCTTGTTTATCATTTTCAACAATTTCGGCTTCAACATCGAAAACTTTTTTTCCATAAAGTTTATTTCGTGTTTGCCTATTTTCTTTAAACATATCTTTGCTTATTTCATTGATGATAATGTTTACATCGCCTGCACCACTTGGTTTAATATCTCCCATAAGTTTAGCTAAAAGTTCTAATCCTCTATAAAGTTTTTCAACAAGTTTTACATACGTATCTAATTTTCCTTGTTTTAATGCAAGATTTTTTGTTTCTTTAACTTCATCCAAAATTACTGTTATTTCTTTTTGATAATCAATACACATCATTTCAAATTTTTTGTAACTTACAATTTCAGATTTTTGTTTATCCAAAACCCTTCGTTTTTGTTTTTTCAACCATTTATTAATTGATTGTGGACTAATTTTAATATCTGTTGATGCTAAAAAATCACTAATGTAATTTGCAGATTTTCCATCTTTATACATCTTTAAAACTTTATCTGTAATACCCAATTTATCTACAGCTAAAATTTGTGTTCCTCCTCTTCCTGGCCCATCAATATCTATTGTCATTATAATTTATCAACCTCAATCTCTCGTTCTCTAGCATGAAATCTCCATTTTTGTCTTGCTGTTCTTATAAAAAGTTCATCTTCATCTTTATTTGATGTTGAAATATTAAATTTATTACAATATTTCATAATTGGATTAAAATCAATATTTAATGATGTATTAACAAAAATCCTTCCTTCAAAAATTCTAAAATGTGGTACATTATCTAAAACACCAGGAACGTAATATGAATATTTTTTTTCATCTACCATTCTGGTACAAATTCTACCAAACATTTTTTGGTTAAAACGTGAAGACATCCCTTTTCTTAATTCGTAATCTATTTGTTTCCCTATCATTTTTAGCCCTCAATTAACTATGTGTCACTTTAACTATTTAAATCTTTCGTATTTTACAAAGTATAATTTTTGGATTAAAAATATGATTATTTTGAAAATTGTAATAAAGTGATTCATCCACCCCACCAAAATATGTCCCATAATGCGAGCCTTTAACCAGGTTAAGACTTTTTGATTGGAGGCTTGTAAAGATATGTTTCTTAAAAAAACGTTTCATAAAACGCTTAGGATTTGATATTTCGTATTTTGATTTTAATTTCATATTAAATCCCCTTCGTGGAATACACACTATTTTTGAATACGCGTACAGCTATAGGTACAGCTGTGTATACAATGTTATAACCTTTTCAAACAGGTATACCCTGTTACAAAATGGTACAACGTGGTACCACGTGGTACCTCATAGTGATAGAGAAAGGTAGTACCATTGGAAAGAGGTTATACCATTTTCCAACTTTTTGGAAAAGGTTGGAAATGGTTTGTTCATATCTTAAGTTTAGGAAAGTAATGGAAAGGTTTGAAAAAGGAGATATTAAGGAAAAGGTTGAAAGGAGGTACCAGCTGGTCCAGCTGGTCCAGCTGGTAACCACGGGGCAGTTGTAATTATGTCTAACAAAAAATGAACACAAAATAGAAAGATTTATATACTTAAAGTGACATATAGTATTATGAGATAGATATTTGTATACTAGTTTAATAGGGATTAGCCCAAAATATGGCCGGGTTTATTGAAGGGATTGGTAAATTTTTAAAACTACCTTCCCGCAAAGATGTAGAGCAACTTAAAGAAAAGGTTGCCACACAGGAATTACTTCTTAGAGACTTCGATAGTCCTATAGCTCCAAAAACTTCATTAAGTTCTTTTGCACTTGAGCAACGCCCAGTAGAGGATGTTCCAGGTGTAGTTTCTAGGATGGTCACAACACGACTACTCCAAAAATTATATCTCACAAATCAATTTATTTTTAGAGGAGTTAATGTTAGGGCAGACGAACTTATTACTCGTGGTTATGATATTGAAGGTGAAGATGAAAAAGGAATTACCGCTTGTAAAAAATTAATTGATGACAGTGGAGGTACTAATTTATTTTGGCAAATATCAGTTAATACCGATGTAGCTGGCGATGGATATCTTGAAAAAGTTCCTAATTTAAAAGGCAATAAAATATTATTGCTAAAGCATGTTAATCCTGTTAATTTTGGTTTTACAACAGATAAAACAACTAGTAAAATAATTATTAATGATAGAGGAACACCAAAATCTTATACGCAGGTTGTTTATGGTAATGACGGCGTAGCAGAAAATATTGAAGTTCCAATTGATAGAATTGCTCATTTACGATTTAATACTTTTGGTGATGAATTTACAGGTATATCAAGTTTACAACCAGTTTATAACACGACAATTAGATTAATGAATATGGAACATGCCGCTGCAGAAGCCGCTGTTAAAACCGCAAATCCGATTATAGTTGGACAAACAGAAACTAAAAATCCTAATGAACTTAGAAAGTGGTCTGGTATTCTTAGTCATATATCAGCACAAGAACAAGTATTCTTACCTGCAGGAGTTAAGCTTAGTATGTTATCACCCGGATATCAAAACTTTAATGCTTATGCTGCATATTTCCTTGATGCTGTTGTAGCCGCTCTTGGAGTTCCTAAATCTATTTTAACAGGTAGTTCTGATTCAGGTGGTGGAAATAGGTCTACAGTTCAAATTCAGTCAAGACATTTTTACAGTGTTATTAGAGCAAATCAAAGATACGTAGAAATATTATTTAACGATATATTTAAAGATTATGCAGAAAAAGCTGGATTCAAAGCTCCAACATTACATTTTAAAGACATAGCTGAAGATGCTGATGTTAAAGGTCAGAGAGCTATTGAACTTTATGATGCAGGAGTTATCACACTTGAAGAATCACGTTCTATGATAGGACTTGAAACTACAAAAAATGTTAAAGCAGAATTAAGTAAAAATATGGAAAACAAAGCTAATATTAAAAAAGTTGGCGAAGATAAAGATTTGAAAGTTTCAGATAAGAAAGCGTTTTTTCCTGCAAAACCAGGAAGTCCAGCTGGGTCACAACGTGGAATAAAAAAACAACAGAAGATAAACCCAGACGTTCCTTCGGTGAAATAATATGTATGGTTATAGAAATAATACACTAATGCAGTTTAAAGAATTTAAACATAGGGTATAATGAATAAAAAAACATATGAACAATTAATGAAAAAGTTAGATGATGCAGAATCACATTTACAAGTTTCTCACCCAGTTCCTGGCTCTTTGGAGCCTCACAAGGGCTCCCCAGAGCTTATTTCAGAAAGTATGGATATTAATAATATTTCAAAAGAACAGTTATCGTTAACGCATTGTATGTTGCATATGTTTTATCACAATAAAAGTGGGAAGGGATTGACGCCTAGGACAATTGAGAAACTTCATAAAGAGATAGAAGAAAAATTAGATTTTCACGAAAAATTTGATGGACTTGATGAACAATGATAGATTATGTTAAATTAGAAGAGAAATTAATAAAATCTGAACTTAGTGTTAGAGATTGTATTAAAGAAAGAGAAACCTTGGCCAAAATTGATAAAATATTATATAAATACGATTCGAGAACACCAGAGCAACTTAATGCTTCGTTAAAAACATCGGAGTCGTTGAGCAATATGAAAAAGTTTAGGTTACCACTTAAAGTTCGTGGTACAATGCTTGGTACTGGAAGACATAAAGAAAGGTACTACAAAGAAACAGAATTAAAAAGAGCAGTTGCAAAATATAAAGGAAAAGTAATACCAATTAAACTTGACCATAAAGATAAAGAAGTTGGGTCAACAGTTGGTGTAGTTGATAGATTATTTTGGATACCTGCTACTAAATCAATTGGATATGAAGGCCACATTAATGATGTTACACACGCATTAAATATTTTGGATGGTGTTATCACAGATGTTAGTGCTACAATATATTCGATGAAATTATTTGATGACGAATTTGGTGTCATTGGAGTAGATTTAGATTTTAGTGAACTTTCACTTGTAAGTGAAGGTGCGTTTAAAGGAAATACATTAACCCCGGTTTTATAAAAATGCCATACACTAGTGTAAGCGAATTACCTACACGGATAAAAAAATATCCATCTAGAGTACAACGTATGTGGATGCAAGTATTTAACTCAACATATAAAAAAGTATTGGGGGAAACTGGAAGTCAACAGTCAGCAGAAGGAAGAGCATTTATGGCAGCAAATTCAGTTGTTAAGAAAAATATGTCAAAGTTTGGTGCTAGCAGATATGGACATGAATCATATTTCAGACATTTAATCGATAGATATTTAGGGAATTTGGAGGGGTGAATAATAATGGCAAACTACCCAAATAAAATGTTTACAACAGTAAAAGTTCCAAAGACAAATGTTAAAGTTGAAAAAGCAATAGATATTATTAAAGTAATTGAAACAGGGATGAATAAACCAACAGATAATGAGAGAAGTAAAAAGAAAATAACAGAAGGGATTTATCCTTATAACTTTTAAAGGAGGAATTAAAAATGAGCAAAGAGGAAAAAACAGAAGAGACTCCTGAAGTAAGTGAGGAGGAGAAAAAAGAAGAAGCTACTGAGGTAAAGAAAGAGGCTTCGGAAGAAAAGCCGGCTGAAGAGCCAGTTAAAGAAGAAGCTCCTGTAGAGGAGGCAAAAGTTGAAGAAAAGGCTTCAGAACAGCTTGAAGAAAAAGCTCCAGTTGAAGCACCAAAAGTAGAAGAAAAGCCAGCAGAAGTACCAGCAGAGGAAAAACCTGTTGAAGTAGCTCCTGTTGAAGAGGTTCCTGTTGAGGAAAAGCTTATAGAAGAAAAGGTTGAGGAAGAATCCAAAGAAGAGGATTCATCTGAAGACTTGAAAGAACAACTTACCGTTATTAAAGAAGTTAGGGGTGAGTTGGCTAAAGCTTATAAAGAGAATAAATCACTTAAAGCTGATAATGAAAAGCTTGAGAAGGATATTTCAGAAACAAAGAAAACTTTAGAAAGTCTGACAGTAGAACTAAATTCAATTAAGACAAAAGAAGCAGATGCTGAAAAATTGGCATATAATAAGAGACTTGAAAAATTGTCTATGGATTTTGAAGCACTTGGTCAGAAGAAAACTGTTGAGCAACTAAGTAAGATGGATGCAACAGTTGTAAAAGAATTTGAAACAATAACAAAAATGGCTTTGGATAAAAAGTCATCTGAAAAACTTGATTCAAAAACTGTTCCTACACAAGCAAGCGGACAACCTATTAAGGTAAAAGCAGAAAAAAAGAGTATTGAACAGTTAGATAGTAAAACGTTTATGACAGGAATATGTGATGTTCTTGCTAGACAACAACTTGTTGATGGCAATTATTCAAAAAGAACACTACATTTATAAGGAGGAATAAAAATGACAGATATATTAAAAACACCAGAACAACTTGATGTTGGTTCTACAACAAAAATAGGAAGTTCAAGTTGGAGCGGACAAACCGGCGGTATTGGTTCAGTTATGGGAAGTACATGGAGCCAGAAAATCGTTTTTGACGCACAACCTGATAGAGTAATTTCAAAGTATTTCCTTGAGTTTAACGACTTGGTTGGAAATAATGATGTAACAATTGTTATTCCAAAGATAGGAGACGTTGACCTTATGGGTGGACGAGCAAATTACGTAGAAGGAAAGACAAGGGTTATGACAGCTTTTGACAGTGCTGACAATATTACAGTTAGTCTAAATTCAACAGACGTAAAACTTGGCGGATGTGCAATTTCATTTGAAACTGCATCAGCTACAAGGGTTTCAATTGTTGAAATGGCACACAAACAGCTTGTTAGGCAGTATCTTAATACAATAGAAACAGATGCAGCCGCAATACTCTATGGTGCAACCATTGGGTCAAGTAACGCAAGTGGTGTATATGGCGGAGACGCTTCAGCTACCACAAACCTTGAAACTGGAGATGTTATTACAGTTGATAAGGTTATAGATATGAAGATTGAACTTCAGAAGAAAGATTTTGCAAAGAGACCAAGAGAGTCAGTATTGATGGTACACCCAACACAGTACAAATTTCTCTTGAAGAGTTCTCAGTTTACAAATGCTGCAGAGTTTGGCAGTTCAATGGTTGTAACAAGAGGAGTCATCGAGGAATACGTTGGTATCATTATAGAGGTCTCAACACAGATAACAGCCGCAACAACATGGGGAGCAGGTGCTAATATCTCAGGACATTATGCATTTATGATAGACCCAAGTGCAGCTGCAGGAATCGTTTGGAAGGAGAAAGCTAAGGTTAAAGTTGTAACTGAGGACGATGAAAGAGTCCACAAGGTTCTACTTGACGCTTGGTACGAAATGACGAGGATTAATGACAAGGCAATATGCATTGGTCATTTTACAGACGCATAAAGCCCTCCGGTGCCTTTAAGGGCACCGTAGGTTTTTTACCTACGGAGGTATAATAGAAAATGGGAAATATAGGATATAGAGATGGTGACTTTAATGTTAAAACATTAAAGCTTGAACAAAAGAGGTTAAAATACGATATTTATCCGTATTATGCTAGTACACATTCAACAAGAATTTGTTCTGCATATGGATGGCTAAATTCAACTGCCGCTACAACCTTTCAGAGTACAACTTTTTCAGTACCAAGAAATGTTGCATTTCATAATAATATGGGTGCAGATGCTGAGAGACAAATGAAAGTTAGTGTTAAAGGTTATACAGCACAGGGAGAATTTAGAGAAGAAATATTTACACTTGCAACCGCTACAGATGGAAGTACAATTGGTAGTGTAGCTTGGGCATATATTTCTTCAGTTGTACCAGCAACCGCAACAAAGGGTTATGGAACATACGGTTCTGTTGCTTTAAGACTTGGAAATAAGGTCGGGCTTACAGAGTATTGTGAAGATGTTACTGACATACTTAATGTTATGATAGGAACATCAAAAAGTATGATTGGCTCAGCATATATGGTGAGTTCAGCAACACTTTTTAACAAGACAAACCAGACTTTGGACGTTACAAATTCAAGAACAGCCGTAGTTGGCTCAACAATTGGAATTGTATATAGGTCTAAGTTCCAGAAAAGAGTTAAGAACTAAATTTGAGGGATTGTAAAATCCCTCTTTTTTATTTTAAAGTAGGAAACAAAATATAGAAATTCGGGTGAGACAGAATGAAAGATGATGTAGTAAATGAAGAAATGGAAAGAATATCACAAAAGTTGTTTGGAAAACCAGTTAAAGACATAAAGTTTTGCATGACGACAAATTATATACATCAACAATTAATAGATGGTGAAGAGTGTTTAAGAACAGGATTGTATAGTTGGCTTCCAGTATTTGATGGTGTTGTAAGGCAGTGGCAAGATATGGACCCTGCAGAGTATGAAAAGTATGATATAATACACGTCAATTTGTCTGGGCAAGACATACACATACCAGGTGACCTTAAAAAGAAACTTGGAGATAGTTCAAAAACAAAAGTAGTAGCTAATAATGATTATACGGTAGAATTATGGCAATCGTCATATGATTACCTTACTACAGTTGGAAGAGAACTTCAATATCCAGATATGTTATTTGGTACCGAACCAAATCAAGTTGGTGCAATGGAGTTACTAACTGAAAGAAATGTTCATTTGATAACACATCCGTGCTTTGTAAAACGATTAAAAACGCTTACACCAGCACAGAAAAAAGATATTATTTCAGTAATGTGGCATAGATATGATAATTATGCGGTTGTACCAAGTTTAGCAGTTAAAGATTTGGGTCCAAAAACACGATTAATAGGATATGACCCAAACAGTGATAAGAAACGATATTTAACTTCATGTCACTACAACTACGTTACACCTGGAACAAATTACATGGATTTTTGTGAACAGTTAATGGAAAGTAAGATTATAGTTGACCCGTTTACATTAACAAGTCAAAGTAGAACAGGCTGGGATTGTGCAGCATTAGGAGTTCCAATGGTTGGAAGCGATAGAAACTATTCAGTTCAAAAATGTTTTCCGCAAACTATGTGTTCTCCACACGATATTAAAAAGATGAGAGAACTTGTAAAGAAACTTTTAAATGATGAAAAGTTTAGACAAGAAGTAATAGATTACGCTAAAGAAGCAGTAGAAGAAGTTAATTATGAAAACTCAAAGCTAAAATATTTAAGGGCTCTTGAAAAAGGTAGTCCAAAAATAAACATTTAGGAGGATATTAAAATGGTTAATAGTGGAGTAAATGCAGGAATATTAAATAAAAAGTCAGTTGAAACTTATACAACAAAAGGGTTTACAAATGAAGGTGTTGCTAATTCAACCCCTGAAAAAAGACTTAATGAACCTGTTACAGGCATAACAACTGATGTTATGAGTGTTGATAAGAATAAAAATGTTAGTGGTGGCGTTCCAAAAGTTGTTGGTAGCCCAGTAAAAGCAGATGGCTCACGTGGAGAAGGAATGACAGACACAGAATCTGTTATGAATAATAAGTGGCCAGGACAGAAAAAGTCACAATCAGCAGGAATGGTTGGCGCAAATAACGTAAACGATGCTGGTTAAGGAGGAAAAAAAATGATAGGTGGAAGAAATCCAAATCATCCAAGTTATTTTGTTGATGTAGTTGAAACAGTTCCAGTAGTAGAATCAGTTCCAATAGTTGAAACTGTAGAATCTGTTCCAGTTGCAGAACCTGAGGTTGTAGAACCAAAGGAAGACGAAATAAATAAGGACGATTTATATAAATTGACAAAAAAGGAACAAGTTGCAAAACTTGTAGAACTTGGTGTGTCAAAAGAAGATATTAAAAATCTTAAGTATGAAGAAGATAGAATTAATACAATAATAGGATTAAGAAATTAGTGGGGAATCCATTCCACGTATAAAATTAATGGAGAGGTGAAAAATGGCAAGTGCAGATGATGGTGTAAGTGATTATAGCTTTACAGCTAGAAAAACTTTGCCAGTAGAAGCTTATAAAGAACGATACGCTTATACAGGAGGCGGTCTTATTGAATATATAGGACGTGCAGAACCTGGTAAAAGTATTAGTTCAGCAGTATGGCAAATTAAAAAGATGTCATATGATGGGTCCAATATTGGAGAAATTAATTGGGCAAGCAGTGTTACAAACTTTATCCACTATTGGAGTGGTTTAGGTGGTCTTGGTTTTGGTACTGTAGGAACAACTTATGCAGATTATGTTTATGGTTAAGGGGGATTACAATGAATAAAAATTTAACATTTAAATTGTTGTTGTTACTAGTAATTACCCTTTTGTGTAGTGCGTCAGTTTGTGCAGGATACATGCTTATTATGAATCCAACAACTGGTAAACTTGATTATGTAAGTGATGGTAATTTTTCAGCTAGTTCAACATTTACCAATTTAACTGTTTCAAATACAGCCACACTATTAAATTTGATACTTACAAATTTAGAAAGTAATGTGGATGGAACAGGGTTTAATATAACAGCGGATAATTTTGTAGGAACTGTTAGTACTGCAAATAGTTCTTCGTATTGGGATAACCTTGATGTACCTGAAAATATAACTACATTAGGAACAATATCAAGTGCAACAAGTATTACAACAACAGAAGCAATAGTAACAAATTTACAGGCCACCAACTTAGAACTTAATTTGGATGGTACGGGATTTAATATTACAGCAGAGAATTTTGTTGGAAATCTTACAGGGTATGCTAATAATTCCTTGTATTGGGACGAACTTAATACAACAACAGATATAACTGAGTTAGGAACAATATCTAGTGCTACTAGCATTACTACAACAGCAGGAATAGTGACAAATTTAGAAGCTACAAATTTAGAAGCAAATATGGACGGAACAGGATTTAATGTAACCGTTGATTGTATATTGTTTACTAGTGGTGGAAGTATTTGTACAGGATAGAGGTAAACAAATGGCAGAATTAGATAAAAATATTATAGGCGGACTTATTATAATAGCGTTAGTTCTGTCCGGAGTTTCAATTACTTGGATGTTTACCGAAGAGAAAACAGTTCTTGAAAGAGATGGTGAAGTATTAGGTATTCATAGATGGCACGTTGAAGCAGAAAGAACTTATATCAATAAAAATTCTTGGTATAGAACAAATACAATGTGTCCTAAGATTATAGAGATGGGAGGTCGTGAGACAGCTACACGGTGTTATTACCCGTCAGATTATTATGAAATGTTAAGCAGAAGTATAAAGAGAACTAATTTAGTAGAAGATGATTTTATAGTTACAAGAAATACACCACAATACGCGTATGGTACACGTGGAGCTTATGCTGGAATTTTGGATGAAGTATTTACTTTTAAGGAAACTGAAAAGGAAATAGATTTTCCAACAAAGTATGAAGTTGATTGGACACCAAAAGATACCAGAAATTATAAGCTTGTTTGGAGAGTTTGGGATGTCAAAGATATGAATTTAAAAGATGGTAATTATTATGATTGCACATATACTTTTGGCAATTTAAAAATAGATTTAAAAGATGATTGTAGTAAATTGGATAGAGCAGAAGTTAAAGATGATAGAATATGGTTTTATTTTGTTCCTGAAAGAGGTGAGCAAACATTTGATTTAACTTTTGTAGACCCTCCTAGTTCATGGTGTTATCAAGAAACAGCTAACGAAACTTCGGTATGTGGTGGACTTGATACAGGAACTTATCTTTGTTCAGGACTTTGGGCAGTA
>Ga0307375_10003249_pt1 | contig 16096 bp, 15 predicted proteins | sample TR1MG_FD_202531 | JGI IMG/M metagenome (GOLD analysis project Ga0307375, IMG submission 202531) | Soil microbial communities from Risofladan, Vaasa, Finland - TR-1 | ecosystem: Environmental > Terrestrial > Soil > Coastal area > Acid sulfate soil | place: Finland: Risofladan, Vaasa | collected... | reverse complement strand
TTGCCGCCGTAGGCATTGAAGCCGAGCGCGTTGCTGCCGAAGCGGTACGGGTTGTCCTTGATCGCGAAGTCCACGATCTGCTCAGCGAACGTCGCCGAGTCCATGTACCCCGCGATGACCGTGAACGCGCCCACAGTCGGGGAAGCGTTCGTGGTCGGGACGTTGTTCGACACCCACACCCGCAGACCGGACACCGTGTCGATGCCCATCAGCCCCTGCCCGTACATCGAGATGTTCTCGGGAGTGCCGAAGCTGGAACGACGCGGGTCGATCTTGAGTTCCGCCGCGTACCACGGAGGAATCACAGCCCAGCGCCCGTTCTCCGGGACGTTGTTCTGCTCGAGCGTCTGCGCCAGCTTGACGAGGATCTTGAACGGGTCGTCATTGCCCGCACCCGTGCCGACAGCCGCAGCCGCCGTGAGGACGTTGGCTGAGGCCACGGCGCCCTGCAGGGTCGTCGCGCAGTAGGTGTCCATCAGGAGGCGCATGTTGTAGGCGGCACGGTCGGCCGCTTCCTGCATGATGCCCTTCGTCGAGGTCTGCGTCTGGTCGAGCTTGTCCCAGAAGAACCCGTAGGACTTCGCCTGGTCGATGACGAGGCTCTGGTCCGTGGTCGTCAGGGTCTGGAGCGAGATGTCCGTGTTGCGGGCGTAGTCCCCGACCGTCACATCCGCGACGGTCTGGATGCGAACGCTCGCACCCTGCCGCTTGATCTCGCCTTCGTACTTGCGGTTCATCACGTTCGCGTAGCGCAGGTACTTCTGGAGGGCGATCTGGAGCTCGCTCTCGAAGAGGACCGGAATGCTGCTACTGACCGTGCTCGCTGGAGAAACCATCGAGCCCTTCTTTCAGGGTTAGGAGGCCGTCACCGTCGCCCAGAGTTCGTCTCGCTGCGCTTCGCTGAGCGTGCCGACGTATGCCTTCTGGTCGTCGCGCGACAGGGCCTCGAACGTTTGTCGAGTCATCGGGTTGGTGGCAGTCCCCACAGGGGTCTTCGGGCCAGCGGGAACCGGCTTCGCCTCGGTCTTCTGGGCGTTCACTTCGGTTTCCGTCTCCTTCTCGATCTCCGCGCGGATTGCCTTGTAGAGCTTCGAATCCTTCGGCACGGCATCGAGTGATTCCGCGTCGAGGATGGACTGACGAGCCGTGGCACCGGACTTGTTCGCCACCGCGTTGAGAGCCGCCTGAGCGACCTTCTGGATTTCCTCGGCGTTGCCCTCGAGGGCCTCCGCGAGTTCCGCCAGCGGTGCGACCGCTTCCTCGTCGAGCGTGCGAGCCTGAGCGATCAGGCCACGCATGATCTCGACGCGGGTCCAGTCCTCGTTCGCCTTCACGTAGAGCGGCGTCTGCTTCGTCAGCGTCTCGAAATTCTCACCAGCGTTGATGCGCCGGATGAGGTCGTCGTGGTACGCCTTCGCACGGTCGGCCGTGCCCTGCTCTCGCCGCATCTCCGAGAGCGTGCGCTGCTTGCCAGTGTTCTCACCGTTCAGGCGCGACTCGTCGAGTACGTCCTGAATGGCCTTGAACCGCTTGGCGGCTGCTCGCACGCCGTCCGGGGTGGACAGGTCTAGGTCGGCTACAGCGTCGGCCGTGGCAGCGGCTACAGCAGCGTCAACGGGAGCGGTTACAGGGGATTCCTGCCCCGCCGTGACTTCCTGCTGCTCCGTGCTGACGGCTTCTCTCTGCTCCGTCGTCAACAGGTCACCTCTCGAAATCCTCCGGGCACACGAAAAAGCCCCCGCTCACGTGGTTTCACGTGAAACAGGGGCTCCGTGGTTCGGGTGGCCCGGTCTGCTAGATACCGTTCATCCTAGTAGGCGCATGATCAGATAGCAACCTATCGACGCACTCGGCCCGACTCGATGATGCGCCATGCCTCGATGCTGCCCGCGTTGATGTGCAGCTCCATCGATCCCGTCTTGCCCGCGACTAGGAACTCCTCGAGCTTCTCCTCGACCTCACGCGGCAGCAGGCTGATGAGAGTCGTCACGGGTGTACGCTCAGATCAGGAGGGTGACCATGTTCCGTGTAATCGTGGTGCTGGCGTTGAGTAGTGGGGTGCTCTGGGAACTCTGGTCGAACGTCGCTGACCCATTTATACGTTGTGTGCGCCGATACGGATGGCGCAAGGGCATCGGGTTCTACCGCTACATGCAGTCCGAGGCCGAGCGGTCGCCTAGAGACCCGGACGCCATCCACTTCCTGAAGGCTCACACCCCGCACTAGGGCACTCCTGCCAGCGCACCTAGCGCCTGCTGGTTCGTGGGTTGTGTTGGAGTCGCTGGGGTGTTCCCCTCGTTCTTCAGCAAGAATCCGCGCTCAGCATTGTCTGGCGTGAACAAGCCCCACCCCCATGCCTTGCGCGCCAGATCCGGGTGATCCACGACCCACTGATGGCGGAACTCCGTGCGGTACATGGTGTCCAGTGCCTGCACCGTCGCGTAGCTGCCGACCTTCGTCGCGGCCATCTGGGGTGCCACATCAGCACCGTATCCCTGAGCGATGAGGGTTTTCGTCTCGGCAGCCACCTCGCCGTTGCGCCACGTCGTGTAGTCGGGCAGCGATCCGAGTTGCTGTGGGTACTGCTGCTTCAGCGCATTCCAAGCGTCCTCGCGCATCGTGAACCAGCCCGTGTCGTCCATCTGCTTCATGTCTGAACGGTATTGCTTGACCGTGGGAGACGAGACAGATAGCCCGGTGTTCCCATCAATGTAGTCGCGCTGCGACTTCGGAAGCGCCTCCACATAGGCATCAACGGCGTTCCAGTCCGGGTTCCCGAGCGCGTCCGTGTTGTCGGCGATCGTCTTGTAGTAGGCGTCAAGAACCGGGTCCTTGCCGGGCCTTGTGCCGGCGTTCGCGTAGACGCCCTGACGCTGCTGGTACAGGTTGCTCTCGATTTGGTGGTACTGGGTCCGCCAGTTGTCCCCAGTGAACGGCTGCCCCTTAGCGTCCTGGTGGTTCGCGAGGTATTGGTCAGCCGTCGTGAGGAGGGCTTGAGCCTGCTGCTTGAACCCCTCTCCGATACCAGTTGGCGTGGTAGGACGCGACAAGCGTTCCTGCGTCTGCTGCTGCGCGAGATCAGGATGCTCCGTGAGGATCTGGTCCTGCGCAGACTTCGGGAGGCTGAAGAATCCCGTCCCGGTCTGCTGCTTCCCCTGAGCATCGGTGTATGTCGTGCCTCTGGCGATCTGGTCTAGTTGCGTCGTAGCTGTAGGCTCGTGCATCCGGCCACCGAGCTGCCCACCGATCTGAGTCCCGATGCTCCTGGTGTCGTTACCAGTCAAGCCCTGGGCAGCGAACGGAATCGGCAGTTCCCCCTTGAGGGTCGTCGGCTTGCCCACCATGTCCGTTCCCTTGAACGCATCGGCAATCGTCCCAAACGTCCACGACAATTGCCCGCGCCCCCAGTACCCGAGTTCCCCAGCGGACCCAGCAATCGCACCGCCAGCCTTCTGTGCCGCGTTCCCGGTGGTGCTAGCAGCACCCTTCACGCCAGCCGCAGCAACGCCGACCGTGTGCTGGATGAACTCCCCGACAGGGCCATACAGATCCCACTGGGTGTTGTCAGCGAATCCGGGGATCTTGGGAGCCCTCCCGCCAGTCGGGTTGATGACCAACTGCGGAACGTGGTTACGAAGCGCACGCGGGTCCTTCGGACTCACACCGTTCGCGTAGTTCAACGTTGCCGTGAGGATCGTCCCCATCGCGGCTAGACGGCCCATCGCCGTCCGCGCCATCTGGTTGGTGAAACTCGCCTCAGCCGTCACACCAGGAATCTGGTTCGCTACGCCCTGCCCCATACCCACGAGGCCGCGGGCGATGATCTCTGCCCGTGCGGAGAGCCAGTTCCCGAAGTTCAGGATCAGCCCGCTCTCTTCACCGAAGATGCGGAAGCTGGCGTGCCCAGATACGAGGTTCACACCACGGCCGATGTCGGCTGCCTGAGCAAGACTCTTCTCGTAGTTCGTCCACGCCACGTCGCCGAGAGGGACATCCTTGCCGGGGGCAATCAGGCTGAACGTATCCGGCAGTTCGCCAGTCTCCAGCCGCGTCAGGACCTCCGATGCCACCTGCTGCGGCCGGAAGAACTGGTAGAAGTTGTTGAGGAACTGAGCGCGCTGTCCCTGTGGGAGCTTCGCGAACAGGCCCAGCCCACCACCGGCTTCCTTCGCCCCGGTGTACGGGTTGTACTTCGCGCCAGCCAGCCCAAAGATGTCGCGGTCGAACATCGTGTCCGTGCTCACCCCGCGCTTCGCGAGTTCGGGAATGGCGTTGACGCTATCCCACGACTTCTGAATCAGGGCAACGGGGTCTTTCGCGATAAACGCAGCGCCAGTATCCCCCAACGACTTCGCGTATAGGTCGGGAGCGTAGAGGGCCAGCGTGGGAGCAAGTCGGCCGGGACCAGCGACGTCGAAAAGCGTCTCCATCGGGCGCGCCGTGTTGTTGAGCATCGTGATCGGACGGTTCAGAAACGTCCTAGCGACGTCGCGTGCCTTCACTGCTAGGTTCAACGGTGGCGGCTGGACCTTGGCCATCAAGGTCTCAAGGTGATCCTGCGCTTCCTTGCCGAACACCTGACCCCAGGCAGCCATCTCGGAGTCCTGCACCGGCTGGCCAGCGAGCATCTTCGCGAACGCACTACCAGCCGTCTGACGAGTGAAGTAGGGCTGTCCAGAGTCGCGGATGTAGTTGATGGTCGCGCTCTGCTCAGCATCGCTCATGCTGTCTGCGAGTGGAGTATAGGTGGCTCTGTCGGCGGTCATGCTCATCGCACCGCGCGCCTTGAAGTAGCCCTCCATCCCGCCGGGTCCGTTTTCCCATGAGTTCGCACCAGCGGCAGCCTGGCGAGCCCGCAGAGCAGCAACGTTTGCCTTCTGCTGCACTCCAGAGATCTGAGCGTCCTGAACAGCCGCGTTGATCTTGTAGAGCGGCACCGTGTCGGGGATGCTCGGGTTCGCGCCCTGCTCGCCCTTGATGATCGCGTTGCCCGCACCGCGAGTCACATCCGCCGCCGTGCGCTGACCAGAGGACTTCAGGGCATCGAGTTTCTGAACGGCGGTGTCGTAGCTCGTCTGCGCTGCCGCAAGCGGATCATTCGCACCGTTGAGCTTTGCCGCCGCTCCCGCAAGTTCGGCACGACGAGCTGCGATGACTGGCGACCCGCCCTGCGGCGTGATACTCGGGTGCAGATCGCGTAGTTCGGGGTACGCGAGAGGAGCGCGAACCACCGGGCCTGTCGGGTTCCCGTCCATATCGACAGGCTGCCATCGGACTGTCCAGTCCTTCGTCTCCGGGTTGATCGTGGCATCAACGACCTTCATCAATCCGTTGTTTCGGACGATGACGTTGCCGGGCTTGTAGTAACGCTGGACGTCCGCGAGCATCCCGCCACGCTTGGCGTACTCGTCTGCGAGACGCTGGTACTCGTCCTCCATCAGCGTGCCGCCCGTAGCACGCTCGGCACGAACAGATGCCTGCTCCATCGCTACCCGCAGTTGAGCATCAGTCAGCGCGGAAGGGTCGCTGGTCGGGATGCGCTCGGCCGGGTTGATGGGAACTTCCGGTGTCTGTGGATTCTGACCAGCACGAAACTGCTCCCGCGTGAGTTGCATCTGCGCTCGACGCACATCAGCCTCAGCCGCCTGAATCTCAGGGCTAGATGCGGGCCGCGTAGTTGCCACTGGCCCCATCGACTCGGGGTCACGGAGCAGCGTCGCCGAGGGGTTGCGGCCGGTGATGTCGCGGTAGGTCTGCTGGAGTTCCGGTGTCCATCCGTTCTGCCCGATGCCGTTCGTGCGGTTCTCCGCGATGGACTGCTGCATGTCCGCGTAGCGCGCTGAGAGTTCCGGCGTCATGCCGCCCTGCTGCGCGATCTCACCAGCAGCGAACGGGTTCGGGTTGGCGGGTTCGCCCGGTCGTGGGGTGAGGCTGTACGGCCCTGTCTGCGCATCTGCGCCAGTCGGAAGCGTCTGGGCCTGTGCTGACTGCTCAGGCGTGATGTCAGTGAACGGCTGCGACTCAGCGGCAGGCGCATTACGCGCCGACAGCAGTCCTTCAGCGGCGTTCGCACCGAGCACACCAACCGTCGCGCCGAGGATGGATGCAGCAGCCTTGAACGGGCCGGCACCAACTGCCTGACGTGCCGCGCCGCCCCAGTTCAGCACGCCGGGGAGACCATTCGCGCCGAGTCCGGGACCGTTGCCGATCAGTTTCGGAGCCTCGACCGCACCGATGGAGCCGAGCCCAGTAGCAAGCGCGGAAGCACCGCCGAGAGCGAACTGCGGGGCAATCCCGAGCGCCTGAGACACGTCAGGGCCAATGACCGGGATTCGAGCCGATGCCTGTTGGATCTGGTTCCCGCCGGGAATGAACGTACCCAGTTCCTGCGTTCGCTGGAGCGTGTTCCCGAGCACTGAGCCGAACGTGGGGTTCGTTGCACCGGGAACAGGGTTCGGGATGTTCCCGATCGTGGAGAGCACATCGCCGATGCCATGCTGTGTCTTGCGAAGCAGCGATCCCACCCCGCCGAAGAACGGCGTAGACGACTGCGGTGGCGCGGTGGGGGATGGGGTGAGCCCGCCAAACGAGACTCCCCCACCCCAGGAAGGCGGCGTCGGCGAGGGGGGAGGCAGCCCCTGCGCCGTCGCCTGCCATGACTGCCCGCTGTCAGCTAGTTCCGGCATTCTGTCCCTGTGCCGCTCGTGCAGCCAGCCGCATCACGGCCTGCGAGAAGTCCGTAGGAGCCTGTCCCTGCACCGCGCGAAACCCGTCCACGTTCAACACCGTCTTCGCGTCGTTCTGCTGAAAGACAGGGAACTGAGACGCCAGACGCTGCTGTCGCTCGAGAGTCCAGTTGTGAGGCTCACCAGTCACGGCGTCTACTTCTTCCTGAGTTTGCCGAGCGTCTTGGCGAGCGCAGCCTGCTTCTCGGCCTTCTTGCCGTAGCCACCCGAAGCGGCCTTCGCCAACTTCGACGCGGGGATCTTCTGGCCGGACGGCGTGCCGGTGGAGCGGTGCAAGCCGCCCTTGTTCTCAGTCGCGCCGGCGATCCAGTTGCCGCCGCTCTTCTTCTTCTGTGCCACTTACTTCTTCCCCTTCTTCGCGGTGGGAACGCCACGAGAACGGTCCAGCGCGTTGTCACGCCGCGATCCGTCCTTGATGCCGTGCGCTTGGTCCCACGCCGAGTCCTGCTTCGGAGTCATCTTCTTCGCCATCACGCCGTCCTTCCGATCGCACCCACGTTGTTGAGGCCCTGTGGTGTGAGCAGCCCAGCCTGTCGCGTGTACTCACCGGGCGGGAGTCCGCGAGCCTGCGCGTTCAGCGAGTCGAGCAGACTCGTCACGATAGGGTTGAACCCCGGTGACGAGACGTACACGGGCGTCGGGAGATTCCCCTGCGCGAACGGCGTCCCCGCACGAGCTGCTGAGGTCGCTTGTGAGAGGAAGTTCTGCGCGAGGCTCTGGTCCTGTCCCTGTCCGAACGGGAACACCGTCCCGTTGGAGAACACGCCACCCGACGCCATCTTCTTGAGTTGCGCGATCATCCCCGGCTTCATCTTCTTGAGCGTCTTGGCGTCGATCACGAATGCGTGACCCTCGCCGAGCGGGATGTGCATCTCGGGACCCTTCTCGTCTCCGATGTACGCACCCGACACCATGCCGCCGCTTGCCTTCTGCGGCAGCGGAGTCGCACCAGCGGAGCCTGCGGGAGACTGGGCACGGATCATCGCATTGAGCTGGTCCTGCGTCAGCGAACCCGTGTTCTGCGTCGTGCCGGTGTTCGCACCGGGGTTCGTAGCCGCCGTATCCGTCGTACCCGGAAGGGTCACGTTGTTGTAGTTCGGCGCCGGCACGTTGGACACGAACGGCTGCACCGTGGGCATCGTGACCTTCGACAAGTCCAGCGCGGGGAGCACGGGAGCCGTGGCCTGCGCTGCCTGAATCGGCGTGAACGAGTACGGGTTGTCCGGCTGCGCGGCCACCTGGTTCTTCTGCTCCAACGAACCCTGCAGCGGAGCAAGACTCGCGGGCGAGAGGAAGTTCGCCCCGTTAGCGAGACCCGCGTCACCCTGACCGAAGCCCTTGTTCTGGTTCGCCAGCACGTACGCGGCGTACTGACCCCTGTCACCCGGGTTCGCGGCCTCACTCGCCACCGTGCCGTTGATGGTGTTGAGCAGCGTCTGCTTCTGAGCGTTCGCCTGAACGTTGCCCTGCTCGACGTTGAACTTCATCTGCGAGTTGAACTGGTTGGCCGAGTTCTGCGCGGACTGGTTGGCGAGCGCGACCGTCTGGTTGAGGGCTGCCTGCGCTGAATTGTGCGTGTCCTGAAGTTGCGAGAGCTGTACACCGAGCGTGGCGATCTGAGCCTGCTGGGTCGCGATGCCCTGCGCGGCCTGATTCGCCAGCGTGGCGTTCGAGGTGGCGTCCGCAAACCCCTGCTTCGACACGTTGAAGTTCTGGAGCACACGTGCCTGCTCCAGTTCGGTGTTCTTCTGGGCGATCTGCTGCTGGGCGTCGGAGATCAATCCCTTGTAGTAGTCGATCTGCGCCTGAGCGGAAGGTGAGACGTACCCGGCCGCCTTGGACGGGTCATTCAGGCTCGGGTTGGGCGTCCACCCGGAACCGTTCCACTGGTAGGCGTTGCCCTGCCCATCGAACTGGATCGCCTGATTGACCTTCTGCTGGTTCGCGGCCGCGTTCGCAGCCGAAGCGCCCGCACTGATGGTGTTCGCGTTGGCGTTCTGCCCCTCGGCAGCCGCTGCCGCCTGCTGCGCGGGAGACATGTACGAACTGGCCTTGGACGCATCGTCGAGCCCAGGCTGCGCTACCCACGCCTTGCCGTTCCACTCGTGAGCGTGGCCCTGACCGTCCCACGCGAGGGTTCCGGTGTTGATGGTGTTCGTCCCGGCAAGTACATCGCCCATGCTGCTACTCCTCTGGCGCGTTCACGAGCCCGCTCTTACCAACGTCTCGCACGAACTCATTGACCGTGCGCTCGTACAGGTCGGGCCGTAGCCCCTTCATGATGTCCAGCGCACCCGAGTTCGCATCGTCCCAGAACCGCGCAATCCGCTGCGCTGGCGTCAAAGCCGTGTCACCCACCCCGAGGATCGCATCGATGGCGTCGAGGTTCAGGTCAACGATCGTCGTCACCGCGCGCTTCTGAATCTCCTCCACCAACGCTGGCAGGATGCTGCTCACTGAGCACCAGCGATCTGGCTCATCTGCGGTCCGCCAGGTACGGACGCACCCAACTGGCCCTGCAGCGTCGGGTTCATATTCATCCCCGGCAACGCAATCCCTGCCGCCTGCGCCACGTTGCCTGTCGTCTGCGGCTGCACGGCCTGCCCTGCGTCACCCATCCCACCCGGAGGCTGCATGGGAGGCGGCTGACCGGGCTGTCCCGGGGGAGGTGCGCCACCGGGCGGCATCTGGCCCGGAGCGCCCTGTTGGGCCTGCTGTGACGCCTGCTGCGCCATCTGACGCGCCACCGACCATGCGTAGTTGTCCGACTGCGCGATGAGGGCGTAATGCACCTGACCACGCACTCCATCGGCGACGATCTTGACCATCGGGTCGGGTCCCGGCTGCGTACCCGGTGGCACCGGAGGCAGTGCACCCGTCATCACGTAGTTCGTGATGATCTGCACCCAGCGGTTGATCTGCCACTCGCGGGCGTCCTGCTCTCGCAGGTACTTCTCCGCGAACTCCTCATCGGAGATGAGCGTGGCCTGCCACAGTTCCATCCCGACCTGAATCCGCACCGTCATCTCTGACGGCGTGTCGAGCGCCTGCGTGACGCGGATGGAGTCGGTGAGGTCGCGCGGGTCGAACTCGATGAGCCCACGGATGTCGCGCTGTGTCTTGCGGTGGCCGGGAGCGGCGAAGAAGTAGATGGGGACGTCGAGATCGCGCATCCAGCCGTGCATCCGCTGAATGACACCCGAGATCGCCTGACACGAGTTGTCGACGGGCTTCTGGTACGGCTGCTGGCTCTCCTGAATGCGCTGCTGAATCGCCCACGCCGCAGCGTCAGCCCCGGAGTCCGCACCGCCCATCTGCGGCATCACGGAATCCAGCCGCTCGAAGTAGATCTTCAGCGCCTCGAGCAGTGACTTGTCATCGATGACGAGCTGCGTCACCTTGCCCGGGTACACCGCGATCTCGTTCGGGTTCAGACCCGGAACCGGCGTGCTCTCGACGTTGACAGGTTCGCCGTCCTCGCCACGCACCGTCCCGTTGGGTGACTCCATCACCATGCGCGGGATGCCGTTCCAACCGGCGACGTTCGACTCGAGCGTCAGGAGTTGGTTGATGCCCGGCACGTACGCGAACACCGGGTCGAGTGCGGTCGCGTACTCCTTGCCGGGGACGTTGATGTCCGTGCGGTAGAAGGGGTCCTCAACAACGGGGCACGAGGGAACACCCATCACCGTGCAGCCGTGCTCACCGCGCCAGATCTCCGATGCACCCTGAACCGAGTTGCGTGGGCCGATCATGATGACCTGTTCCTCGCGGTCGAAGAACCGAATCAGCGTGTAGGCCGTCTGCGACTTGGACTCAGAGCCCATCGGCCCACCCTGGGAGATGCCGCCGATGATGCGCTTGCGCTTCTCGTCCCAGATGATGCCCCACAGCCCAACGTCGTCCTCGGGAATCCCCTTCGACCGCGCCATCTCACGCGCGAAGTCAGAGCCCGGAGCGCAGTCGGACGCAGCGATCTCCTCGATCACCGCAGCCCACTTCAGGTCCTTCGCTTCCCTGTCGCGCTCCTTGAGCACCATGTCACGCGGGTACACCGACACCGTGAACAGCGAACGCCCAGCGATAGCACGAGATCGTGAGTACGCCTTGCGCCGCGCAGCCCACACGTCACCGTGCTCCGCGTACACGAACAGCCCAGACGGCAGTTTCTTCTTCAGCGGCGCGAGTTTGCCGGCGTCCTTGAGACGCTGGATCTCCTCGTCCGACTCGTCGAAGTACATGCGGTTCGGCAGTCCGAAGTCCGCATCCCTCGGCAACACGAGATAGAACGACGCGGCCCCGACGCACTTGGCCCACGCAGCCTGCCAGTGGTTGTCAGGTCCGCCGCACTCGTACCAGAGTTGCTCGTCGAGTCGTTCTTGCATGCCGGCAGTCTTGTCCACCGTGGCTGCGAGATCGCCCTTCGCGGTCATCGGGATCACGGCGATGTCGGGTGCGTTGGCCGTGATGCGTGACGCGGCGATCGAGACGGCCTTCGAGGTCTCGCCGATGCGCGTGCGGATCGCCAGCGACGTCTCGTTGAAGGGAGGCGGGAGAAGCGTTCCGGTCTCGTTGTACGTGGTCGGATTGCGGTCACGAGAGATGAGCAGGCGACGGATACGCAGGTTCTGCATCATCTCGGCCTGCTGCTGCCAGTTCAGCCACAGCATCGACTGGATTCGGCTCTCGGACAGCCCGACCTTCTCAGCCACTCGTCACCGCCTCGGCGAGTTCCTCAATGGCTGCAGTGAAGGCAGCGTTGTAGGCGCGCTGCGCGCGAATGAGATTGACCGCAGCTCGCTTCAGTTCTCGCGCACTCTTCGTCATGCGTTCACCGCATCGTGCTTGCGCTGGTGGGCAGCCAGACCTGCTGCACTCTTTGCCCCGAGGCCACAGTCAAAGCAGATGTGCAGTTCGGGAGCGCGCACCTTTGCCACGTTCGCTGTCACGATGACGGTCTCTGTCTCCGGGGGTCGAGCGGTTCCCGCGCCTGCCGCATCCGGGAGAACCGAAGAACCGGGAGCAGGTGCGCCCCCGGAGACAGACATCCACGCGGGCCAGTTCTTCGGGATGACGTGAAGCCGGTAATGTCGCGGGTCGTCCACGTCGAAGAAGCACGACACGCACTTCCGCGACGGGTTCACGCTGTAGGCGCTCATCGCTTCCCCCACATGGTCCATAGGGACGCGAACCGCGTCTTGAGCGGCGCCCTGGTGAGCAGGACCGGACGCAAACCCATGCTCACCAGTCGTCCGGTGAGGACTTGCATCGTCTCCTGCACAACCATCTTGTTCCTGCGATTGAGATCGTCCACTACCTGCTGCATCGCGTAGTAGCCAGCCGGCGGACGAACCTCCGCGATGTAAGGCTCCAGTGCCGCGCGATCTACCTTGCTCATTCCGTCGTCCCATCTGGCCGCAGCCGCTTCCCGTCCGCAAGCACGAACGACGGCCCAGCCTCGTACGCCTTGGCCAGCGCCTCGAGTTCCACCCCGCGCGCCTTGATGCGCATGAGGAAGTCGTCCAGCGACTCACCACGCAGACGCAGCCGGTCGATCAGGTACTGCATCACCGGCACGCGCCCGGCGAAGTCCCAGCGTCCGTGAAACACCTCGCGCACAACCTCGTGCCCCTCGAATGCGTGAGCCAGCGCCGTCGAGCCCTCGACGTAGCGCGCTCCACACTCACAGGCGAACCTTCGATCGCCCCACTGAGGCTTCATGCGCTGCGCTCCCGTGCCGACTCCATCGCCCGCTCCAGTCCCGCGACGATCTCAGCCTCCGTGACTTCCACGATCGGCTCAGGTTCATCGCTCGACAGCTCCGCAAGCGCCAGCAGTCGGTCGACCGATTCTCGCCGGACGAGGATGACCTTGCCCACCGTGTCAGCACGGAGCCCACGCGACTTCACCATCGCACGCACCTTCGCAGGCGTCACCGACAGCATCAACGCTGCCTGCTGCACGCTCAGATACGCTTCCGCGACAGGCTCCTGCTTCTGGTCGCCTTCCAACTTCGCGCGCTCCAGAGCGGTCAGCGTGTAGGACGCAGCGCGTGAAGCAACGGGCTTGTCGAACGGCAGGAACGAGTGGTTCAGGCCGGCGTGCGTCAGTTCGTTCCGCGCGTCTTTGTACCGCATCCCGCAGACAGCGCCACCCTCGACGTGTCGGCAGGTGGACGAGTTCATCATCGACGGCACATCGGAGCCGTACTGCCGATCGAGTTCTGCGAGCCCAGCCTCCAGTGCGTCTTGGGGATCACGTCCCTGGGTGAGCGCAGCCTCAGCGCGACGGGCGCGCTCGTTGGCCGCTTCGAGCTGGCGACGGACCTCGACGATCTCATCGGGAAGCGTCATTCGGTACTCCTGCTCATGCGCGTTATCCTACACCGCTAGACGGCTCTGGTGGACAGCGGGCGCCCCGTGTTGTACGCGCGCCTCGGCATCACAGCCATCGGACGCAGCAGCGCCAACAGTTCCATCACCGCGTACCGTCTCGCATCCATGCCGTCCGCGTGGTTATCCACAGGCGTGCTCGTCGCATAACGGTTCTTGTCGTTCGGGTCGGTCCTCGTCGCCCATCGGTATCCCGGGAACTCAGCGATCGAGTCGAGGCACCCTGCATCGATGCTCAGTCGGTTCTCGTCCAGCAGCCAGCCGACGAACCCCAACCCCTCACCGCGCCTGTTGTCCGCTGCCTGAGCCGTCCAGCCCGTGCCACGAAGGGCCTGATTCAGCGTCTCGATCGCTACCGGCTCGGACGGGTCGCAGACCGCGATGCCTGGACCGTCCCATCCTGCGATGTACCCGGCGATCTCAGCGATGCCCACTGCGCCACGACGGTAGAACTCGCCAAACTGGTGCAGGTGGTGCTTCCCGCTCATCCCGAGCATCGTCACTGCCGTTGGGTCGCCACCGCCGAAGTCCACGCCTGCTACTCGACGCACCGAATCCCACCAGTGCCACGGGTCCTCGTGCCCCTCACGCGGCACCCAGACGTGAACGTTGGTGTCGAACTGGGGATAGACGAGCCCCGAACGCGCCACGAACGCCTGCGCATCGGTCGCTGGGTAGTAGGCATCAAACTCCTCCGAGAGCCCAGTGAAGTGTCCACGGCGCTCCGAGAGCCATGCGGCGTCACGTTCTGGACGCGCGTACCACGGAATGAAGACGGCACGATAGCCAGTCTTGCCCGCCTTCGAGCCCCAGTATTGGTCATGGAAGAACCCGTTCGGGCCAAGACGCGGATTCGCGGTCGAGAGCCCGAGGAACTGTCCGCCGGCGCTCATGGTCGGCTCTAGCGCTCCGAAGTTCCCCTTCGCGTAAGGGTGAAATCCTTCCTCGTCCATCACCACGCGTCGGAAGGTGTACGAGACGCCGATGTCCTCGGTGGACGGCAGCGCGAGCATCGTGTTCGTGTTGTGGAACGTCGCTTCTTCCGTCGCGAACCGCGCCGGCGCATGGGTGCGGAAATGGTCAGGTAGCTGCGAGTAGACGAACGCGGAGCGCTTGAGTTGCTTCTTGGCCTCGCGCTCGCCCTTGCTGATCAGTGCGATGTCGCCGGGCCAGTACAGCCCGCGCCAGAGCGTGTACGCGGCAACGAGCCACGAGAGCCCGAGCTGTCGCGCCTTCAGGATGACTTCGCCGTCACCACGCTCCCATGCCTCTGCGCGCTCGATGAGATGGGGCCAGCGCTCGAACTTACGCTTCGCTCCATGTTCGTTCGTATCTGCGTCGTCGAACAGCCCGGTATCGTCGTCGTCACTGTCTGGACGCACGTAGACGTAGTTGAGGAAACCACCGTCCGGGTCACTGAACGAGCGTGCGGCGATCTCGCGGTCGAGCGCTGCAATCGCTGCCTCGCGGCTAAGAGTCGCCGGCATTCAGCCCATCCCGTAGCGCCTTCAGGTCATCCAGGGTCGTCCCAACGGGCAGCGATAGAACCGCGACCCGCGCATCGATCTCGTGCTTGTCCGCGTACTCACGGAACCGCCTGGCCTCGAGGTTGAGCGCCTGAATGCGAGCTGAGGGCGGCGCTTCGGGGTCCTCGGCGATGCTCCACGCCACGCGGCTGATGTCGGCGGCGGATTTCTCTACCTTCGCGACGACGCGGGTGTCGGAGACAACAACAGCGGCACGAATGTCAACACGCGTCAACAGCCGGGAGCCTTGCTGCTTCGCTGTGGCCTCTGAGTAGCCTGCGCGGATAGCGGCCTGCGTTGCGTTGCGGTCCTTCAAATATTCCGCGACGAAGAGCGCGCGTTTGCCGCTGAGGGGCTTGTCAGTCACGGTGAGAGCCAAGTTCCCTCGGTGATGGTGCCGTCAGTGGGCCTACGCGCGTCCATCCTGTCATGCGGTCGGCGTAAGAGGCGTGGGCATGAGGCATCGCGGCATTGCAGAAGACGCACTGCATCGGCTTGCCTGAGAGCGGCTTGTCAGACACGGGGGCGGTACCCGCGATCAGGGCAACCGTCTTTCAGCGTCCACGTGAGGCCGAAATAGTGCGTGTGATCCATCCATGGCTTGCCGCACTCTCGGCAACGCGGCCCGTACAGACCGAGTCGCCACCTGTGGTAGCGGACTAGGAGACGGTGGAGCATCAGCTCAGCACCAACTGCAGGGCGGCCTGCTGAGGCCGCGCCTTGACGACAGCCGGGGCACCGGGGCCGAGAAGGCCGGCGGCTCGCTGCTCGGCTGTGACCTCCAGATGACACGGGCGGCACAGCACCTCGAGATTCTCCTGATGGTGCTCGCAGCCGAACGAGCGGCGACGGCCAGCGACCGGCACGATGTGATTGACCTCCCAGCTCTTCGCGGGCTGCTCGCACCGACGGCAGATTACGGCGTCCCGCTGGTGGTAGCGCCCGCGCCCATCCTGCTCGCCACGCCCCCAATACGCGCCGCGAGTGATCTCAAGCATGAACGTGGACGCGAGCGTTGCAGCCGCCCTGGAGGCTGATCCCCAGAAGTGATCACGCTCAAAGGCTTCGCGGTGCTCTGGCGAGCAGTAGAAATGCATCCTCCCTACAGACGGCGCTCCGCACTCTCGGCAGCCTCCCGCATGGGACGCGGGACGGCAGGGGGTCCGGTAGCGGTCAAGCTCGACACGGTGCCCATCAGTGGGCCGTTGATGCGCGTCAGTCCATGTCGCGAAGCCTCCCGGATCGGGCGTCACGCTGAGACCGCGCGCGGTCCAATGCTCGGGGACGAGGTGAGCGGGGAAGCCGGAGCCGCAGCGACAGGAGAAGAGCACGATTTCTCGCTCCTCAGCCGTAGTCGGGTACGGGAAGTACGCCATGCGTGCGCTCCTGTGCTGGTCGGGGCCGTCCCTAGACGCCGCAGCCGAGACGATCG
>Ga0307375_10003248_pt1 | contig 16099 bp, 13 predicted proteins | sample TR1MG_FD_202531 | JGI IMG/M metagenome (GOLD analysis project Ga0307375, IMG submission 202531) | Soil microbial communities from Risofladan, Vaasa, Finland - TR-1 | ecosystem: Environmental > Terrestrial > Soil > Coastal area > Acid sulfate soil | place: Finland: Risofladan, Vaasa | collected... | reverse complement strand
GTAAAGAATATCCAGAAACCAATGAAAGTATTCAGATTTTATCAAGATTAGCTGGTGATAATAATCCCGATGCTGGTATACCTAAAGGACAAAACCTTTACAACTTATATGAAAATAGGTCATATAAAGCAACTGTTACTGGATTTGGTAATGCCATGATTCAGCCTACACAGTATTTTCAATTGGAGAATATTCCTATGTTTAATGGAGCATACATTATTCTGACAGTAGAACACAATATCACTGCAAATAAAATGACAACTAGTTTCAGTGGAACCAAGTTGTTGAAATATCCTATGCCGAGAGTATTGAGTCCAGTTGCCTTTATGAACTATGACGGACAATCAATTGGTGATTATACCGCAGCAGCACTTACTTTAGGAACACAGTTAACTAGTATGGAACCAGATAGAGTTGGTAACCGTAAAGATAAGGGTGGGTTAGATGGTGTGTTTGGTGTTGATGTTTCTCACCATAATGGAAATGCTGACTGGAAAAAAGCTAAAGCTGATAGAGTTGAATTTGCATTTATTAAACTCACACAAGGAGATAGTTTTTATAGTGGTTCTGTACCCAATTATGATATCGATAAGCAAATTAATGATGCAATTGATAATAAGGTAGAGGTTGGGTATTATCATTTCGCTGAATGGGGGAACACATCTGACCCTGAAGTTGATGGTGTGACTCAAGCCAACAATTTTATTAGCAGATTAAGTGAAGTGCCGAAATCTAAATTTCCTGCCGTTCTGGATGTCGAAGGTGGTTGGGCTTGGGCTGCTAAACGAGGTGTACCGTATAGGTGGAGTAATAAAACAACGGACCTCAATATAATGATTCAATCATTTATTAACACAATGGCTGATGTGGGATATGAGACAATGATTTATTCTCGTAAAGGATTCATGGAAGAACAGCAAATCACTGGTTTCGGTAAACAAGCGTTATGGTTGCCTCATTGGTTTGATTTACGTGGAAAAAACAACCCAGAAAGAGACGAACCGCCAGTTCCAAAAGATTGGTTTGATTGGGATGTATGGCAATTCAGCGCACAGGGTATTGTTGATGGAATACAACCCGCTCAACAAGAAGGTGCTGAAGGTGTTGATTTAAATGTGATGAGGAAACGTTTTTTTAGGAAATACACTTAAAGCAATTCCTTTTTGAGTTCGTGAAGTCCGATAATGTTGTCGTCAACATTCTTTTTATCATAAACCATTTCCTTGATTTTCTGAATGGCTTTGGTGATATTATCATTGGTGTTGTCTTTTTCGATACCTTCTAAAATCACGAGATTTTCGTTTTTCATGGTTTCGAGAAGACTTTCTTTTTCTTTATCGTTTGATTTAATAAGTATCTTAAGTAAATCAGTATCACTTTCACTAAGGTCACCATATTTCTCATTAAATTTACCGACTGCGATTTCAAGAACGCTTTCATTAATAGGTTCAACATCAACGTTCTCAATTAACGATTTTTTCGGAGTTCTCACATGTTCCAATACTAATACAAGTGCTTCATGCATTTTATCAATATCCTTTTTCAGATGATTCTCATGTGTTTCGTGAATTAACGTATCAATAGCTTGATAAAGATTTACCTTATCATTATTAGGGAGAATGTCTTCTGTTACGAATTGTATTAGTTTTTCACGTTCAGCATCAATTTCTTCAATTGTGAATACTTCAAACAAATCAATTTGCTCATCAATATATTCTTTTGCTAGAACTTCACTTTCAATAATCTTACTTTCAATACTATTGAAAACATTGAATTCCATTTGCAGATATGGTGAATTTTTCACTACATCGAGAAAATTAGTGGTGATTTTCTTCGATTCTTCAATTAAGTTACCGTTGAAGTAGGCATCCTTTAGTTTGGTTGAAACCAATAAATTAACAATTCCTATGTTGAAGTTTTCCATAATGATTAACTCAATTTAAATATAAATACTATAATTACCTATAAACGCTTGACAATAATAATGCACGTTAATTAATCATCCACGTTCAAATCCTCAATATTCTCAATTTCAATATCTTGAATATCTTCATTTTTTTGTGGACTATTAATGCTTTCAGTGCTTTCCAATAGCTTCTCTATCTCATTTACCATGTTTAGTGCTGTTTTATTCAGATTATCATTTTTATTATTGTTTTCCTGAATAATCTCTTTCTGTCTGGTTTTCTTCTTAGTACCTGTTTCTTGTGTACTACCATAAACCAGTTTTTCAACGAGGTTGACATATTCTTCTTCTGTCATTTTACTTTCCATCATTGGGGGAGCAGCACCGCCACCAAGTGGCGCACCACCTAAGTCACCACCTAAGTCACCACCGGGAGCACCCGGAGCACCGCCCATCGGAAGCGCACCCATGTCACCACCCGGCAAACCACCTTCTGGTGGCATTCCACCTTCGGTTTCACCTGTCATAGCAGCCATATCTTCAATTGGTTCACCGAATCTCTTATCAATGTCAACAAATAAGCCAGATTTCTTAATTGTAACCGGAGCATCAGCAAGTTCTTGCATAACAACCTTCTCCATTTTCTGTTGTTTCAGGTCATCAACAATTTCTTTGTCGCTCATATTGAAAATCAGGCGTTTTGCAGTTGTATGTGACATTGCAGCCACACCACCTTCAGCACGTGTTAATTCAGTATAGGTCTGAGCCTTATCTCTTAGCAATTCAGACTTCAATAATTCTTGCTGTGTTGAAGGATTAGTAAGGGTTAACATAAAACCATTTAAATCTTCACCACTATAACCCAATAAATAAAGATGAATCATTGCCATCTTATTGAGTTCTTGAATCATTGCTTGTTGAATACGATTTACTTTCTTTGCAAACCTAATATCGTATTGCGCCATATTTTTTCCACCACCACTTGCGTCTTGGAAACTAAGGAATGGCTTCGGAACACCGAGACCAGTAAATAAATTGTCTCTGAGGTATTCAATATCTTGAATCTGGTCTAAGTTCTGAGCACCGGGAAGTGTCTCGATTCCTGTCTGTGTATTTGCATTTCTTACCGGAAGGAAATAATCTTCATCATTCCCCAGAATATTGAATCTGTAGTCGATTTGACCATCATTTGGAGCAACACTTGCTGTTTTTTTGAACGTAGTCGCAACTTTGTAGATGTATTCTTCAATATCGTCTTCATCAATGTTTCCAACATCGATTTTAAACACTTTTTTCTCACCAGCACGAATAATTCTGTAGGTAAGCATAGCATCTTCTGCCATAACAAGCTGACGGAATACCCTACGGACCTTATTTAAGATTGATGAACCATAAGGTAGGTATTTATCGTCTCCAAGAAGTCTAAAGTGAGCGATTTCAAATACATTGAATTCATCACCAGTCATTCTTTCCTTGAATTTCACCAATGGTTTACCGTTTTGAATTCTTTCGAATCTCTCAATTTCGTAATTCACGAGTTGTTTCACGTGCGTAATACCCTTTTTTCGTTCACCATAGAGTAGAACGAAATTATCACCATATTTACAAACATTTCTCACCCAAAACGGTAGGTTCACATTCACGTTTACAATATCGTAGAAAAATTCCTCTAATAATATCTTAATTCTTTCTTTGTTGGAGAAAATATTGAGCATTTTACCATTTAAACCAATAGTTGTGGCTTCTTCCATGAATAAATCCAATGCGCTACTAATAATTGGATAATATTCCATGCCCTCATAGTCGATATATGCGGGAAGTCTGGCTGCTTCATATTGTAGTGCTTTCTGGAACCCCCTATCGGTAGTACGGAAGAATTTATTTTGAAGTTCACGCTTCTGTTCAATCTCCAAACCTTTTTGATGAACTTCTTCAGGAGTCCTACCCCTAATAACAATTTTTGATTTTTCTGGTGTTGCTACAGGCGCAACAGATGTTGAATCTTGCATCCCAAACCCACCAATATTTAACATGGCACTGAGTTCTTGGTATATTGTGCCTTTTTTCTTTTCTTCGCCAGCCATTATTATAATTTTTTATAGTTTTTTATAAATACTCTGAAATTTTGAAAAAGTCAGTTATTTATAAATACATTCTATCTTTTGTTTTTATCTTTAATGCCTTGAAATAACCAAGCATTTGCACCAAGGGGGTTCAGAGGGTCTGCGCCATCTGCCGTAAACATCGGTTTATTCTTTAATTTTTTCTTTTCACCAATTTCTTTCATGTCATTTATGGTAAGGATTGATTTAAGCATTTTTTCGGTAATCCCCTTATTTTGCTTAAACTTAGCCATATCGAAATTCAAAACATAAAGCCCAATCGCCAATCCCATTATACTGTCATCATGGAAGGTTCGTTTATGGTCAGCAACACGGTTTCCAGCTACCGTAACGAACGTTTTTAACTCATTGAGTAATCTTACCGACCTAATAACGACATCCTCTAAATGGATAGCTCTCTGCATCTCAAGAACAACTGACGGACGGTTATTTCCAATAAAGAAACCCGGTATCAAATCAATATTCGATACCTTACCATCAGGCATGACTTTTACCCCCATCTTAATATATCCATTTAATCGGTCTCGTGTTGGTTTGTGTCCTACTTCAGCATAATGGACATTCTCATAACCCATTTCAAGTAATTTTTCAACAGTATGTACACCATGACCACCAGTGATATCAACAACACAATATGCGTCATTATATCGTTTACCGTATTGGTATGCTATTTCAGCAAGTTGTTGTGGACTTATTTTACCATAGTATTCCGCAACTTGCTCAACTTTATGTCGTTTTATTTTAATTTTTTTCGATTTACCGTTCTTCGTAATAACCTTTTCCTCAATAATTTCAATTGTTTTGAGCATATTGAGTGTAGAGTTATCCTCTCCGTGTCCCGGTGAAGCATCGAGTGCCATAATATAGGTTTCACCCGGTTTAGCTTCCTCAAAAATCCACATGTTACCATCAAGATATTCTTGCGTAAATTCGGTTTGAATTTCATTCTCTTCAATTCGTTTAAGATATACTTCGGCAATAAAGTTATCACCAGAACCTAGAAATGAACAAAGTAATTCCTGTGCGATTTTACGCATATCACCATTGGCATTACGGACTTGTTCTTCAAACCACGGAGAACTAGCAGTCCAACCATCTTCCATCAACTGGATTCGTTGTTCATTTGACCTACCATTGTCTTCTAACCTAATTTCATTAGTTTTATCCTTATTCTTCAACCAAACCAAATCTTCATTATATCTTGGGTCATTAAACCACCAGAGTTCAACAGCGTGAAAATTGTTTTTAGGTTTCCCATTTTCATCCCTTTCCCTTGCACCTTGGAATGTCTTGTAGAATACAGCATCAAGTCCAGAAGGTGTACTTACCATAATTGCACGACCACCAGTTTGTAGTGTTGGCAGTGCTGAAGTCCAGAACTTATCACCTTTCTCTGCCCACGCAGTTTCATCCCAGAACAACAGGGTTGGTGTCATACCACGCAAAGTCTTAGATGCGAATGCACCAAGTCTTGATTTGTTATCGTAAATCTTGAGTTTCTGAGTATCTTTGAGATTCTCATCAGTATTCCTACCAGTTTTTGGTCTAAGCCATGAAGGACAACCTTCAATAAATTCAACAACATCACTCATTAACTCACCAGTAGCAGTTTCCAGTTTATCGGCAACAATAGCTGCTTGACGGTTTTTATTGAACATGACGTACCAAGCAATATATGCGCAGGTGGTTGTACTGATACCTGCCTGACGATATTTGTTGGCAACGACAAACTTATGTTTTAGGAATGCCCTAATTAGGTCTTTCTGGAAATCAAATAATTTGAAAGGTACAATGAGACCATCAGTACCCTGAGTCTGGTCAAAAATTGTCAAGTAGGTTTCAATGAAATAGATAGGGTCTCCTGCACAACGAACGAACTCGTCTTCTTGTTCTGTAAACGTTAGTTCACAGGCTTTTTTTGCAACACCGTCTTTAGTGATAACAACGGCTTCAATGCTCCCTGTTTTTCTTAATTTTTTCGCTAATTTTCTGGCTTCTTCTTTTTGTTGTTCCAATTGAGCATCAAACGGAATAACTGGCACGTGTTCTGGAAAATTCTCATCGGATTTTTTCGATTTTTTCGGTTTCCTTTCCAAATCACTATTTAAATCAAGGTTAAGATTCATTATAAAATGTTTATAATAAATACTATCGACCTGAAAACAGCAAAGCACGGTACATATCTGGACGCACCGTGCTTCGATTTCCTTCGCCCAAATGGAGCGATGAACACTTATATAAATACTAGAACATTATCGAAGAAGTCTCAACAAATTCGTTGTTTTTTAAAATAATTTTCCTAGAACTCAATAAATCCTTAACCTTTGTCAACGACATACCGTAGTGAAACACCAATAATGGCACGTCATCGTCATCGGTTTCAAACATCTTCTCATAATCACTAAAACTACCATCAGGTTCTTGTTCCAGTTCATATGCGAGTGCGTGAATCGTATGATAACCATGCATATATTCTCTATCAACGGCTTCATGTAAACAGAAGAAGTTGAGTGAACTTGTTTTTAAATTAAAAATAGCATTAATGAAATCAGGTTCAGGTGGGTCTGCATTATCACAAGCAGGACTAATGTCCCATCTCCAAGCCAACACATCAATATTGGTAGGGTCTAACGAGAAAATGAATTCATAAAGTCCTTCATCTTTCGCATTATACCCAATCTTTAGAATATATATCAGTTTTAGTTTATCTTCATCCATAACATGATTTTATCATAAATACTGAGAACCGGGAAATGATAAAGTATAGAAGCCTCTTAATTCTTACTAAATTGTAAGCCACTTTCATTTTTAATTGCTGACAGTATGATATTCAATGAAAAGTCATATGCAGAAAGACTTTTCCTTTCCTTGTACTTGAAATATTGAAGTAGTAATTGGGAAACAAATGAAATACCTAACATAACCAATGCAATAGTTGGATTTATGAATAATGACAATACTGCAAGAATAAGGAATGTTGTTCTTAGATTGAGTGAGAGTCGCTTCCAACTCAGAACAATGTTCAGAATATCATCACTATATAATGTGAAGACCCTCCGGTATTCAAACCAGTTCACTTCCGAATTATCTTCTTTGGTTCCCTGAACCTCTGCGAAGATTTCGAGTTCACGTTGCTTAGAGCCACCAACGTAGCTCCTTTTGAATTTCAAATTATTAAATTTTCTATGTATCATAGTTCTTATACGACAAAGGTAAAAAAATGTTACAAAAAAACCCGAATTTCTTCGGGTTTTTTCAAATCTATTATTATGATTGTGTATTAAACACCACCCAATTGGGTCTTACCTTGTGTACCACCGTGTCTGAATTTACTAGGAATTGCAGCAGCTTTACTCGCTTCTGGTTCATAACGAACAGTTTCAAAATCACCACCAAGTCTTAGGGTTCCTCCGTTACCATCAACAAATTGTTGTAGGATTTCGTATTTTAGTTCAGGTGGAGTAGTCTTTGCTGCTCTACCAATCGCACCCATTTGTGGATTAATTAAAATGTTTTGGAATGCCTGTTTGAATAATTTTTCAATACCAGCAGCATCTTGTGGGTTAAGTTTTGCAAACCTCTCAGGAACGCTGAAACCCATAATTTCATTTACTGCTTGTGATTCGAAGAGTTCGAATTGCTTATCAATAGTTCTGTCAAGTTTTTGTAAAGTTGCTGATTTTTTAGTTTCAGTTAAAACAGGTTTTTTCAAACCAGCTTTTTCTTCAAGTCTGTTGCGAATATATTTTCTGAGTTTCGCTTCGCTTTCATTCATTGTAACGCTAACACTGTCTTTAGTTACTTCAACAGTTGTTATTTCAGCACCTTCGGGTTTTACAACACCACCACCCATTGATTCAAAACCTGAAATCATATTCATTTCTGGCTCTTCGTGTTTTGTTAAGTCTAATACGTTGTCTTCAGCAGGAGCTTCTTCAGCATCAACATCAAGATTCTCGATATCGATGTCTTCACCTTCTTTTTCATCGTTTTCCTTCATTTCGACCTGTGGTACGTTATCAGAACTCAACTTCTTACCAGCTTTTTCGCTAACCTTGATATTAACTTCTTCTTCCATTGCTGGAGGCATAACCTCAGTACTGTCAACCGGAATACCGTCTTCAGCAAGACCTAAACCACCAATACCCCCTTGGGTCTGTGAAGCACCAACTTCTTGGCTAATTGCTGTCATAATTCTTTTCAAATCAACTTTCTCTTTACCTGCTTTAACTAATCTATTATTTAATGCAGTGATTTGTTTGCCGAGATTAGCTGCAACGCCTTCAAGTTTCTTTACTTCGGCAGGTACAACAGCACTGTGTGCTGCTTTTTTTACGTCTCCAACATAACCACTTACAGCATCTTTTGCTTGGGTTGCTTTATCACCAATAGCTGTGCCAATTTGGGTTGCTTTATCACCAATAGCTGTGCCAACCTTTTGTACTCCTTGTTTAACATCACCAGCAACTTTACCAGCAGCACCTTTCATCATTCTACCCAAATTACCGAATAATTCGTTGATTTGTGCATCTTTATCTTCAGCACTGGTTTCGTTCATTTCCATTGAAAACGGTTCAACCTGATTTGCATATTCATCGTGTCCGTATTCGCCTTTTAGTTTTGCAAGAATTTCAGGTGTGATGAATAAAGCCACTGCTTTAAAGTCACCATCATTCTGACCTTCATCATGTGCGTTTGCGTAACCGCTAACCATATTAGTCATTTCTTCTTCACCACATTCCTTAACTGAATCGACATTATAACCACGTGATTCTGCGTATTGAGCAAATCCACCACATTCTGCACATTGTTGTTCTGCAACCTCTTCTTCTGGTTCTGAAACCATAATTTCGTCACTGGTTTCAGTATCCTCAACATTTTGTCCCAAATCTTCAATATCTTCAGGTGGGACAACCTTTGTAATTTTTTCAGCCATTGCTTTTCTGTCTTCGATATCAATATCAGGAAACTTATCTTTAAACGCTGAAAGGAATGTATTCACATATGATTTAACTTGAGAATCAGTTAATTCTGTTTTTCTCAATTGATTAGTTATTTTACCAAGACTTTTTTCAATTTCTCTTTCGATTTCAGTTTCTGGGTCTTCAACAGCAACTGCTTCTTCATCACCACCTAATTCCGCATCACCAGCTAGTGGGTCAGCACCCATATCATCCACTGGCATTTCACCACCCATATCACCACCAGCTAGTGGGTCAGCACCCATATCATCCACTGGCATTTCTTCAGCAGGGGCATCCATCGCATCAATTCCGGCATCCATTTCAGCATCCGGTGCTGGCATAGCTGGTTCAGCAGGTACTTCAGCAGCAGCAGTTGCAGCGTCTAAATCACCCAACTTATTTGAAGCCATTTCGATTTCCTGTTCAGCTTTACCCTCAATCAACATTCCTTTCTTACCAACACTTTTCATTGGCTTGATTTCAAGACCCTCATTGATGGTTTTAAGCATCATGTTCCTGTTTTTTCTGGCTTCAGCTAATTTAGTATATTCGAAATCAGTGACATTTCCTAATCCACCAATATATACGAAATCCGCAACGGTTTGATTTTCATTAAGACCACCTTTTTTGATGTAGTATTTATGCTGCTCTTTAATGATACCATAAGCAACGCCATTCGCTGCTTTTTCAATATCAATTAAAGTACCCAGATTACGAGTCTGTGATTCATTTACTGAAGTTCCCTTTACGTCAGCCAATTTCTTCATTCTGGCGTAATACGATTCTTGTGATGTATATTTCTTATTCATTTGAATATTTTTTATGTGCTAATTATTAGTTACATTTTTTTATAAATACTTAATTAAGAACAAAAAAATGCAGTTCTTATATTATTTCCTTTTTTTCATTCATAACACCGTATTTAATAAGCATCTCATTTACTTTAGGTGTGATTAAATTTTTTCTCGAATAATTGTCAATAACAGATTGGTTTGCACCATCAATCGAAACACTTTCATTAAGGTTTTTTCGATTCGAGTGTAAATCGGCAACAATATCATAGAACACCTTTTCGGCTTTCTTACTTTCAATGAAAGTTTCCAATTGTTTAGTTGTTACAATAATTCTTCTCATATGTCAGAATTTAATACTTCGTTAATACCTAATTCGTTTAGACTTAATTCTTGTGTGAGATAATCGTTCTTTATCTTCACCAGTCTTTCAAGATATCCGGTATTTCTTAAAACCTTAAATGCAATATTTTCTGATGAAAACTCACCACTTTTATCAAGTCCACTTTGTCTTAATTTTTTTATTTTATTTTTGAGTGCCTCATGTTTTCTCAGAAAATCGTCTTCACTCTTATTACCCTCCAAATCTTCGATTGCATTCATTAAGTCTGCCGATTTCAACTGCACATTAGCTGTATCAATATTAATTATCTTTTTCGTTGGCTTTTTAATCCACTCATCTTTAGCCAGTGAATATGTGCCAGAAGAATGATGGGGTTCAGCACTGTCTTGAAAATACATTTCAACATCATGTCCCTTTACTTGAATCGGTAATCTTTCTGTCCAAAGTGCCTTTTTTAATTTAAAATAATCACCCACGAATTCCTTGTTTTCCGAAATCTGATTGAAATCCAATATAACATGAACATCCATATCGGAATTTTCGTTGTAATTAAAATTGGCAATACTACCAGTTAATATAACGTCTTTATATTTAAGGTCTTCAGCACCACAGAACTCAATAAACCTTTTGGCATTTAACAATAAGGCTTTCCTGATATCGGGTTTGATTTTATCATCAGATTCCCAGACAATAGGATTCAATGTGTCATGCATTTGTATTGACGACACATCTACAACATCAGGTTCAATAACTTCTTTCAGAGTATCTGAAATATTATTTCTTCTCCAATATTTACCTGACCAAAAACGTGGATTTTTTTTTACCTCGTCCATACCAAATTCCACTGAATATTAAATTATTTACCTACTTTTGCAATTGCTGCAACAGGAATTTTAGGTTTCGCTTCGTCTAATTCCTTTTTTTCTTCCTTTTTACCCTCTTCTTCACCTTCTTCTTCACCCTTTTCGAATTCAGGACTTTCTTTCTTCTCATGCTCCTTACCTTCTTCGTCTTTTTCGTCTTCCTTTTCACCCTTTTTCTTGTCGAAATTCCATTCTTGGAGATTTTCAGGGTCAAGTTCACCAGTTTCAATATCAACTACTTCTGAGTCTTCAGCAGGAGCTTCTTCAGCTTCCCCATGAAGCATAGCGTAGAGTTCATCAACCTTTGCCGTTAATTCCGCAAGTTTTTCTTCTGGAGATTTTTCCTCAACTGGTTCTTCAGCAGGTACTTCAGCACCCATCTCAGCACCCATCTCAGGAGAAACTTCCATATCATCCGAGGTTTCAATTTCTTCAAAACCTTCGTTTAATTTGGGTTTAAATGTTTTGTCGAGTCTACCCATGACTTCAAATAACCTTTGTCTATTATCCTTTTTCATATTTTTGGTTTTTTAATAAATACTTTCGTTTAATTTAATCATTTTTTATAAATACTTAATGATACAGCAGAAATGTCCTTTGAACATCTTTTCTTTGAGCAGCGACATCTCCTTGACCTTTTGGTAATACAATTACATTCCATTTTTTCTCACCACCAACAGGTATTTTGAGCATGTCATCGTACATAATTAAAGTATTGATATCGACATTAAATTTATCGGCAATTCGTTGTTTAAGTACATCCAGACTTTCTGCACTGGTAGGAATTAATTTTCCTTTATCATCAACCCTTAAATGTGCCCTATCTTTGAGAAACAGGTCTTTAAATAATTCAGGTGGTACTATTTCTGATGTCTTTGCCTGTGACAAATCAACCTTTTTTCTCTCTTTTTCGGCAGCATCAACGGAAAAATTTAATGTTACGTTAGGGTCATTGAGATTATAAACGTCACCCATTTTTGTATGGGCATATGATTCAAATTTATATCCTTTTCCCTGTAATTGTTTTGTTATGTTTGTAGCAATTTCGAAATATTTTTTTGAAAAAAAATCACCAGCATCATTCCATCTGAAAAGCACTTTCTTTCCCTTATTCTTCCAAATGAGCGTTTCAATTTCGTGTTTCAATAGTTTTTCGAATAATTCTGGGTCATTAAGTAATAGGTTTAGAATTCTGGTTTGTTTACCAAAAATGTTGGGGAGCAAAACATATCTACCACGTCTTGCGTAACAGACTTTAGCACATGTGCCAGCACCGGGGCACGTATTTACAATATAAAACTTTTCATGTTCCATATCATATACAATCCCACGCAATGCAGGAATTCCCACATTAAACGTAATAGAATTATCCGCATCAGATTTCTCCATTTTAGCGTTTTGGCTATATATCTGTGCTGGCATTTTTGTGATGTTCTGTATAAATGCCTGAACGTCAATATCTCCCTTCTCATCAAAAGGAATCGCTTTATTGTGAACCAATAATTGTGATTTGGTTCTTTTATCGGACGATAATTTCTGATTATCAACTACTTTATTAAGATATTCTTTCAATGCTTCATCATTGATACATTCCTTAGAAACATCACTAAACTCACCACTCCAATCAATCTCATTAATAGGCATTCCCGCAACCCTGTTCATCATTTCGATAAGTCGCTGTCCACCATATTTTACCATTTGATTTAATTTTTCTATAAATACAGAATTATTAATTAAAGTCTTAGAGTATTTATGATAAATTCCTGTACGAAATGAATTTAGAATGCTTAAACGACATAATCACCAGTAACTTGGCAATACACATTGACCTAACAGACCTGAACTCTTGGGACTTGAATACTGGACTAACATCATTCAGTCTAACTAAATGGTCTGGTGCTGTAACCGATAACATCAATTTGATTGATTTTGGTTTAACCGCTTTTGATAATGGTAGAACTGATATTATGTGGAGTGGTATCACCTTAACACCACAAGATAACCTGTTTTCAATGTATAGGGTTGGATATAATAACGTTTCAAATCCGACAACTGGTGAGACAAGTGGGGTTACTGTTACAACCGAATTCCTACCTATAACTGGAATAACTTCGGGTTCAAGTGGAAATTATTTTGATTTAAACGGTGGGTATCTACAAGGATTTTTCAAGTTAGAAGATTTTAATTACGAGTTGTTACCAGCAAGATATAATGAAGGTATCACAATTGAAACCATAATGTATCTTTATCCAGATTCACAAGGCATTTTCTACATGATGGGTGCTCGTGCCGAAGACAAATACAATCCTTACTTTAGTGGTGAAACCACAACTGGAAGCACAATAAGTGGTGTTATAACAAGCTATAATAATTTTCTTGATGCGCTTGAACCTTATGAAGCGGTTAGACCTGCTTTCACATCACCAGAAAGTAATATGTATGAGACAAAATACAGTGAAGCACCACCACTTGATAACATAAAGAATAACGCTATCGCATTCGAACTAACACAAGATAATAAGTTGGCATATAAATATGTTAATAACGATGGCGTTGTTGTAACCAATACATCACCTACAGCAATTTATCCAACCACTGGTTGGACTATTATTGCAATGGTTTTTACCCCTGATGAAGTGCTTGACCCAGAACTGCTTGACTGTGCAGACCAACGATTAGGTAAATTAATATTCTACGTTAATGGACGTGCAGTCTGGACAATCAAAAAATTTCCAGAGTTTTATTTCCACGGATTTGCAAATGAAAAAGAAAAACAATTAGGTGTACCATATTCAATTAGTTGGGGTGGTGGTAGTTTTGGTTTGGCAGAGTCTTGGCACTACGATTATCAGACCTATATATTATATGGTGGTCAAGACACAGCGTATATTAATTCAAATTTCTTTGTCGAAGCAGACCCAATCCCAACAGATTGTTATACACCACCAACTGGAACTACTGGTACAACAGGTGGTACATATTTGGCTGGTTTGTCGTTAAGCGCAGACAGTACAACATTTAAATATGCAGATATCTGTGACCCAGACACTCTATTACCAATTACTGTAATGCGTATCGAATATACTGGTGGGACAGGCACAACATATTTTGTGAAATTCAACCAACCTATTTCAGTTTTATCAAATAGAGATTATGTTGCTGAATTATCTGTATATGTTGATGGAATATTTGATTCGGCAGCCGATAATAAAATCAGTATATTAGCGTATAGTGATGATGTTGATATTGATGTCGTTAGTGATATCGAATATGTGTTTCCTGTAACAACAGCATATTTTCAGACATTGATGGCTGATGGATTACACCCATTCCCAGATGGACAAGAATATGAATGGGTTGTTGATGGTATTATGTATTATGGAGTATCAGGACTTCAAGTGACATCAGAAAACGCATTAATTGTTGGATATGGACAAACACCAGAATCTGTTTTAAATTATTATTCAAGTGGTGATAATACTTGGTTACCAGTAAAAAATGTTTTCAGAACACCTGATAACACAGGACAAAATTTTGTAACTATTGGGATATTAATTGAAAGTAGTGCAGAACTTCTCACAAGTGGTACGATGTTCATTAAAGATTTCACATATACTGCTGCCGATATTCTGGTACAAGACGAAAGAAAGTTTGACCTGACGATTGAACAAAACTTTGATTCGAGTTTCATAGGTGGTATTCAGAAACTCAGGGTTTATGACAGAGCATTTACTTCACCAGAAATCCTTCACAACGCATTAATAGAAGTCGAATCCGACCCAAATAAAAACATATTAATAAGTAAGGGTGGAAGAATAATTTATCGTTAATATGAGTAGATTATCTGAGATTTTCGAAGGTTGGAAGAATTTCACATTCCCGAATCCATCAATTGAAAAAGAAGCGAAAAGACGTATAGAAATTTGTGTGGGGTGTTCCGATTTAAATCAAAGAAATTTTTGTGATAAGTGTGGTTGCTATATGCCAGCAAAAGTTAGGAGTCCGAAATCAAATTGTAAATTAAGAAAGTGGTGAGACTTCTCTGAATTTTTCAGTGTGTTTAATAGTTTCATCAGACCATTTCGACTTATCACTACAAGTAATAAGATATGTATTCTCCAATGCTCTTCCTTTAACCTCCGCAGAATCGATACAGATTTTCGTAGTGTTCTCAAGAATCCTGATTTTATCATTGGCTTCAATTACTATCCTACCGTTTAAGCATGTCATACACCCAATATAGAAACGTTGCTTTAAATCAAAAACAGCGTCTTTGGGAATGTAAAAAAACACCATACTTTCATCTGGATTATCGAGATTTTTTACTATTTTGTGTTTGATTGTATCGTCATCATCACAATTATCCCAATCGGTGAAGAAACGAATAATAATACCATCATCTACTTCATGAACATCTGGGAGTCCGTCAAGTAATTCAGATGTTCTTTTAGTGAGTAAGTGGTCAATTTTATTTAATAATATTTTCTTTTCATCTGTCATCTTAGCAATATGGTGTATTATGAACGTTATCCTTTAATTCATCGGTTCTAAGTTCCAGTGTTTCGTTTTCAATAAAATTTTGTGTATATTCTCGAATAAATAATGTTTGAATTTTTGGTGGTGCATTCTCAAATGCTTTGAAATCAATTTCATCACCATCAATAGTGTGTATGTTAACATAAATGTCACCCCAATCAAATCCATCAAACCACGATTCACCACTTGGTTCAATTGCATCTGCCATTGTACCACCCCAACTTCCAGCATCATACCATCCACCGACACTAATATCAATTTTATCTGCATCAAAATGCAATTCAAACTGAATTGGTTCTTTATTCACATCATAGATATATTCCATTTTAAGGTAATACACAAGAGTAACCCTATCAGCGTCTTCTTTATTGAATTCATCCCAATTACCAGTGATGTGAGAATCCTCAATTTGTAAGATTTTTACTTTATCACTTTTCCCTAAAAGCGAATCACAGATAAATTGTTTTTGTAGGTCTTCGTTTTGTAATAAATCCGTGACTTCTTGTTCCTTAAGAAACTCATCATTACCTAAAAAATCAAAATTGTTAATTTCTTCGTTAATAATTTTGACAA
>Ga0307375_10003247_pt1 | contig 16100 bp, 8 predicted proteins | sample TR1MG_FD_202531 | JGI IMG/M metagenome (GOLD analysis project Ga0307375, IMG submission 202531) | Soil microbial communities from Risofladan, Vaasa, Finland - TR-1 | ecosystem: Environmental > Terrestrial > Soil > Coastal area > Acid sulfate soil | place: Finland: Risofladan, Vaasa | collected... | reverse complement strand
AGCCTTCTCCATCAGGTGCCGCTTGAGCGGGTTTCCGTAACGCCTGCACACGCCTTCCTCCACGCGCGCAGCAAGAAAACTGTCCATGGTTTCGCCCGGCGGAACCGCATAGTGCGGAAACTCATAGCCTAGACGATCGAGCGTGAAAGCAAGCCGCTGGCTGACGAGATGCGTGTTGGCAATGGCCTCGGGAAGATCCCGGAACAGCGCCGTCATCTGCCGCGCGCTGCGCAGGTGGCGCGCGGAGTTCGGCGCAAGCAGCCGGCCTGCGCGTTCCAGCGGCGTGTGGTGACGGATGGCCGTAAGCACATCGAGGATTTCGCGGTCAGCCTCACGCGCGTACAGCACGCCGTTGGTTGCCAGTACGTGCAAATGCAGCGAGGATGCGAGGCTCAGTAGTGCCTGATTGCGGCATTCTTCGTCGCGCCGATGATGGCGCTGCAATTCGACGTAGAGGTTGCCGCGGCCATAGATGGAGGCAAGGCGAAGGAGCGCGTGCCGCGCTTGCTGCAGGCCTCCACTGGCCAGCGCCGCAGCCAGAGGCCCTTCGTCGCCGCCGGTCAGACAAACAAGTCCCGGAGAAAACTCCTCGAGATCATCCAGCGTTGCCGCGCCTTCTGCCTTCGCGGCCTCGCGCATCTTCATGCGGGTAATCAGTTGGCACAGGTTCCGGTAGCCAGCCTGCGACGCGCACAGCAAAACCACGCGCGGCGGTTCGTTCGGGTGCATATGCGGCAGCCATTCCGGCGGCACTAGCCGGTTGCCGAGTGCAGAGACCGCGATCTCCGCGCCGATGTGCGCCCGGATGTCGTTGCGCGATGCCGCCGTGTGGAAGCGCGCCGCGCCGTACACGCCGTTACGATCCGCGAGCGCGATGGCCGGCATGTGCAGCGCTGCGGCCTGCTCGATGAGAGCCTCCGGCTGGGATGCTGCAGCCAGAAAACTGAAGGCGCTGTTGGCATGCAATTCAACGTACGCGTCTTCAGTCATAGCAGGCTTCCAGGCACCACCGGTCGCCCGTGCTGTGGTGCACCAGCAGGCAGAGACTCGCCAGGCCCTCGCGGTCCACAGCCAGCACGTCCCACTCCTCTGTCTCCCACGGCTCGGTGGACCACCAGCACCCGCTGCTTTTCCACGGACCGCAGACCGCGGCAACAGTGAATCGCTGCTCCGCATGGCGAAAGGCCGAAGGCTTGCTTGCGCGCAGTTCCATATGAATCAGCTTGGGTGGACGGATGCGTCGCAGGGACATGCGGGCGTGGGCCGTCTCCGGCACGCTGACTTTGCTGCCGAGCGAGAAGCCCTCCATGCGAAAGCTCCCTGCACGATGCGAATCCTCCAGCGCGGGCGAGCCCACTCGATCGTCGCCGACCAGCGCCTTCAGGCGCGCGAGGGTCACATCCAGCCGCGAGGGCTCCGGCGTTTGCGGCGCGAACAGGCCCAGCTGCACTTTGCTGGACTGGCCGGCCTCCGCCGTGAGTGCAATGGCCACCACTGCGGCTTGCGGCGGATGTGCGCCCAACTCCAGTTGAATCAGCTTGAGCAGAAACCTGCGGTCCGTGGTGGGCAGCGCGGGCCGCACGGCTCCACGGTGCACGCTGCCGCCTTCCAGCTTCAGCTCCAGCGTCACGGAGGCAAGCGACATGGCCCGTGCCGCAGCGCGTGCTACCAGGCACTCCACCATGCGCGCAGCCACAAACAGCAGGGAATCGATCTGCTCCGCGGGGGCTTCCAACTCGCAATACTCGTGCAGCCGGAAGGAGGGCTCAATGGGCTGGAAGGCGTGCTCGGCATCGCCGCGCGCAAGCCGCTGCCAAAGGCGCGCAGCCGGACCCATGCGTGCCACAAGTTCCGCCTCGGGCAGCTGTGCCAAATCCCCAAGCGTGCGAATGCCCCACAGGGTAAAGATTTGCGCAGGCTCTTCGGCAAGGTCGAGTGCATGCATGGAGAGAGCCGCAAGCTGCGCGGCCTCTTCGCCTGTGGGAATCACAGTGATGCCGCGCGTGGCAGCGGCCTTCAGCCGAGCAGCATGGTAGTTTGCGCTCACCGCAAGCGAGGCGCGAAAGCGCGCGGCCAGCAGCGCCGCGCGCAGCCGCTCCGCCAGCTGACGGGGAAGACCGAACAGGCGCTCGGTACCGGTGACATCCAGCACAAAGGCGCATGCGGCTTCCTGGCATGCCTGCTGCACGCGTGGAGAAAAGCGTGCGCAGCACTCCAGCAATGCCGCACGCGCGGCTGCCTCACTCTCAGCCGAGCGCCGCAGCAGCCGCAGCCCACTGAGGGTTTCCGCCTCCAGCCGCGTCATGCCGTGCACCGCGCCGTGCAGTCGTGCATGCTGGTTCAGCGCGCAGACGGTTTCCATCGGCGCGGAGCCTTCCAACACCGCAACAGGCTCGCTCTGCAGGTCCGGTCGCAGACGCAGCAGGGCCTGCGCGGCAAACTCCGCCGCATGCACGCAGAGATAGAGCTCGCCACTCATGCGCTCTGCTCCTGGTCCCACGGGGCGCACGCGGACCATGTGGAGGCAGGCGGCCTGCGGGCCATGCTGCGAACGGGCGTAAAGCGCTGTCGCCCGCTTTCCACCGCAAACGACAATTCGCGCAGGACGGTTTGGCAGGGAGCAGTTGCAGGATCGGCACGGCAGGCCAGCACCAGGGCCGCACTGGACTGGGCATAGGCCGCGCGACCCAGCACCACGAGGCTGCAGCGTGTGCGGTCTGCCGCCTGACGAAAGCGGAACCAGGTCGCCAGCGGAATCCGGTTGCCACATTGAGGCTCCGCATCACCCAGGTCCAGCACAATGGCCGCAAAACCGCCCGCCTGCAGCAGAAGATCGGTTGCGCGCAGTGCCTGGTCCAGTTGTGTCCAGGGCTGTGCCGAGCCGCTGCCCCTGCCGGTCCGATTGGGCATCCCGGCACGCGCAGCGCCGCTGCAGCGCACCCACAGCAGGCGTGACAGCGCCACTCCGCAGGCTGCGGCGGACTCAGGGTCCAGTGCGTCGCCGGCATCCACCCAGGCGCACGCCTGCCCCGCCGTGGTGCGCGCGGAAACAAACGCCAAAGCCAGGCTGGTTCTGCCCGACGAAACCGCCCCGGTAAGCTCGCTGATGGCTCCCACCGGTAGCCCGCCCTCCAGCAGGTCATCCACCTGCGGAATTCCTGTTGGCGCGGTCTCGCGGTGGCTTTGGGGTGCGGGCGTCAGCGCCGCAGGAAAGCGATGCTCCAGGTCCTGCTCGAGTTGGAGTCGAAGTGCTGCGGAGCGTTGCATGGTGGTCAAGTATTCGCCTGTTCTTCGCCTTTAGATTCGTACAGGAGGGAGGCTTTGTCAACCGTTCGGCCTGCGTTGCGGGAACTTTCGCAGCATCTTACAGTTAGGGTTTACCTGAAATGGGCGCACTGCGGATGCCCAGTCACTGGTTCACAACTGCAGGCAGGTCTGCATGCTAGACTCGTCTTATGGCTGCTGTCCTGGCCCGAAAAATTCGAGTCGGCACCGTCGGGATAGCGCTCTGCTTCCTCGCGACTCTATTTTTCGTGGAGGCCAAGACCACGTGGGTAGCCTACGGTAGTCAATCAACGATCGGGATTGCCTCTTCCAAGGCGCTAGCTGTAGATCGCAGCGAAGCGGTTTTCACGGATACAGAGCCAACGCGGCCCGATCAGCACTTCCTTTCACCGATTCTCGATCTGGTCGTGATTCTCTCTGCCTTGCTTGCTGCGTTTGCGTCTCTGCGCATCCGCCCGCATCTCGGCAGGCGACTGGCCTACCTTCCCGCGTACTTTGCCTACGCGCACTCCGTACGCCCTCCTCCCGCTCGCTGAACCCCACTTTCCCGTAAATCCAGCGCCGTCGCGGAACTCCGCGTTGGCACGTTCGCTCGAAATCCAGTTCTGGATTTGAGTGTGTTTGTTTTAACCAGCGAGGACTCCCTGACATGTCTCTTTTTCTTGCCGCCGGACGGTGGCGGATGCTGTATCTCCTATGCTTTGCTGTCGTTGTCGGCAGCGGTTGCCATCGCCCCACACAGACCGTCAACGCTGCTTCGCAGTTGCCGGTTGCGCCCGTGGAGCATCCCATGCGCGCTCCACTCTCCAACCAGCTGGATGTGGCCGGAGAGCTGCTGCCCTACCAGGAAGTCGAACTCCACGCCAAGGTTTCCGGCTACATCCGCGATATCAATGTCGACATCGGGGATCACGTCGAGAAGGGCCAGGTGCTGGCGGTACTGGAGATTCCCGAACTGCGGGCACAGGTGGACGAAGCGCAGGCCGGCGTGCTGCGCAGCCAGCAGGATGTGTTGAGTGCCCGTAGTGGACTGGTGCGTGCACAGGCAGACCATGCGGCCCTGCATGCGGCCTACCAGCGACTCAAGCAGGCGGCAGCCGTGCGTCCGGGCCTTATTGCCCAGCAGGAGCTGGATGATGCGCAGGCCAAGGACTCCGCATCTGCCGCGCAGGTGGATGTTGCCAAGGCGGATCTCTCCGCAATGCAACAGGCGCTGAGCGTGGCCCGGGCGAATCACTTGCACTACGTTTCGCTGGCCGACTACGCAAAAATCACCGCACCGTATACCGGCGTCATCACCTGGCGCTACGCAGACACGGGAGCGCTGGTGCAAGCAGGTACCTCCAGCGCCGGTGCGCAGCCGGTCGTCAAGATTGCGCAGACCGACGTGCTGCGCCTCCGCCTGCCGGTTCCGGCATCCCTGGCCAGCTACGTCAAAATTGGCGATCCGGCAAAGATCCGCATTGAGACCACGGAAGAGAAGCTCACCGGCAAGATTGTCCGCACCACGGGCGAATTGGATCTGGCCACGCGAACCTTGCAGGTGGAAATCGACCTGAACAACGCAGGCCACAAGCTCGAGCCCGGCATGTACGCCGATGTGACGCTCAATATCCAGCGTACCGGCGACGGCCTTACCGTGCCCGTGCAGGCGGTGGACCGCAGCAAAAAGCAGGCCTTTGCTTACGTGGTGGACTCAAGCGGTCACGTTCAAAAGCGTGAGCTGCAGCTTGGTCTTTCTACGCCCAATCGGGTAGAGGTGCTTTCCGGTTTGAGCAATAGCGATCGCGTGGTGGTAGCCAATCTTTCCTCCTTCAACAACGGTGAGGCGGTGCGTGCGCAGGATGTGGTCTTGCCTCAGCTGGCCCCAGCGGGCGGAAAGGGTGATGAGTAGGCATGTCCCGATTCGCAATCCGCTATCCATTTTTCATTCTCATGGTGTGCCTGGTCATTGCTGTAGTTGGCACGGTGACCGTGGCGCGCATGCCCGTGGACTTGTTCCCGGAAATCAAAATTCCAGTGGTAGTGGTGGCAACGTTCTACGACGGCATGCCGCCGGAACAGATTGAGTCGCACATCACTGACCCCTTTGAGCGGTTCTTTACGCTGGGCAGCGGCATCGATCACATCGAATCCCGCTCCATGTCCGGCGTGAGCCTCATTCGTGTCTACTTTCAGCCCGGCACCGATCCGAATGCCGCGGTGACCACCATCTCCAACCTCGCCATGGCACAGCTCCGGCGATTACCGCCAGGCACACTGCCTCCCGTGGTGCTCAAGTTCGATGCCTCCAGCATGCCCGTCTGCTTCATCACGCTCAAAGGCAAGGGGCTGAATGAAACTCAGCTCCACGACCTGGGCCAGTACGAGGTGCGTGAGCAGGTTGCCAACGTTCCAGGCGCTTCCATCCCTCCGCCATTCGGCGGAAAGTACCGGCAGATTCAGGTCTACGTGGATCCGGTAAAGCTGGAGGCGCATGAACTCAGCCCGATGGACGTGGTGCGCGCCGTGAATCGGGGCAATCAGATTCTGCCCTCAGGCGACGTGCGCATCGGTCCGCAGGACTTCAACATCTACACCAACGCACAGTTTCTTTCCACGGCCGACATTGACCGTCTGCCCTTGAAGTCCGTCGGGAATGGCCAGTTGCTGATCTCCGACGTCGGGTATGCCAAAGACGCCTCTGCCATCCAGACGAACATTGTGCGCGTGGATGGGCAGCACTCCGTATACCTACCCATCCTCAAGCAGGGAGGCGGCAGCAACACCATTCAGATCGTGAACGGCGTTCGGAATCATATCAAGCACTTGTTCGATGTGCCAAAGTCGCTGGTGGCCAACGTCGTTTTTGACCAGTCTGTGTTTGTGAAGACGGCCATTGCCAATCTGGGCAGCGAGGGAACCATCGGCCTCGTGCTCACCGCCATCATGATTCTCGTCTTTCTGGGCAGCATGCGCGCCACATTTGCCGTGATGCTCTCCATCCCGCTTTCGGCGCTGGCCGCGTTCATCATTCTCAGCATGATGGGAGCCACCATTAACGCAATGGTGCTGGGCGGGCTGGCTCTTGCCTTCTCGCGGCTCATTGACAACTCGGTCGTCGTGCTCGAAAACATCTTCCGCCATCTGGAGATGGGAGAAACGCCGGAAGAGGCTGCGGAAAAGGGTGGTCGAGAGGTGGCCCTGCCAGTGCTCGCAGCCACATTCACCACGGCCATCGTCTTCTTTCCGGTGGTCTTTCTTTACGGCGTCAGCAGGTTCCTGTTTACGGCTTTGGCGCTTTCGGTGGTGCTTTCGCTCTTCGCCTCGTATGTGGTTGCACTCACCGTTGTCCCGCTGTTTTGCGCCAAGTTCATTCGCAATGCGCATAATGATGCGGCGCATCACAAGGGAGGTAACCCTTTCCAGCGATTTGTGCGCGGGTTCAATCGCCGGTACGACAGAACGCTGATGCACTATGACATCGCGGTGCGCAAGAGCCTCCTCAAGCCAGTTACCACGGTGGTGGGCATCATGGGCGTGTTCTTGCTGAGCCTGTGTCTGTTTCCCCTCATGGGCATGTCTTTCTTTCCGCGCACCGATGCGGGGCAGTTCATCATTCACGTGAAGGCTCCCAGCGGCACGCGCCTGGAAGTGACAGACCAATACATCGCGCAAGTGGAGCAGGATATCCGCTCCGTCATTCCTCCCAAGGACTTGCACATGATCGTCTCTAACATCGGCATCACGCCGGGCTTTGAGTCGATCTACACCATCAACTCGGCCGAGCACACGGCGTTTGTGGAAGTCAGCTTGAACAAAGGCCACAGCAAGAGCAGCTTTGAGTACATGGATCTGGTGCGAGCCAAGCTGCGGAGCAACTTGCCGCAGCTTTCTACCTACTTCGAAAGCGGCGGCCTGGTGGATGCGGTGGTCAACATGGGCCTTCCTGCGCCGATTGACATTCAGGTGCAAGGCAACAACATGCACGAAACTTACGCAACCGCCAAGGCCATGGCCGCGCAGATCCGCCAGCTCCACGGCGTCAGCGACGTGCTGATTCCTCAGGACCTGGACTATCCCGGTTTGAAGGTGGACGTGAACCGCGAGATGGCGGGCCGCCTGGGCCTTGACTCCTCGGAGGTGGTCGATAACGTAATCACTGCCCTGGATTCGAACGGCATGATTGCGCCCAGTTACTACGTCGATCCAAAGAATGGAAACAACTATCTGCTCACTGTGCAGTATCCAGAGAAAGACATCCGTTCCCTCACCGACTTTGAGCAGATGCCGCTGCACGCAAACAACGGAGCGGCGGTGACCAATCTCGGGGCAGTCACTTCGATCCAGCGCATCAATACGCCCACGGAGGTGGACCACTATCAGTTGGAGCGGGTGATTGACGTGTATGTGTCACCTTCTGGCGAGGATCTCGGCGCTTTGTCAAAGCGTGTGAACCAGGTCATCGCAAACACCCACATTCCATCCAACGAGCGCATCACCGTGCGCGGCTCCGTGGAGGGCATGCGCAAGTCCTTCATGAGCTTCAGCGTGGGACTCGTTCTCTCCGTGGTACTTGTGTACCTCATCCTGATGGCGCAGTTCGCTTCCTTCACTGATCCTTTCATCATTCTTCTCGCCATTCCACCCGGCATTACCGGGGTCATCCTCTTCCTTCTCGTCACCCACACGACGCTGAACGTGATGTCTCTGATGGGCGTTGTGATGATGACCGGAATTGTCGTCTCCAACTCCATCCTCATTGTGGAGTTCACTCGAGCGCTGCGGAAGGAAGGCATGCCGATTGAAGAAGCGGTTTCCATGGCATGTCGAGTCCGGCTCCGTCCGGTGCTGATGACTTCGTTTGCCACCATCCTGGGAATGATTCCCATGGCGCTGGCACTGGAGGAGGGAAGCGAGCTGTACGCGCCGCTGGCCCGCGCCGTCATTGGCGGACTCGGCGTCTCGGTCATCCTCACCGTCTTCGTGGTGCCGGCCGCATACCTCATCGTCCATCGCAAGCGCGCTGCGCATGCAGCAGGAGGCCAGGCATGAAGACGCAGAAGCTCTGGCTGTGTGTTTGTTTCTCTCTGGCTCTGGCCTGCGGAAAGCTCCTTGCGCAGGCCCCGAAGCCGCAAAAGCCAATGCGGATCACGCTCGCTGAGGCTGAGCAGTTGGCCATCCAGCATAACCCGGACATTAGCGTGGCACACCTGTTGCAGTTGGCGCAGGTGCAAGTCACCCGTGAGGTCCGGTCAGCGGAACTCCCCACTGCCACAGCGGATCTGACCGCCGTGGATGCGCATGACAATACGCGCATCACGGCCGGCGTGCTGAACAACCCCAGCGTCTACCAGCGGGCCGCCGGTGGGCTCCAGGTGGACCAGCTCATCACGGATTTCGGTCGCACGCATCGCCTGGTTCTGAGCGCCAAGGCAAATGCGCAGGCGCAACTGGAAGCCGAGCGCGCCACGGAGCAGGACATCACGCTCGCCGTCGATCAGGCCTTTGAACAGGCGCTGACGGCACGCGCGGTGTTGAAGGTGGCGCAGGAAACGGTAGATGCCCGGCAGGAGACCGTGGATGAAATCAGCGCTCTCACCCAGGCAAAGCTCAAGTCCACGCTCGACCTGAGCTTTGCCAAGGTCGAGTTGTCGCAGGCGCAACTTCTACTTCTGGATGCGCGCAGCGGGATGCAGTCTGCAGATGCGGGCCTGAATGCGCTTCTGGGTACAGAGCAGAACACCCGCTATGACCTGGTGGATAGCACACCGGCAAATCCGCAGGTGGCGCCGGACGACGCGGAAGGCATGGTGCAGCTTGCTTTTCGCTCCCGTCCAGACCTCGCTTCGTTGAACGACAATGCCGAGGCCGCTCAGCAGTACAGCAAAGCGGAACACGATCTGTGGCATCCCACAGTGTCTGCTCTGGCCGCTGTAGGCGGCACGCCGGTACGCGCGGATCAGATTGCGTCCTCCTGGTATGGAGCTGCTGGTGCAAACATCAGCATTCCAGTGTTCAACGGCTTCCTATTCAACGCACGCTCGCACGTAGCGGATTTGCAGGCTCATGCGGCGGAGGAACGGGTGCGTGGCATGCGGGAAGTCATTGCCCGGGACGTGCGGGATTCCGTGCTAAACGCGCAAACTGCGTTTCAGCGGATCGGCGTGACCCAGCAGATGCTTACCGAGGCGAACATGGCTCTGGACCTGGCTGAGACTCGCTACAAGATCGGCCTCAGCGGCATCGTGGAACTGAGTCAGGCGCAGTTGGCAGATACGCAGGCAGAAATTGCCTACGCGAATGCCCGCTATTCCTACCAGACCATGCTGGCCGTGGTGCGCTACCAGACCGGGCAATAACAAACTCCTCCGGCGGGTGAGGCGCAGAAGGTAGCGCCCTGCCCGTCAGGCGGGGTACAGATTTCGACGGCGAGTCGTCAATTGGGCTCCATGCAGGCGCGCGGAGAGGCTGCATCGCGGGCAAGGCACTGTGCCGTCAGACCCACGTGCCGCGTTTGGCGGCACAGAGGGAGATTGTGCTGGCGATGACGGAGAAAATTGAGGCGAGCCTGAAGGCGGGGCGGCAGGCACGGGAGCGCGGATCTGAATATCGGAAAGGTATTGAATTGCCTGCAGTTACAGGCGGATAAGGGGGAATAGTTTGCCATGAAGTCATGCAAATGTCATGGAAAATCTATCCCCGGTCTATTGCAAATCACGCCAAAAGGGGCCATTCTCGTGACAGTTTTCGGATTGGCGCGCGTCTGCTGCAGAGGGGTTGTGTGCAACGACCGCTTTGAGTGACCCGAACGATGCGGCTCTTGAGCCGAACGGAAGCGCGAGTCCGAATGCGGGCCCGGCGAAATGGCAGAGCAGTAAGAGATGACGCCCTGGTGCAAGGGCGGAGAGCTGGGCGAAGCCGGCGCGGTGATCGCGTGATCCGATCCCAGTCAGGTTTGGAAGATGGCCGCAGACAGGCATCCGCGCAACCACAACGACAATGCAAAGAGCGGGTTCCGGGCCGGGCAAGCGCGACGCCGTGTGAGGTCTGTGTGTTTTCGACCGACGGAACGCAACGAAGAGGAACTGTCGCAAGTCAAGGAAATGATCGAAGCTGATGTCACTCCCCGCAGCTATTCAGGTTTCAATCTCAGGCTGTTAAATGCGAAGGAGAGTGCGCCATGGCAGAGGAGCAGGCAGGGCGGAATCAGCGGTTTCTTGGCGTGGATGTGGGAGCGGAGACGCTAAAGCTGGTTGAGCTGGCGCGGGTGGATGGCGAGTGGCAGGTGGAACGGCGCTGCCGCATTGACCATGGGAAGGATCCTCAGCCGCTGCTCAAGCGACTTTATGGCGAGTGGGACGCGGCTTCGGCGGCGGGCGCGGCGCTGACGGGACGGATGGGGCAGCGGTTCGGACTGGCGCGGGTTCCGGTGCAGCAGGCGCAGCTGCGGGCATTTCGGTTTTTGTATCCGGAGACGGCGGGAACACTGGTGTCGGTGGGGAGCCATGGCTTCTCAGTGCTGGAAGTGCACGCGAATGGGCATGAGGTGTTTCGCGAGAACAGCCGCTGTTCGCAGGGCACGGGAAACTTTCTGCGGCAACTGACGGAGCGCTTCTCACTGAGCGTGGAGGAAGCGAGCGCGCTATGCACAGACGTGGCATGCCCGTCGGCGCTGTCAGGCCGGTGCCCGGTGATTCTGAAGACGGACATGACGCACCTGGCGAACAAGGGCGAGGATCGCGAGGAGATTCTTGCGGGGCTTTTCGACGCTGTGTGCGAGAACGTGCTGAACCTGATCAAGCCGGGGATGAGTCCGGGGCCGGTGGTGTTGATTGGGGGCGTGAGCCAATCGCTGCGGGTGCAGAGGACGTTCCGCGAGCGGCTGGCGAAGCATGGTTACACGCTGCTTGTGCCGGGCGAGGATGGGCTGTATCTGGAGGCGCTGGGAGCGGCGTTGCTGGCAGCGGATTTGCGGCTGCCGGCTCCCACGGAGGCGCAGTTGTTTGCGGCGCGCGACGGGGCAGCGCTGGAGCGGATGCCGGCTCTGGCCAAGAGCCTGAGCCGGGTGCGGCGCATGCCGCCAGTGGCGTGGGAAGCGGGCAATGGCACAGTGCGCGATCTGATTTTTGGGCTTGATATCGGCTCGACGGGTGCGAAGGCGGTGGCGCTGAATGCGGAGACGGATGCGATTGTGTGGGACGCATACCGGCAGACGCAGGGGGCCCCGGTGGAGGCGGCGCAGGCGCTTTGGCGGCAGTTTCTGGAGAGTCCCGTGGGCGGCGAGCGGGTGCGCGGCGCGTGCGTGACGGGTAGCGGGCGCGAGGTGGTGGGATCTCTGCTGACCAAGTGCTACGGGCCGGAGGCGGTATTTATCCAGAACGAAATCGCGGCGCATGCGGAGGGGGCATGCCACTACGATGCGCGGGTGGACACGATCTTTGAGATCGGTGGGCAGGATGCGAAGTACATCCGGCTGGACCAGGGGCGGGTGATTGACTGCGCGATGAACGAGGCCTGCAGCGCGGGGACGGGCTCATTTATTGAAGAGCAGGGGCGCAAGTTTGCGGGCATTGAGCAGGTGGCGCAACTGGGCGCGGTGGCATTGACGGCGCCGGAAGGCGTTTCGCTGGGACAACACTGCTCAGTGTTCATGGCGGAGATTATTGACGAGGCGGTGGCGGCGGGGCTGCCGCAGAACACGATCATTGCCGGGCTGTACGATTCGATTATTCAAAATTATCTGAATCGCGTGAAGGGAAGCCGCTCGGTGGGGCAGGTGATTTTCTGCCAGGGAATGCCGTTTGCGGCGGATGCGCTGGCAGCGGCGGTGGCGCGGCAAACCGGCAGCGATGTCATCATTCCGCCGAACCCCGGCACGGTGGGCGCACTGGGCATCGCGCTGCTGGCGAAGGCGGACCTGCCTTGGCGGGAGACGGCGGCGCTGGAGATGGGACGGTTTTTGGAAGCGAAGGTGGAGGAGCGCAGCACGTTTATCTGCAATGCGACAGTGGGCTGCGGGGCTCCGGGGAACCGCTGCCGGATCGATCGGCTGCGGACGCGGGTGGCCGGCACGGCAGGAATGTTTACGTGGGGCGGGGCGTGCGCACTGCATGAGAAGGCGACGCGACGGCGGAAGCTGCCGGATCGCGCGCCGCAGCCCTTTCAGGAGCGCGAACAACTGATCGCGGACCTGGTGGCGCGGCTGGGGCCGGATCGCGGCGGGACGCGGGTGGCGCTGAGCGATGAGTTTTTACTCAAGGAGCTGTTTCCATTCTTCGTGACGTTTCTGCATGAGCTGGGCTGCGACCTGAGGCTGGTGGGGGGCGCGGCTCCGGCTACGCTGAAGCGGGGCATCCAGGAGAGCCATGTGCCGTTCTGCGCGCCGATGCAGTTGTTTCACGGCGTTGCGGCGCAGATGCGCGAGGAGGATGCGGAGTTTGTGTTTACGCCGATATTGCGCAGCACGGTGCGGGTGGCGGATGAGCCGTATGCCAAGGTTTGCCCGGTGGTGCAATCGACGCCCTACCGGCTGCGGCTGGATCTGGCCGGCGCGGGGAAGACCCAGTGGCTTGCGCCGGAGATCGAGATTGGAAAGCGGGGGCTGGAGTCGCCGGAGTTTCATGCGAGCTGCGCAAGTCTGGCAGCAGCGCTGGACGTGGGTGGAGACGCATGGAAGGCCGCGCACAAGCTGGGGGCCGCGGCGCAGGAGCGTTTTGCCGCACAGTGCGACGAGATTGGAGAGCGGGCGCTGGCTTTCTGCCGGAAGACCGGGATTACGCCGGTGGTGGTGCTGGGGCGGTCGTACACCATCTACAACCCGATTCTGAACTCGAATGTGCCGTCGATTCTTCGCGACCAGGGCGCGATTGCGATTCCGGCGGACTGCTATCCGGTGGAGAGCGCGACGCCGGTGCTGGGGCGCGTCTACTGGAGCTATGCACAGAGGCTGCTGCGTGCGGCGCACCAGATTCGCCGCGCACAAGGCGTGTACAGCGTGTATTGCAGTAATTACTCGTGTGGGCCGGACAGCTTCAGCCTGCATTTTTTCAGCTACGTGATGGAGGGGAAGCCGTTTGCGATTATCGAGACGGACGGACATGCGGGCGATGCGGGCACCAAGACGCGGATTGAAGCGTTTTTGCACTGTGTGGCGCAGGACCGGACGGCCAAGGTTGCACGGCGCGCGGCGCATGATTTTCCGGCGATGCAGCGAATGAGCTGCGACTTTGGCTCGATTGACAAGGAAGCGGAAACGATGCTGATTCCTTGGATGGGGGCGGGAACGCATGTCGCGGTTGGCTGCGTGCGCGCGGCGGGATACAAGGCGGAGGCGCTGGAGATCCCGGATCGGCAGGCGCTGCAGACGGGGCGGCGCCACACGTCGGGCAAGGAATGCGTGCCGGTGATCCTGACGCTGGGGCGATTGATCAACAAGCTGGAGAGCGATCGTGCCGGGCGGTATGTGTTCATGATGGCGCGCACCAGCGGGCCGTGTCGCCTGGGGCTGTATCACCTGCTGCAGCAGATCGTGGTGGAACGGTTGGGTGCAGGCGAACGGTGCCGCTTTGTGGCGCCGGATGAGGCGGACTACTTTGTAGGATTGCCACCGGGCTTCACGACGCTGTTTCTGAGCGGGCTGATTGCGCAGGATCTGCTGCACGATGCGCTGCTGCATGTGCGCCCGACGGAGACGCGCAAGGGGGCGGCGGAGGAGATTTATGCGCGGTATGTCGCGGAGCTTGGCGCACTATGCGCGCGAAAAGGGATCTCAGTGCGCTCCCGGGTGCGGTCGGTGATGCAGGTGGTGTCGGGGCGGCTGTTCGGGATCCCCGCACTGCTGAAGAAGGCGGCGGCAGAGTTCGCAGCGGTCGATGGCGGGGGCGAGCGTCCGGTGGTGCTGCTGGTGGGGGAGATTTACGTGCGCAACGATGCCTTCGCCAACGATCGGGTGATTGCCAAGCTGGAGGCGCGGGGGATGCGGGTGCGCTGCGCGGCGGTGAACGAATTCCTGCAGTTCGTGGATTTCTGCAAGGAGCAGAAAGAACCGCCCGATGGGATAGGGCGGGTGGTCGATTTTCTGAAGGAGCGGATCCACGAGACGCTTTGGGAGGCGATGACCAGGCGTCTACTGTTGCCGAAGCCGGTGCGCGTGGCGGATCTGGCCGAAGCAGCGAAAGAGTACATTGCCGGGGACGTGGGCGGGGAGACACTTTTAACGCTGGGGCTGCCGGTGCACGCCTGGCGCCAAGGCAAGATTGATGCGGTGGTGAATGTGGGCCCGCTGGAATGCATGCCGACGCGGATTGCAGAATCGCAACTGTTCCACATTGCGCAGCGGGAAGGGCTGCCGGGGCTGACGCTGGCGTTCAACGGCGATCCGCTGGCTGAAGACGCGCTGGACAACTTCGCGTTCGAGATTCACGCGCGGCACCGTGGGGGGAATCGGGTGCGGGAGGCGGCGCTGGTGCATTGAGCGGAGCGCTTCGCTGGGCGTATGAAAGGCTCATACCGTGGGCTGAAATTATGGCGGTCCACGTCCTCTGCCGCGGCAGACGGAACCTGGGGGAGCCCTATGCAGCGCGGGAACAAGTTGCCCTAGTACTACAGTTGTATTTGCTTCAGATCGTCCAAATCCGAGCCTAAAGGCCCCGTTGTTTGGGCCCTTTTTTCAGGGGGCTGAAGCCCCCTGCTCCCTCCACACCCGCGATCTGCAACTGTAGTACTAGTGCGGCCGAGTAGTCTTTTGCAGGAGGTTTGGATTGAGCAGATTTGCTCTGCTCTTCAAAATACTCATGAAGGCTCTCGTTGGGGAGCGGTTCTGGAACCGGTTCAAATGGAAGCTTCGCCCCTTTCATCAACCGTGCGAGAACCGACTGGAAATCGGTATTCACAACGCGGAGGCAAGAGGCGCGGGGATGGCGGTAGTCCAGGAGACGATTCCGATTTGTGAGGTCAAGCAACCTGGCACGAAGCCGCTCGAGTCCTTCAGCGACGCTACCGCGTGGGAAACTGTTGTCCGGCGCCGCAGTATCCTCGGGTGGAAGTGGCCGACAGCGAACCTGCAAATTGTCGATACAACAGTAGCCCCTGCTTCCGCATATCTTGGAATCCTGGGCGTGACCGGCCTGACGGCATGGGTGGGTCTTAGCCACATTGCGGGTCTGAAGATCGGCGAGACAATCTTTGTATCTGGAGGCGCAGGCGGGGTCGGAAATGCAGCCTGCCAGCTGGCGAGAATTCACGGTTGCAGAGTGATCGCCAGTCCTGGCTCCGAAGAAATAGTTAGCTTCCTCCGGAATGAACTCAAGATCGAGTATGCCTTCAATTATCGCGACGGCAAACCACTCGAACATCTGAAGCGAGCTGCTCCCGACGGGATTCATGTCTACTTCGACAACACTGGCGGTCCCCAACTCGAATCCGCACTAAGCGCACTGCGCAACTATGGGAGGATCGCCATGTGTGGCGGCATCGCTGGCTACAATACGCCAGTACCCGGCCCACGCAACTTGACGATTGTCATCGGCAAGCGCTTGCGAGTTGAGGGCTTTACCGTCTCGGATCACTTCAGAGAGGTTCCCGCTTTTCTGGAGGAGGTTATCCCCGCTTTGAAATCCGGAAAGATCATCAACCATGAAACCGTTGTAGAAGGACTGGACGCAGCGCTCGTGACCATCCTCGATCTTTTCACTCCGGCGCCCGGAACATCGGAAAGATGATCGTCAAGCTCTCAGACTAATATCCACTTTGCGAGTTGAGTCACGGAAGAGTTGTCGGTTTATCCGACAGGGATCAGCAATCCGAGGCTAGTGTGGAGATGGTTTCTCCATGTG
>Ga0307375_10003245_pt1 | contig 16103 bp, 13 predicted proteins | sample TR1MG_FD_202531 | JGI IMG/M metagenome (GOLD analysis project Ga0307375, IMG submission 202531) | Soil microbial communities from Risofladan, Vaasa, Finland - TR-1 | ecosystem: Environmental > Terrestrial > Soil > Coastal area > Acid sulfate soil | place: Finland: Risofladan, Vaasa | collected... | reverse complement strand
CACCGACGACGGCGAATTCATCGGAGAGACGAGACTCGATCCGAATCGCGACTACCAGCCCAAGGGCCATGGCTTTCGATAGTCTGCACAGGTTCAGCTGTTCACGATGACGTGACAGATTTCAGGTGCCCCCGGCAGGAATCGAACCTGCGCACATGGCTTCGGAGGCCAATGCTCTATCCGCTGAGCTACGAGGGCATCAGGGCAATCCTACCGGTCCGCACGGTCATCTTCCCCGGGCTGGCCGCGTCAACTTCTAATGTGCTGTCATGGCCGAGCCGCTTCCCGTATCCCTGTTACCCGACTCGGCGCGACTCGTCGAGCACGACACCTTGATGGGCGGCGTCTCGTTGCTCGAACTCGCCCGAACCTACGGGACGCCGCTGTTCGTCTACGACGAGGCGACCCTGCGCGCGCGCGCCCGCGAGGCCGCCGAGGCATTCGACGAGGGCGTCGCCTTCGCTTCCAAGTCCTTCCTCTGTGCGGCGATGGCCCGCCTCGCCGTGCAGGAGGGTCTGTGCATCGACGTCGCCACGGGGGGCGAACTCGACCTTGTGCTGCGCGCCGGCGTGTCGGCAAGTCGGGTGATCATGCACGGCAACAACAAGTCGGTAGCGGAACTCGAAGCCGCGCTGGCCGTCGGCGTGCACCGGATCGTGGTCGATAACTTCGACGAGATCGCGCGCCTGACGACACTGGTGGATGCCAGCCACCCCCTGGCGTGCCTCGTGCGCGTGACGCCCGGAGTAGAGGCGCACACCCACGAGTTCGTGCGCACCGGTCAAGAGGACACCAAGTTCGGCTTCTCAATCGCCTCGGGCGACGCCCGGCTCGCCATTGATCGGCTCGGCTCGATGGCTCACGTGCGCGTGCACGGCGTGCACGCGCACATCGGTTCACAGATCTTCGAGATGAGGGGCTTTGAGGAGACCTTGGCGATCATTGCCGAGTTCGTGCGCGACGATGACTTCGATGAGCTGTGCGTGGGGGGAGGACTGGGCGTCGCCTACGTCGCCGGCGAGAGCGCGCCGAGCATCAGCCAGTGGGGAGCGGCGGTGCGCGCGGCAGCGCGACGCGTCGGCATCGGCGAGCACGTGCGACTGCTCGCCGAGCCGGGTCGTGCCATCGTGGCTCAGGCCGCGGTGACTCTCTACCGGGTGGGCGCCGTCAAGCCGGTCGCCGCGCGCACCTACATGGCGGTGGACGGTGGCATGAGCGACAATCCGCGACCCGTGCTCTACGGCTCGGGCTACGAGGCGTTCGACGTCGCCGATCCACTGGCCGAGCGCCCCCGCGCCGTGCGGCTGGTGGGCAAACACTGCGAAAGCGGTGACGTGCTCATCGACGAGGCCTGGCTGCCCGAGGCAACCGGCGTCGACAGCATCGTCGCCACACCGGTGACGGGGGCCTACGGCTACGCGATGGCCTCAACCTACAACCGCGTTCCGCGTCCCGCAGTGGTGTTCGTGGCCGACGGCGCGGCCCGCCTGGTGCTGCGTCGCGAGACCTTCGACGACCTCGCCCGACTCGAAGTGGACGAAGGACCGCAGGCGGCCAGCGGTTAGCCTTGTGCAATGAATACGCCGGTTATTCGCGTCGGGGTCATCGGTGCCGGATTCGTGGGCAATGCCCTCGTGCGCCTGCTGACCGATCCTTCACGACACGTGGCACTGGTCGACGCCGCTACCGCGCCAATTGAAGTTGTCGGGGTCGCGGTACGCGACCTCGCCAAAGTCCACCCGGGCATCGACCCGGCGTTGTTGAGCGATGACGCACTGGGCCTGGCCACGCGCGAGGACCTGGACATCCTGGTCGAAGTCGTCGGCGGCATCGAGCCCGCACGCACCTACATCGAGGCCGCCCTGAGCCGGGGGGTCTCGGTGGTGACGGCCAACAAAGCCCTGATGGCCGAGGCTGGCACGGCGCTGGCCCGGTTGGCCCACGAGCACGGGGCCGATCTCTTCTACGAGGCCGCGGTGGGTGGGGGGATCCCGATCCTGCGGGCGCTGCGCACCTCGCTGGCCGGCGAACGGATCGAGCGGGTGATGGGCATCGTCAACGGCACCACGAACTTCATCCTCTCCCAGATGACCAGCGAGGGCAGTGACTACGCGAGCGCCCTGGCCGAGGCCCAGGCGCTGGGCTACGCCGAGGCGGACCCCACGGCCGACGTGGAGGGCTTCGACGCCGCCGCCAAGGTTCAGATCCTCTCCTCGCTGGCCTACGGCACCGAGCTGGTTGGAGAGCAGATCTCTCGTGAGGGCATCGCCGGCGTGCGCGCCATCGACGTCGAGTTCGCCCGGCGGACGGGCTACGTCATCAAGCTGCTCGGCGTGGCCGAGCGCGTGGGCGAGCACGGCATCTCGCGTCGCGTGCACCCCACGATGGTGCCCCAGTCCCACCCGCTCGCCTCCGTGCACGGGGCGATGAACGCGGTGTTCGTCGAGGGCGCGGTGAGCGGGCCCCTGATGTGGCTGGGCCAGGGGGCCGGTGGGCAGCCGACCGCCACCGCGGTGCTGGGCGACGTACTCGACGCCGCGCGCAATCGAGTGAGCGGACGACACGACGTTCCCTTCAGCGTCGACACCACCTTGCACGCCGTGGCGGTGGGTGAGTTGGCGAGCGTGTTCTACATCAGCATCGACGTCCTCGACCAGCCGGGGGTGCTCGCGAGTGTCGCGGGTGTCTTCGGCGCCCACAACGTGTCGATCCAGTCGATGGAGCAGTCCGGCGTCGGCGACGAGGCGCGGCTCTCGTTCGTGACGCACCTGGCGCGCACCGACGGCGTGCTGGCCACCATCTCGGAGCTGGCAACGTTAGAGTCGGTTGACTCGATTGGCGCGTGCATTCGGGTGATCGACGGAGGTGGCCAGTGACGGGTTGGAACGGACTACTGCGCGAGTACGCGCCGTGGTTCAATCTCGAGGGTGTGGACGAGATCGTCACCCTCCAGGAGGGAAACACGCCGCTGATCCGAGCCGATCGGCTCTCGGAACGTCTCGAGGCCGACGTCTGGCTCAAGTTTGAGGGTCTCAATCCCACGGGTTCGTTCAAGGACCGCGGCATGACCATGGCGATCACCAAAGCCAAGGCCAACGGTGCCACGAAGGTGATCTGCGGGTCTACCGGCAACACGTCCGCCGCCGCCGCCGCCTACGCCGCCAAGGCGGGGATGGAGTGCGTCGTGCTCGTGCCCGAGGGCAAGATCGCTCTGGGCAAGCTTGCCCAGGCCATGGTCTACGGTGCACGGGTCCTGCAGATTCGCGGCAACTTCGACCAGGCGCTCAACCTGGCGCGTGAGTTGACTCAGCACTTGCCCATCACGATCGTGAACTCGATCAACCCCGACCGCATCGAGGGGCAGAAGACCGGCGCCTTCGAGATAGTGGACGTGCTCGGTAAGGCACCCGATATCCTCTCGATCCCGGTGGGCAACGCCGGCAACATCACCGCTTATTGGCGCGGCTTCACCCAGTACCACTTCGCCGGCCACGCGACGACGCTGCCCAGGATGTGGGGTTTCCAGGCCGCCGGTGCCGCCCCCATCGTGCTCGGACACCCGGTCGCCAATCCCGAGACGATCGCGTCGGCGATCCGCATCGGCAATCCTGCGAGTTGGGTGCCGGCGCTCGAAGTGGTCCACGAGTCGCTCGGCGACATTCGCGCGGTCACCGACGAGGAGATTCTCGAGGCGTATCACTACGTGGCGCGCTACGAGTCGATCTTCTGCGAGCCGGCGTCGGCCGCGTCGGTCGCCGGCATCATGAAGTTCGGCGTTCCAAAGGGTGCCACGGTCGTGTGCGTGCTCACGGGCAATGGTTTGAAGGACCCCGACACGGCCGTCGCGACGAGCGCGAGCCCCCCGGTGGTCGACGCTACGTTGGAGGCGCTGCTCGCCACCTTGTGCTGAGCGCTGGACAGGGGCCTCGAAGCGGCTACACTGACACTTGTCGTCCGCGACCGGCCCCTGCCGACGTGCGGAAATCTTCCAGACGGCACTTCTTGTATTTCTTCTCCGTTCATTTGAACCTGTGCGAACGGTGAGAAAGGAACCTAATGGCTATTAAGCCCTCCCCAGATCGTTCGGATCTTGAGTCAAAGACCCGCGAGGATCTGCAAACCATCGCCAAAGTGAAGGGTGTGGACGTCAGCGCCCGCGCCTCCAAGGCCACACTGATCGAAGCGATCATGAGCGATAGCGCGTCGCCCGTCGCCACCGTCGCCCCCTCACCCGCCCAGTCGAGCACGCGTTCAGTGCGTTCGCGACGCACTGTGGCAACGCCCACCGACGACTTCGAGGAGTTGCTCGGCGAGTTCAGTGCCGAGACCACGCCCGCGCCGTTGGCGCCGGCCCCCGAGGTGACGAACGAATCTGTCGAACGCCCTTCGCGCGAGCCGCGCGAGCCGCGCGAGCCGCGCGAGCCACGCGAATCGCGCCAGTCCGCCCAGAGCTCGCGCGCCGAGCGTCAGCCCCGCGACTTCTCGAACGAGCAGGGCGGGCGCAACCGCCGCAACCGCCGCAACCGCGGCGGCCGCGAGCGCTTCGGCGGCGAGGCGCAGCCCAACGCCGACCAGCCCTACAGCGGCGAGCTCCTTGACGTCGAGGGCCTGCTGGACCTGCGTGATGACGGCTACGGCTTCTTACGCACGAAGGGCTACCACCCGTCGCCCAACGACGTCTACGTCTCGATCAACCAGGTGCGCCGCTACCACCTGCGAAAGGGCGACATGATCACCGGGGGCTTCCGGCCCGCGGCGTCAAACGAGAAGTACCCGGCCCTGTTGCGCGTGGACACCGTGGCGGGGGTCGATCCCGAGGTGGCCCGTTTGCGGCCGCGCTTTGAGGACCTGACGCCGCTGTTTCCCGACGAGAAGCTCAAGTTGGAGACCAACGAGGGTAAGACCGATCTCACGCCTCGCATCGTCGACCTGATCGCCCCCATCGGCAAGGGTCAGCGCGGGCTCATCGTCTCGCCGCCAAAGGCTGGCAAGACGACGGTCATGAAGCAGATCGCCCAGTCGATCGAGGCCAACAACCCCGAGGTGCACCTGATGGTGCTGCTGGTGGACGAACGCCCCGAGGAGGTCACCGACATCCGACGCAGCGTGCGCGGCGAGGTGATCTCGTCGACCTTCGACCGACCCGCCGAAGAGCACACCCACATCGCCGAGTTGTGCATCGAGCGCGCCAAGCGCCTGGTGGAACAGGGACGCGACGTGGTGATCATCCTTGACGGCATCACCCGTCTGGCGCGTGCGTACAATCTCGCCGCGCCGGCCACTGGGCGCATCATGTCCGGTGGTGTTGACTCGGGAGCGCTCTATCCGCCCAAGAAGTTCTTCGGCGCCGCGCGCAACATCGAAGAGGGCGGTTCGCTGACCATTCTGGCCAGCGCGCTCGTCGAGACCGGTTCGAAGATGGACGAGGTGATCTTCGAGGAGTTCAAGGGCACCGGCAACATGGAGTTGAAGCTCGACCGGCGACTGGCCGAGCGCCGCCTGTACCCGGCGATCGACGTCAACGGTTCGTCCACGCGTCACGAGGAGCTGCTTTTCGACCGTGAGGTGCTGCCCCAGGTCTGGAAGTTGCGCCGCGTCCTGAACGGGCTGGCCTCGGAGGGCCGTGAGGCCGCCGGGCTCGAGTTGTTGATCGACAAATTGCGCTCCACGCGCTCCAATGACGAGTTCCTGGGCGAGATCGCCCGGGGCCCGAACCCGACCAGCTGATTTTCCTGTAAACTTCATCTTCGCAACAAGGAGCACTTATGAAGACCGACATCCACCCCACGTACGGCGAAGCGACCGTGACCTGCTCGTGTGGTAACACCTTCACGACCCAGTCGACCAAGTCCGTCCTGACCGTGGAACTGTGCAACGAGTGCCACCCCTTCTTCACCGGTAAGCAGAAGTTGGTTGACACCGGTGGCCGCGTCGAGCGCTTCCAGCGCCGCTACGCCCAAAAGACCTCCAAGGCGCGCGCTCCCAAGGCGTAAGCCCGGGGCCCACTCTTCGTGCGCTCCCTCGACGAAACCCTCAGCGTTCTTCAGGACGAACTGCACTCGGTCGAAGCCGCCCTGTCCGAGCCCGACGTGGCCGGCGACCTCGCGCGGCTGCGGGACCTCTCGCGCCGCCACAAGGAGTTGGCCGAGATCAACGCGGCCTGGGTGAAGCTCAAGGCCGCGCGCGAAGACCTCGCCACGGCCAGAGAGATGTTCAATGAGAGCTCGGGCGAGGACCGAGAGCAGTGGCGTGAGGAGATGAACGCGACCGAAACTCGCATTCCCGATCTCGAGCTGACCCTCGAGACGCTTCTGTTGCCGCGCGATCCGAACGAGGGCCGCAGCGTTATTCTCGAGATTCGCGGGGCCGAGGGCGGCGAGGAGGCGAACCTCTTTGCGTCCGACCTGGCCCAGATGTACCGTCGTTACGCCGCGCTGCGCGGCTGGAAGCTCGAAGTAGTCGAAGAGCGCGAGTCCGAACAAGGTGGACTCGACGAAGCGATCTATCTCATCAAGGGCGATGACGCCTGGGCGCGCCTCGAGTACGAGGCTGGCGTGCACCGAGTCCAGCGCGTGCCCACAACCGAGGCCAAGGGCCGCGTGCACACCTCGTCGGCGACCGTCTCGGTGCTGCCCGAGGCCGAGGAGGTCGACGTGGCCATCGATCCGAACGACCTGAAGATCGACGTCTACCGCTCCTCGGGACCCGGGGGTCAGAGTGTCAACACGACCGACTCGGCGGTGCGCATCACCCACCTACCCACCGGCATCGTGGTCTCGATGCAGGACGAGAAGAGCCAGATCCAGAACCGGGCCAAGGCGCTCATCGTGCTGCGCTCACGGCTCTTGAAGGCCGCCCAGGACGCCCAGGCCAGCGAACTAGGCGACCTGAAACGCTCGCAACTCGGCAGCGGTGGGCGTAGCGAGAAGATCCGCACGTACAACTTCAAGGAGAATCGCGTCACCGACCACCGCATCAACTTGACGACCTACGCCTTGGACGCGGTGTTGGCCGGTGATCTCGATCCCTACGTCGACGCTCTGCTCGCCGACAAGCGGGCCCGTCAATTGGCCGAGAGTGACGGGCGCTAGCCAACTGGTCGCCGAACTGGTCAGCTCGGGGCTGCCCGCGCGCGAAGCGCGCTGGCTCGTCGAGGAGTTCGCTCCCGGCGCGCACCCCGACGCCGCGGTAATCCTGCGCGCGGCCGCGCGGCGTCGTCTGGACGGCGAGCCCCTGCAGTACATCATCGGCCACTGGCCCTTTCGATCGCTTGATCTGGACGTGGACGAACGAGTGTTGATCCCGCGTCCCGAGACCGAAGGGCTGGTCGAGGTGGCCCTGAGCGAGTTGGCCGCGAGCGGCGCCGAGGCGCCTCTGATCGTCGATCTGGGCTGCGGCTCGGGGGCCATTGGCCTCTCGTTGCTCGTCGAGCTGCGCGCGCGGGGCGTGGTGGCTTCGCTCATCGCCCTCGACGCCTCGCTCGACGCACTCGCACTCGCGCGCCAGAACGCCCGCAAGCACGACGTGCTCAACGTGACCTTTGTGCACTCGTCGTGGTACGAGCGCCTGGAACCCACGCTGGCCGGTCACGTCGAGCTCATCGTCGCCAACCCCCCGTACGTCAGCGCGACGGAGTTCAAGGGGCTTGACCCGGTGCTGCGCCACGAGCCGCGCAGCGCGATCGTGGCCCGCGACACGCCCGACGCCGCGGGCTTCGCGGATCTGGCGCACATCATCGCGGGAGCGTCCCACTGGCTCTCGGCGAGCGGCGTGCTGGTGTGCGAACACGCGAACCTGCAGCGTGACGCGGCGCTGCACGCCGCGCGCGAAGCGGGCTTTGCTCGCGTGGAGGATCTCGAGGACCTCTCGGGTCACCCCCGCGTGCTGGTGGCGCGACGCTCGTGACCTTCCGGGTCACCCTCGACGAGGCCCTGGCGCTGCTGGGCGAGGGCCGGGTGGTGGCGGTGCCCACCGACACCGTCTACGGGGTCGCGGCCTCGCTGGAGCGGCCCGATGCACTTGATGCGCTCTTCGCGCTGAAGTTGCGGCCGGCCAGCGTGGCGCTGCCGGTACTGGTCGAGTCGATCGAACAGATCGAGTCCCTGGGCGTGCACGTGGCGACTCGCGCTCGTTCGCTCGCTGCCGCCTGGTGGCCCGGGGCGCTCACGATCATTGTGTCGGTGCCCGACGCACTCGCGCGCCGGGTCGGCAGCACGACGAGAAGCGTGGGCTTTCGCGTTCCCGACGACGCCTTGTTGCGTTCGCTGCTGGCGCGCAGCGGCCCGCTCGCGGTGTCGAGCGCCAACGAGCACGGTCACGCCCCCTGCCACAGCGCCGAGGAGGTGCTGGAGGCGTTGGGCTCGCGCGACGAACTCGCCGGCGTGCTCGACGACGGTCCTCGGGTCGGCCAGGTGTCGACCGTGGTCGACCTGTCGCGCGGCCGGTGGCGGGTGGTGCGACTCGGCGCGATCGAGGTCGAGGAACTGACCAGGACACTTGGCGAGGACGTCGCCGAGTAGGCGCCCGAGAGGTGACTTTCGCCCCTGATCGGTTCGGCTGCGGGCGTCGAGACTGGCTACAGAGAGCACAATGAAGGCAGGTGCACCATGCATCAAGGAGACAACAAGGAAAAGCGGACCGCCGGCCTGCTGCCCGTCGCTGGGACGTTCGCTTTCGTGTCGGCACTGGCGGCCGCGTGCAAGTGCGCGCGTCGGCGGCGTCGCGCGAGGCGTGCTCGGCACCACGACGCGTGCGAAGGTCACGGCCTTCACGGACACTGGAGCCACGCCGGCCACGCCGGTCACGCCGGCCACGGACCGGGACGTGAGGATCGCCCACGCGGGCGCGGCTTTGACGCCGCGAGGATTCTCGACGCGCGCTTCGCGAGCGGCAAGATCGAGGAGGAGGAGTACCTGCGTCGACGCAGGATCCTGAAGGAGAACTCGTAGGGGTCGGTTATTCGATCTTCGGCGAAGCGTGCCAGGGCGCGGGTTCGTCGGGTAGTTGATCGACCCACGACGCCGGTCGCTTGTCGAGGAACGCGGCCATTCCCTCACGGGCCGGACCCGACGCGAACATGTGCGCCGAGAGGTCGGCGGTCCAGGCGAACGCCGCGTCGACGTCCATGTCCGGCACCCGGTCGACCAGTTCTTTGGCCGCGGCGAGCGCGGCGGGTTCGCCCGCCAACAGGTCGTTCACGATCGCGTCGATGTCGGTGTCGAGTTCCTCGGGGCTGGCTGAGGCCGCGATGAGCCCCATGCTCGCGGCGTCGGCCGCGCTGAATCGCGTACCACGCAGGAAGCTGGCCAGCGCATCGGCGCGCCGCATCTTGGGCAGGCATACGACCGAGATCATTGCGGGGGCGACGCCGAGGCGCACCTCGGAGAATCCGAAGGTGGCGCGCTCGACGGCGACTGCGATGTCCATGGCGGCGGCGAGTCCGACGCCGCCGGCCACGCAGTGCCCGGCGATGCGGCCAACGAAGGGCTTGGGCGAGCGACGGATTCGCTGGAAGAGCTCGGGCAGCGCAAAGCCCCGCCCCGGAGCCGGTTCGTCCGAGGAGCGCTCACGAAGGTCGGCACCCGCGCAAAAGACGGGCCCCTGGTTGGTCACCACCACGACGCGGACCTCGTCGAGGCTCTCGGCGAGATCAATGGCGTCGATGAAGTCGCCGATCAACTCGGTGCTGAGCACGTTGCGCTTGGCCACGTTGGCCAGCGTGATGGTCAGTGTCGCGCCCCGGCGCTCAGTCTGCAGTAGTGCCACGTGTGCTCCTTGGTTGGGGTCCGTTGGTTGCGCCGCCCGCGAATGCCTGGGCGCGCTCGAGCCAGTGTCGACCCAGCGCGCCAGTCGCGAGCGAGGTGTCGTTCAGGTGGCGGCGCTGGGTCACCACGAGACAGAAATCCTCGGCGGGTCCGCGCACTACGTCGTCGGCGTCAAGTTCACCCCACGTCCAGAGCGCCCCCGAGGGGCTGGTGAGTTCGAGGCGGATGCTCGCCTCGGGCACCGGCTCGCCACGCACCCGATACGACCAGGCCCTTGTGAGGAACCCCAGTTGAGCGATGTGAACGAGCCGATCGGTCGGGGTGCGCGCGACGCCCAGGGTCTCGAGGATGTCGCACCCGTGAGCCCAGACCTCCATGAGTCGGGCCGTGAGAAACGACGTGGCACTCATCGAGGGTCCGTACCAGGGCACGCGAACTCCGGGGCGCAACGTGGCCGCGGCGGCGTCGAGCGCCGCGCGGTGCTCGCGCCAAGTCGCCAGGAGCTCGCGCGGGGCCAGCGCGCGCATGGCGGTCAGGGTGTAGTCGTCCATGCCCACCGCGAGCACTGCTTCGAGGAAACCTTCGAGTTCGCCGGTGAAGCGATCGGGGTCGGTGATTGCGGTGGCGGCGGCCCGGTCGAAGTAGGCGAGGTGGCCGATCTGGTCGGCGACGTCCCAACCTGGGCTCGGGGTCGCGAGGTGCCACTGCGCGTCGTCGAGCGACGCGAGCACTACGTCGAGGGCTGCTTGCTCGGCGCGCAGGTCCTCGTGCAGCGCGTTGAGGTCGCGTGGTTCGATCATCGCGGCACCAGCGCGTCGGGCACGGGCACGATGCGCGCGCGCAACCATTCGCCCAGGCTCTTCGCCTGGGCATCTTGACGGGTGGAGGCGGCAACGCCCTCTTCGAGCAGGTCGTAGATCACGAAGTTGAGTGCACGCAGCGACGCGAGACGGTGGCGTTCGACGCGCAGCGGTTGGATCTCGGGCAGCAGTCGGGTGAGTTCGTGCACGTCGAGGAAGTCATCCAGCCACGCCCAGGCCTCGTCGCTACGCGCGAACACTCCTAGATTGGCGTGGCCCCCCTTGTCGCCCGAGCGCGCGCCCACGATGCGACCGAGCGGCACGAGGGTGGTTGGGCCGCTGGGTACGCCGGCCGAGGGGCCGGGCTCGGCGATGACGCCGGCACCACCGAGCGGGGCGAGTGACTCGACCACGCGCTGCTCACCACCGAGCACGTGTACGTACTGGGGCACCAGTTCGGCGTCCACGAGCGCCGCGCTGTAGACCCCGAAGGGCGTGCCGCCCGAGAGGCTGGTGCCCACGCTGAAGTAGCCCGGAATCGTCGTGAGCGCGAGTTCGACCGAGGTGGCGGCAATGGATCGCGCGACCTTGCGCTCGTCGCGGTCCTTCAACGTGAGCCGCCACAGCGCCACCGCCTCCTCGTTGGAGGCCGGGTCCACCTTGTCGGTGCGCACCAGCCGAGTGGTGACGCTGTCGAAGTCCTCGCGGGCGTAGGGGCATTCGCGCCAGAACTCGCGCTCGACCAGCGCGGCCTTGGCTTCGATATCGAGTCCGGTCAGCGCCACCTGGAGGTCCTTGCGGTACCCGCCGATCTCATTCAGGGCGACCTTCAGGGTGCGCGGCGGGGCCCCGCCCCTCGCGGCGCTGATGCGCACGCGGTCCCGGGCGAGCTGTTCGAGCTGGATCGTGTCGAAGCGGGCGGTGACGTCGGGTCCCAGGTACGCGGGCGAGCCGATCTCGTAGAGGAGCTGCGAGGTGACCGTGGCGATCGAGACTTCGCCGCCGGTGCCGTCGTGCTTGCCGACGACCGACGAGCCGTCCTCAGCGATCTCCACCCAGGGAAAGCCGACGTGGGCCATGGAGGAGACCTCGGTGAAAAAGGAATAGTTGCCGCCCGTGGCCTGGGCGCCGCACTCGATCACGTGGCCCGCGACAACGCCGCCGGCGAGCTTGTCGAACTCGTCGCGGCGCCATCCGTGGTGCCAGGCCGCGGGACCGCACGCCAGCGCGGCGTCGGTGACCCGGCCGGTGATCACGATGTCGGCGCCCATGGCGAGTGCCTCGACGATCCCGAAACAGCCGAGGTAGGCGTTGGCCGAAACAAAGCGCTCGGGGTTCTCGAGGGGGGCGTCGGTCTCGAAGTCGTGCAGAGCGCGACCCGCCTCGTCCAGTTCGCCGAATCGATCGAGCAGGTTGTCGCCGTCGACGTAGGCAATGGTTGGTGACAGCCCCAGCGCCGCGGCAACCTCGGCGACCGCCTCGGCGCAGTGGTCCGGGTCCAGACCACCCGCGTTGGAGACGACCTTGATCCCACGCTCGACGCAGGTGCCCATGACCTGTTCCATCTGGGTCACGAAACTGCGCGCGTAGCCCTCACCGGGCCGCTTGGCGCGCGAGCGCGCCAAGATGAGCATTGTCAGCTCGGCGAGCCAGTCGCCGGTGAGCACGTCGATGGGGCCGCCTTCCACCATCTCGCGCGCGGCCGAGAGTCGGTCGCCGTAGAAGCCCGAGCAGTTGGCGATGCGCAGGGGCCCGGCCACGTTCAGCCCACGTCCGGCCCGTCGTCGGGCTCGTCGTCGGGCTCGTCGGGATCGATGGTCATCAGCACCGCACCATTGTCCACCTGGTGGCCCGCGGCGACGGTGACGTCGCTCACAGTGCCCGAGGCGGGCGCGGTGATGACGTGCTCCATCTTCATGGCCTCCATCACGACGAGGGTCGTACCCGCCTCGACGTGGTCACCCACCTGTACCCGAACGTCGAGGATCACGCCAGGCATCGGGGCGCTCAGCCCGCCCACGCGCACCTCGGCTCCCGGAACCACGAAGTGCGCTTCGATCTCGAGTGCGGCCGTGCCGCGACGGGTCTGCACGTAGAGCCGCTCGCCGGCGCGCGTGATCCGCGCGCGCGCGCGACGCCCGTCCATCTCCATGTCGATCTCGTGCTCACTCCACCGATGGATCCGCGCGACGCCCGACGCACCCACGTCGAAGGCACCGTCACGGCGTGCTCGGTACTCGACGCGCAGGCTCCGCTCACCTAGGCGCAGCGTCACACTCTGACGCGGCAGGCGCGCGTTGCGCCATCCGCTGGGCACCGACGCGAGCACCCGAGCCCTGTCGCGGTGCTCGCCCTGGAGCCACAGCGCGCCGGCCGCGGTCGTCCAGCGCCACTCCTCGTCATCGAGCGAGTCGACGCGTGCCGGATCGTGGCGTTCGATGAAGCTCGTCGTCGTGTCTCCCGAGAGAAACGCCTCGTGGCGCAGGGTGGCCGCGAGGAAGTCGCGATTGGTGGTGACCCCGCCCAGGTGAAGTCGCTCGAGGGCGAGCGCGAGTTGCCCGGCGGCCTCGAAGCGGGTGGGGGCGTGCGCGATCACCTTGGCCAGTAGCGGATCGAACGACACGCCCACGTGCGATCCCTCACCGACGCCCGACTCCCAGCGAACCTTCGGCGAGGAGGCGGGTTCGAAGGCGACCACGGTGCCGGTCGCGGGGAGAAAGCCCGCAGCCGGGTCCTCGGCGCACAGGCGCACCTCAATCGAGTGCCCGGCGAAGTGCACGTCGTCCTGACCGTAGCCGAGTGGCTCGCCCATGGCGATACGAAGTTGCTCGCGCACGAGGTCGATGCCGGTGACCTCCTCGGTCACCGTGTGCTCGACCTGAAGGCGGGTGTTGACCTCGAGGAAGAAGAAGTCGCGGGTGTCGTCGTCGACGAGGAACTCCACGGTGCCCGCCGAGCGGTACCCGATGCGCCGGGCCAGTTCGAGCGCGGCCGCGCCCATGGCTTCGCGCATCGACGCGTCGACCGCGCTCGAAGGTGACTCCTCGAGGACCTTCTGGTGGCGTCGCTGGATCGAACATTCGCGTTCGCCCAGGTGCACCAGTGATCCGAAGTGGTCCCCGAGGATCTGGATCTCCACGTGGCGCGAGGAGGCGACGTAGCGCTCGAGGAACACGCGATCATCGTGAAAGCCGCTCTGGGCTTCACGACGAGCGGCGCCGAGCGACTCGTCGAGGTGATCGGCGTCGTGCACGATCCGCATGCCCTTACCACCGCCCCCGGCCGCCGCCTTCACCATCAGGGGATAGCCGATGGTGGCGGCGTTGTCGGGGTCGTCGCTCGAAGGAAGAATGGGTACGCCGGCACTGCGCGCTAGTTCCTTGGCCGCGAGCTTGTCGCCCATGGCTGCGATGACTTGGGCCGGCGGGCCGACCCAGATGAGCCCGGCTTCTTCGACCCGGGCGGCGAACTGGGCGTTCTCGGAGAGAAAGCCGTAGCCCGGGTGCACCGCGTCGGCCCCGCTGCGTCGCGCAGCCTCAAGCAGTGCGTCCATGTCCAGGTAGCCGGTCGTCAGGCGCAGCGCCTCGTCGCACTCGAGTACGTAGGGTTCGTGCACGTCGGCGTCGACGTACACGCCTACGCAACGTAGCCCCATCGAGTGCCCGGCGCGAATGACGCGCCGGGCGATCTCGCCGCGATTGGCGATGAGCAGGGTCGAGAACGTCACAGGCGAAAGACCCCGTAGCCCGTCGCTCCCTCGATGGGTCTCGAGCGCACCACTGAAAGGCACAAGCCCAGCACCGTACGCGTGTCGCGCGGATCGATGATGCCGTCGTCGCTGATGGCGCCGGTGGCGGCCAGGGCCAGCGAACCCTTCTCCTGGGCCTCTTCGACCATCGCGACGATCTTGCGATCTTCGTCCTCGTCAAAGACGAGACCCTTGCGTTCGGCCTGGCCCCGGCGTACCTGGGACATCACGCCGGCGATCTGCTTGGGCCCCATGACCGCGATCTTGGCCGTGGGCCAGAGGAACGTGAAGCGGTTTCCGAAGGCTCGGCCCGACATGCCGTAGGTGCCCGCGCCGTAGGACGACCCCACGATGACGGTGAGATGGGGCACCGTCGAGTTGGCCACCGTGTTCAGCATCTGCGAGCCCTTCTTGATGATGCCCTCGGCCTCGGCGTCGCGACCGACCATGTAGCCGGTGATGTTCTGCAAGAAGACCAGGGGCACGTCGATCTGGTTGCAGAGTTGGATGAACTGGGCGGCCTTTTCCGCCGCACGCGGGTGGATAACACCGTTATTGCCGAGCACGCCCACGGGATACCCGTGGATGCTCGCCCACCCGCAGATGAGCGTGGACCCGTAACGGGTCTTGAACTCCTCGAAGCGCGAGCCGTCCACCACCCGCGCGATGATGTCGCGCACGTCAACGGGCTGGCGAAGGTCGCGGCTGACGATGCCGAGCAGCTCCTCGGTGTCATAGGCGGGTTCGATCGACTCGATCGAGGGCTCCGGGCCGCGCTTGCGCCAGTTGAGGTGCGAGACGACCTCACGACACATGCGGATGGCGTCCATCTCGTCCTCGGCGAAGTAGTCGCCGAGGCCCGAAACCTCGGCGTGCAGGCGCGCGCCGCCGAGGGTCTCGTCATCACTCTCCTCGCCGGTGGCCATCTTCACCAGGGGCGGGCCGGCGAGGAACACCTTGGACTGATCCTTGACGACGATGTTGTAGTCCGAGAGGCCGGGCTGGTAGGCGCCGCCTGCGGTGGAGGAGCCGAAGACTACACACACGGTCGGCACGCGCATCTTGGATAGCTCGATGAGGTCGTAGAAGAACCGTCCGCTTTCGGCGAAGTGTCCGGTGTCCATTTGTCCGCCGCCACCGCCGCCCACGCGTAGGTCCGCCCCGGCCGACTCGACGAAACTCACGTAGGGGATCTGGTTGTCTCTCGCGATCTCGAGCGCGCGCATCCACTTCTTCGCGGAGTAGAGCGTGAGGGCTCCGCCGAGCACCGAGGGATCGTTGGCCATGATGACGCACTCGGTGCCGGCGATCACGCCGATGCCCACCACCATGCCGCCACCCATTGTGTAGTCGGACCCGTAGCCCGCCAGCGCAGAGATCTCCAGGAAGGGGGAGTCGGGGTCGAGCACGTGGGCGATGCGCTCGCGCACCGGCATCTTGTTGCGCGAGCGCATGCGTTCCATGGCCTTGGGCCCGCCACCGGCTTCGGCCTGGTCGAGCAGGCCATCGATGACGTCGAGTTGCTCGAGCATGTCGGAGCGGTTCCTCTGGAACTGCTCCGACATGGTGTCGAGTCGTGAGGCGAGCGCAGGCGCGAGCAGAACTTGCTTCATGGGGCGATCCTAGTTACACCGTCACGCGCCCACGGGTGAGGTCGAGTGCGTCGACGTGACCCCGACCGACTCGCCGCGCGGGCACTCGATGATCGCGAGGAGCGGCCAGTAGGGTATGAGTGATGCGCGTCGCTCTCGGTTCAGACCACGCCGGCTACGACTTGAAGTCGCTGCTGGG
>Ga0307375_10003244_pt1 | contig 16105 bp, 15 predicted proteins | sample TR1MG_FD_202531 | JGI IMG/M metagenome (GOLD analysis project Ga0307375, IMG submission 202531) | Soil microbial communities from Risofladan, Vaasa, Finland - TR-1 | ecosystem: Environmental > Terrestrial > Soil > Coastal area > Acid sulfate soil | place: Finland: Risofladan, Vaasa | collected... | reverse complement strand
CCTCCGCCCGGGCCGAGGCATCGATGGCGAGAAGCGAACCCTGCAGTTCGCTCACCCGGTGAATCTGGGGTGCAGCATCCAGTCGAACACCCGGCAGCGGCGCAATCTCCATGGCAGCTCCTTCCAGAACGTCTATCTTGCGAGCCAGCAAGACTCCTTTACGACAAGCAATCGGCACGGCGGAGGAGAACTTTAGAGGAAGAAGAAAACTATTCCCTACCCCCGACGCCTCGAAGAAGCTCCGCAACATCCGGGTGGTGAAAATAGACTGCTTCGCGCAGGGGCGTTGTATCCGCAATGTCGCGGACATTTACGCCGGCATTGTGCTGCAGCAGGATGCGGATTACCTGCAAGGCGCCGGATTCGGCGGCCATATGCAGCGGAGTGTCGCCATTGTTGTCTCGAGCCCCAATGTCAGCCTGGTGATCCAGCAGCAGAGCAACCAACTCGGCGTGGCGATAGAAGGCCGCGGCGTGCAGTGGGGTCGCCCCATCGTTGTTGCGGCTGTTCACGCTGGCGTGATGCGAAAGAAGCAACTGCACCACATCTGGGAATCCCCCGGCCGCGGCCAGATGCAGCGGCGTGTTCCCGTCCCGATCGCGGGCGTCCACGTCCGCATGACAGGAAAGCAAAAGAGCAACCACAGCGGCATGACCGTGAAAGGCCGCCACATGGAGCGCTGTGCGGCGCATCTCCAGCCTGCGATGGACGAGCGTGGGGTCGCTCTTCAGAAGTTCTCTCACCTTGAGCGCGTCCCCCTGTGCGGCCGCGTCCCCAAGAACACTGCAAACCGCGCCAGCTGCGCAGAGAAGGAAGACCGCCAGACAAAAGCCGCCGCGGAAGCATCGAGAACAACGGAGGCGCCCAGAATCACCTTGCCAAAACAAAGCTTCCCCCAGAGCAAATTCGCCTACCCTTGGATCTCGGTTTTGGCGGCTCTGTGCTAAGGGACGAGTGAAGGCGCACAAAAGATGACGAAAATCGGACAGAACCTGGAAACTGCGCGTGCCGGTCGACTTGTTACACTGGGGCCATGCAGGATGAACTGGAGTTTCGACGCTTGGCCGAGAGCGCGCTGGAAGCGCTGAAGAAGCATCTGATTGCGCGGGAAGAAGAGGACGAGGCCGGCTTTGAGGTGGAAGAGCAGGGCGGCGTGCTGAACGTTGTGTTCGAGGAACCCGCCGGCAAGTTTGTGATTACGCCAAACACCCCGGTGCGCCAAATCTGGATTTCTGCCCTCTCCACCAGCTTCAAACTGGATTGGGACCCTGGCACGGAGGCCTTCGTGCTCCCTCGCACGGGCGAAGTCCTGCAACCGCTGGTGGACCGGCTAATCCGCGAAAACATCCAGGGCTGAAGATCGGCTGTAACCAGCAGGGGCGCCAGAAAGGGCGCCCCTTTGCTTGGACGGAACCGGCTGAATCAGCGGAAGCTGGACGGGCGATCGGAAATCGCAGTTCCCCGTTCCTTGTTGGGTGTGGTTCCCATCGTAAAGTGCAATTCCGTGGCGCCGACGTGAAACTTTGAAATAGGCAGCCAGGTGCTGGGGTAGGATGCTCCATCGAGCGTGCAACTTTGCACGTAGATTCCACTTCCCTGCCGTGTCACTCTCAGGGTTCGATTGCCAGCGAAGTGAAGCGTTGCCTTGCTGAACATGGGCGTGCCGAGCACAAGCCCGCCCACACCGGGAACGGCCGGATAAAAGCCGAGCGCGTTCCAGACGTAGACTCCGGAGGTGGCGCCCAGGTCGTCATTGCCAGGGATCCCGCTCGGTCCGGTGCTGAAGGTCTGCTGCGCAATACGCGTGACAACGTCCTGGGTCTTCCAGGGCATGCCGGCAAAGACATACGCATACGGCGTGACAAAGTCCGGCTCATTAGCCATGTTGAAGCAGGGCTCGCCCCAGCAAATCAGCTTGGAGAAGAATTTGTCCAGCCGCGGTTCCACGGCGGCATCCCCGCCCATGGCCTTGAAGAGCGCGGGGTAATCGAACGGCAGCATGAAGCTGTACTGGTAGGTATTGCCCTCCTCAAACCCGTACTGGTCTGTCGAAACCGGAGCATCCGGCCGCTTGGGCTGCGATCGTTCCGCGTCGAAGCCCGCAAGCCAGGAGCCGTCACTATTTCGCGGACGAATCCAGCGGGTCTGCGGATCAAAAAGATCTTTCCAGTTTTCCGACTGCCGCAAAAACTCCTTGTACTCGCTCGGATGACCGGTGTCCCTGGCAAACTGCGCAATGGCGAAGTCGGCATTGGAGTACTCGAGTGTGCGCGAAGCATCGATGGAGTCCTTTTCCGCGGGAACGTAGCCGAGTTTGAGGTAGTCAGCGAGATAGGGACGCTCGGAATCATGATGGGGGCCAACGCCCGGCTGTGTGCCGGCCTTGATCATGTACTTGAGAGCCATAGCCAGATCAAAGTTGTGCGCACCGAACGCATAGGAGGATGTGAGCAGGATGACGGGCGAGTCGCCGCCCATCACATACGTCACATCATTGGCAGCGGGCCAGCGGGGATACCAGCCGCTCTGTTCGGCGTCATTCACCAGCGACTGCATCATGTCGCCTTCGCGTTCGGGCTCAAAGAGGGCCTGCAGCTGCACCGTGTTGCGATAAATATCCCAGTCAGAGAAATTGGCATATTGCGCGCGCTGCTGTGTGCCGGCCAACGAGTGCACTTTGTCATCAAAGCCGATGTAGCTGCCGTCTTCGTCACTGAAGAGTGTGGGGGATATAAACGAGTGGTAGACGCCGGTGTAGAAAATGGTACGCTGCTCCGGCGTTCCACCCTCCACGACGACGCGATCTAGCAAGCCCGTCCAGGCTCCACGCGCATTCGCCCACACGCGGTCAAAGTCCCACGCGGGAATTTCCTTCTCAAGATTCTGAAGCGCGCCGGCGGTGCTGACGTACGAGATGCCGACGCGGAGCAGCACTTCCCGCTGATTGCCAAAGTCAAACCAGGCGCCGGTGTGCTTGCCGGAGGCGGAGTCTCCAGAGGTGAGAAAATCGCTGTCCTGCCAGAGGCGGGCGCTCTTCTGCGGAGTGCTGAAGTGCCCGGCGACGTAGAGCTTGTAATGCGAGTCCGAGCCGCAGAATCCGCCGGCAGTGACCGAGCCCGAAAAACTTCCATCTGCGCGGACTTGAATGTTGTTGCCGTAGGTCTCACTGCCGCGCTGAGAATGGCCGGGAGTCTCCAGCGTGTTGGCACTGCTGCCCGCGTTCACCAGAACACGCGCGTCGGCGCCCGCCGGGAAGGTGAACCGGGCGATTCCCGCACGGTCGGCAACAGTCATTTCCACTCGAATGCCGTTGGCGAGCGTGACCGAGTAGTAGCCGGGATGCGCGTCTTCACGCGTGTGGTCAAACGTCTCTGCGTACGGCGCGGAGCCTGCGCCGGGGCTGGTCGTCAGCTCCGACGTGGTGGGCAGGACCGCGAAATCACCGTAGAGCGGGCAACCTGCTCCGCTCAGATGAGTAAGCCCGAAGCCGTTGATTTTCTTCTGGCTGTGGATATACCAGGCGTCGGTGTTGGTGTCGGGGCTCCACTGGATCATGCCGAACGGAAGCGAGGCGCCAGGAAAAGTGTTTCCGCCGCCATCGGTGCCGATGATCGGCTGAACCGAATCGTACGGCGATGGCGCCGCTTGGCCAAAGACAGGAGAGATGGAAGCAACGAGAAGCAAAAAGCATACAACACACAGCGACAGAGGAGCACGCATCCACAGCATCCTTGAGAGGAAAGTTTCCCCGGCAGGAATTCTACTCTCTGCAGATGAGCCCGGTCCGCAACGGACACTCGACGCCAAAAGTTAAGCGGGCCAGCCGACGGACTGACCCGCTTGCGTACCGAAGCAACAACTACTTGAGGGAGTAGATTACGCTGAGTTCCTTCTGCGCCACGTTCGCGGGCAGCGGAGCATAATCAAGCGCCGCGGACTGGCTCTGACCCGACTTGACGATCCAGCTCAGGAGATCCTTAAGCACTTTTCCATTGGCAGAGTTTGGATCCTGCACGGGCGCAATAATCCAGGAGAAGCTGGAGATCGGATAGGCATCAGCCCCAGGCGGGTTGGTGATCGAGACACGAAGGTCAGCAGGCATATCCTTCACGCTTCCGGCCGCCGCGGTCGTGCTTGCAATCGAGGCCGTGACATAGTTGCCCGCGGAGTTCTTCACCGCGCCGAGGGTGATGTGGTTCTGTAGCGCATAAATCAGCTCTACATAGCCAATCGCGCCGGGCAACTGACGCACCAGGCCCGATACGCCCTCACTGCCCTTGCCGCCTACGCCCACGGGCCAGCTCGGCGAGGTGCCCTTGCTGGGGCCGGAGGCCCATTCCTTGCTCACTTTGCTCAGGTAGTCGGTCCAGATAAAGCTCGTTCCGGAACCATCCGAGCGATGCACCACGATGATCTTCTGGTCTGGCAGCTTCACGCCGGGGTTGTCCTTGGCGATCTCGGGGCTGTTCCAGTTGGTGACCTTACCCAGATAAATATCCGCCAGCAATGGACCGCTGAACCTGAGGTTAGTGACGCCGGGGACGTTGAAGATCGGCGCAACGGCGCCGAGCACAACCGGCAGGTGGACAAGCTTAACCTTGCATTTCGCGATCATGGCATCCGGCAGGGGCATGTCAGAAGCACCAAAGTCCACCAGCCCGGAACAGAACTGCTGGATGCCCCCGCCGGAGCCGATCGAGGCGTAATTGATTTCGACGCCGGGGTGTGCGGCACCGTACTCGGCAAACCATTTCGAGAAGATCGGGTAGTCGAAGGTGGATCCGGCCCCTGTCAACTTCTGGGCCTGAGCCGCGCTCAGGGCAAACGCCAACAGTCCAACCACAATCAAAGTCTTTTTCACTGGAATCTCCCTTGCAGGATCACTGCCTGGACTGATTCTCTACATGGAATGTTACGGGCGCTTAAATTCGCTGAAAGAATTTTGCGGGAAGTTCAGCCGCGCTTCGCAGCGCCAACCGGAGAACCGGAGTCCGCGGACTGAGGCGCTGAAGAAGCCAGAGGCAGGGTGAAGTGAAAGGCAGCACCGGAGCCGAGGTCGCTCCTGGCCCACACACGGCCGCCATGCGCCAGAACGATATGCCTGACGATTGCCAGTCCCAGTCCGGTGCCGCCAGACTCCCGCGAACGGGCCTTGTCCACCCTATAAAAGCGCTCAAAAATGCGCTCCAGATGCTCGGACGGGATTCCGGGACCAAAATCCCGCACGAAAAACTCCACCTCTGCTGCGTGTTCCCGGGCTCCCACCAGAATCCGCTTGCCCGATTTGCCGTACTTGAGCGCGTTCTCAATCAGGTTCCCAAACACTTGATTCATGGCATCCGGATCGGCCATTACGAGTGCCTCTGGCGCTCCATCATTGGCCAGTATGATGCCGGAATCGACAACCATGCCTCCCAGTAACTCAATTGCATCCTGCACCAGCGCGTTGGCACGCATGGGCTGAGCGGCAATCCTGTAGTCGGGACTCTCCACGCTGGCTAGGGCCAGTAGGTCCTCCGTCAGGCGGTTCATGCGCACGGCGTTCTTCTGGATGACGCCGAGGAACTCCTGCGTGGTCTCCGCGTTGGGACGAGGTTCCTCCAACAGCGTTTCCACGTAACCCTGGATGGAGGTGAGCGGCGTCCGCAATTCATGGCTGACGTTGGCGATGAAGTCGCGGCGAGACTTCTCCGCAGCCTCAATCCGAGTGACATCGTGGAGGACAGCCAGCGCTCCGCCGGAAGGCAGAGGGGCTGCGTTGATTTCAAAAATGAGCCCAGGCGCCAGCGAACTCGAGCGACCGAAGCAAACTTCCCCGGACTGCAGCGCCCCGCGCACACAGCCCAGCAATTCTGGGTCGCGCACGGACTGCACAAGCGAGCGGCCCACGCGAATCTCCGTGCCCGCGATTCGCTGCATCACGGTGTTGGACCAGAGCACCTGTCCGTCGCCCGTTACAGCCACGACCGCCTCCTGCATGGAATCCAACATGGTGGCCAACTCATGACGCCGATTCTCAATTTCCGCGAAGTTCTGCCCCAACCGCTCGGCAGTTTGATTCAGGGCATCTTCCATCGCGGAGAGTTCGTCGCCACCCTCCAGGCTGAGGCGGGCGCTCAGGTCACCCTGGGCCACGCGGCGCGCAAAGGCCACCACACGCTGAAGACGCCCCGTGATGCCAAGCGCCACCCATGCAGCCAGAGGCAGCGCCACGAGCAGCGCAATCAGGCCTGACCACAACGCTTCCCCCACGAGCCTGCGCAGCGCGTCCGGCGCCAGGTGCTCCATGAAATGGCGAAGAATCAGTTCCATCGCCACCGTCTGGAAGACCAGCAGAAGAACGAACAAGCCCAGCAGTTTAAGGAATACTTTGCGGGTCAATGGAGGCTGCTCCCGTCCGCCGGAATCACGCGCTTAGACGCTATTCGCCTTTGGGAATCTCGAAGCGGTACCCGGCTCCGCGCACGGTTTTCAGATAGCGCGGGCTCTCCGGGTCAATCTCGATTTTCTCACGAATGCGGCGGACATACACATCCACAGAGCGGGGCGTGACGAAGCGCGCATCGCCCCAGACGGCGTCCAGCAGATGGTCTCGGCTGAAGACTCGACCCGGATGCCGGGCAAGATAATCCAGCAGCCGGAACTCCGTTGCGGTGGTTGTCGTCAGTTCTCCGCGCACCGTGAGCTGCATGGCGTTGGCATCAATGATCACATCCTCGAAGCGGATGACTGAGGGCGTGGTGGGCCGCTCAAACCGCCGCAGCACCGCCTTTACCCGAGCCACCAGTTCCCGCGTGGCAAAGGGCTTGGTGATGTAGTCATCGGCGCCGAGCTCAAGTCCGAGTACACGGTCATTCTCTCCAGCGCGCGCTGTAAGAAAGATGATGGGAATCGTGGAAAGGCCCGAATGGCTGCGGAGCCTGCGACACACATCGAGGCCATCGCCGCCGGGAACCATGATGTCGAGGAGAAACAGCGCGGGCGGCTGCCGTTCAGCGTCAGGAATGAGGTTGGCAGGAGTCGAAAACAACCGTGCATTGAACCCGGCAGCCTCCAGGTGATGTTGCACCAGACGTGAAATATCGGAGTCGTCTTCCAGAACAAATACGGTTTGGCTCAACCGGTCAGCCCTCGCCGGCGGCCGTTGAACTTCAAACTGCGCAGGGCCGCACGGAACCAATAACAGACTAATGCAACAAGGCAAACAAATTGCAAATGTTGTGTGAATTTGCGCTGGCCGGGCCCGCCGGCAACGGCGACGGGCGAAGAGTCAGGCGAATCCGCTTGACGGAAAAGCCGAGCCCGCGCTGTTAGATGGATTGCACCGGGAGCAAGGTCAGGTCATCGACGAGGCCAACTTCCTTTTGCACGAACGGCTCACCGTAGCGGACTCCGGCAAGGAGGCCGTAATGCCGCGCCTCCGCAAAGGTGCGTTCCCGGATCTCTTCCTCCGGAACAAAGAGGCTGCTCCCGGCGGACTGGTTCGAGTACTGCGACTGATAGGCCATCAACGCCGAGTGTCGCTGCTCAATGAATGGCGTAATGTCCACGATGAAACTCGGCCGTACCTCCGCATAAAGGCTGGCATACAAAATCTTGAACGGACGATGAGGTAGCGTTCCGGTATCCACTTTGGCGAGACCGGAAAGGAAGCAGGCTTCGTAGCCCACCACTGCTGCGGTGGCATGGTCTGGGTGGCGCGCCTGCCAGTAGGGCAAAATCACTGTGCGGGGACGCACCAGGCGCAGGACGCGGACAATCTCCAGCCGATTCTCGTAAGTATTTTCCAGGGCGCCGTCGGGCAGGTTGAGGGCCTGTCGCCAGCCAACGCCCAGAATCCTGGCGGCCTCTTCTGCTTCAAGTCCGCGCTGCTGAGCCGTGCCACGGGTGCCGGCCTCGCCCTGGGTCAAGTCAAGAATGGCGGTCCGAAGACCGCGCGCACCCATCCGGAGAAGCGTGCCACCGCAGGTCTGCTCCACGTCGTCGCGATGTGCCGCGATGGCCAATACATCTGCCGGGAGCGAATCCTTCACGGTTCCCATGGCTTGCTCAGTAGACGGTATTGTTTGCGTCCGAATGGGCGTCGATGTAGGCCACGTCGGAAGCTGTTCCGGTGACCGTCACATACTGGTTGTCGAGTGCAGTCCCATCCGTGGTGGAAAAGATGTAAACCTGGCCGCCCTCGGCAACGTAGACCTTGTGAAGACCTTCCACATCCGCAATTCCGGTAAGGTCTCCCTGGTACGGCTCAATGGTCGTAACCGAGTTACTGGATGTGCTGAACATGGTGAGGCAACCGTAGGGCATACCCTTGGCGTAACGCTCCCCGTTATTGCACTTGGTCATGCCGATCCAAAGCGTGTCGTCGTCGGCAAGGCTGATGCGGCTGGGCGCACCGGGAGCGCCGTCACTGATTCCGATTGCGCCGGAGGCGGTATTGTTGGCCAAATTCACAACGGTGAGCTTGCCTGTGAACAGTCCATCCGTTTGCAACTGCTGGCCCACAACGTACATGGTCGACGCTGTGACCAGTGCGTTGCTGGCGCCGCCGGGAATGGGGATATTTGTTAGCGAGCCCTGCGCGGGCAGGGTTCCGGACTGCTGATTGACACGGAAAATCATGGGCGCTACCGGTAGCAGCGTCACGGAGGAAGCTGTTCCTCCGCACTCAGGGCCGCAATTGAGCACGTAGGCCGTTCCGCCGTCCGATGAGAACACCGCCTTGATCGGTCGGTCGAAGGTGAGCGGCGTGCCATTCGCATCGGCGGCCCGGAAAAGGCACCATTTCGGCGCATTCTGGGGCTCGCAGTCGACCGCATTCGTGGGCCAGGTGCCGGCGCCGCCGGAGTATGCCAGAGTCTCGGAAGCGGTGAGCTTGCGCGGAAAGTAGGCGTAATTGGAATTCTGCACGAAGGCCAGCGCCACGGTCCCGCCGGGGTTCACGCTCACGCGGTAGACACCCGGCAGATTCAGCGCATAGCTGCTTCCGCCCACCCGGTCAACGACTGTGAGCACATGCGCGGCCTGGCTGGCTGCAAAAATGTATTCCTGATCGCGGGTGATAAAGATGCTGGAAGACGCGCCGTTCAATCCAGACTGGCCGCCGGTGGAAGACTCCTTGGCGTAGCTCACCATCGATAAGGAACCATCACCGTAGCCATAGACTGCGCCAGCTTGCTCCTCGGGCATGTTCTGGATGGAGATTGGGAGCGCGCCGGAAAAGCCGGCGACGGGGAAGACCTTGTTGACGTTGTTGAAGGCGAATCGAGTGTCGTAGTACGCGTCCACAATCTCAAGGCTGCCTTTGGCAAAGGCGCTTGGGTTCTGAATTGCGATCAAGACGCGGTTGACCAGCTGACTGGGCGGGAGGTTGCGACCGGCAAAGTAGGTGGTGGTGCCGCAACCGGCGAGCGTGACTGCAACCACCAAGGCCCCGGCGGCGCTTAACCAAAGACTTCTCTTCTTCAAAATCCCTTACCTCGACGGAAAGCGCAAAGTGAGCCGCAGCCGTAGCATGAACAATTTGATTGCATTATCAGCTTCAATGGGACGTCCGGACCTGCCCGCCCTGAACCGGTTTCTCAACTGTCTTTGACTCCCGAAGTATAACAAAGCAACCCGCCTCTCCGGCGGCGGACGGGAACGAGCCCTGCGCCGGTCTGAGACAGCAGGACTGTCCATCCCGGGAGCGGGTCCTATGCCGGGCGCGAAGTTGCAGGACAATCTGGCAAAAACCAGGAATACAACCACCCCGCAAATGCTTTAGCATGACAGCAGAATGCCGCAATTTGCAGATATCTTCGCCAGCCGCCCCGTCCTTGCCGATGGCGCCATGGGCACCGTGCTGTATGCCCGGGGAATCTTCATCAATCGCTGCTATGACGAGTTGAACCTCTCCGATCCGAATCTGATTCTGTCTGTCCACGAAGAATATCTGCAGGCGGGCGCGGAGATTCTGGAGTCAAACACCTTTGGCGCCAATCGCTTCCGGTTGGCCAGGCATGGGCTGGGGTCCAAGGTGGCAGAGATCAATACCGCCGGAGTGCGAATTGCGCGCGAGGCTGCAGCTCACCTGAAGGAAAAGCAGGCCGGAGACGCATGGGTGGCCGGAGCCATTGGACCGCTGGGCGTGCGTTTGGAACCGCTGGGCAAAACTGGCCTGGAGGAAGCGCGGGCAGCGTTTGCCGAACAGATTCGGGCCCTGGCCGATGCGGGTGCAGACCTACTGATTGTGGAGACCATGCCGGCATTGAATGAGGCGCACGAGGCGCTGCTGGCGGCGCAGGAAACGGCGCCGGATTTGCCCGTACTAGTCATGGTCACGGTGGACGACGAGAGCAACTGCTTGGACGGTTCTTCTCCGCAGCAGGCCGCCGCACTTCTCACCGAGTGGGGAGCAAGTGCCATCGGCGTAAACTGCTCCACCGGACCCTCCACGGTATTGACGGCGATTGAAGCCATGCGGGGAGCCACGACCCTGCCGTTGGCTGCCATGCCCAATGCCGGTATGCCTCGCGCGGTGGAGGGAAGAAACATCTATCTTTGCTCACCGGAGTACATGGCCAGCTTCGCGCGCAAGGCGATTGCCGCCGGAGCCCAGTTGGTGGGCGGCTGCTGCGGGACGACACCCAACCACATTCGCGCCATGCGCTCAGCGATGCGCGCCATCGACGCACAGACTCGCGTGGTGGAAGGCGGAACTGCTGCTGCTTTGTCCACCGAAACACCGCCGGCTCCGCTGGGCCAGCGGTCGCTTATCGGTTCCTTGATTGAGCAGGGAAAGTTCGTCACTCTGGTAGAGATTGTTCCGCCCAAAGGAATCGACTGCGCGAAAGAGATTGAGGGAGCGCGATTGCTGGCGAAGTTGGGCGTGCATGCCATCAATGTGCCGGACTCTCCGCGCGCCTCCGCGCGCATGAGCGCACAGAGCCTGTGCATCCAGATTCAGCAGCACACGGGGATTGAGACGGTGCTGCACTACACCTGCCGGGACCGCAATGTGCTCAGTATCCAGTCGGACCTGCTCGGCGCGTCGTCCATTGGCCTGCACAACATCCTGTGCCTCACCGGTGACCCGCCCAAGCTGGGCAATTATCCGGATGCCACAGCCGTGTTTGATGTGGATGCCATCGGGCTGGTGAACCTGGTGCGGCAGCTGAATCACGGGTTGGACATCGGGTCCAACTCGATCGGCGCCTCAACCAACTTCACCATCGGCGTGGCGGCGAATCCGGGCGTGCCCGACATTGAGCACGAGTTGCGGCGCTTTGCCTACAAGGTGGAAGCGGGCGCCGAATATGCCATCACCCAGCCGGTGTTTGACCTACGGCTGCTAGAGATCTTCCTCAAACGCATTGAGGAGTTCCGCATCCCGGTGATTGCGGGCATCTGGCCGCTGACCAGCCTGCGCAACGCCGAGTTTATGAAAAATGATTTGCGCGTCTCCATGCCGGAAGAGATCATGTTGCGCATGGCGCAGGCAACCACCCCTGAAGCCGCGCGCCAGGAAGGGATCCAGATTGCCCGAGAGATGCTGGATGTGATTCGGCCGCTGGTGCAGGGCGTGCAGGTGAGTGCGCCATTCGGGCGCTACAGCGCCGCCGCGGAAGTGATTGCCAGAGTGCTGCCAAAGGCCGCGACACAACCGGAGTGAAAGCAATGCCTACGTTTGAAGAGTCGCTGAAGAAGCTGGAAACTATCGTGGAGCAGTTGGAAAAGGGGGATCTGTCCCTGGAAGACTCGCTCCGGCTTTTTGAAGAGGGCATGGGATTGTCCGAGACCTGCAGAAAAGAGTTAGATGCCGCCGAAGGCAAGGTGCAGACGCTCCTGAAGCAACGCGACGGCTCGCTGAAGGCCGAGCCTTTCTCTATCGAACAAGAGGATTGAGGCGCGCGCGCAGCCAGGTGAGCATCTCCAGCGAGATTTCCTGAAAGGAAGACAAGCGGAAGAGCGGAATGTCGTTGCGCATGGTGATTCGCTCCGCATTGGCGGAGGCCCCACATACAAGCGCATGCGCTGTCTCCAGAACCGGATAGAACGATGACTTGACTGGCTCATCCCACTCCCCCAGCACGCCGATACAGACATTGGGACGCACCTGAGCAAGGATGCGATTCGACTCAAACAGGACATGCACATCATCTTGAAGTGCGATCCGCAAGGGAGAGACTGACCAGTCCGGTTCAGACAGTTCCGCAAGAAGGGCGCGCTTTGCGCCTGCGGCCAGATACCGTTCGGTATCGGCGTTCTGCCCGGGCGTGAACTCTTCCCAAAGCGGAGTCCCTCGATGGGCATGCGATGTCACTTTCACAACAGTCCAGTGCAGTTCCGGCAGAGCGGCAAGGACACCGCAGATGAGCGAAGTTTTCCCCACTCCTTTTGCCGCGCCGCCGACAACAATGACACTCACTTGCCCGGAGTCCTCCGCCACGGAATGCGACCCTGTCTATCGCTGAAAGATGATCGCTAAAAGATAATAAAGATAAGCTCGGCCAACCCCACCACGCTGAGCAGCAGCCAAACCAAGGAGCCTCGAATCGCCGCCACCGCGCCCAACAGGACAACAACCAAAGCCAGATCGAGCTGCGTCATGGCGTGCGCCGGCGAGTGAGTCTTGCCGGTAAACAGCAACAGCACTCCAATCGCAAGGACGATCCCAATCGCTCCAACGACATTCTTCTTCATCCTTTTCCAATTCCCTTCCCGGAGTCGGCCTTGACTCCGCACCACTACCCCTGATTCTTTGACGAACGCCGGGCCAGGCGCGTCAAGACAGCCTGCTCCCGCAGCACCTGACGAAGCGGCCTTGCGGGCGTACCCCAGAGCACCGTGCCCGGCTTCAGTCCTTCATTGGTCACGGTCTTGCCGCTCAAGACGCCGGCCTGACCGCCCAGAATTACTCCGGGGCCCACATGCACATGATCCCCAATGCCGACCTGCCCGGCGATGACGGCTCCCTTGCCCACACTGCTGCTGCCCGAGATGCCGGTGAGCGCAACCAGAATCACGTCTTCTCCGATGTCACAGTTGTGGCCCACGTGCACAAGGTTATCAATTTTGGTTCCCCGGCGAATTCTAGTTTCATTCAGGGCGCCCCGGTCGATGGTGGAGTTGGAGCCAATCTCCACATCGTCCTCGATCACCAGCGTTCCCTGCTGCGGGAACTGCGTGTAGGCGCCGGTCTCCTCGTCGCGGACATACCCAAAGCCATCGGCGCCGAGGACCGCGCCGGCATGTACGCTGACCCGGTCACCAAGTGTGGTCCCGGGATACATCACCACTCGCGAATGAATGTGGCACCCTGCGCCGATGCGCACACCAGTGCCCAGGACGACCCCGGAACCGATCTGAGTACTGCTGCCAATGTGGACGCCGGCGTCGATCACGGCTCCCGCGGCCACGGAAACTCCCACACCGAGTACCGCATCGGGAGCCACAACCGCAGCGGGATGCAATCCGGCCTGATGCTCACGGGGCTGGAGCAGATTTGCCGCGCGGGCAAACCAAAGGCGCGGCTGGCGGGTCTCGACAATCGCCTTGTGCTGCGGATAGGAGGGGAGCAAGCCGGGCTGTAACACAACCACCCCGGCGCTGGAGTGCATCGCCTCAGTGGCTGTGGCTCCCGAGTCGGCAAAAGCCAGATCAAAGGGGCCGGCTTGTTTGCAGGAGTTCACGCCGTCCACGGTCCACTTGGGATCTCCTTGAATGAGCGTGCCGCCCAACTCTTCCATCAGCTGATCCAGTGTCATTGGCGTCTTCCTCAGTAAAGTCCCGGCTCGCCGGCCGGACGGGTCTTCCAGCGGCGGTGAATCCAGAGCCACTGGTCAGGATAGCGCCGAATCCAGGATTCCAGCGCATGGTTGCAAAGCTGCGTCGCTGCCACCACGTCTGCCTCCGGATCGCCGCTCTGTGAAAATGTGAGTTCCGGGCCAAAGTGAAGCACGTACCGCTTTTCCGCAGCTTCCCAGAGGAGGAAGCCGGGCAAAACGGCGGCTCCTGTTTTAAGTGCGACGCGGGCAAGCCCAGATGCCGTACAGGCCTGGTGGCCAAAGAACTCCGCAAAGACCCCTTGCGGCGGAGTCATGTTGGTATCCATCAGGATGCCGACAGTGCCCCCTTCCTGCATGGCCTTGAGCAGACCACGCGCAAAGTCGTCTTTGTGCAGAACGCGATTCCCATGCAGACAACGGATTCCATTTACATACTCATCGAGCCGGCGGTTATCGAGGCGCCGAATGACCATGCCCATGGGATGCCCCATGAGCGAATGGTAAAAGCTGGACAATTCCCACGCACCCAGATGCCCGGTAAGCACCAGCACGCCCTTACCGCGCTGGCTGGCCGCCAGAAAATACTCCATGCCCTCCGTGCGGATCCAGCCCTGTGTATTCTGCGGAGTGTAGCGGGGCATGCGGCAGAATTCGACCAGTTGCCAACCCAGTTGACGGTAGACTCCGCGCAGAATTTGCCTGTGCTGCAAGGGGGAAAGTTCCGGCATGGCAAGTTGCAGGTTGCGTACGCCCACACGGCGGAGCCGGCCCAGGGCGAGATACACGGTGCCCGCAAGACCGTTGGCGAGCAGGCGCGCCAGCCGCCGCGGCATCCAGCCCAGCCAGCGCACGATCCCGAGGACCAGCCAGTATTCAATCTCTTTCCGCATCATCGATGGCAAAGAACAAGTGTATGGCATGGCCGGAGGAAGACCGGCACCGGATGACGGGAATATGCGATCCGAATGGAATGGAAGGCAAAAAGAGGCGGCTCCCTGGGAGCCGCCTCTACTGTTGCTGGTTCAACCCCTAGTAATTGCGCTTGGCGTTCACAAAGTAGTGCGCCACGGTGCGAACGAAAGAAACAGCACCCGAGGGAACACCCACGTCGCCCTTGAGGATCGACTCAAACGTATGGGGTGCTCCGTAGTACAACTCCGTGTCGTCTTGATTCTGGCTTACGCTGGTTCCATCCAGATCAATTCCCGCGAACAATCCTTTGTTGCGGGAGTAGCTGAGCAACTCGGCGCTCATCTTCCAGTCCGTGGCGGCCTGTCCCGAGCGGCCCACCGGGCCTGCCGCGGCGGAGGCGTCCCCGCCAATCTTGAACTTGCTCTTCAGCAGGTCCTGAAATCCCTTGTCATTCACGGCAACCAGCACGAGGTCCGTGGACTGTCCGCCGATCTGAAAACCGAAAGACCCGCCCGCCATGCGGATGAACACCGGCGCGCTCCATCCGTGGCCGGTGCGGCAAGTCACGACGCCCTGGCCATATTGGCCACCAAAAACGAACGCGCCCTTTTTCAGACCGGGAACAACGGCGACGCAAGTAGCCTGCTCAAGGATGTTCATGGGAATACTGCGGTCCTGAGCCGACATCACTTCATCCATCACTTGCTTTGCAGCGTCCACGCGGGCTTGCAGGCTGGCGCGGGAAGAGGCCGCAAATGCGGTCGACGTAAGCAGGAAACAGAGGCAAATCGAGGCAATCTTTTTCATCCTGGAAAATCCTTTCGGTCCGCGCTCATTTCGTCGCGGGCTTTTGGGTCTAACAACAAAAGACGGCGACCTCCGGAAACTGTCACCTGAGCACATCAAACGCCGAATCCCAGACATTTCTCTTGTCCATGAATCAGCGTATCGCAAAAAGCCGCTCCCACTTGGCCGCAAAGCGAATCGGCTCGCGGATCGTGTGGGATACGAATTCGGCACGCACAAAATGCAGGGCACCGAACCAGTAAAACACTGTTCTTAGTTCTCAGATGCCTGGATTTGGGTGGGGGTGGGCTGGAAGGAACCGACAGAGTACCTGAATGTACATATCGCACAGAAAAAAGAGGAGTTCCCAGGCTTCATGCCAAACATGCTGCCTGGGAACTCCTTTCCCCAGAACTGCGTTGTTTCTGCATGTGAGTGTCGTCAAAATGGCTCCAGCGAACAAGAGCACGGAAGGATGTTGGCATTTAGTAATGCGACCGAGGAATTTCCGCAATTCTGGCAGGAAGGACCTAACTTTCAGAAGAAACACGGCTTCCTGGGCGGACGGAGAGGGAGCCGTTGAGGGCGCGCATGGAGAGGTCAATCCGGTTTTCCGCGCCCGTTTTGCGCATCAGGCG
>Ga0307375_10003241_pt1 | contig 16113 bp, 19 predicted proteins | sample TR1MG_FD_202531 | JGI IMG/M metagenome (GOLD analysis project Ga0307375, IMG submission 202531) | Soil microbial communities from Risofladan, Vaasa, Finland - TR-1 | ecosystem: Environmental > Terrestrial > Soil > Coastal area > Acid sulfate soil | place: Finland: Risofladan, Vaasa | collected... | reverse complement strand
CTTGACGCCTCCCCCGCAGGGCGGCGCCGAAGGGCCACGAAACCTTCATCTCGCGTGCAGTTACGACTTCCAGTCATCGCCCCCTACACAGGCGACTCCTTTCCGCGCACACGGCGCAAAATGCCAGGACGCATACCGGCTCTACGCACGGCCTGCCTACCTATGGCACTACGCTCTGCGACTGTGAAAGGCAATCACGACCTCCACGCGACTAGAGCGGCCGACGGCGAACCGGAACGGACACTTGTATCGGCTCGCTACCGCAGCATTGTCGACATCTATGTCCTCTTGCAGCGTCCTGATGGAATGATTCTCCTGCTCGAACGCTCAGGCACTGGCTACGCCGACGGCCAGCTGTGCCCGCCCTCTGGGCACCTGGAGACAGGGGAATCTGTGGTCCAGGGCGTGATCCGCGAAGCGCGTGAGGAGGTCGGCGTGCGCATCGATCCTGCCGACCTGGCCTTCAGCCACGTCATTCATCACCGCAACCTTCTGGGCCAGGGACGCATCGGCTTCTTCTTCACCACCACCCGCTGGGAGGGCGAGCCAGCCAACCGAGAACCGCACAAGTGCGCAGGGCTGTACTGGGTCGATCCAGGCCGCCCGCCGGTGAACACCGTGCCCTACACCGCCGCAGCGCTGGCCGCAATCACGCGAGGAGCATCTTTCTCCCTAGCTATCCCGGGACTACATGACCGCCGAGCCGTTCACGCTATTCCTGGAAATGCAAGCCGCCCGCCAGGCTCTCGCCCACGCTGAGGAAATCACGGAACACGAGTGGCGAGACGACCTAGTTGAGATCGGCGGGGACTTCGACCTCTCCCGCGCTAGCGGACACTACCTGGCTGGCTCTGCCCTGATCGAGATCCCCGGCGCCGAGGACAGCGCAGCCGCCGAACTCGAAACCGCTACCAGTCTCTACGCCGCTGGACCGCGCCCGGGTGAGGTATACGGCTACACCATGGAGGCACTGGCCCGCATCGAACTGGCCACCGCGCGGCTGCGGGCACGCCAGCTCGATGCCGCCACCGCCGCCATGGCGCCAGTCCTGGCCCTGTCATCCGCCAAGCGGATCGCCTCCCTCTCCCAGCGTCTCGGCCGTGTCCGCGCGGAACTCGCCAGACCGCACTACCACGGCTCGGCCCAGGCCAGCGAACTGGATGCGCAGGTCGAGGAATTCGGCCGCGACACCATCGTCAGCGCCCTGCATGACCTCCCCGCCAGCCCCGGCTGACATAACGGCAGCCAGGCTTGACGCATCCATTGCTGCAGGGCAGACATGATGCTGCGCCGTCTGGACCGATCCTGATCATGTGAGCCGTGCGGTCCCGGCCCAAGGCAACGCGGCGGCACGCCTCCCGCCGAAGGAGCCACGGGAATCTTCCGACGGGTGATGTCCACAGGCGCTCTGGCTTTGCACAGGGCGTAACTGCTGCTCTTACTGGCCTGTCGCCGGGCCTCATGCACAGCTGGCTGCTTCCGGTGACGGCGTTCCCCACAGCCTGGGCGCCTTTATGCACGTAGCGATCCACAAGGCGCCCCGAGTAGCGTGCCGTCCCTGGCCGGCGGACAGCGTCCTGCCCGGCCTCGGCGAAGGCGGCCTGGCCGGTAAGGGCGGTTATCCCGGTGGCGGAGGAGACGCGGTGGATATCAGGGCGGCGCAGAAGCTCGCCTGGGAGAACAAGCTCGCGAAGGGCTTCAACACGACCGATGTGCCGCTGGAGTTCTGCCTGCTGAGCGGTGAGGTCGCAGAGGCCTTCGATGCCTGGCGCAAGGGCCGCCCGCAGGTGGCCGAGGAACTCGCCGACACCGCGATCTTCCTGCTCAGCCTAGCCGAGATGATCGGTGCTGACCTGCAGGAGGCGGTCGAGGCCAAGCTCGCCGCCAACGAGGCGAGGGTATACCGGCGGCTGCCCGACGGGACGCTGGTGAAAGATACTGCCCCGTCAGCGTAGTGCCTTACGCTGCGGCCGCGGTGGTGTCGATGGTGATGACGGGTGCGTGACCGGCCAGCCGGGTGAACACCTCGGCGTAAGCAGATGTCAGTGCGCAGATGCGCGGCATTGAGGGGGCGTGGCCGTCGCGGGCTAGCAGGCGCGCGGCTATCTGGTCCGGCTGGCCGGTGAGGTGGACCAGGATGCCGCCGCGCTGCGCCGCCGCGATGGCGAGATGTGCCGCCTGCGCGAAGGTGAGCCGGGAGTGGCCGCGATCGAGCGGGCCGTAGACCAGTTCGCTGACGAAGCTGCGGTCCAGGACCTGCGGTCCCGGCCGGGCCAGGATGGCGTGGTATTTCGCGAATAGGTCTGTCCCCGCCGCACCCCCGGTACAGCTCCGTGCTCTCAGCTCTCCCCGGCAAGGCCATGTAATCATCCGACGCCGCACGGGCCTCGCGGCGCGATCATCTCGCCTGCTGGTTCTCATCGCGGTTGCTCAGCGGCGATGGAACGGGGTGGAATGATGTCGTCGTGGACTTCCTGATCGTCGGCAACGGGATGTTCGGCGCGGCGATTGCCCGGCACCTGGCGCCGCATGCCAAGGTCACGATGGTCGGACCCGAGGCGCGTGCGGACGGTTCCGGGGCGTACGGCGCGCACCATGATGAGGGGCGGATCATCGGGGATCTCAGCCGGGACGTCGTGTGGTCCGAGCTGAGTCGGCGTGCCCGCGACGGCATGACTGAGCTGGACCCGACGCTGATCACGCCGTGCGGGGCGCTGACCGCGACGACCCGCGGCGGCCTCGGCTACCTCAGCGTCGCCGCCAGGATCCGCGAGCGGCAGAGCGCGGAGATCCGGGCCCTGACCGCAAACGCGGCATGCGTCGGCTTTCCGATGGTCCGGTTCAGCCGCGACAAGACGATCTTGTACCAGCCGGCCGCTGGGCACTTCAGCCCGCGCCGCTACGTCGCGGCTGCCACGCAGTCGGCGCAAGCCGACGGCGCCACGATCACCTCGGGTGCCGTCCGGGTCCTGCACACCTCCGCCACAGGGACCGAAGCCGAACTCGGCGACGGCCGCCGGGTCCGCGCCGGGGCGGCCATCGTGGCCAGCGGCGCGTTCGCCGCCGACTCGGACCTGCTGCCGGCGCCGGTGGCGCTGCGAGCCAAGTCCGAGGTCTACGTCATGGCCGAGCTCGGCGACCAGCAGGCAGTCGAGCTGGAGGAGATGCCGTGCATCAACACCGCGATCGACCATCCGGAACTGGCGGACCTGTACGTGCTGCCGCCTATCCGCTACCCGGACGGGCGCACCTACCTCAAGTTCGGCGCCAACACGATGATCGACCGCTGGCTGCCCGATCCCGCCGCCGTGCGCGCCTGGTACGACCGCGGCAACGATGACGGTCCGCTGCCCGCCCTGCGCGAGGCCCTGACCGGCCTGCTGCCCGGCGTCCGCGTCCGTGCCTGGCACACCCGCCGCTGCGCCGACGCTTACACCGCCCACCGCCGCCCCTACATTGACATCCTCGAACCCGGCCGCCTCACCATCGCCCTGGGCGGCAACGGCCGCGGCGCTCAGGCCGCCGACGCTGTCGGCCAGCTGACCGCCGGCCTCGCCCTGACCGGCCACTGGCCATCCGACCTTCCCCGCGACGCCTTCCGCCACGTCCCCGGCTACGGCCCCTGGAACGGCATGACCTTGCTCCGCGACCAGGCTGTCCCGTGACAACGCAGATTGCTCGGTCCAGCTCGCTGGCCTGCGATGAGGAATCTTCGATGTCACGCGGCCATCCGCGCCGGCTGGGCGGCCGCCGACGAAGCCCGGGGCAGCCGGGCTGAGCAATCTTCATTGACAGAGGAACGTTCATTTGTCACCGGACACGGTCACCCCGAGGACTTCGGGGGATGGACAGGTGACCGGTAGCGTGCAGCGCGGCCAGGTCCTCGGCCTCGGCCTCGGCCTCGGCCCGGAACAAGTCCGCGGGAGCGTGCGCCAGGGTCTTTCCCACCACGCGAGTACCGTCGGCGTAGGTGACCAGCCAGGCATCTGCCGCGTACCCGCCCGGACGCCGCCGGATCGAGGTGATGCCCGCCTCCGGTCCGAGCGTGCCCAACTCGGCCCGGAGCACATCGCTCTCCGCCATTGCCGACTCCGGTCTGGGTTCGCTCACATCAACTGTGTACACCGCAGCCGGCTTGATGCGGTCAGAGAGCGGATGACACCCGGCCCCCTACCTGTCAGGCTGTCGTGAGACACCAGGCCGCGTCCAGCGTGGACTGGTCAAGGGCGCTGCTGGTCACCGGCCCAGGCTATCTGGCGGACGGCATCCCGGCCCGGCCGGCACACCGGCTGCCATGACGTCCGGCCCGGTCGCCCCGCCCCCGCCCGCAGCGACCACCACAACGCGCACCAGTCCGCCAGTACCTGCCAGCACCGCTGGAACGGCCGCGCGTACGCCAGTTTCTCAAACACCTCCCGGGAGGACCACGATGCAAACCGCCGGCGTGCTCATGCTCATCGGTGACACCGGCCTGCTCGAACAAGGCACAGTCACGGCCGCGAACGATGTGGTCACCCTGGTCACCCTGCCTTGCCACCCTCCGGCCAGGGAACCTGGCAACACGGTCATGGTGACGTTCGCCGAAGCCCGTGACGTGCATGTCGAAACCCGGACGGTCGACGGCAGCCGCCGGGTCACCGCCACCACCGACGGCTCCCGTGTCCTGACCGGTCTCCAGCTCGGTGCCACTATCAGCGAGATGATCGCAGCACTGGCAGGACCCGGCCGCCCGGCGCGGCAGGCCCCGCTGTTCTGCGCGACCCGCCACCGCGACGGCCCGCACGTCTACAGCCGCACCCACCAGCGACCCGGCCGATGGTGCTTCATCCGCACCTCTGCCACTGCACTACGGGGCTGAATACCGGGGCATCACCGGCTACTACCTGCTCGCCAGCGACGTCTGGCGGCTCAGCGCGCTGCGCTGGGACGCCGAGACATCCATGCTGAAAACCCTGGCAGCCAAGCACAAGTCCACGGTGGCCAAGATCGCGGCCAGGCACAAGGCCAGGATCGAGACCCCGCACGGGCTGCGCACGTGCTTCGAGGCCAGGATCCAGCGAGACGGCAAGCCGGACCTGATAGCCCGGTTCGGCGGGATCCCACTGATACGGAAGAAAAACGCGGTACTGCACGGCCACGTAACCGGACCAGTCCCCTACCCGCAGAAGGAACTGATCCACCGGCTCCTGAAACGGCGATGCGAACTGTGCGGGCAACCGGGCAAGGTGCTGGTGCACCAGGTCCGCAAGCTCGCCAGCCTCGGGGAACCCGGCCCGGCCCAGCCCGCCTGGGCGGCGAAAATGACACAGATGCGGCGCAAGACCCTCACGGTCTGCCGCACCTGCCACGACGCCATCCACGGGCACCCCGCCCACAGCACGGCGTAAGTCACCAGAGAGCCACGTGCGCTGAAAGGCGCCCGCGTGGTTCGGGGGAAGGCCGCGCGGAAAAGGACCTGCAACACAGCAGGCACCTCGCCGCGCGGCCCATCCCATCGAACCTCCCGTAACAGGCGGGCATCCCTGCCCCTCTGGCACCTGATTCCGGGGCAGGAAGTGAAAAAGGGCCTCACGAACCCGATTTCTGTAGACGAGGGGAGTTCCGCCCCGGCCCGGCCGGGGCCGAGCCGCTCCCTCGTTGCCCAGCGGCACGGTGGCCGCAGGGCCGCGCGTTCAAGGGAGGCAATCAGGCGTGAAGGACCCGGCGTTCGCCGGGGCGGCCCCGCCGTCCCGGCACAGCGGTAACGGCACGAGGCCGGACCTGGGCGGGGACGGCCGTCCGGGACGTCCGGGACGGCCCGGACGGCCGGACGGCCCGTGAGCGCGGGCCGCCGCCTGCTCGCGGTCGCCGACGCGCTGCCCGTCACCGTGCTCGCGGTCATCGCCGGGGCCGGGTCGTTCACCCACATCCGAGACACCGCCGACCAGCACGGCCAGCACGGGCCTATGGCCTGGGCCGTGGCGGTCTGCATCGACCTGACCTGCGTCATGGCCGCCCGCGAGCGCCTGCGCGACAAACAGCTCGGCGTCACAACCGGGCGCCTGTCATGGCCCACGGTGGTGCTCGCGGGCGGGGTCGGGCTGAGCCTGGCCGCCAACCTCACCCAGGCCCAGCCGACAGCCTGGCGCCGCATCGTGGCCACCGTCCCGCCCGCCGCGTTCCTCGTCGCGGTCTCCATGATCGAGCGCCGGGCCGCCCGCCGGCCCCGCCCCATCGCCGCCGGGGACGGCGCTGCCGGCGTGCCGTCCGGCCGGGAACGGCCGTCCCCGGTGCGCGATGCCGGGGACGAGGCGCAGGACGACGGGAACGAGGCGCTGCTCGCCGCGGCGCGGCGGGCCGCCGCCGGGCACCGGGACCAGCATGGGCAGCCCATCAACCGCGACGCGCTGCGCGCCCGCCTCGGCGTCTCCAACCAGGCCGCATCCGAACTGCTCCGCCAGCTCCGCTCAGGCGAGGGCCAGCCGCCGGGAACCCCCCGCGCCGCCTGACCCCGGCTGGCGTCAGTTCCGCCGCTGATGCTCAGCGCCCGGGACTCCGCCGTCCGGAATGCCGTCACGGCGGTCGTGAAGCGGCTACTCTGCGCGGGGATGCCCGCGTCCGCGCGGGCATCATGACGAGTGATGCGGGACTCAGGGCGCTGGGAGGATCTGGGTGGCACAGGGCAGGCACCGCGCCGGGACCGGCGGCGCGTTCCGCCTGATCGTGACCGGCGGCGGGACCGGCGGCCACACCTACCCGGCCCTGGCCACGGTGCGCGCGCTGCGGCCCCGCCTGGCGGCGGCCGGCCGGGAGCTGGTGGTCACCTGGGCGGGAACGGCCGGCAGCCTTGAAGAGCGCGTGGCGCGCGGCGAGCTGATCCCGTTCCGGGCCATCGCGACCGGCAAGCTGCGCCGGGCCGGGAATCCGCTGCTGATGCTGACGCCTTCCAACGCCCGGGACATGGCGCGGGTGCCCGTCGGCGTCGTCCAGGCGCGCGGGGCGGTGCGGGAGTTCGGGCCTCACGCGGTGCTGGCGACCGGAGGGTACGTCGCGATCCCGGTCGGCCTCGCCGCCGCCTGGTGCCACGTTCCCCTGGTGGTGCACGAGCAGACGACCCGGCTCGGCCTCGCCAACCGGGTCCTGGCCGGGCGCGCGACCGTCATGGCCGTGTCCGCCGAATCGACCCTGGACCTGCTCCCCCCGCAGGCGAAAGCTGCCGCCGTGGTGACCGGCAACCCGGTGCGCGCCGAGGTTCTGACCGGGAACGCGGGCGAGGCCGCCGCCGCGCTCGGCTGGACCGGGCTGGCCCCCGGGCTGCCGGTGGTGTACGTGACCGGCGGCGCGCAGGGGGCGGCTCAGGTCAACGGCGCGGTCACGGGCATCCTGCCGTGGCTGCTGGAGCGGGCGAACGTCATCCACCAGTGCGGTGCCAGCTCGGTGGAGGCGGCGCGCGGGGCCGCCGGGCGGCTGCCCGCCGCCCTCGCGGGCCGCTACCTGGTGACGGGCTTCGTCGGGCCGGAGCTGCCCGACGTGCTGGCGCTGGCGGACGTGGTCATCTCGCGCAGCGGGGCGGGCACGATCGCCGAGCTGACCGCGCTGGGCAAGGCGTCGGTGCTGATCCCGCTGCCCACCTCGGCCGGGGACGAGCAGCGGCACAACGCCCGCCACCTGGCCGCGCTCGGCGCGGCGCTCGCCCTGGACGGCGACGTCACCCCGGACACGCTGACGGCGGCGCTGGGGCCGCTGCTGGCCGATCCCGCGCGCCGGGCGGCTGTCGCCGCCGGCGCGCGGGCGCAGGGCCGCCCGGACGCCGCCGAGCGGCTCGCTGACGCGGTCCTGGCCGCCGCAGGGCAAACGGGCGCGCTTGACGGCGGTATGGCGGCGGTGCGCCGCTTACCGGGCCTGCCGGCGGGCCGCCTCCTCGATGAGCCGCGCGCAGGCGCTGAAGGCATCCGCGTCCTTACCCCACGGGTCGGGCACGTCGCGTCCATCGGCGTACAGACGCAGCTCAGGGCAGGCGCGGTCTCCCGCGAGCTTGCGGAGTCCGGCGAGGACGGCGCTGTCCATGGCCAGGACGAGGTCGGCCCAGTCCAGCATCCAGCCGGTGACCTGGCTGCCGAGGTGGCCGGCCAGGTCGTAGCCGAGGGCCGCGGCGGCCTGGATCATGGCGGGGTGGGCGGGCCTGCCCTGGTGCTTGCCGGCCAGCCCGGCCGACCGCACCTCGGTGCCGGGCGGGCCGTGGCGGGCGAGCGCCGCTGCCCCCAGCGGGGAGCGGCAGTGGTTGCCGAGGCAGACCACCAGGACCCGCCGCGATCCCGGCTGGCCCGCGCTCATCGCAGTGCCTCGCCCAGCAGCCCGGCGACGCGGGCGGCGTCGCCGGGGCCGAGGGCGGGGTGGAACGGCAGGCTGAGTACCTGGCGGCCCGCCAGCCCGGCGCGGGGAAGCGGCCGGTGCCAGGCGGCGAAGGCGGGCTGGACGTGGTTGGGCGGGTAGTGGACTCCTACGCCGGCCCCCTGGGCGCGCAGCCGCGTGAATACCTCGTCGCGCCGGGCCGCGATGCGGACGACGCAGTTGAACGGGACAGTGCGGTCAACGTCCACGTCGACCAGGGTGACGCCGCCGAGCCCGCCGAGCGCTTCCCGGTAGGCGCGCCACAGCCGCTGGCGGCGCCCGGCGTTTTCGGGGAAGCAGGCGAGCTGGGCGCGGCCGATAGCGGCGTTGATGGCCGGGAGGTGGGCGCGCAGCCCGAAGGTCTCGACGGCGTAGCTGACGGCCGCTGAGCGCTGGTCGCGGGACTGGGCGATGCCGAGGTCGCGGATGCGGCGGGCGCGCTCGGCCTCGGCGGGGCCGCAGGGGACGATGGCGCCGCCCTCGCCGCAGGTGAGGTTCTTGATCGGGTCGAAGGAGAAGCAGGTCAGCACCCCGGTGGCTCCGACCCGCCGCTCGCCGGAGAAGGAGCCGAAGGCGTGCGCGGCGTCCTCGATGACGAGGATGCCCCGGTCCGCCAGCCTGGGCGCGATGCCGGTCAGGTCGACGGCCCGGCCGCCGTACAGGACCGGCATCACGGCGCGGGTGGCGGGGGTGAGTGCTTCGAGGATGTCGCCGGCGGTGACGCACAAGGTGGCGGGGTCGATGTCGGCGAACCGGGGCACCGCGCCGCAGGCGAGGATCGCCTGGACGCTGGCGCAAAAGGTGAACGAGGGGACGACGACCTCGTCGCCGGGGCCGATCCCGGCAGCGAGCAGCGCGATGTGCAGGGCGGCGGTGCCGGAGGAGACCGCGACGACGTCGGGGGCGCCGAGGAACGCGGCGAGTTCCCGCTCGAACAGCTCGGTCTCCGGGCCGTGGGTGTAGTGGCCGCTGGCCAGCACCCGGTTGACGGCGTCGGCCTCGTGGCCGTGCAGGCAGGGCAGCGCGTTGCGGCTGATCCCGTCTTGCCCTTCGGGGAGTTCCACGGTCAGGCGGTCCACGTGCCTGCTCCTTCCATGTTGGCGGCCGGCTGCTCGGCGGGCGATGGGGCGGGGCGGGGCCCGGCGGCGAGGGTCTCGGTGTACTTGGTGAGGTAGACGCCGGGCCGGTAGGCGAGCGCCGTGTGATCGACCGGCGTGCCGAACATGCCGGCCAGCGCCTGGCCGACCAGGTCGGCCCCGGCTTCCTCCGACAGGCGGAACGCGCCGGCGAACCGGGCATTGGCCTCGATGAACTGCACCCGGGGGCTGAGCCCGTCGTCGCGGATGATGCCCTGGACGCAGCACGGCCCGGCCGCGCCGATCGCGGCCAGCACCCGCCGGGTCAGCCCGGCGGCCTCCTCGTCGCGGAAGGTGGCCGACACGACCGACAGGCCGCCCTTGACCAGCAGCCGCCACCGGAGGATGACCGAGGCGCGCCCGTCCCGGCCGGCGAGGCAGTCGGCGGTGAACTCGCGGCCGGGGACGTGCTCCTGGATCACCGGGTCGGGGGCCAGCTCGCACAGCACCGCCGCCTGCCGCCTTTCGGTGCAGTAGTACACGCCCTTGGAGCCCTGGCCGTACCGGGGCTTGACCACGAGCGGGGTGCCGTCGGGGACCAGGCTTATCTCATGGGGCAGCCAGGTGCGCGGGACGGGCAGTCCGTCGCGGACCAGGGCAGCGCAGAAGGCGGCCTTGTCCAGGCACGCCCGCGCGCCGACCAGGTCGGGCAGCCAGGTCCGCACCCCGAGCCCGGCCAGGTCGTGCCGCATGCGGATCAGCGCGGGCAGCTCGTGCTCGACGGCGGAGAACAAGGCGGCGGGCCGCAGTTCCGAGCACAGGCCCAGCAGTTCCGCCGGGTAACCGGGGCTGCCGGCGCTGGCGGTCACCCGGGGGATGATGCCGGGGATGAGAAGGCCCGGGGCGAGCGGGCTGGCGTCCGTGCCGATGACGTCGATGCCGCGCCTGATCAGGCTGACGGCCAGGTCGAACCCGGGTGCGCCGCCCACCCCGGTGACCATGATCCGGCTGCGGCCGGCCGCGCTCATGACGCCGCCTCGCTCACCGCGGCGAGGCTGATGCGCGGGAGCCTGGCCTGGCGGTTGCGCAGCAGCGGAGCCCACCGGCCCGGGTTGTCCCGGTACCACTCCACCGTCTGCGCCAGCCCCTCGGCGAACGGCCGCCGCGGCTGCCAGCCCAGGGCGGCGACCTTCTCGCACGTCATGGAGTAGCGCAGGTCGTTGGCCCGCCGGTCCGGGACGTACTCCACCTGGTCCGGGGGCGTGCCGCAGGCGTCCAGGAGCAGCGCGGCCAGGTCCCGGTTGGCCAGCTCGGTGGTCCCGGCGATGTTGTAGACCTCACCGGGCGTCCCGTCGCGCAGGACCAGCTCGATGGCGGCGCAGTTGTCCTCGACGTGCAGCCAGTTGCGGACGTGCTCGCCCCGGCCGTGCAGGGTGATCTTGCCGCCCTTGAGCAGGCTGGTGACCGAGCGGGGGATCATCTTCTCCGGGTGCTGGCCGGGGCCGTAATTGTTGGAGGAGCGGGTCACGCACACCGGCACGCCGTAGGTCTGCCAGTACGACAGGGCGACCAGGTCGGCGCATGCCTTGGACGCCGCGTACGGCACCGAGGGGGCGAGCGGCCAGGTCTCGCTGGCCGACCCTGCGGGCAGCGGCCCGTAGACCTCGTCGGTGGACACGTGCACGAACCGGCTGGCCCCGGCCGCCCGCGCCGCGTCCAGCAGTATGTGGGTGCCGAGGACGTTGGTGGCCAGGAAGTTGCCCGCCTCGAAGAACGAGCGGTCCACGTGCGACTCGGCGGCGAAATGCACCACTGCCGAGTGGCCGTCCATGAGCCCGGCGACCAGGTCCGCGTCGAGGATGCTGCCCTCGGCGAAGGCCAGCTTCGGGGACAGGAAGGCGTCGCCGAGGTTCTCCCGGCTGCCCGCGTAGGTCAGCGCGTCGAGCACGGTGACCCTGTGAATGTCGCTGGCGGCCAGGAGCCGCCGGGTGAAGTGCGACCCGATGAACCCCGCGCCGCCGGTGACGAGTACGTCGTGCATGGCCTTCTCACCTTGCCTTGTGCTGGCCTGCCGTCAGGCAGGCGGAATAGGCGGGCAGCAGCCCGGCTTCCAGGGACTCCCGCAGGCCGGGAGCGCTGGCGTCGCGCGGCGACATGACCGGGGCGATCCCCGGCGGCCACGCGATCCCGATGTCGGGGTCGAGCGGGTTCACGCGCCGCTCAAGTCCCGGGTCGTTGGGGTGGGAGAGGAGGTAGACGACGGCAGAGCCGCCGGCAAGGGAAAGGAAGGCGTGCCCGACGCCCGGAGGGAGGACCAGGGCGGCCCGCCGCCCCTTACCGAGCCTTTCGGCGTGCCAGGTGCCGAACGACGGCGACCCGGCCCGCAGGTCCACCGCCACGTCGAGTACCTCCCCGGCGACGCAGGCCACCACCTTGACCTGGGCGGGCGGGACGGCGGTGACAGCGATGCCGCGCAGCGCGCCCGCCACCGACACCGAGCAGTTGACCTGGGCCACCTCCAGGCCGCAGCCGGCAGCCCGGAGGTCGGCTGCTCTTAAGTACTCGAAGAACCCGCCGCGCTCGTCGGCCGAGCCGGCCGCCTCGATCAGCAGTGCGCCCGGGATCTCCAGGGGCTGGATGCGTCCGTTCATCAGGGACTCCCTTTCTGCGGCGTCCGCGGTGCGAAGACCGCCTGGCTCCTACTCTGTTGGTCTGTTTACAGATCTATGAGAACACGCCAAACCGGGTGTGTAAACAGATCAACAGTGGATAGAGTTGAGTTTCGTGAGCGACACGACGGACGGCAGGTCATTGCAGTTGCGGATCGCCGACGCGATCCGCGCGGGAATCGCCTCGGGCCAGTACCCGCCGGGCTCGAAGCTGCCCGGCCTGCCGGCGCTCGCGCAGACCTACAAGGCGAGCCTGGTGACCGTCCGGCTGGCGCTCGCCCGGCTCCGCCAGGAAGGACTGATCATGTCCCAGCAGGGCGTCGGCAACTTCGTCCGCGAGCAGCCCCCGGTCCGCCGCTACGGCATCGGCCGCTACAGCCGCTCCGTCTGGGCCGGCACCGAGCCGCAGCGCCTGCTCGACGCCGAGGGCGCCGCCCAGGGCCGCGCCGTCGGCCAGGAAACCGAGACCGGCCAGGTGCCCGCGCCCGCCTGGGTCGCCGACCGGCTGGCCGGCGTCAGCGAGGGCGACCTCGTCCACGTCCGCCGCCGCGTCACCACGATCGACGGCGTGGTCAACCAGTCCGCCGACAGCTACTTCGCCGTCGCGACCGGCGAGCGCAACCCCGACCTCCTCACCGGGCGGGAAGCTGGCGGGCACATCGCCCGCATCAACGCGGTATCGCCCGTCACCGAGGTCCAGGAGGAGATCACCGCCCGGATGCCCACCAGTCCCGAGGCCGCCCGGCTCGGCATCCCCGAGGGCACCCCAGTCTTCGACGTCATCCGCACCTACCACACCGCCGAGGGCGCCCTCGACGTCGCCCGGTTCATCGTCCGCGCCGACATGGCCGCTTTCGACTACCGCTTCCCCGTCCCCGACTAGGCACCGGCAAGCGGCCCGGCCGGCCCTAGCGGCCTGGACCGGTGCCCGCCAGCCCGGACCAGCGGCATCCCGGCGGACGCCCAGAATGCCGCAGCCCGCCGCCAGAAGCGGCGGCTCCGCCGCGAGGCCAGCGCCGCCGCACCCGGGCAAAGGTGGCTGGCCAGGGAATTTCCAGCAGTCAAGCCTGATCATGGGAGCGCTCCGGTTCCGGTTACTACTGCCCAGACGCACTTGCCCGGGGACCCGTCGCCCGGCGGGTACCAGCCGGACCGGCCGCTCATGGCCTGGACCAGCAGCAGCCCGCGCCCGCTCTCGTCCTCCTCCCCGGCGTCCCCGGACTGCGGGACGCCGGGGCAGAAGTCGCGAACGAGGATGGCTAGCTCGTCCTGGCCTCGGGTGAGGATCAGCCGGAAGGAAGCCGCCCCCTCGCGGCGGGAAGCCAGCAGCGCGTTCGTCGCCAGCTCTGAGACGATCAGCTCGCTGGCGTCCGACAGGCCGGCCAGCTGCCATTCCCGCACGATCACCCGGGTCCAGGCGCGGGCACAGCCCGGCGCGGTGGGCACCGCGCCCAGGTCCAGGGCGGCGCGCGGCGGCCGGGCGGGCGGCGGCTGCGGCTGGAGAGGACGGTGCTGCACGGCTGGCCTTCTCGCTGTGGTGCTGGCGGGCATCGGATGCCTCCCAGGGGAGTGTCTCGGGGGGTGCGCCGGGCCGGCCGGAAGTCAGTGGCGACCCGGCCGGGGAACCCCGGCCGCCGTCCCGTCCCGGCTAGTGCCCGCCAGAGCGGGGATTGTCGGTCTTGCGGTAATACGGGCCGAGTTATCGCCCTCGTCCGGGCTGGCACCCGGATCGCCTTGTCGCTTGCTGGCATCGGTGACGCCCGCCGGCTCGGGCCGTGGCGCGCCGGATGGGCACAGGGAGGGACCTGCGCTGCTCATGCGGACCGTTCCTGCTTGCTCGCGCTCAGGCAGTCCATGGCATGCGTGACTGCCCGCACCACGGCCGCGGCAACGCCACCGGGACCGGCGCCCTGGCAGGACCCCGGCCCGAGCGGGGCGGCACCGGCCCGGTACTCGCGTATCTAGGTCAGGCCCGCGTCGTCGGGCCACGTGCACCTGCGCGTCCTCGTCCCCGCCCGGGGCAGTCGCCACGATCTCGGCGAAGACGTCGAACGCGGCCTCGTCGGTGCAGACCGCCAGCCCGGCTTCCAAGCCCCGGGCCGTCAGCCCCCGGCCGACGCTGCCCTTGAACGTTGAGCGCTCGCGGCTTCCCGCCAGGCGGGGAAACGGCCCCGGGCGGCCGGTCAGCAGCGTGGTCGTCGCGTCAGCGGCCAGGCCGGGGTCGGCCGGCGACCCGGGGCAGTACTCCCACTCGGCCCGGCCGCAGTCGCCGACCGCCAGCGCGCACCGCGCCCCCGGCCGGGCGATGGCCACCAGGCCGCCCTCGCCCGGCCGGACGTCCAGGCCGCTGCCGGACAGGCCGTCCATCACCAGGGACAGCAGTTCCCCCGGCTTTTCACGGCCGGCAGCGCACGGGGCATTCTTCACCGCAGGTCATCCTCTCCGTCATCGCTGGTCATCCTCTCCGTCATCAAGGCCGCTGCTAAGGACGGCCAGGTGGGCGAGCAGGGCAGCGGCCTGCTCCGGGTCGGCGGGGCACCCCTCGCCCGGGGGCAGGCAGTGCCATTCGATCTCGATGCCGTCCCAGGTCGCGGTCAGCGTGTTCCGGACGACGTGCTGGCCGCGGGGCTTGGCGGGCACCGGGAGCCGGGCGATCACGCTGGCCGCCTCCGCCCTGCTGCGCCCGGTGTAGTAGCAGGAGGTGGCCCCGTCGTCCCCGGCGGATACCTCCACGTCGGGGCCGCCGGGCAGGCCGGTCACCTTGAAGGTGGCCGGGTCGCGGCCGGGCGGGAACCACGTCTGGTAGCCGTGCGCGGCCAGCCGGGCCGCGAGGGCCCGGGCACGGATGCCGGCCTCAAGTGAGGCTCCCCGCCGGTTACCCATGGCCCGCCGCCCCCGCGCAGGCGGTGAGGGCCGCGGCGGCCGGATCGGCGAGCAGGTCGCTGAGGGCGTCCGGCTGGCCGAGGATCACCGGCAGCAGCGCCGGGCGGGGCATGCGGAGCGAGTCCGCGAACTGCAGGAGCTGGCGGATGTCGTAGATGCCCTGCCGCCGGCCGGCTTCCCAGTACCAGATCACGCTCTCCGAAAGCCCGGTCCGCTCGCCCAGCTCCCGCCGCGACAGCCCGGCCGCCGGGCGGTATATGACCAGGACGGCCGGGAAGTCCAGGCGCGCCAGCGCGGCCCGCATCGGCCCGGTGTCCCACACCCACCCGGCCATGTCATCGCCGGCACCGGGGCCGGCGAGGTACTGCCGGTCGAACAGCGCCCGCTGGCAAGGGGCGCAGAAATCGCCCGGGTTGTAGCCCGACAGGCGCGTCTTACGGCAGGAACCGCAGACCCCCGTCACCGGCCCGGCCCGCCTCATCCGGCTTCACTCCCGTCCCCCTGCGGCGAGCCGCCCCGGACCAGCGCGAGCCGGCCAGGTGCTGCCCCGGCGACGCCGCCGCCCTCCGCCAGGCCGGCAGCGCCGGCCGGGCCGGACACCTCGATCACCAGGCGGGCCGGGACGTACGGCAGCGTCAGCGACATGCCCCCGGTGTCCCCCGAGGCCGGCGCCCCGCCGGGCTGCCGGCCCGGGTCCTGCCACGGTTCAGGGCCGCCGTCTGGTGCTGTCGCATCCGCGAGCGCGACCAGTTCCCCGCCAGCTGCCAGCAGGTCATCCAGGCGGGCCGCTACCCGCAGGGACGCCGGCTTCGGGCCGTGGACGACCTTCGACAGGTGCGACACGTCGCACGGCACCCGGCGGGCCAGCTCCCGCAGCGACAGGCCGCGCGCCTCCAGCAGCGCGAGGACCCGTTCCCCGAACGAGGTTTCCGCCCGCAGGCGGCGCATCAGCACCAGCCGGTCATGCTGCGGCAGGCTCTCATGATCAGCCAGGTCCAGCAGGCACAGCACGTCAGTCTCATGCACGCCGGCCAGCAGGCACAGCACATACACCGACGGCTTCCGCTCGCTGCCGGGCCAGTGAGGTCGGCCCGGGGCGCGGTTCCGGGGTTTCC
>Ga0307375_10003238_pt1 | contig 16123 bp, 9 predicted proteins | sample TR1MG_FD_202531 | JGI IMG/M metagenome (GOLD analysis project Ga0307375, IMG submission 202531) | Soil microbial communities from Risofladan, Vaasa, Finland - TR-1 | ecosystem: Environmental > Terrestrial > Soil > Coastal area > Acid sulfate soil | place: Finland: Risofladan, Vaasa | collected... | reverse complement strand
CAGCCACGGCAGATAACGTCTTACCACGCCCTTTCTTCCCCTCCAGGAGTACGGAAGCTTCCAATAATCTCGCTAACGCATCTTCCTCTTTTGAGTCAGCAAGTGCTATCTTAAGTTCAATAAGGCGCTCTAAGTCTCTTTTACTCAGTTCCTCTAACTTCACTACCATCTCTCACCTCTCTTGCGCACTACCTCATCGGTATTTCTTCACCACCCTCTGATTCGGCTAAAGCCTGTAGGGCCCCCAAAAGTTCAAGTCGGCCCTTCCTATTCAAACTTATCATTCGTCGGTCATATTCCTCTATGAATATCTGGACCAGGGATTTCGTTCTACCCACATCAGCCGCAGCTTCTAGAATCTTCATTCTAACTAAAGGCAGAACCATCCTTGGGGGAGTTTCAGTCTTAAGTGTTAAATCATCATCGACGTTGAACAGCTCCCTCACAGCAGCCGGCTTAACACTTTCCTCTTCGCTTCCGCGTATTAACTTTAGAAGTTCTTCCTTAGTTAGACCCTTCGATCTGCTTGCCTTGGCCGGCTTCATTGTCATCATTAACCTCCTAATATCTCTATAATCTTATTTATCATATCCATGTTGGTAAAACCTATAAATGCTGCTACTCCGGCTATCAATCCAACCACGGCTATGAGGACGAGCATAAGCATGTTACCACCAAGCTTGCCTTTTATTCCCAAAGTCTCTCTAACATCCTTCCAAGTCTGCTTAAGCATTGCCTCGTCGGATATTTTTCTGAGTGACTCAGGCGAAATAAGCGCAGTCGTGTCATAGGGGTCTAGCGGCTCTGCGTTGCCCGCAACATAGATATATGAAGGGACAGGTTCCTGCACAAATCTAGGAAGTCCTGGTGGCCAATATGACCAGAACTGCTTCTTAGGATGAATTAAGTACTTCGGTGCATTATCATCACTACCTACGATGATTGTATTGTTTTCCGGTTTATGCAGTCCGCCCGTTAGCTGCTTACTTTCGTTCAGAAAGAAACAGTAGACTCTGCTTCTTACCGCCGTTCTTACCCAGAACATCATAACCACTAAGAATACGACCAACACGACAGCACATATTCCTAACGACGTTCCGAGTGACTTTAAGATTACAAGAAAAATGTCCATTTGTTAACCCCCCCTCTTACCCTGACGACCTTTGATAGAATAATGCATACGCAAGAGCTATTATACAAAAGAGTGCGAAGACAAGTGTGAATGTAAGTGATAACATGCCTATGTAGGTACCACATGGAATCATTACTAACACAGAGAATAATGCGACACTCAAGTTCTTTGCTGCTATCCCAATGAAATATCCTATAATGCCTATAACAATAAGCCACAAAACACCTTTAACTACGACTAGAGGTATGGTTAGCCAAGTGGCTAAACCCGCAAGAGCTAATCCTGGTGGTGTGCCATCTAGCCGGGCTATTAACCTATCCCTACCAGACTGCTCATATGTTTCTGGTACATATACAAACGCTTCGACTGCACCTGAAAAAATATCAGGGCACATAGTATGTAGGTTAGGTATTGCGTTGGTAAAGTACTGTTCACCATAAGAGCTTAGTATTGACCCACCAGCGACTGAATCTGTCAGTGCCATACCCCAATAATCAGACAGCTGATTAGCTATGCCAATAATAGTGTTACTCAAGAGTATTTCCGTTGCTCGTGCTGTTGTTGTTGCATGCCAATTGAGTACAGCTGTGGTTGTACTTGGAGGATCACCAGGCCACGCTAACGTAGGATTACCACTAAGCTCCACATCGAGAGGGTCTTCCCAAAGACCGGCAGCCTCTGTGGCAGTTAAATACATTGAATATATTCCGTGTTGATAACCTTTCAGATAATATGAGTAGGGTGCTACATTAGTAATCTCACCTCCATTTAGGAGCCTACCTAGAAATGATTGGGTTATAGTTTCATCCGGGAGGGCTGCAACGACGTCGGTGTACCACACGTAATACTGCACTACTACTAGCATGTCGTCGTCCTCTAAGCAATGACGGTATATGTCTACTTGCTCAATCGTCGGCCCGCTAACTGGATTAGCGATTGCTAATACAGCTACGCTTGGCATTAGTAGTAGTGTGATTATCAACACAGCTACTAGTTTTATTGCCTGTTTTTTCATCTTACAAACAAACTCTGTATCGTACTTACTGTAGCCATAACTATTCCAAACAGAAAGCCTCCCGAGAATACTACCATCAACAAAATTCTGAGTGGTGTCAACATTCCACCAAGGTATGCATAATCCCACATAAGCATCTGCCAAAGTGCATTCCAAAAAGTAGAAGAAAAGACAAGATTTATAATTGTTCCCACCAACGAAGATGAACTTGTTTTGAAGACGCCCATGAGGCTATTTATAGCACTAGCTGACGTACCCATCACCATATCATTTTCACTGTGAATAGCTGCATCGCTTGGTTCTAAAGTTCTTGGATGGACAACACCCCTAGTACATCCAGTAAATGTGTCGGGGCCTTCAGTTGTTGTGGTATACCTTATTACTTCCTTACCCACAATAAAGTGTCTTTGTGAGACAGGATGTGTGGCATCTGGAAATCCCTCTGTTGAATCAATGGGTATTATATCAACAACGGCATTAACGTCTGCAGATAGTGCCGTTATACTTATACCTGCTGTGTCTTCGGATATTCCACCAAGTATACCACCACCTAGTATAAATACAAATGCGAAGAAGGAAAAGATTTTCATACCCGGCATTATACAATAACTCCTTCAATCATGCGACTGAATGTACCCTTTGATACACGACAAATGCGAGTGCCATAATAAGGTAGATGTATAAAACATTCCACGATATTACGCCACCATCTATAGTACATGCTAGAGCTAGTACGGCACTTACCGCAAGTGCGGATACCAACATTGAGTGTAGGTATATTAGTACTAATGCACCAAGGATTGCGGCAAGTGATATTGAACCGACATACCAGAAAATAAAAATTGGCCATCCAGTTAAAGTGACTGCAAGTTCAAATATTGGTGCAATCAATGGAATATTAGAACCTGCAGATTCAGTAATTAGGTCTACATCGGGGGTCGAAGGTAGTATGCTTGGAATTTCAGGCTCTTCAGCAGCTGCGGGTGCTACTATACCTGCAGACTCTAGTCCTCCAACTGTGACAGATATTCCTGTTGGATTAACTCCCCAAGTAATCCTACCATCGCTCCTTAGCTCAAAGGTATCACCAGCTCCAACTACTGCTGTCAAAGCAGCAAACTGAAGCTCATCATCGGCAGCGATGAAGTCTGTTACTACCGCACTCTCACCTTGCGGAGCTAGGCCGTCAGTAGTCGTAAGTATCTCCATTATTATTCCATTCCAAAAGTCATTAGCCTCAGTTAGCACAGCAGACCTAAGCATGATGGCAGAACCAGCGCTAGCCGTTCCACTATTAACTTGTCTGTCGACCAAAGTACCAAAGTCAATAGTATAGGTATCATCAACTTCGACGGCAGCACTAAACACAGGTGCAACTGTTATTTCGGTAGTAGCAAGGGCATAAGCAGTACAGACTCTTGTTTCTCCTTCTGGTGCGGCAGCACCTGCGCCGGTTATAGTTACCAATGCTCCAATCCAGTAATCATTAGCTTGCGTTAATGTATCATCTATTATTGTATTATTATCACTTCCAGCATCTGCAACACCATCATGGTTAGTAGATACTACAATTGTAATAGGCTGATACCATAATTTCAATGTCAACCCAGGAGTGGCAAATGCAAAGTCATAGTTATCTGAGAATTGTTCTTTACCTCCCTCAGTACACCAACTCCAAGCCTTATAATAATAGGTATGTCCGCCAGTTAATCCAACATCGGAGTAAAGCTCAAGAGTATCATTATAGATATTAACTCCGTCTGCTCTATCAGCAGGATAACTTCCATCCTTCCTCACAATATAGGTCTTGTCTGCGCTAGCTGGTTTTGACCAAGTCAAATCAATCTGCGTGCTATCAGAAGTTGCTACTAAAGTATTTGGAGGGTCTGGTTTAGTTAGAAAAGTTACTTCAGCTCCATACCTTGTTCCGTAAGTATTTATAGCATAAGCCCTATAGTAGTATAGTTCACCTTTCGTGAGTGAACTTATTGCGCGAGTGAAAGCCTCAACACCATAAGTTCCATCTTGATGCCAGTCATTAGCATAGGGAGCACCAGCATCAATATCCCATTCAAAACCTCTTGTAGTAGCATTAGCACCATTTACATCTGTTATTTCACCATTTAGTGTTGCTGTAGTTTCCTCAACTAAGCTAGCAGCATTAGTTGTTACTAGAGGAGGACCATTCGTATTAAATGATATTTCACTGCCGTAATTATATCCGGCAGAATTATGAGCATAGGCTCTAGCATAGTAAGTCTCATCTGGAGTAAGTCCTGTCAAAGCTCTAGTAAATGGTCCAGTTCCAAAGGGTCCAGGACTCTCTTCCTCAAAGTCATCGTAACCACCTGGAGGAGCAGCCGCACCTGGATCACCTTGAGTAGCTGTTCCATAAACTATTCCTCTTTTATCACAACTCTCAGCACCAATAGCAGTAATATTACCATTGCCTGTAGCAGTAGTCTCTGCTATATCAGAGGCGTCTTGAGTAGTAACAGTAGGAGGAACTACTGTATAATTGACCTCAGCGTAAGTCTGAGAACAAAAAGTTTGGTAATAACCTGGATCAGCATGAACCTTTCCTTGACGTAATCTTATCCCTATCTGAAGAGCATCTATGTCAGCCCAGTCCCAATCTTCAGCGTCAGCAGGGTTATCAACCCAAGTGTCGGAATAATTAGTATATCCAGCAGTAGTCTCCCTCCGAAGAGTACCCTCATATACAGTTCCTCCTGACTGCAAGATTATCTGAAAATTATCACGGTCTGATGCTTGGTGTCCATTTATCCGTGTCCAAATCTTAACAGAATTGATTATACCCTCACCTACACTAGAGTCAGGAATACTATACAAATCCTGCTGCCAAGCAGAAACCACATAGCAGCCTACCCAATCAGCATCATTAGCAACCGCCTCATCAACACAAGTCCAATGTGCTGCAGCCGCAGGAGCTTCTGCACCTAAACCTGTCTCACTCCCAGCAGCACTCGGTCTTAATGTCTCAGTAGGGTCAAGGATAATAGAACCTTCAGGCATCGAGTTGAGCTCAAGGACTAAAGCACCTGTAAGTAACCAACGCTTATCATTCTTTAAGACAAGCTTCTTCTTCATTACACATTCAGCATATTCCCACTCCTTTTCAGGGTCTTCAGGGTTGATGGGATTAACTGAAGTAGCCATATACACAGGCAAAAAGCTAACTAGCTTGGTATTCCAGTAAGGGTCAGGAGTATCAGCCTCAAAGTAGATTGCATTGTTAGTTTCTAACTCGTTAGGACTTACTGTAGGGCCAGTGGTACTCAGCTTCATCGGTAGCCCCTGAGACCAATCACACTCGAAGATAGGTACTAGGTAAGTATCCGAAGTAGCATAGCCATAATCAGAGGGTCTATGTCCAGCAGAGGATAGCAAGTCTCTGGCCTCTTGGTGAATTACTATCTCTTCTTTCAGACTATCATTAGTATAGTGAAGAACATAGTCAACGCCGTATAGGATGTTATACCAGGTGATTGAGTTACTACTGACTACCGGGGTAACAGTGTTAGTAGTTTGGAGTATAGTGTAATCCTTTATTGAAGCGTCATAATAAGCAATTCCGTGTAGCCTAGTGCCAATCCAGTTGTTGCCCTTTTTAACTCCTACAGTAGTATCGTTATTGACAAACAGCTTCCAGTGTCCGGTTGTAACTTCCCAATCCCAATTAGGTTTGGAGCTAGGGACTATAGTAGTGTTAATAGGTTGAAAATCACCACTATCATCTTCATAGTTAATAGAACCTAGGAATATTCTCTGAGAGTAGTTTCCATTACCTCCATAAAAGGTTTCCGAGTATTGGTCGCGAAGTCCTGCTACTTCATCTCCAGGTAGATAACTAATTCCATCCACAATAGTATAGTCATCTACAGTAAGAGTAGCTAACGAAGGAACAGCTACTAATCCTACTAAGAGAACTGCTAGAAGTAAACCAGTTAATAGTTTCTTAAGCACATTCATCCTACCTTAATCTTGACATACTCTACGTAAGGCATAACATTGTTTTGAAACAGTAACCAGTTGGTTGCTTCGTTAGGGACTGCTACACCTATAGGCTGACTATGTACCGGTGTTACCATGTCATCAACATATATCTCTAAGTTAATTCCATCAGCCTTCACCATCACTGTATAGTTGTCAGAGTCCAGATCGGCAGCAGTCACAGTAGCACCACCAGTTATTTCAGCCTGCAGAGTGTCCTCAGCGCTGATATAGAACTTGAAAGCAGTGTCTTTGTTGACTAAGTTCTTATTAGCCGCGAAGTCGGTATTGATATACCCTTTTATTACTATTTCAAAGCCGTCGCCTAACTCCAGGTCATCACAATCAGTTACAGTGACATAACCACCATAGCCACTGATTATATCAAAATCGTCTTCGTCATCATTGCCAAGGGTATAAGTAAAGTTCGTCTGGGTGTTCCGAGTAATATCTGAGCTAAACAGGGTTTTGTTGGTAACTACCATCCATGGCATTGGCGTTGATGCCTTTAGTATTCTAGTGTCCAAAGCGTTAGGCTTAATGTAACCATTATCAGCAAGGTACTCATTATTGATAACAGCAATTATTGACAGTTCATCGTAACTAGCAACGTCAGCTTCAATTACTTGTATCGACGCAGAATAAGAGTATGCTAAAACTGGTATGGTAATTAACAGAACTGCTATGAGTACCAATAGCAGTGATTTAGCGACTTGCTTCGCGCTCATAACCCTTCTTATGGAGTACCCGCCTCAAAGCCTCGTCAGGATCCTCACCCCGACTTAGTAGCTCTGCCTTAATCTCCCTTGTAGCTTTTGCCTGATCACGTGTAGCCTTCTCGAAAATCTCACCATCTTCCAGTGTGGCTAGCAGAGCGTCCGCATCTTGCATATCTGTGAATGGACCATCAATAAGTTTCCTGCCACCTTTAGTCCAACCAAATACATAGTAGTACTTCTGTCCGGGGTAGTGGTAGATTGGTTGATGAGTTAAAGACTTTTCTATTCTATCGATTCGTGCTTGAGCTTTGTCAATAAGTGAGCTCATTAAAACACCTCCAAAACCTCGGGAAGTGACTCTCTAGGTATGACTCTACCATTCCTTCCGATCTTCTTCTTCATTTCCTTCTCGCTCAGGGCTTCCTCTTCCATAGCTCTCTGCCTTCTTTCGGAGGGTGCCGCCTTGATAGGAAGCATAGCGTACTTCCTCTTTAACAACCCCCTAACGCTTGTTCCCACTCTACTCGGTAGGTGAGACAGGATTTCTTCTACCCTGGATTCAGGTAGTACGACGTCTCTAATCTCCTCAGCTATTTCCTCTGGAGTCATTTTACTCAAATGCAGAGACAAAGCCCTCTCTCCAAAGCTTTTCAGAGCTTCAGTCCCGTACTCTCCTATCAAGAGTTGCTCAAGTGAAGTTCCAAGTTTAAGTCCTCTCAAACCTAACGGAGCTTCTGCTCTATCAATACTTATACCTTTAGTGGGCGATGGTATTCTTGTACCAGCTACTGTCTTGAGACCTCCCCCTTTGAAATGAATTTCTCCCTCCTCAGCACCCCAATAAACGTCAGCAATTCCTATATCAGCAGAACCTGCATATCCCGGTCCTTTGCCTAACCACTGCATTGTCTTCTTCGCACTGCCCTCTCCAGTTGCATACTTTCTTGGTGTTACTGGAAGTTTCTCAGTACCTACGACTGTTAGCAAATTCACTTGAGTAGCAGGTGCTATGACAGCCTTCCAAACGTCCTTGCCTCCAAGCTCTCCTAATCTGAATAGCAAAACAGGCAGACCTTTTCGGTACGCCTCTTTTACTTGCTCTTCAGGTGAAGGTAGTATGGGTGGTGGTTTTTTTGTTGGTGGAGGTGGAGGTGGAGGCTCACTAATAGGAGGCTCTTCTATGGGGGGCTTACTGATAGGAGGTTCTTCTATAGGAGGCATACTGATAGGAGGCTCACTTATGGGGGGCTCACTGACTTCTGGCACACTGACTTCTGGCACACTGACAGGAGGCTCACTGACTTCTGGCACACTGACTTCTGGCTCACTAACAGGAGGCACACTTATGGGAGGCTCACTAATTGGGGCTACTGGTTCAGTGATCGTAGTTGGCGAGGGGAGGAGCTCTATAGGACTTATCTCCTTACTAGGCACTGGCAAAGAAACTTCTAGTGGAGTTACACCGGTAGGTACTGAGGGCACTACTCCAGAGTCATAAGGTGCGGAAACAATAGATCCCTCTGAAGTCATTCCTACTGGTATACTATGATATGCAGATAACCAAGCAGGGCTAACAATACTAACTATAGGAGTAACGCTTTCAGTAGTCTTAGGAGAAGGTCTTAGAGAGGGCTTAAATTCCCAAGATAAATCGGAGCCCTTAGGTTGATACTTTCCTAACACATTGTCTATAGCACTGTATGCATTATTGAGCTTAGTTTGAATAGCAAAACTTCCCTCTCCCTGCTCCATAGATTTGTCTAACTCTTTAATAACGTTGTCAAGCTCTTTCTGTATCGAACTTCCCACTTCTGGGTCCTTAATCTTATAGATAGTACTCTGGGCATCGAGAAGTCCACTCTTAATATCAGACAAACTAGCAGTATCTGGAATGTTCCTCAATCCAGCCTGGGCCTTAGACAGTACAGCTGCATCACTTACCATAGCTGCCTGCTTGGATAGTATCTCTTGAATTCCTAGTTCAGTAGCCCACCTATCAGCAGCCTCTGCACCTGCATATGTCTTTATAGTTTCGTATAAGTCAGGGTAATCCTTTGCCCTGTGGGCAGCTGGACGAAGTACTATACTACCTGTCTCGGGGTCCACCCTCCATCCTAAAACCTGTTCTGTCTTTCCAACACCAAACTCAGACAACCGTGCAATATCTATCTTACCAATACCCTCTATATCCACCTTAACTACAGGAGCAGTTTTCTTTAGTCCATATACCATCTCAGCAAATCTGGGGGGACTAACCACCGCCTCTGTAGAAAGCTCACCAGGAAAATGGATATCAATGGCGTGGCGCTTTGCACCAGTACTGCGAGAATAATTCATAACTAGATGAGGTTTGTCAGGATTGACCCAGGGTTTGTCCCCACTATTCTCCCCTATATACTTAACTAGGTCCTTGACTGCCTCTTTAGCTTGCTCAGTTGTAATACCCTCCTTAAACACTATGTCAATATCACCAGGGGCTCTGCCAAACACCTCTACCCACTCTGCATAGGCCTCAGGACTCAACTGAGGTCTTGCAGCGAAACTGCCAAAAAACCTCTCATATTCCACTACATCTTTGTTCTCTACGGCCCACTTCATTATAGCCCTAACACCCTCAGAGCTAAATGTGTCTATGGACTCTGTCAACAGCTCAGGAGCCATATGAGGAGATTTCTTACCGTAGAAACTCTTGACCTCTGATAAAGTCTTCTCAACATCACTAACAAGCTTTGTAGCCTCTGGGCCAGTCATTCCTGCTTTTTCTAGAGCAGTCTGATTAACTAGCACCTGAGTTTCTAATCCAGTTCTTGGTTCAAAAGTAACATTGCCCTTCTGATTGAGTGTAGGAATGTTCCAGTCACTCAAAGGGGGAAGCTCGATACCCTTAACACCAGCTACTAATTTACCACCTGAGACCCCAACTAGTGGATGAGTACCCAGCTTAAGACCCTTCCAAACAGTCTGCCCTACTACCACTGCTGAAACTCCTGTTCCCGCTGTCGCTGTTTGGATAGCATGTTCTAATAGTAGATCCGTCTTCATGGGGATTGTAACTTTACCTATGGGAACAAGAGCAGAGGTAGTACCAGTCTTGACCCACTCTAACTTAAATTGTGCCCCCAGGATATCGAAACTAGTACTCTTTGCTCCAGTGGCTTTTAGATCGGCAATACCAGCTTCAACAGTAGAAGTTACTGTTGCCTTCTGTGTAGCAGTTAGTCCACCTTTAGAGGGTAGACTACCTTTCACAAGTTCTAAATTCAGTATCTCTCCTGACCTTGGATGGACACTAACAAATCCCTTATATATAGAAGCTAGTAGGGGAAGTGAATAAGCAACAACACCAGCAACACCAATAACCTTTGCTACAGGTCCCAACTCTGCCCAGTTCCCCGCTAATCTTACACCATAAAATGCCGCACCAGTAGTACTTACAGCTGTAATAGCTGGTACACCAACTACACTTCCAACAATAGCTACAGGTGCAATTAGTGAGGCCATCAATACTGCATTAACACCAGTGAGTGCATAATCTGTAAGGGATAGGTCTCCTACAGTGTATTCCGGTAAGGCTGCTTTTATAACAGGAAACGGACCACTTGCTAGGGTTACTGCAACTCTCTGGGCAGATTTTCCAGACAATACAAAACTGGTATTTGGGTCCCTACCGAGCTCATCAAAAATCTCCTGGGAGGAGCCTTTACCTTCTGCAATAAGTAGTTCCTTCCCAGCATCATACTCCTCAATCAACTTCTGCCGTTCAGCTTCCGTAACCTCCTCATGTTCTGGGGAAAACGCATTCACATAAGTTATCTCCTGGACTTTCTCTAAACCAACAAGCCCAGACTTCCCAACAATCTGCTGTACTCCCTCCGGAAGCTCCTTTAGAGTTTCTCTCTCTATAGGCTGACCATATGGTAGCAATACTATCTCACCACTAGCGACCTTATCCCGAAACTCTTGAGTAGAGGTTGCTAAGACAAATTCATTGATAAGACCAATGGGAGCTCTTGCTTCATACGCACTGGCAGAGTCAAAACCTCCCGGTAATATGAAGGATCTTATCTCTGCATATACCGCATCGGACATACTTGCGGGTTGTACCATGGCAGCATATTTATCTGCAAACTCATCACTATGAGCTTCAACAGCTGTCTCTTCAGATACCCAATAAGACTCACCCTCTGAGGGAAACACAGCTTTAGTTATACTCATTACCTCATTGTAGTCTTCTAATGCTGTACTAAAGCCTTCTGTACCACCTTCTGCATAGGCATCCTGCAATACTTTAGGTAAATTCGGCAAAACATCAGACTCAAACTCTTTTATACTTGCTTGAACAACTACATCAGCAGCATCAAACCCACCAGTTTTAGGTTCCATCAATGCCGCATAAATAACAGGAGACTTAATCTTCAGTTCAGCTAACTTAGAATTCTCAATCCACTTTCCATCAGCCAGTTGTGTATTATTAGCTTCAAAGAAGGTTGTATATCCCTCGATATCCCCCTCTGCATACGCTTCCTGGTATCCAATAGGCATATCCTTTAGAATCCCTTCGAACTCACTCTTTGTACTTGCTGCCCTAATAGCACCAAACTGTGCTGCTATTACCCTCCCTGAAGTAAATAGCCCTAAAGCCCTAGCTGCATAGACATCAGCGCCTTTACCTGCATCAAATGCTGCTACTAAGTCGTACCCTTCGTCGGTTTTGAACTCTACTAACTTGGCTAGTACAGCCTGTACGTCAGCAATAGGAACTAAATCTTCCCCTACTCTCCTACCTAGTACCATATTAATATCACCTTGAGTAATAGTACCAGTCTTTTTAAGTATTGCATTAAATTCTTCTAATTCAGACGGTGTTATGGTAATATCCCCGGAAGCAGTAGAAAGAACCTCAGTCCTCAATGAGACCATTGGCACAGCAGCTTTCATCTCAGCCACCCGCTCTGGGGGTCGATAAGCCCATCTCTCAGCAGGCCTACCAGTAAGTTCAGTCATTCTAGCTTCTCTGGCTTCTATCTCAGCTAGAGTTAAGTCCGACTTACTCCAATCCACCTTTAGACCTTCAATAAACTCAGAACCTTCAGGAATCAATCCAAGTCCGACTAAGGCATCAAACTTCTCTCCATCAGACATCCCTTGGTACCTGTCATACCCTTCTCGGGTGCTTAAGTCTGGGAGGTCGAATTGAGCTATTATCCCACTCACTAACTGACTAGCAGCTACACCTCTAACAGCATCTGGATGTTCTACCGTATAGGTCATGAGGGCAGTCTCACTAGCTCCTGCTTCCTTCATTGCTATTAGAATTTGGTCAGGCCTCATCCCTTCAGTAGTAACAGATTCTGGAGTAATCCCTTCAACGACTTTAGAAACATCTATTCCATATAACCGGGCAGTGCGAAGTTCTGATGGTTCCATTACTTGGTGTAACTTTCCAGCAGATTCTCTGTAGTACACTCCGCCTTTTACCAGATAGCCTTCTCCAGCATGAGTAATTGACTCATACCCTTCTCTAGGAGCAGGCGGAGGAGCTACTAACGGAACCTCTGGTTTGATTACTTCAGGTAGTGGAGAAGGCTCTACAACCTCAATTACTTCAGGAGGAGGAATTCCTATCTCTTCCCTTATGGCAACAGCTTCTCTTTCAGCTTGCTCTCTCCCTCTAACTCTAGCAGCAGCTTCCTGTTCTACTTGAGCTCTAGCTGCCGCATCTGCTATAGCCTTTGCTTCAGCTGCCTTCCTCGCTACAGCAGCTTCCCTTGCTGCTGCTTGAGCTGCAGCCATTCCTGCTATTGTTAGTTCCTCTGCTGCCTCCCTAGCTGCAGATTCTTCAGCAGCTTGTGCAGCATAATCAGTAGTCGGAGACTTAGGTATCGGTGACCCTTCAGTTATTATAGCCATACAAAACCGCCTTTCTGCCTGGTGTCTCAGGATGTACCAATCTTGCACTGACAAGAGACATCAACGAAGTAAAATTGTACTTCGTACCTGGGTGTTCCTTCAAGTAGAGCCGTACGCCTTGACTTGCTGCCCAGTATCTATCCTTCTCAGTTACTTGGTAAGTACTACCTAACACTTTGACAGTATACTCTCTCATTTTACAGATTCGTTATGAGTCTTCATTTTCTGATGTCCAAAATAATGTTGTTACATATAGGTGTAGAAAGAAAGCGGACATTGCTGTCCGCTTTCTCAGGCTGCTTATGCAGCACCGACGCCTCGGATTTGCGTCAGTAGAACGAACATACCGACGATGACCACGATGCCGATTACCGTGGGTATTAAACCGAACATCGTACCGGTGGAGGTCTCCCACCCTGTGGTATCCTCAGCTTCAATTATTTGCTGGGTAATGGAGATTGCGATGGCGCCGAGTAGACCAGCTATTAGGGCGTTGATTATCATGTTGGTCAAGTTGTTACGAACCTCCTCATTTTATTTTTTTCTTTCGCATTGTCTGATGAACGACGGTTTTTACTCCTTCTCCATCATCGCGCGGTAAGCGCGTGCCTGGGCCACAATGCGCTTTCGGTAATCCTTGCTATATGCCTTTCGCTTAGCTTTCGCTTCAGCTGCGGACATCTTAGGCCGAGGAGCACCGATCACACCAGCTGCTCGAGCCGCGGCATTGATTTTGTCGCGCCGCGTCTTAGCATACGCTTTACGCGTTGCCTTTTGGGCAGCAGTTAGGTCCTTATAAGCCACTATGCAACTAACCTCCTTCTTGAATTCGGACTGCAACCATCTGCAATTCTTAATTTTATTATATGATGCCCTAATATCATAAGTCAACCCATCAGGCCTCCAGAGGGCAACGCAATGCGGCTACGTAACAATGTGTTAGAATTTTGCAAAAAGAAAAACCCGTACTTACTTAAGTACGGGCTTTAAGGTGTTTATAGTTACTTAGTAATTACAAATCACTCCACCTCTCACCAACAGTTGCATCTACAGGAAACGGAAGGTCTGTACCAAGGATCTTAGGTACCAGCCCCGTCCACATACCTGCAATCTCATCGGCGAGGCCATTACCATCCTTTGGAATTCTTAGCAGTCCCGCATCATGAATTGGAACCAGTACTTCCACACCATACTTGCCGAACTGCTTCATCGTCTCCAAGCAGCTCAACAGATTCAAATCAGAGCTCATTGACGATGGTAGGAAGTTAACCGACTCGTTCTCGACTTCCTTCTTGTTTTCCCAAGTAATCAAGCCAAAACGTCTTATGCGTTTGAAGTATGAGGTCAGCTCGCCGTTCTCCAAGGCTTCGTGCATAACCTCACCTTTCCATTCAAGTAGACGTGGCATCTGTTTGAAGAAATCATCAATCATTGCTTGAGCTTCACGGACTGTCCATACATGCCAACCACCTGGTGCTTTAGGGTATGTCACTCTATAGTCGCTACGCGCAATCGCTGTTAGCTGCCTTGCCAGCGAGGGTGCTTCCCTATTGTATATCAAGCCAAACACGACCATCTTAGCCCAAACGCGCTGCTCATGTGTCCAACCTTCACCATACATCAACGACGCGACTTCCCCATGTAAGTCCCTACCGCTTCTCAGTATCTTTTCTAGAGTTTCGTCGCCGGACAAAAAGCAAGCACAGCGAACTTCGCTCTGCTTCCTATCTATATGCATCAATAGAGTATTAGGGTCAGCAATGAACATCTCTTTGATTCTTCGCTTCCACTTATGTTCCTGTTCCTCAGCTTTTCTAGGCATACCTAACATATTTGGGTCAGAACAACGTAGTCTACCAGTTTCGGCAGGAAGCCTCCAATCCGGATGAACTCTCAAATCGTCAGAGATATCGTCTGCAATACCCTCAACGTATGTGGAGTTCATTTTTTGCACCTCGCTCCACTCAAGCATTGCATCAATAGCCTCTTCACCCTCAAACTGCTCCAAGGTCCCCCTCTGTGTATTGTTCACATTAAGGCCACGCTTTTTTAGAAGAGCCAACTTCTGTGCTGGCGAATTAGGGTTGAAGAGTACATCGCCACTAAGCTCTACCAACCTCTGTGTTATCTCATCCATTACAGGTGTAAATGTATCATGAAGCTCTTTAACTTTATACAAGTCAACTCTAAAGCCAACACGTCTTGAGCGTGCAAGCATACCATATGCAGGTACCACCAACTCATCAGCATATTTACAGAGGTCACCTCCAAGCATCTCTCGTGCAACAGTACTTAAATGGAGAGTATGGTTGGTATCCTGACCATTATACTGCAAAAGTTCGTCCTCCGGGATGTTTCGCCACCCGTCCATAGCCTCTTGACTTGTGTTATTGGGAATCTTATATTTCTTAATACCCTCTTCCCAGTTGGGCGCATCAAGGAAGACACCAGCATCCCTCTTAAGCGAGTGCACGTTTAGTCTCTCATCGAGTAAGTGCATCTCAAGCATGGCGTCGCCGTCAATCCTAGCATCTATGCCCTCTGCCCAAAAGAACTGAACGTCATATGGGCCGTTATACCAAAGCCACCTAATACCTTTGTCCTCCAACAAGCTCTTAATCTCGGTGTGAAGCGTCTTAGAAACAAGACGCCAAGGGATAGCATAAGCCTCAGTTGGACTCGGCGAAAATGCCACAGTAATTAGTACACCACCTTCCCAAGGCATGTTAAACGAAGTCGTTTCAACATCGCACGAAAGCTCTTTGTATGTACGAAGGATTTTTATGAAGGCTGATATATCGGAGGTAGTTTTGGCTTGATGTACAATCCGCTTATCTAACGGAATATATTCCAACTTCCCAGTATCCAAGAATCGTTTTAGCTTCTCTATATCCAATTCCCAATCTCTCCACCAACCTCTCTGATGAAGTAAAAACGCTGGATGTAACATAGGTAAAACCAAAACATTGTTCCCATTAAAGTTCACGGAGAATGCCCGACCTCTAACCTTCATTATACTCATCGGACTATCAGTAAGAGCGTTGAGTCCTGTGCCTCCCAAGGGAACGGTAATCTTACGCTTAATCTTCGTAAACTCTTCGTTGAACTTGTTGTAACAGAAGTCGCCTGGTACCTCACCTTCTGGTAGCTTATTACCGGGGGGTCTACAGCGCCACACGTTCATAATAGCAAACTTATCTATACCGGTTTGTTCCAATGACTGACGAAGTATTCTACCTGCGCCCTGTGGGTTAATCATCGGACGGCCTCTCTCCACCTCAACACGTCCAGCTGCTTCACTGATGAAGAGTACATCAGTATCGCCCTTCAAGT
>Ga0307375_10003236_pt1 | contig 16146 bp, 15 predicted proteins | sample TR1MG_FD_202531 | JGI IMG/M metagenome (GOLD analysis project Ga0307375, IMG submission 202531) | Soil microbial communities from Risofladan, Vaasa, Finland - TR-1 | ecosystem: Environmental > Terrestrial > Soil > Coastal area > Acid sulfate soil | place: Finland: Risofladan, Vaasa | collected... | reverse complement strand
CAGGCGGGCCGATTAAGACATAGCGTGGTGGCATCGCCTATTTGATCTTCTGGTTGGTTAAAAAGGTGTGAAAATTGATTGCGGTTTCGGCGACGTTATCTCCGCCAAATTTTTCTAAGGTCGCATCAGCCAGAACCAGAGCGACCATAGCCTCGGCCACGACACCTGCCGCCGGAACTGCGCAAACATCAGAGCGCTGGTTAATAGCTCTTGCCGCCTCGCCGGTGGAAACATCGATGGTTTCCAAAGCTCTCGGCACGGTAGAAATTGGCTTCATCGCCGCCCGCACCCGCAGGATCTGACCGGTAGACATTCCACCCTCAATGCCGCCGGCCCTCCCGGTCCGTCTGGCAATCTGCCCAAGTTCATTTCGATGAATTTCATCATGAGCTCTGGAACCGGGGCGGTTCGCGCTCTCAAAACCATCACCAACCTCGACGCCCTTGATAGCTTGAATGCCCATCAGGGCCGCGGCTAATCGGGAATCGAGTCGACGATCCCAATGAACGTAAGAGCCAAGCCCGACGATCACGTTGTAGGCCAGCACTTCCACGACCCCGCCTAGGGTGTCGCCATCCTTATGTGCTGATTCGATTGCGCTCTGCATCTGTCCACTTGCAATTGGGTCAAAAGCGCGCACTGGGTCGGCATCGATCCGGGTCAGGTCATCGGGAGTGGGAAGAGTCTCGAGAACTGAATTGCCGTGCCCACCGATTGAAATCACATGGCTGAAAACCTCGGCCCCAATACTCTGTCGCAGGAAAGCCTTTGCTACCGCGCCGAGGGCTACCCTCGCAGCGGTTTCCCTGGCGCTGGCTCGTTCCAGAACTGGTCTGGCATCGTCAAATCCATATTTCTGCATCCCGGCCAGGTCTGCATGGCCTGGTCGAGGGCGGGTAAGCGGCGCATTACGACCAAGGCCGGAAAGTCGCTCTAACTCGACTGGATCGGCCGACATGACCTCTTCCCATTTGGGCCACTCCGAGTTCTCGATTTCGATGGCGATCGGCCCGCCTTGGGTACGGCCGTGACGTACACCGCCAACCAGGGTTACACGATCGGCCTCGAAATTTTGTCTGGCGCCCCGACCAATCCCCAACCGCCTTCTGGAAAGAGCCACATCTATATCCTGAGTGGTAATCGCTACACCAGCCGGGAGGCCCTCAAGAATCGCCACCAACGCTGGTCCGTGTGATTCTCCCGCAGTTAACCATCTGAGCATGGGCTAAGTCTGGCAGACATTCCGGGGTCAATGTCGGTTCACGCCACTGCCAGCGCGGCCACCGCACCTAAAAACATGAATGGCCCAAATGCAATCTGGGCTTTGCGGCGCCCGCTAATCAAAAGCGCGGCGGCATAGACTCCGCCCAAAAACACAGAAGTCACGATCGCGGTGGGAATGAGCTCAAAGCGGATTGCCGCACAATTGAGCCCAAGCAAGGCGGCAAATTTCACGTCACCCCAGCCAAGCCCTGCTGGGTGAATTAGGGCTAGGAAAGCGAAGGTCGTAAACCAAGTGAGAGCACCGACACAAGCTGGAACCACTTTTCCGGCCAAAATGGCTAATAGCAACGTTGCAAGAATTGCCGGGATCGTCAACCTATCGGGTAGCAGATGGTGAGCAGCATCAATTAATGATTCCAGACCGCCAACTCCAAACACGATGAGCCAGGCTAAGCGCAACACCGGTTGGAGGTGGAGCTGATCAAGTAACACCAACGGTCCGACGAATGCAATTATCAAGACCTCGATGCGTGGAAGATTAGGAACTCGATAACGAGAAATGAACCGATTCTCATTAGCGATCCGAATAAAAATCGCAATCGTCAATAAGGTGATTATTGGCATTCAACGGATGCTAAACGACCAGTCTTTCCCTGCGATTGCAACCTATTCAAACGGGCGAATTCCGCCGTGACATTTCAGCGCGTCCAGCATCCAACATTACTGCGCGTAGCGCGGGGATTGAGCTTGACTCCAGATCTGGGAGAAAAAGCTTTATCTGTTCGAGAGCCTGTTCCACCAGCAGGTCTAGCCCGCCGAGCACTGCTCCGCCGGTCTGCTCCCAGACCGACGCGAGCCGAGTTGGCCAAGGCTCGTAGAGTGCGTCAAATAAAAGCCCAGGTGCTCCCGGCACCAGATTTATCAGCGAATCGGTCGCCCCTTTTGGCGTCGTTGAGACCACCAGAGACGAAGTCAGGCCATCGATAACTTCGGCCCAAGGAGCGAAATCCAATTTTGCAGAACTCAATCCCAACGCCAGATTCAACTCGCTCTCACGCTTGGGATTTCGAAGATAGACAGTGATTCGTTCAGCGAAAGATCCGACTGCCGCTACCGCAGCTCGGGCCGTCGCTCCACCACCCAGAATCGCCACCGACTTGCTACTGGTGGCGCGAGCATTCACTAAAGCCGAAAGAAAGCCAGACACATCGGTGTTGTGAGCGCGGGTAAGGTGATCCTTCCAAGTTATGGTGTTAGCGCCACCGACCTGCTTTGCCAGGGCATCGACCTCGTCACAAACAGTAATCGCTTCCGCTTTTAACGGCATCGTTACCGATAGGCCCCGCCAATCAGATTTGCATGAGTTCAAAAATTCGCGCAGTCCGCCCGAGTCAACCTCGATCGCTTCGTACTCCCAGTCGAGGGAGAGCAACCGGTATGCGGCCAAATGAATAGTTGGCGAAAGTGAGTGCGCAATGGGAGAGCCAAGCACCGCTAGACGAGTCATGGGCTACTCGAATTAAAGGCGCCAGCTGCATAGTTGCGTTCGTATTCAGCTTTCCACTTGAAAAACTGGGACTCGGAATCGGTGAAGCGAGTATCTCCAGGGCGCACGGTTATGAAATAGATCCAGGGCCCCGGCGCCGGATTCATGGCCGCCATTAGTGCTGATCGACCTGGATTTCCAATTGGTCCTGGCGGCAGCCCGGCATGTAAGTAAGTGTTGTATTTCGAGGCCACTTGGAGATCAACGTTGGTGACCTTAATCCTTCCGGCTACCTTGAGGGCATACAGAACTGTTGTATCGAGCTGAAGTTTCATTCCATCTGCCAGCCGGTTCAAAACTACTCGCGCAATCTTCGAGAAATCGCTCGGGTCGCCTTCGCCCTGCGCGAGAGAAGCAATCGTTACGACTTGAGCCGGCGTTATGTTCAATGCCGCCGCACCAGATGTTAGGTCCAACGAGTTGGCTTCACTTTGAAATCTCGCCAGCATAGTCTGAAGAACATTTCCCGCACTCGTGCCTGGTACAAAAGAGTAGGTAGCCGGGAATAGATACCCTTCAACGTTGGGCGCCTGATACCCGCTAGGCGGCGTCGCGGCCGAGAAGGCAGCATCCAAATCTGCCTGCCTCCACCCCGATTTGGCCAGGAGTTTCAAAACGTCGGCTGCTCGCATTCCTTCTGGAATGTTTATGAGTCCAACCATGCGTCCACGATCAAGAAGTTGATCTAAGGCGATTTTGGCTGGGATATGAGTTGCCATCCGGTGCGCGCCGGGTTGAATCTTGATCGATCGCGGATCGAAAGTAGCTCGATTAAAAAATGCTTGCCAAGTCATCACAACTTTTTTAGCTTCGAGAATGTGCGCAACGTCTGCTCCCGAAGCGCCCGAGGGGATTGAAACGATGACTTCCGCACCTGGCTGACCAGCCGAAAAATCAATCACTGGGTGGCTGTAGTGCCGTTTTATCAGCAAGCCTCCACCAGCCGCTACTAGGACAAGGCTAAGGACCACGACCCATAGGCCCAGAGATCTTCCTCTCCAATTCATCTCAGGAGCTCTCCGGGAACTTTGCCCGATCCTCGTTCGGCATCGAGGGCCGATTGCAAGATCACAACCGCCGCGGCCTGATCGATGCTCGATCGCGCTTTTCTCGAATTAACTCGAGAGGCTCGCATAGCGTGGGTGGCGACAACGGTCGACAACCGCTCATCCACCAATCGAACTGGAATCGGAGTCTGTTCATGCAATTTGTGGGCGAACTCTCGCGCTTTTGATGCAGCGTCGCCTTCATGGCCGGATAGCGAAGTTGGCAGGCCAACAATGATCTCGATGGCTGAAATTTCCTCAGCGATCCGGCAGATTTCTTCGATTGGCTTTTTTCCAGCTGTAATCGTAACGAGGGGGGTCGCAAGCAGTGCTTCGGGATCGCATTGAGCCAGCCCGATTCGCACCGTCCCAACATCGACGCCTAACCTCCGGCCGCTTCGCATGGTTAGGCGAAGTGGTCGAGACTCTTAGCCAGCGCCTCAAACGCGGGATCAATTTGCCCCGGGTCCGTTCCACCACCTTGCGCGACATCGTCTTTGCCTCCGCCTCCGCCACCAAGAACGCCGGCCACAATTCGTACCAGAGCACCGGCCTTGGCTCCTCTTAAGCGAGCTTTATCATTTGTTGCGATTATGACCAGTGGTTTCGAATCATTTATCGCGGCAATTGCAACGACGCAGGGGCGATCCATAAGTCGGTTAACTACGTCAAGCACCAATTTTCTTACATCATCGGCATTCGTCTCGGGTGGAACTACGGTGGTGACGAAGGCAAATCCATTTACATCATGCGCAGTTGTAGCCAAGGTTGGTGCAGCAGACAGAATTTCTTTCGCTCTGAAGCTAGCCAATTCCCGCTCGACTTCGCGTAATTTCGTAACAAGATTGGCCACTCGATCTGGCAACTCTTCTGGGCGAGCTCCCTTAATGATCTCGCTTAATGAGTTCAGTAAAGTGTGTTCCCGCGCTAAGTACTGATAGGCATCGACGCCGACAAGAGCTTCTACTCGGCGCACGCCGGCACCAATTGAGGACTCCCCTAAGAGCTTCACCACACCCAGTTGGCCTGAGCGAGCCGCATGGGTACCGCCACAGAGTTCGCGTGACCAGTCACCAACGCTAACCACTCTGACGCGATCGCCGTATTTCTCGCCGAAAAGAGCCATAGCGCCAATCGATTTAGCCTGCTCCTGGCTCATGATCTCGGAGGTGACGCCAAGGTCGTCCGCCAAAATCTCATTGACTCGGGCTTCAACATCGGCAAGAACTAGCGGCGAGACAGCAGCAGTCGCGGCAAAATCAAACCTGAATCGACCAGGCGCATTTTCCGATCCTGCCTGAGTCGCTGTTTCGCCTAACGCTTCTCGAAATGCCTTATGCACCAGGTGAGTCGCTGTATGGGCTCTCGAAATTGCGCGTCGCCGTTCAGTATCGATACGCGCATGCACGCCAGCGCCGAGGAGGACTTGACCATCGATCACTCGACCTCGATGAACGATTAACCCAGGTACCGGCACTTGTACGTCATCGATTTCAATAGCGGCTCCATCGGAGGTGACGATTCGGCCGGAGTCCGATAATTGCCCACCCCCCTCGGCATAGAAAGGGGTGCGCGCCAACACAATCTCAACTTCATCCCCAACTACTGCAGACGATGCGCTCTTTCCCTCGACAAGAAGTCCGCCGACTTTCGATTCGGCTTCCAACTGTTCGTATCCAAGAAACTCGCTGAGGCCAACTTGGTCTAGGAAGGTGCGGTAGACCGAGAGATCGGCGTGTCCGGTTTTCTTGGCGCGTGAGTCTGCTTTGGCTCGTTCGCGTTGCTCCTTCATCAATCTACGGAAGCCGACTTCATCGATCGATAGTCCTTGTTCGTTAGCCATTTCAAGAGTTAAGTCAAATGGAAACCCGTATGTGTCGTGGAGTTTGAAAACCTCCTCACCTGAGAGTTTCGTCGATCCTGATTTTTTGATGCTCGACGCTGCGAGATCGAAAATTTGGGTTCCGGAACGGAGAGTTTGGAGAAAGGATTCCTCCTCCCCTACAGAGACTGCTTCGATCCGCTTCTGATCTACAACGAGTTCTGGATACTGCGGACCCATTGCGGCGATAGAGGCGCCAATTAGTTCACGCATCGTTGGATCATGCGCGCCAAGAAGGCGCATATTCCTGGTGGTGCGTCGCATCATTCTGCGAAGGACATATCCTCTGCCTTCATTGCCTGGGGTAACCCCATCTCCAATGAGCATGGCCGCGGTACGAGAATGGTCTGCGATCACGCGTAGCATCACATCCGACGCGTGGTCTCTCCCGTAAGTAACGCCGGTCAATTCGCTGGCTCGATTAAGGATCAGCGCAGTTGTGTCGATCTCATATATATTTTCGACCCCCTGCAAGATCGCGGCGGTGCGTTCCAACCCGAGTCCAGTGTCGATGTTCTTTGCAGGCAGGTCACCAAGAATTGGGTAAGAGTCTTTGCTTGTTCCTGGACCACGTTCAGACTGCATAAAGACCAGGTTCCAGATTTCGATGTAGCGTTCTTCGTCCGCTATCGGTCCACCTTCGCGCCCATACGCTGGACCACGGTCGTAGTAGATCTCTGAACAGGGCCCACACGGCCCCGGCACTCCCATGGACCAGTAGTTATCGGCCATGCCTCGCCGTTGAATTCGCTCTCTGGGCAATCCAATCTGGTTGTGCCAGATCTCTTCTGCTTCAAGATCATCGTGGTAAACGGTTACCCAGAGCCGCTCCTCCGGAAGACCGTACCCACCCTCTGAAATTGGCTTGGTCAATAACTCCCACGCGAGTGCAATTGCACCTTCCTTGAAATAATCGCCGAAAGAAAAGTTCCCACACATTTGGAAAAATGAAGCATGCCTCGTGGTCCTGCCAACTTCGTCTATGTCCAGAGTACGCACACATTTCTGCACGCTGGTAGCCCGTGCGTATGGCGGTGAAACTTCGCCTAAGAAAAACGGTTTGAACGGCACCATGCCGGCATTCACCAAGAGCAAGTTGGGATCGTCGGCAATCAGGGATGCCGACGGAACAACCGTGTGGTTTAAACCTAGGTTGTTGCCTGATTCAAAGAAGCGCAGCCAGCGACTACGGATCTCGGCGGATTGCATGGGCGCACCTTTCAACAGAAACTAAGTTCAGCCTTGATCCGGGTCAAGGGAGTCGTAAATTTCACGTTCGCGCAATTTTGAGGCCACTCGGACGTCTTCAATAAAATCAAATACTTGCCTCGATGCAGTCGAAAGAACAGATGAGACAATGCTTCCCGCCGCCGCCCCAAGTTTTTCAACGCTCACGCTCTCCTTGGCTCGGTCAAGTTTACGAATCACACCAAGGGTCGTCCCAACACCGGCTAGAAACCAGAAGGTTCTTTTCATGACTTGTGTCCTTTGGTTGAATTCTCTGCGGTGCCTTTTCTAGAGTGCTTCTTGGCCGAACGCTTCAGGCCGTAGGCAAGAGAAGCAAACTTTACAATTGGCGTACTCACAGTGCCAGACACCAGATGGCTAAGCGACGAGACCTTCTCCGAGACGTCTTGGACGTTTTTAGTAATCGCGTCAACTCGCTCAAGTTGGGCATTTGTCATGGTTACGGTGGTGGTGACTTCGCCGATCAACGGAAGCGTTTTCGCTCCGACATCCTTAATGACGTTGGCGGACTCATCCATGACCTTTCCCAGCTTGATAACTGGGATCGCCAAGGCCAGAACCAGAATCAGAAATGCGCCTGCCGCAACAAGTCCGGCCAGATCACTCCAACTAATTGAGTTCATGATCCACTCCTCTCCCTAAGATCACGCGGATTCGCGCCAGAGCATCCGCAATCCGCGCTTCGGCCCCGTGCCGAGTGGGCTGGTAGTACTCACGGTCGCGCAGATCGTCTGGAGCGTACTGCGCGGCGATGACTCCCCCCGGGTAGTCATGAGGGTACCGGTAAGCCTCCCCGCCAGGCGATTCTTCCCAACGCACTGCCCCATTGGTATCGCGTAGAGCAGCAGGAATAGGCCCACCCAGTCCTGCGCGCAGATCTCCAATGGCGCCCTCAATAGCTAAATAGGCGGCGTTAGATTTCGGGGCTGTAGCCAAATAAATGGTCGCGTGGGCCAGAATTATCCGCGCCTCCGGCATGCCGATGATGGCACACGCCTGTGCCGCGGCCACCGCGATCGCCAAGGCATTCTGATCGGCCAGACCAATATCTTCGCTGGCACTTATCATGAGGCGCCGGGCAATAAATCGTGGGTCTTCCCCTGCTTCCAACATCCGGGCCAGGTAGTGCAGAGCCGCATCCGGGTCTGAGCCGCGAATACTCTTGATTAAAGCACTGGCGACGTCATAGTGCTGGTCGCCGTTCCGGTCGTAATTAACGACTATCCGATCGACGGCCAGAGCCAAGATTTGATCGTCAATAAGGGCATCACCTCGAGCCATCGCGGCACCGGCAGCGGCTTCTAGGTACGTGAGTGACCGTCTACCATCACCGCTAGAAAGTCGCACGAGAGTGTCTAAAGCCGATGGGGTTATGGTCACTAAATTATTTAGTCCTCGCTTGTCACTCCGAGCCCTTTCAACCAACTGCCTGATCGCCGCACCGTCGAGCGCTTTCAGAGTGAGCATCAGAGACCGAGACAGGAGCGGCGAGATTATCGAGAAACCTGGGTTTTCGGTGGTCGCCGCCACCAGGGTCACTAACCGATTCTCCACCGCTGGGAGTAGGGCATCTTGTTGAGCTTTGTTGAACCGGTGAACTTCGTCAACGAAAAGAACCGTTTCGGTACCGCTGGCGCCAAGTTCAAACTTGGCCCGATCGATTGCTTCCCGAACATCCTTGACGCCCGCGGCAACAGCCGATAATTCAACAAAACGTCGGCCGCTAGCCAGGGCAACTAGTTGGGCAAGCGTCGTCTTGCCCGATCCCGGGGGTCCAAAAAGAATGACGCTTGCCACCTTGGCCGGACCGCTTTCGGGCTGCAGTAAACGCCGCAGCGGAGAGCCCTGTCCGAGCAGGTGGTCTTGGCCGACGACTTCATCGAGGCTGACCGGACGCATTCGCGCCGCTAAGGGCGCGCCGTCACGAACTCGCTGCGCGCCCGAGGCTTCAAACAGATCCACCCGCCGACCATATCCTGCTCGGCTAAGGACTGGTCCCTTCGCTAACGATCTTCCAGCCTTCGGTTGGGGTCTTGGCCACTACTACGATGCTGGTTCTTTCGAAAGTTGGCGGCCACGGCGCGTGCTCAGTCGACACTTCAATGGCTTGCGTCGCGGTCGCTGGCACCACACCGTAGTGGGCGATTTGCTGGCCCTCGGAATAAACACAAATGTGTGGGGTGACAGATTCAGCACGCACATCAACCGCTACGGTGTACTGGCTAAGGATCTTATATGGCGCGAGCTTCTCGTACTTGGCCTCGAGGAGATTCATGACTTCAGGCGGGATTTTCGCCTTCGGTAGCGGCCCAACAGAGTGGCACGCCACGACTTCTGGGTTACTCACGCCTTCTTGAGCCAGTTTGTACTGGGCCACTGCACGGGCGGCCATCACGCTGGCCGGAGAAGGCGACATCATCGAAGCGCCAGGCTGAACCCAAAAGGTCAAGACCATCAACCCATCAACACTTGTAGCCGTGGCGTAACTGTAGATATCGCCTTCGGCAGCTGTCGTCGACGACGCATCAAAATTGCCCGCATTCACTCCAATGGACTCTCTTGCTTGGTCCGATCCAGCTAGACAGAACTGAAGAGCGGAAGTCAAATAATCAGGCGGAGCGTTGACACCTTGTATCCAACTGACGTTCGCCTGCGCCGCAGCAACATCATTCGTGTAATTGAGTGTACGTACCTCTCCAAACCTGATCCTTTGTTTTGTCAAGCACTGAGCGGTTTGCTGATTCGAGTTGGAAGCAACTCGCCACAGGTATCCGCCGGAAGTGGGTATTGCACCAACCGGCACATTCGCCACATAGGAACTTATTGTCGGGCTCGGACTTGTGCGGGTTAAAGAATCGTTTCGGTTGAATCCAATCAAGTACACGACCAGAATAACCAATAGACCGCCACCTACCGCCATGGCCGAAAAACGAGTGGTCGCTTTCCTCATCGCATTCCTCCATTGGTGATTCTTGCATCAAATACCTACTGGAAACCTAGGTCAATGGGCGTCGAGTGAATCTAATGATGCTGTTTTATCACAACCCCCTTTCAAACACCCCTCAATTCCCCTCATGGTGTTCCACCGCATAGGATGTAATTCCAGGTCTAGGAACGTGATGTGTTCAATAGATACGAAGGTTTCGCAAAACGATCAGAGCAACTCCTAGTTGTACGTCAACTTGGATGCGTATCCGTTACGCTCAAGCGATGCAGACAGAGACGGTCACTCGCAATTTTGAAGAGGCTCTCAAAGAAGTATGCCAATACAAGGGGTCGAACAATTATGCAGCGCTCGCTGGCGATCCATCGACGTTCCGGTTTGGCATCAATTCCCCCGCTGGTTTCTTCGGACTTTGGGATCTAGAGGACGGGCTATGGGGTCTTGGGCTCGGCGTCTACCGGCCGTCATTCATCGGCAAGGCCTTATCTCAATCTCCGACAAGACAAATGCGGATGACTATTCCTAGGACTTGGACGGACGTCCAACTCGTAAAACGCAGCGAGTGGAACTTCTTCGCAATCGAATCGGCAACGGAACCGCAGTCTCCAAACTTGTATCAGGTCGAAGCCCTGGATTCTGATCAAGAGATTACGGCTTTCATCGATCGATGCGCGCCCGATTCTTCAACACGGCCAGGAGACTCTGAAATCATCTTCTGGCACGGGATTCGCGACAGCGAAGGCGTGTTGCGCTCGATCGGCGCCGCAGTCCGTTGGAAAACGGCTGCGACGATGCTGGTTTCGATCGCCACTGATCCGATCGCCCGCGGAAGATCAATGGCGCAGGAGGTTACGGCGTCGCTAGTCAAGCGCTTATTCGACCTGGGGTCGCCAGTGGTCGGGTTGGGCGTATGGGCGCAGAACACTCCCGCAATTCGGGCCTACGAGAAGGTCGGATTCAAGTTGCAGGAGGAGTTCGTCAGCGGGCCGTTGCTTCAGCCTTAGGCGCATCCACGCCGGTTTCTTTTCGCTGCTGATCAGTGATTGGAGTAGGCGCCCCGGTAAGTGGATCGTTTCCGCTGGCCGTCTTTGGAAACGCAATGACTTCCCGAATTGACTCCACGCCAGCGATGAGGGCGACCAATCGATCAACGCCAATTGCGATCCCGCCATGGGGCGGCGGACCGAAGGTAAAGGCTTCAAGCAAATAGCCGAATTTACTTTCTGCTTGCTCCCGGCTAAGACCGATCAGATCGAATACGCGCTGTTGCATCTCGCCTTGATGGATACGGATTGAACCGCCGCCGATTTCGTTTCCGTTAAGAACGATGTCATACGCATATGCGAGAGCGTTCTCCGGCTGCAAGTGAAAGTTGTCGGCAAATTCGGGCTTTGGACCAGTGAACGGGTGATGCACGGCGGTCCAGCCGCCATCATCGGTTTTTTCGAACATTGGCGCATCGATCACCCAGAGGAATTCCCAAGCCCCTTCGTCGATCAAGTTGCAGCGTTTGCCGATCTCAAGGCGAGCGGCGCCAAGAATCGCCCGCGAGTCTTCGGTCTTGCCGGCGGCAAAGAAAATACAGTCTCCTGGCTTTGCCCCAGCGGCGTCGGCCAGCCCGATCTGCTCCTGCTCGGAGAGATTTTTAGCAACCGGGCCGCCAAGAGTTCCGTCCTCGTTAACCAGCACATAGGCGAGCCCTTTGGCGCCGCGCGATTTAGCCCACTCCTGCCAGGCATCGAGTTGCCGACGCGCTTGTGAGGCGCCGCCAGGCATGACGACCGCACCTACATACTCTGCTTGAAAAACCCGAAACGTCGTGTTGGCAAAATAGGAAGTCATTTCGACGAGCTCGTTGCCGAATCTAAGATCGGGCTTGTCGGAGCCGTATCTGTGCATTGCCTCCGCATAAGTCATCCGGCGAAGTGGCAACGGAATTTCATAGCTCGCTACCTCTCGCCAGATTCTGGCGAGCACAGCTTCACCAAGGGCGAGCACATCGTCCTGGTCAGCAAAACTCATTTCGATGTCTAACTGCGTGAATTCAGGCTGACGGTCCGCCCGGAAATCCTCGTCACGGAAGCAGCGAGCAATCTGGTAATACCGTTCCATCCCCGCGACCATCAGCAATTGCTTAAATAGTTGAGGCGATTGCGGCAGCGCGTACCAACTTCCTGGCTTCAAGCGCACGGGCACGAGAAAATCGCGGGCGCCTTCGGGACTGCTTGCCGTCAGATATGGCGTTTCGAATTCGAGGAATTCGTTCTCCTCCATGACGTGACGCATGAGAGAGGTGATCTTTGATCGCAGTTTGAGCGCCTTGGCTGGGCCTTCGCGCCGAAGATCAAGGTATCGATAGCGAAGCCGTATCTCTTCGCCGATTACACCGGCATCTCCGCCGTCGATTGGAAAGGGCAACGGTGCCGCTTCACTGAGAACTTCGACCTCAGTTGCAATGATCTCGAGCGCGCCAGTGGCCAACTCGAGATTCTCGTTACCCGTTGGGCGCAGCGATACCTGCCCGACGATTTTGAGGCACCACTCGGCTCGTAGGTCGTGTGCAATATCAGCTTCGCGAATTACGACCTGAACTATGCCGCTGGAGTCGCGCAGGTCGATAAATGCAACGCCACCATGATCGCGTCTACGTGCAACCCATCCAGTGAGAGTTACAACCGCACCTTGGTCGCTGGCACGTAAAGATCCAGCGGCATGTGTTCGAATCACAGAAGCCTCGCCTTAATAGTCGGTAACAGTGCCTCAAGGGTAATAGTTTCTTGACTGCCGCTTGCCATGTCCTTTAGTTCAGCAGTGCCGTTGGCAAGATCCCGCTCGCCTATTACAACTGAGAAACGCGCACCACTTCTGTCGGCAGCCTTCATCGCACCTTTTAGGGAGCGATCACCATAAGCGATATCGACGGCCACGCCATTCGTGCGAAATTCCCCAGCCAATCGGACTGCCTGACTCTTTGCTTGCTCACCAATCGGAACAATGAACAGGGCCAACGGGTTTCTTGGAGCCAATTTGATGCCTTCAGCCTCCACAGCCAGGAGGGTTCGATCCACGCCAAGCCCAAAGCCGATCCCGGTTAGGTCTTGTCCACCGAGCCGGGACATCAATCCGTCGTATCTGCCGCCACCGCCGATCGCTGATTGAGCGCCGAGCCGGGCGTGTGAAAATTCGAAGGTTGTTCTCGTGTAGTAGTCGAGACCGCGCACCAAGCGGGGTGTGAGAATGTAGGCAATCCCAAGAAGATCTAGGTAAGACCGGACCGCGTCAAAATGTTCACTACAAGCCGTGCAGAGATGATCAATCATTAAGGGAGCGCCCGCCATCTGATCAATCACCGATTGACGCTTATCGTCCAAAACACGCAGCGGGTTTATCAATGCCCGCGCCTGGGTCTCAGGATCCAAGTCGAGTCCGCGGAGGAACTCTTGAAGCAGTTCTCGATACGCGGGCCGACAATTCGAATCGCCGAGCGAGGTCAGTTCGAGGCGGTAGTCACTTAATCCAAGGGAACGAAATCCATCGTTTGCAATCGCAATCACTTCAGCATCGAGAGCTGGGTCTTCGCTTCCAATTGCCTCGATTCCGACGGAGAAAAATTGGCGATATCGCCCGCGCTGCGGGCGTTCGGCGCGGAAGAATGGGCCGGCGTACCAGAGTTTGACCGGAAGTTGTCCTCTGTCCAATGAGTGCTCGATAGTTGCGCGAAGGGCGCCGGCGGTGCCTTCTGGGCGGAGCGAAATTGATCTGCCGCCCCGGTCGTCGAAGGTGTACATCTCTTTCGAGACGACATCGGTGGACTGTCCAACCCCTCTTACAAAAAGAGCCGTATCTTCGAAAACCGGGAGTTCAACGTATTCGTATCCGGAATTTCGAGCGGGCATACAGAGAGCCTCGCGAACACTCAGGAAAGCATCAGAATTCGGCGGAACGTACTCGGCCACACCCTTGGGTGCCTGAAGTTGCGAACTCATTGGCTAAAACTATCGTCAGCGCCGTCGCCCATGGCGGTCAAATAGGGATTCGTGTCCCGTTCGGCTCCGATTGTTGTCCGGGGTCCATGACCTGGCAGGACCAGATAGTCATCGGACAGCGTAAGAACTTTCTTGCGAAGACTCGTTCGCATGGCGCTCGCGGAACCGGTTGGGAGATCGGTCCGGCCAATTGCTCCGGCGAAGAGGACATCGCCAGTTAGTACCGTTGGCGATGATCCTGGAACCCGAATCATGATCGAACCCGCTGTGTGCCCAGGAGCATGGTCGATTTTCAGGTCTAGCCCAGCCAACGAGAGTTCGAGTCCATCTACCAGTTCGACTACTTGATCGGGTTCGCTAAAGGACAGACCGGCAAACATTTCCAAGAGCGGACTGTCGACCGAAAATGCTCGCTCGGGATGAGCCAGTAGCTCACGATCGGCTGAATGAATGTAAGCGGGGATGCCCCTGGCCCCGCAGATCGGCCCGATCGAGAACGTGTGATCCAAATGTCCATGTGTGGCAATTACCGCGACGGGCTTTAGCCGATGACGAGTTAGAACCTGATCTAGAAGAAGCCTGCCATCTGGATTGGCGATTCCAGGGTCAATTACAATGCATTCCTCACCGGCTGCAGGGGCAATAACCCAGCAATTCGTGGCGAACATCTCAGCTGGAAATCCATCGATGAGCATCGCACTAGGTTACTTCGCCTAGACTTCTGCGACGAACGGCCAATTTTTTGGCTCTCGGTCGCCCAAAGCAAAGAGAACTAAATATCAGAAAGATCCGAATTCTGAGGAAAAAGGAGTCAAGGGTGTCATCACAACCGCCAGTGCAGCGCAAAGGTGGCAGTACCAGAAGGCCAAAAGGGCCGCGGGTTGAAGCCGCTGCCGTGCAGAAACCCACTTTTAGCCGCGGTACCGTGGGGGTTCTCATCGCCCTAGTTGCGATAGCTGCTTTTTCGATCAGCATCGGTCTTGGCGCGTTCTCCTCGAAGCCAATACCACTGGCAACTGCCACGCCCACTGCGACTCCAAGCGCTACAACTCCGGGTGCTAGCCCCAGCGCCACAACTAGTACAACCGCGAGCCCGGCGACGTCCTCGTCTCCAATGGCCCCGGTTCAATGTTCGTACACGAAGGAAGTCACGGCGCAGAGCAAATTTATTGGCCTCCCGGATCTCACTGCAACTCCAGGCACGAAGACGGCGACTCTTACAACAAGCGCCGGCAAGATCGTTTTCGAGCTCTCGTCAAAAACGCCATGTACTGACAATTCATTTGAGTTCCTAGCCGCTCACAATTTCTTTAATTCGACGCCCTGCCACCGCCTTTTAAATGCCCCGGGTTACTCCGCGCTGCAGTGTGGAGATCCGTCAGGCACTGGAACTGGCGGACCTGGGTACAAATTCGCCGACGAAAACCTAAGCGGTGCAACATATCTAAAAGGCACCGTGGCGATGGCAAATGCGGGACCCGGGACCAATGGCAGCCAGTTTTTCTTCGTCTTTAACGACTCCAAATTCGCCCCGAATTACACTCCATTTGGCATTGTGACGTCCGGATTGGATGTTTTGGATGCCATCGCAGCGGCCGGAACAAGCAACGGATCAACTGATGGAGCGCCGGCAACGCCCGTTACGATATATAGACTGACTGTGAAATAACCCACCGAAGCGCAACCCCAAAGCCATCCGGCGCAACAGAAGGACAAGAGAATGAATGAGATTGAGCCGACACCGACCGCCCCCATCTCGGCTGCAGCAGCCTTAGTCGGCGATCCGGCTCAGTGGGGTTATGTTGCCGACGACGGCACGGTCTTCGTGCGTAGACCAGATGGCGACCGCGCGGTTGGGTCATACCCGGGTAAGAGCGCAGAAGAGGCTCTGTCGTATTTCGTCCGTAAATTCGAAACTCTAGCCGCAGAAGTTGCCCTCACCTCGGCTCGGCTTCGAAGTGGTGCGATGACTGCCGAAGATGGCGCTGCATCTATCAAACGCCTGCGCGAACAGGTGGAGAACATCAATGCTGTTGGCGATTTGGCGGCGCTTCGCGTCGCAGTGGACAACATTGCGCCGATCGCTGAGGAACGTCGCGCCGAGGAAGCGGTGAAGAAAGCAGCTGCTGCCGCAGCCAAGGCGGCGGCTCGCGATGCTTCAAAAATCCTTAAGGAAGCCCTCGTAGTCGAAGCAGAAGAGGCGGCAGCTAAGGATGCTTGGAAGGCCTCCGGAGATCGCCTCAAGGAAATCCTCGAGGAATGGAAGAAGG
>Ga0307375_10003235_pt1 | contig 16146 bp, 17 predicted proteins | sample TR1MG_FD_202531 | JGI IMG/M metagenome (GOLD analysis project Ga0307375, IMG submission 202531) | Soil microbial communities from Risofladan, Vaasa, Finland - TR-1 | ecosystem: Environmental > Terrestrial > Soil > Coastal area > Acid sulfate soil | place: Finland: Risofladan, Vaasa | collected... | reverse complement strand
ACGGTATCGGCCGCTATCTCGGCCTCGCCAACCTCGACCTGGGCGAAGGCGAGACGGAATTCCTGCACCTGGAATACGCCGGGCACGACAAGCTCTACGTGCCGGTGGCGCAGCTGCACCTGATCAGCCGCTACAGCGGCGTCGCGCCCGAACAGGCGCCGCTGCACAAGCTCGGCAGCGGCGACTGGGACCGCGCGAAAAAGAAAGCGGCGCAGCAGATCAGGGATACCGCCGCCGAGCTGCTCAACCTCTACGCGCGGCGCGCGGCGCGCGAGGGGCATCGGTTCGAAATCAAGCCGCGCGATCTGGACGCATTCGCCGAGGGCTTCGGCTTCGAGGAGACAAGCGACCAGGCGGCAGCAATCCGCGCAGTCATCGACGACATGTGCTCGGGCAAGCCGATGGATCGGCTGATCTGCGGCGACGTCGGCTTCGGCAAGACCGAAGTCGCTCTGCGCGCGGCGTTCGTCGCCGTCTGCGGCGGCAAGCAGGTCGCCGTTCTCACCCCGACCACCCTGCTCGCCGAGCAGCACTTCCAGACTTTCTCCGACCGCTTCGCGCAGATCGCGGACGAATGGCCGATCAGGATCGCGCAGCTGTCGCGCTTTCGCACAGCGAAGGAGCAGACGCAAAACGTGAAGGCGCTGGCCGACGGCTCGGTAGACATCGCCATCGGCACGCACAAGCTGCTGCAGCGCGACATCAAATTTCAACGCCTGGGTTTGGTGATCATCGATGAGGAGCATCGCTTCGGCGTGCGCCAGAAGGAGGCGCTCAAGGCCTTGCGCGCCGAGGTGGACGTGCTCACGCTCACGGCCACGCCGATCCCGCGCACGCTCGCGATGTCGCTCGAAGGCTTGCGCGATTTCTCGGTCATCGCCACCGCGCCGCAGAAGCGCCTTGCGATCAAGACCTTCGTCAGCCGCGAAAGCGCCGGCGTGATCCGCGAGGCGGTGCTGCGGGAGCTGAAGCGCGGGGGGCAGATCTATTTCCTGCACAACGAGGTGCACACGATAGAGAACATGCATGCGAAGCTCGCGAAGCTGCTGCCCGAAGCGCGCATCGTCGTGGCGCACGGGCAGATGCGCGAGCGCGAACTCGAACGCGCAATGCGCGAATTCCACCAGCAGCGCTATAACCTGCTGCTTTGCACCACCATCATCGAGACCGGAATCGACATTCCCACCGCCAACACCATGCTGATCAACCGCGCCGACAAGTTCGGCCTGGCGCAACTGCACCAGTTGCGCGGCCGCGTCGGCCGCTCGCATCATCAGGCGTATGCCTATATGCTGATTCCCGCCGAAGAGGCGCTCTCGGCGCAGGCGAAAAAGCGCCTGGAAGCGATCCAGATGATGGACGAACTCGGCTCGGGCTTTTTCCTCGCCATGCACGACCTCGAGATCCGCGGCGCGGGCGAAGTCCTGGGCGAGTCGCAGTCGGGCGAAATGCAGGAAATCGGCTTCAATCTCTATGCCGACATGCTCAATCACGCGGTGCGCTCGCTCAAGGCTGGCAAGGAGCCCGACCTGTCGGCGCCGCTCTCGATCACCACCGAAATCAACCTGCACCTGCCGGCGCTGCTGCCGAACGATTATTGCAGCGATGTGCACGAACGACTGTCACTGTACAAGCGCCTGGCCAACTGCGAAGGCGCGGACGCGCTCGATGCGATGCAGGAGGAGCTGATCGACCGCTTCGGTCCTGCGCCCGAAGCGGCGCAGGCGCTGCTCGAATCGCACCGCCTGCGCATCGCCGCACACGTGCTGGGCGTGGCGCGCATCGACGCCGGCGGCGATGCGATCCAGTTGCAGTTCATCGATCGGCCGCCGCTGGACGGGGCGCGCTTCATGCAGCTGCTGCAGCGCCATCGCCACTGGAAACTGTCCGGGCCGAGCAAACTCCGGGTGCAAACGCCGAGCGAAGACCTGGCGCCGCGGGTGCAGACGGTCAAGGATCTGCTGAAAATCCTGCGCGGTGCGATGCAGCCCGCATCCGCCGCCGGAGCCGTCGCGACGGCGGGCAGCACATGAACCTCGTAATCCAGGGTGCCGCCCTGGCCGATGATGCTCTGCGGCAACTCTCGCAGCTGGCGGGCGCGCAGGGAATCGAGCGCCTGGGCGCCACAGCATGGCGGCTGCGCGGCGCGCAACAGCGGCCCGGCGTTGCCGAGTACTGCGCCCGCGCGGGGCTGGACTTCGGCTTCGTTCCGGAGGCGCGCAAGCTGGCGGACATGCGCCTCCTGGCGATCGACATGGACTCGACGCTGATCACCATCGAGTGTATCGACGAGGTCGCGGACCTCGCAGGAGTCAAAGCCGAAGTCTCGGCCATCACTGCCGCCGCAATGTCGGGCGAGCTGGATTACGCGCAAAGCCTGCAGCGCCGCGTCGCCCTGCTGCGCGGCCTCGAGCAGGAAGCCCTGGCGCGCGTGTACCACGAACGCCTGCGGCTCTCTCCCGGCGCCGAGGCCCTGCTCGCCGCGATCCACGGCGCCGGACTGAAAACGCTGCTGGTCTCGGGCGGCTTCAGCTTCTTCACCGATCGCCTGAAAGCCCGGCTGGGCCTGGACTACAGCATCTCCAACAAGCTCGAGATCGAAGGCGGCCGCCTCAGCGGCAGGGTCACCGGCGACATCGTGGACGCCGCAGCGAAAGCGGCGAAGCTGCGCGCCTTAGGCGCCGAACTGGGAATAGCAAAGGAAGCCATCATCGCCATAGGCGACGGCGCCAACGACCTTGCGATGATGGCCGAAGCCGGCGTGTCCGTCGCCTTCCGCGCGAAGCCGGTGGCGCGCAACAAAGCCGACTACGCACTCGACCACGTCGGCCTGGACGGTGTGTTGAACCTGTTTACCTGAACCGATCGGAGAACTTGCTCCAGAGCAGCTCGCGATCACCAGACATTAGGCGACTGATTCCGAGCACAACGGGAGACCGGGAAACAAGCGGGTCTTCGTTTTTCCCGCCTGGCCCTTCGCCATACTGGGTATTCTAGTTAGCCTCGTCGATCCAGGCGAGCTGGATCGCTTCGAGAATTTTTTCGCCGCTGTGCCCGGGATCGTCGTCGAATCCCTCCAGCTCCATCACCCAGCGGTGCAAATCGGTGAAGCGCACGTACTGGGGGTCGACCCCGGTGTGCTTCTCCGCCAGCGCGATCGCGATTTCGTTGACGTCGGTCCATTTCATTTTGCATTCCTTGGTGCGAAGGGGGCACGCCCCCTTTCGAATCCCCCCAACTGGAGGTAAGGCTGGTTACCCCTTGCCTTCGCTGACCATGTTGATAGTGTATTTGGGAATTTCTATGACCAGGTCGCTGTCCGGCATCAGCGCCTGGCACGACAGTCGCGAAGTCGGCTCCAGCCCCCAGGCGCGGTCGAGCAGGTCGTCCTCTTTTTCCTCCGACGGCGCGAGCGCGTCGAAGCCCTCACGGATCACCACATGGCAGGTAGTGCAGGCGCAGGATTTTTCGCAGGCGTGTTCGATCTCGATGCCGTTCTGCAGCAGGTTGTCGCAAATCGACACGCCCGGCTTGGCGTCGATCAGCGCGCCCTCCGGGCACAGTTCCTCATGCGGCAACACGGTAATGGTCGGCATGGTCGTCATCTATTTCAAAATGAGGGGATATCCCACAAGGGGACTTACTTCGGGCGCATCCCCTCATACTCCCCTAATTCGGAGGCCATTTCGGTATTTCTGAAATGGCCAGCTAGATTTTCATGTCTTCGAGCTTCTTGCCCGTGAATGCCTCGTGGATGGAACGGTCCATGCGGCGCGCGGCGAACGGCTCGGTGATCTTGTTGACGCGATCCAGCGCCGCGGTTATTGCGCGCCGGTCCTTGCCTTCCGCCACGCCGGCAAGCGCCTCCAGCGCCGCGCGGATGTCGGCGAGCTCCTCCGGCGCGAGCAGCTCGGCATCGGCAGCGAGCGCCGCCGTGACCGCCTCGATCATGCGCCTGGCTTCGACGCGCTGTTCGTTGAGCGCACGCGCCTGCGCATCGTCGCCGGAATGGGCCACCGAATCGCGCAGCATCTGCGCGATCTGTTCGTCCGACAGGCCGTAGGACGGTTTCACCGCGATCGCGGCTTCGACGCCGGTCGTCGCCTCGCGCGCCGATACCGACAACAGGCCATCGGCGTCCACCTGGTAGGTGACGCGGATGCGCGCAGCCCCGGCAACCATCGGCGGAATGCCGCGCAGCTCGAAGCGCGCGAGCGAACGGCAGTCCGACACCAGTTCGCGCTCGCCCTGCACCACGTGGACCGCCATCGCCGTCTGCCCGTCCTTGAAGGTGGTGAACTCCTGCGCGCGGGCGATGGGAATGGTGGAATTGCGCGGGATGATGCGCTCCACCAAGCCGCCCATGGTCTCGAGCCCGAGCGACAGCGGAATCACGTCGAGCAGCAGCCAGTCGTCGCCGGCAGCGCGGTTGCCGGCGAGTACGTCGGCCTGGATCGCTGCGCCCAGCGCCACCACTTTGTCCGGATCCAGATTGTTGAGCGGCGCCTGCTTGAAAAACTCGGCCACCGCCTGCTGTATCTGCGGCATGCGTGTCGCGCCGCCGACCATCACCACCCCGTTTATGTCCTCCACCGTCAGACCGGCGTCGCGCAAGGCCTTTCTCACGGGCGCGATCGTCTTCTGCACCAGGGTGCGCGTGACCTCGGCATAGGTTTTCAGCGGCAGGGTGCAGTCGATGAGTTCGCCCGTGCCCAGCCGCGTGGTGATGCGCGCCTCGTTGTGGGAGCTCAGGTGTTCTTTCGCCTCGCGCGCCTCGGTGAGCAACAGGCGCGTGTCCTCGTCCGACAGCGGCGCCGGCCGCGCCTGCTCCATGATCCAGCAAAATACGCGGTGATCGAAGTCGTCGCCCCCGAGCGCGGCGTCGCCATTGGTAGCAAGCACTTCGAATACGCCCTTGGACAGCCGCAGAATGGAAATATCGAAGGTACCGCCGCCGAGGTCGAACACGGCGTAGACGCCTTCGGCCGCATTGTCGAGGCCGTAGGCGATCGCCGCGGCGGTGGGCTCGTTCAGCAGGCGCAGCACGTTCAGGCCGGCGAGCCGCGCCGCGTCCTTGGTCGCCTGGCGCTGCGCGTCGTCGAAATACGCAGGGACCGTGATCACCGCGCCGAGCAGTTCGCCGCCGAGCGCGGCCTGCGCGCGCGCGCGCAGCGTGCGCAGGATATCCGCCGAAATTTCCACCGGACTCTTCACTCCGGCACAGGTACGCAACTGCACCATGCCGGGCGAATCCAGAAAATCATAGGGGCAGTTCTCGGCATTGGCGACGTCTTTCAGCCCGCGCCCCATGAAACGTTTGACCGAAACGATGGTGTTGCGCGGATCGCATGTAAGCTCGGCCTGGGCCGGGTAGCCCACCGCCGCAGTACCGTCGGGGAAATAGCGCACCACCGAAGGCAGCAGTGCATGCCCCTCGGCATCGTTCAGCACCACGGCGATGCCGCTACGCACCGTCGCCACCAGAGAGTTGGTCGTCCCCAGGTCGATGCCCACCGCCAGACGGTGCTGGTGCGGCTCCGGCGACATTCCGGGTTCGGCGATCTGCAGCAGGGCCATCAGGCGTCCGCTCCCTCCAGAGCGTCGCCGATTTCCTCGCGCAGGCGCTCGAGGAACATCAGCTTGCGCACCGACTCGGTTGCCAGCGTATAGCCGCCCTCGCGATCCAGGCAGCGCTCGAGATCGGCGTAGTGATTCTTCATTTCATCGGCGAGACGCCGCGCCAGCGCTGCGAGCGCTTCGGGCTGATGCGCCGCGTCCTCCACCGACTCGCGCCACTGCATCTGCTGCTGCAGGAATTCGGCCGGCATTGCGGTATTGCTCTCGCTCGCGACATCGATGTGCTGCAGCGCAAGCAGGTAGCGCGCGCGCGCCAGCGGGCTTTTGAGCGTGCGATACGCCTCGTTTACCTGGGTTGCCGATTGCATCGAGACGCGGCGTTCGGCATCGCTTGCGCGCACGAACCGGTCGGGATGGACCTGCGACTGAATTGCGCGGTAGGCCTCGTCCAACCGCCTCAGGTCCAGCTGAAAGCGCTGCGGCAGGCCGAACAGCTCGAAATGGTTTTGCTGGAAATTGATCATACGCGGACAAGACCTTTGAAACGCAAGGCGCCAGAACCTGAGAACCGATTGAGATTTGAGGGGAACCTTAGCTCGTGTTCCCCTGAGTCAGAGGCCGTTTCGGCGATCCCGAAAACAACTTGGGGTCCCCTGCGCCGTTCGCGTCCTTTGCCTTAAAACCTAGATGTTAAAACTTTCCCCGCAACCGCACTGGTCTTTCACGTTCGGGTTCTTGAATTTAAAACCTTCGTTCAGCCCCTCGCGCGCGAAATCGAGCTCGGTGCCTTCGAGATAAGGCAGGCTCTTCGGATCCACGATCACCTTCACCCCGTGGCTTTCGAACAGCGCATCATCCGGATTGACATCGTCGGCAAATTCCAGCTTGTAGGCCATGCCCGAACAACCGGTAGTGCGCACGCCAAGGCGCAGACCCACACCCTTGCCGCGCTTGGCGATGAAGTTGGAGACGTGCTTGGCGGCTTTCTCAGTCAGAGTAACCGGCATCGCAGCCTCACGCGGCTTTTTGCGTCGCGGCGGCCGCGCTCTCGTCCGCGGCCAGTGCGTGCTTGGTCTTGTAATCGGCGATGGCGGCCTTGATCGCATCCTCGGCCAGGATGGAGCAGTGGATTTTCACCGGCGGCAGCGCCAGCTCCTCCGCAATTTGCGTATTCTTGATGCCCATCGCCTGGTCCAGGGTCTTGCCTTTCACCCACTCGGTCACCAGGGACGAGGACGCAATGGCCGAGCCGCAGCCGTAGGTCTTGAACTTGGCGTCTTCGATTACGCCGTCACTGCCGACCCTGATCTGCAGTTTCATCACGTCGCCGCATGCGGGTGCACCGACCATGCCGGTGCCGACCGCCGCGTCGCCCTTCTCGAACGAGCCGACGTTGCGCGGGTTTTCATAATGATCGAGTACTTTGTCGCTGTATGCCACGGTGTTTCTCCTTCAATGCAATCCTATCTGGCATTTCAGTGCTGCCGAAATGCCCCTGATTTAGGGGAGCATGAGGGGAAATATTCCCTCATTTCCAAATCTATCTTAGTGTGCAGCCCACTGCACGGTATTCAGATCCACGCCTTCCTTGTACATGTCCCACAGCGGAGACAACTCGCGCAGCTTGGAAATCTTGCGCTTGAGCAGATCGACAGTGAAATCGATCTCTTCCGCGGTGTTGAAGCGTCCGATGGTGAAGCGAATGGAGGAATGCGCCAGTTCGTCGGAGCGCCCCAGCGCGCGCAGCACGTAGGACGGCTCCAGGCTGGCGGAGGTGCACGCCGAGCCGGACGATACGGCGATTTCCTTGATGCCCATGATCAGCGACTCGCCCTCGACGAAATTGAAGCTGACGTTGAGATTGCCCGGAATGCGCTGCTCCAGGTCACCGTTCAGGTGCACTTCCTCGATTTCGCTCAAGCCCGCCCACAGGCGGTCGCGCAGGCCGCGAATGCGCTCGTTCTCGGCAGCCATCTCCAGCCGCGCAATGCGGAACGCCTCGCCCATGCCGACGATCTGGTGCGTGGCGAGCGTGCCCGAGCGCATGCCGCGCTCGTGTCCGCCGCCATGTATCTGCGGCTCGATGCGCACGCGCGGCTTGCGCCGCACGTACTGCGCGCCTATGCCTTTCGGCCCGTACACTTTGTGCGCGGTAACGGTCATCAGGTCGACTTTCAGTTTGGCCAGATCGATCTCCACCTTGCCCACCGCCTGCACCGCGTCGCAGTGAAAGATGATGCCCTTGGGGCGGCAGATCTCGCCGATGCCGGCGATGTCCTGGATCACGCCGATTTCGTTGTTGACCATCATCACCGACACCAGGATGGTGTCGGGGCGTATCGCCGCCTTCAGTTTTTCCAGATCGAGCAGCCCGTTCGGTTCCGGGTCGAGGTAGGTCGCCTCGAACCCCTGGCGCTCGAGTTCACGCATCGTGTCCAGCACCGCCTTGTGCTCGGTCTTGACGGTGATGAGGTGCTTGCCCTTGCCCTGGTAGAAGTGCGCCGCGCCCTTGATCGCGAGGTTGTCGCCTTCGGTGGCCCCCGAGGTCCAGATGATTTCCTTGGGGTCGGCGTTGAGCAGCGCCGCCACATGCGCGCGCGCTTCCTCCACCGCAGCTTCGGCTTCCCAGCCGTAGCTGTGCGAGCGGCTCGCGGCATTGCCGAACTTCTCGGTCAGATAGGGAATCATCTTGGCGGCAACGCGCGGATCAACCGGCGTCGTCGCCGAGTAGTCGAGGTATATGGGTTGCTTCATTACCGAATGGGCTTGCTTCATAACAGAATGGCTCTTTGCGCAATCAAATCCGTTTTATTCAGGCCGGCAAGGAGACGACCTTGCGCGCATCCGCAGGGCGCCGATCCACCAACATGGTCACATTGCCGTTGTTATTCGCCAGTTGCTCGTTGACGAGGTCCTGCAGCGTCACCGAGTTCAGGTAATCGTACAGCTTGTCGTTCAGCGTGGCCCACAGATTATGGGTCATGCAGCGCTTGTCTTCCTGGCAGTTTTCCAGACCGCCGCACTGCGTTGCGTCGAGCGGCTCGTCCACGGCGAGGATGATATCGGCCACCGAGACCTTCTCGGTCAACCGCGCCAAGCGGTAACCGCCGCCAGGACCGCGCACGCTTTGAACCAACCCATGCCGGCGCAGTTTGCCGAATAATTGTTCCAGATAGGACAGAGAAATGCTCTGGCGCACGCCGATGCCGGCCAAGGTTACCGGCCCCTGCTTGTGGCGCAAAGCCAGATCCAGCATGGCGGTGACCGCAAATCTGCCTTTGGTCGTCAGTCTCATAGTCCCCTCCAGCTCAATAACGGAAAAATGTAAGCAATTCTATCAAAACCCGAGTAATTCGGTCAACTATTTGTCCGCCGTTTGGCGAACCCGGCCCGGGTCGAAGCGATCTGCAACCGTCAGATCGTCCTCGGTTCGCGCCTTCAGCGCCTCAATCTCCTGCTGCAGCTGCTCCAGGCGGTGATCCTGCTCCATCGAGTGATCGAGCAAGCCCTGCAGCGCCTTCGCCATCGGATCGTCCGCGGCCTTCGCCGTGACGGCGTAGGCAGAAAAGCCCAGCTTTGCCGCCTTTTCCTCGCGCGACTTGTCCTGCTCGTCAAGGATGAAGCGCGCCGGGATTCCGACCGCGGAGGCGCCCGGTGGCACGTCCTTCACCACCACCGCGTTGGAGCCGATTTTCGCTCCCTCGCCGACGACGATGGGGCCCAGCACTTTGGCGCCGGCACCGATAACGACCCGGTTCCTGAGGGTCGGATGGCGCTTGCCTTTGTTCCAGGAGGTGCCGCCCAGAGTCACTCCGTGATACAGGGTGACATCGTCGCCAATCTCGGCCGTTTCGCCTATGACCACGCCCATGCCATGGTCGATGAAAAAACGCCGGCCTATGGTCGCGCCGGGATGGATCTCGATGCCCGTCAGGAAGCGTCCGATATGCGACACCAGCCGCCCCAACCAGCGCAAATTCATGTGCCACAGCCAATTCGCGATGCGGTGAATGCGCAAGGCATGAAAACCCGGATAGCAGGTAATGACCTCCCAGGTCGAGCGTGCCGCGGGGTCCCGGTCGAATACGCTGGCGATGTCTTCGCGAATGCTATTGAACATAAGCACGTCTGGTAGCTACCCAGCCTCCTGCCCGATTAAGTTCAGGTACAATATTAACATATTTTCGTAACTGTATATTTAACAATACTATTTTAAATACACAAACGACAAACTAGCCAATGTCTTGGCAAAAGTCAGTTTATGAATCCCTAGCGTTTTAGTCAAGTATTTTTACCGTAAGAATTCAGCATGCCGCGCAGGATATTCACTTCCTCCTGCTCAAGCCCGACACGACCGAACAGGCGCCGCAGTCGGGGCATCAGCCGCTTGGGGTTCGCCGGGTCCAAAAAGCCGCTCGCTCGCAGGCTCTGCTCGAGATGGACGTAGAAATTCTCCACGTCCTCATGTCGCGCCGGCACGCCCCCGGCGGCCGGGAGCGGCGCACCCAGCGCCGCCACACGCACCTCGTAGGCCAGCACCTGCACCGCCGCTGCCAGATTGAGCGAGGAATAGCCCGGGTCGGCGGGAATATACGCCAGCGCGCTGCATCGCAGGATTTCCTCATTCGTCAGGCCGGACATCTCTGTGCCGAACACGATCGCGACTTCGCCCTCCTGCGCCGCAGCGACCAGCGCCGGCGCCGCGCTGCGCGCGTCGTTCGAGGCATAGGCAAGTTCGCGCCGGCGCGCGCTGACCGCCAGCGCGTACACCGTGCCGTGCAGGGCCTCGTCCAGGCTGGCGCAAACGCGGGCGCCGCGCAGCACGTCCGCCGCGCCGCTCGCCATCGCCTCGGCTTCGGCGTCGATCGGCCGTTTCGGCTTGACCAGATAGAGCGAGGTGATGCCCATGGTCTTCATCGCGCGGGCCGCCGCGCCCATGTTGCCAGGATGCGAGGTGTGCGACAGCACGATACGAATGTGCGACAGCAGCGCCGCGCTCATATTAAAATCGAGCCTTGCGCGCAGGCAGCGAAAACTGGCAAAGATCCCACATCATATGCATCCCATGCTCAATATCGCGGTAAAGGCCGCGCGGCGCGCCGGCACCATTATCAACCGCGCTGCGCAGGACCTCGACGCCCTGACCGTCTCGACCAAACGCCACAACGATTTCGTCACCGAGGTCGACCAGGCGGCGGAACAGGCGGTGATCCAAATCCTGCTGAAGGCCTTTCCGGATCATGCAATTTTAGCAGAGGAGTCGGGCGCGCACGGCAAATCGGACTATGTCTGGATCATCGACCCGCTCGACGGCACCACCAATTTCATTCACGGCTTTCCCCAGTATTGCGTTTCGATCGGATTGCGCTACAAGGGCTTGGTGACGCAGGCGGTGATCTACGATCCGGGGCGCAACGAACTGTACACGGCAACGCGCGGGCACGGCGCCTATCTCAATGACCGGCGCATGCGCGTATCCAAGCGCAAGCAGCTCGACGACGCGCTGATCGGCACCGGCTTTCCTTTCCGCGAAGTCGAACATATCAGCGGCTATATGCCCATATTGCGCCAGATCATGGGGCAGACCGCAGGCGTGCGCCGCGCCGGCTCCGCCGCGCTCGATCTCGCCTATGTCGCAGCGGGCCGCCTGGACGGCTTTTGGGAAACAGGCCTCTCCCCCTGGGACATGGCCGCGGGCAGCTTGATGATTCAGGAAGCCGGCGGCCTCGTCAGCGATTTCGACGGGGAAGGCAATTTTCTGGACAGCGGGAACATCGTAACCGGCACCCCCAAAGTATTCGCGCCGCTGCTGCAGATCATCGCCTCGCACCGTACTAAATAATTTCCTCGGGTCGCTGCTACCCGAACGCCTGCAGCCCGACGGGCTTAAACCGCACTTGATTCATCACGCGCCCGGACTCGGCGCCGACGCAACTCCTCACCACAACCAGGCGGCCCCGCGCACGCCGGAAGCGTCGCCGTGGCGATTCTTCAGCAAGCGGGTCGCAATCCGGTCGGAGAACACCTCCGCGCCCCAGAGTTTCGGCACGTGCTCATAGAGAGCTGCGATGTTCGAGAGGCCGCCGCCGAGCACGATTGCATCCGGGTCGAGAATATTGATGACTTGCGCAAGCGCGCGGGCCAGTCTTTGTTCATAGCGGCGCAGCGTCGATTCGCAGCCCGCATCGCCGGCCGTTGCGCGCGCGGCGATCTCGTCCGGATCGAGGACTTCGCCGTTCGCTTTCGCGTGATCGCGCTGCATCCCAGGGCCGGACAGGAACGTTTCGACGCAGCCCCTGCGGCCGCAATAGCACTCGGGCCAGTCCGGCTCGTCACCCGGCAAGCGGTTATGGCCCCACTCTCCCGCAATCGCATTCGCTCCGGTGAGGACTTTGCCGTGCGCAACGATCCCGCCGCCCACGCCGGTGCCTAGAATTACGCCGAATACGACCTCGGCACCTGCCGCCGCGCCGTCGGTGGCCTCGGAAAGCGCGAAGCAGTTGGCATCGTTGGCGAGCCTTACTTCGCGCTGCAATAATGCGTCCAGATCACGCCTCAGGGGCTTGCCGATCAGCCAGGTCGAGTTCGCATTTTTGATGAGGCCGGTGACGCGCGATTCCGCGCCGGGAATGCCGATGCCGACCGATCCCTGCTGTCCCAAATCGCTCTCGGCTTCTCTCACCAGGCCGACGATAGCCGCGATCGTGCCCGGATAATCTGCGCGGGGCGTGGGCACGCGACGGCGCAGCAATTGCGCACTGTCGTCTGCCAGGGCGACAATCTCAATTTTGGTCCCGCCAAGGTCAATACCTATCCTCATGTAATTGATTCTAGCTGTGTCATATCCCATATGGCCAAGCCCTGGCTAGTCATGTGGCTACACGGCCGGGCCTCGCTAGGGGTCAATAGGCCGGCTTTCCGACACCCAGGCGAGGACGCCAAGCCGGCGACGAGCAATCCAGGCGGATGCTTGAGATGACGGATAAAGGCAAAGGAATTTCGCGCCGCCTCGAGCAATACAAGGGGCGGGCTCAGGCATCGATGGCCTGAATGGCCTCAACGATGTCCCGGCTGCGCGTGACCTTGTCGCCCCACACGCGGTCGAACTCCGCCACCAAGCCCTTAAGCGCATCCGAGCCCTGGATGCGCCGCGCACTCGCGAGGTCCTCGAACTCGTAGAAGGCGTAGTGCACCGATGCGTCCGTCGCGCTCCAGCCGCGCCACGCGCGCTTCGCATGGAACGCGGTCTTGGCATCCGGCAAGTGTTCGTCCTGGTACCAGCGGTCAAAATCGTCTTTCCGCGTCGCATCCCCGAGCTGGGCACGCACAATGAAATATGCAGCCATCTTGACCTCCCTCCAGATTTGGACGCCCTAGCTTACACCCGTGCGATCGTTGGGTTGGTTCTGGGCGGAAACATCCATCCGCCAGCTTCACGATCAGGGGCGTGATCGCGCGGTATTTGCCAGCCGCAGAGCGGCACGCCGATGGCGTTCATCACAGCGTTTGATTGTTGGATAATTATTTCTTGACGCAAAACGACCTAACGGCGCTTGACTTCTTTGTCGAGCGCGCGCAACGTAAATTCACGCTCAGTTCAAAGAACAAAAATGATTGGCACTGAGCCGCGAAGCCCACGCTCGATTCTTATCAGGAGCAGCACGATGCGCGGCGTTCGCTGACGAGTGATTTTTTGGAGGAAGCGCGATGAAAGAATTTCTCTATCGATTCGGCCTCGGAATCGACTTCGCATTTGTCTCCCGCGTGAGCACCGCAGCGCAAGCCGAGCACGCCTGGACGTTTCCGACAAAAGCTATGCGAGCGCATGCCCTTGCCGCGCGCTTGGACTATCCCGATCGCACACCAGAAAGAGGTGCCACAGCATGAACGCAAAGAACGACCGCGCCACCTGGCTCAAAGGCCCTGCCGCGAGCTGCCTCATTCCCCCGCAAGCCCAAACGCACCCCCGCCACTTCATCTTGCTCGGCGCCCCAGGCGTCGGCAAGGGCACCCAGGCCGAGTTGCTAAGCGCACGCCTCGGCGCCTGCCAACTTTCGACCGGGGACATTTTCCGTGCCGCGAAATCGATCGCCGAATGCGAGCGCAGCCCGGCGCTCAACCTCGCCCTCGACGCCATGCGTAAGGGCGAACTCGTCACCGACGAGACCGTGCTTGCCATGGTCAAGGAACGCAGCGCATGCCTGAGCTGCACGGGCGGGTTCCTGTTGGATGGTTTTCCGCGCACCGTGGCCCAGGCCGAGGCATTGACCGAGCTTCTGGAGCACGAAAATATCAAGCTCGATGCCGTACTGAGCTATGAACTGCCGCTCGAAACCATCGTCGCGCGCCTGAGCGGCCGCCGCACTTGCGAGAAATGCAAGGCCGTCTACCACGTCCAAAGCAAGCCCACAAAGGTGGAAGGTGTGTGCGACGCGTGCGGGGGCAAGCTGATACAACGCGAGGACGACCGTCCTGAGTCGGTCAAAGTGCGTATGGCTGCCTATACATCCAGTACGGCGCCACTTGCCGACTATTACAGCAGGCAGGGCCTGCTCGTCTCCATCCCGGCAGAAGGATCTCCGGAAGCGATTTATCAACGCACCACGAAGATGCTGGAGGCGCGTGCCTGAGATACTGCGCTCCACTAGTGAGGCGCTTCACATGGCCGATTTGAATGGACGGATCGCTCTTGTCACCGGCGCTTCGCGCGGCATCGGCCGGGCGGTCGCCATCGCGCTGGCACGGGAGGGCGCGGATGTCGCGGTGAACTACAGGGAACGGGCGGCGGAGGCCATGCAAGTCGTCGAATCGATTTCCGGCATGGGCCGCCGGGCTATCGCGGTGTCAGCCGATGTATCGCGCAGCGAAGCGGTCAACGACATGTTCCGCGCGGTCGAGCACTCGCTTGGGATGGTCGACATCCTGGTCAACAACGCTGGCATCGCGATCTTATGTGATATCGACGCGCTAACCGAGGAAGATTTCGACCGTACCATCGCCGTCAACCTGAAGTCCGCCTTTCTGTGCATCCGAGCCGCCATTCCGCATATGCGGGAGCGTGGTTGGGGCCGCATCGTCAACATCTCCTCCGGCGCGGCGCGCGGCGCGGGCGGGATAGGACCGCATTACAATGCGTCGAAAGCCGGGATGGAGGGGTTGGCGCGCGGCTACGCCGCCAGACTGGTCAAATACGGCATCACGGTCAATTCCGTGGCACCGTCGCTAATCGCGACGGATATGCTACAGGAAGGATTGGCGTCTTCGATTTCACGAATTCCTATGGACCGGTTCGGCACCAGCGAGGAAGTCGCACAGGTGGTGCTAATGCTGATCGGCAATGCTTACATGACGGGACAGACCGTGGCGCTGAGCGGCGGCATGTCGTTCAACTAAATCTCATCGTCCTACACTGCCAAGTCCACCTTCGCTCCGACTGCTGACGTTGGTATATACAAGCGGCCCCTGTTGGAGCAAAGGCTCGCTCTCCTCCCTCTCGCCGGAAAGCGATCGGATTGCCGGTCGTTCCGGCCACTTCATACCTAAATCGGCTAATGCCAGCATAAGAAGGCTTGAAGCAGGTCCTGAACAAATATTGGCTAAGATGCCGGACCACGTGCCGCAGGAAGCCTGCCAGATCGATACAGGAGGAGACATGGATCAGATGCGCAGGGAAGTACTCAAAGCGGGCGCCAGCGCGAGGCTAGGCCTCGCGAGACCCATCGACTCGAGACAAAAGGATCGCCATGAGAGTTAGTCAGTACATGAGCCGGTCGGTGCTTACGATCGCGCCGCAGACCGAATTTCACCGGGCATTCGATCTGATGCACAGCCGCCGCATCCATCATTTACCGGTCGTCGAGGGCGACCGCTTGGTTGGCATCATCGCCGAACGCGACGTACTGCTCGCGGCCGCGAACTTTGGGTCCGCGGAGGTGCCTGTCGCCGAGATCATGCGTAACGCTCCTGTCTGCGTCTCGGAAAGCGCTCGCCTCAGGCAGGCCGCGCGACTGCTCGTGGACAACCACATCGGCTGCCTCCCTGTTTTGAGCAGCCGGAAAATCCTGGTCGGGATCATCACGGAGACCGACATATTCAAGATAACCGCAGGAATGCTGCATGCTCGGCCGGCGGCAAGAACGACAACGAAGAAGGCAGCAAGCTCGGCCAAGCGCAAGACGACACGCAAATCGGCCAAGAGAATCGTTCCGAAGACGAAATAGAGTGTTGATGCGCGCTGCCGCTTACCCTGAAGTGCGCGACCAGCATTGATTGAGAATACACGAAGGACTGGGCCAATGAGCAAGCTAATGCCAAAAATGCGCGCAATCGGCGTGCCGGTCAATGACTATTTTGTTGAAAATTTCGCGGATATTCCGCAATTTCGTTACAACAAAATCCCGCTCGAGACGGTCACCAAAGACAAAGACGGTTTTCGCTTGAAACTCGATGTAAGCGATCATCCGGAATATTTCATTGCGAGGGAAGAGGTTTCGCCCCCCAATTCAGGCGGCAACACAACAAATGTTTCCCTGGGCCTGGTGGCGCTTTATTCCGCGATGCAGGTGGATA
>Ga0307375_10003233_pt1 | contig 16157 bp, 32 predicted proteins | sample TR1MG_FD_202531 | JGI IMG/M metagenome (GOLD analysis project Ga0307375, IMG submission 202531) | Soil microbial communities from Risofladan, Vaasa, Finland - TR-1 | ecosystem: Environmental > Terrestrial > Soil > Coastal area > Acid sulfate soil | place: Finland: Risofladan, Vaasa | collected... | reverse complement strand
AGGCGCCCTAACTAAATTCTTTGCAGGTCTTTAATCCACGTCAAAGTGGAGTCCTGATTCAAGCAGGAGATGAGAATATGACTAAAAGAAGAACCCCGACAGATATTGTCGCAGATATCCTGAAGATAGCTGATAGTGGAGCACGCATCACTAAGCTAGTTTACCAAGGGAACCTGAACTTCAAGGTAGTTAAACCCTACCTTGACAAGCTCGTGACAAAAGGCTACCTAGTAATGTTGGAGGATGGCAGGACATGGATCACCACCAACGATGGTAAACGATTCTTAGAAGCGTATGACAACCTTGAAGCATTCTTAGAGGAAGAAGCAGCAACCTTCGGTGAGCCCTCGGCCGCGTAAGAGAAGGCGGGTATAATGGATAGTGTAAGACTACCATACCTACCGGACTGGATAAAAGAATCTGACCTAAAGAAAGCAGAGGAAAGACGTGCATTCATCGAGCAGATTCTAGCAGAAGCACTTCACAGGCAGTCAATATATCCTGGACGTGTAGGAGATAGAACCCTATCAGTATCCTACACAGGCCACTACTGGTTAGAGGAGGTTCGCAGTGACAAACTCAACCTCAAAAGCTGGCGGGACTGGCTTTACACTAAGGATTGTTGGCGCAAATTCGGGTACTGGGTTGAAGCTCCACCAAAGAATGAGCGGTATGCTAACGGTGCCAAATTCATACTATATGGACGGGATAACTAATGGCCTCTCTGAGTGAAAAAGATTACATCGTATTTGTTAGCAAACAGAACGGTGAAGCATTAGAGGAAATAGGTGTAATGGCGAGTTCTGAAGCTGAAGCAATAGAGAACGCTAAATCTGATTTAGTTGTGAATCTTGGCTATGATGTAGATGAAGTAGAATCCTTCCAATATGAAGTGGAATTGGATTCATTTCAAGAAGCGGAAACCGTTGACATTCTCCAATGGTTTGAAGACTATTTCGGGGTAAACATTGAGGATGGTGATGCAGTAAGCGAAATCATATCACGAATTGAGTCAGCCCTGGACACTCACAACACGGTTATAGAATTTGCTAAAAGAATTGGTGAAATGATATGAGCTATGATTATGAGAACTACTGGAACAACAGACGTGAAGCCATACGGGAAGGAGCTAGACGTGGAGGCGTAGCAGGAATGAAAGCAGCTGAACGATCATGGAACATGCAACATAGAGCCACCCCACATAGAGAAAGTGCACCTCAACAATTCATCAAGGATAATGAGGGGCGAAGAGTGGAGCTCATCTACACCGATGATCCCTACACTAAGCTGAAGCCCGGAGATAAGGGAACCTACCAGCTGCTCATCACGCAGACAATAATGGAGAACCAGCACTGCATCCAGTGGGATAATGGAAGCACATTAAGTCTGCTTGAAGGTAAAGACCAGTTCAAATTCATAGAGGAATAAACATGGGAACAATTAGCACAGATAGGATAGCATACTTCAACCCATTCCTAAAGGACTGCTTCGAGTGCCCCATATGCGGATCAAAAGAGTTCGCCTACTTAGCCCCTTACGGTGGTGTATGGTGTACTAAATGTAACGCAAACTTCACGGTGAGCGGAACATGCGATGGACAGGCAAAGGTTTCAATCAGATGCCACTTCGACTACAGCTACAACAAGGATGTGCGGGAAATGTTTGACAGGATAAGCACAGTTGTCTGGGCAGATGACACAGAGATTAAGTGGTTATTCATCAAAGGTAAAGAGATAACCTTCAAGAATCCATTCAAGGCGATGGCACCATGGTAGAAACATGGAACGAATGCCCTTATTGCTTAGAGGAAGTTGGGATCCTCAGCTACACCACGGATGAGGGTGGAGAATTTCATTGTCCTCTATGCGGGGAAGTGATTACGCGTGACGTCAACAAGGCAAGAGCATTTCTGTTAAAGCAATGGGATGGCAGTGACGATGATAGTGTACAACAGCCATGGAAGATGGAACACAGTCGCATGGATAAGGCAGCTCGAAGTTAATGAGAGAGGCAACGACTTCTATGTTCCAACCATCTTCGATGAATGCTTATGCATATGGGTTACATTTGACCCAGTGAAGGCATACGAATACGACATACCAGGAGACAGCGATTACTTCTACCATAGCTTACCTCTACTGGAGAAGCAAAGGATCGCCCTAGAGCATATTACAAGTTTCATGGTGGAGCCATATCATATACTGCTGAACTATGATGGTGACGGTGGATTCCTTCTAATAGATTTAAGCCAGTCAAATGGCTAACCGCATACGAGCGGGAATAAATATGAGCACGAAAAGTCTACTCGTAAAGTTTGAGTTCAAGACTGAAGGAGAAGAATCTGAAGCAGTACAGTGTATGAAAGATCAGATCCTCTCAGACCTGAACGAGTACAGCCAGTTCCAACATGATGAAGCATCACTTCGAGACATAACCTTCATAGATCTAGACGCCTTCCTTACATCACTTGAAGCCACCATGAACCACACTGAGAAGAACCTGAGAAACAATTACCAGCGCGGATACTATAAAGCATACAGCGATATCATACCTAGGCTGAAAGTCGCATTCGAGATGAAGTAAATGGAGATACTTAAAACAAAAGTATTCTGGAATCAGGCCTTCGAGAATGATGCACGACTACAGATCCTAGTTGACAGAATACCACAGAGGGAGGAGCTGATATACAGAAAGTCTGGCAGCCACTACCTAGCAGTCCTAGATGGATACGCCTCATACTATTACTGGAGGGGCCCCGATAACACGAATGGATTCTATGGAGCAGAGTTCCCAATCAAACTTCAGGAAGGGGAGGACGTGAACGAAGTCATCCTTAAAGGTCCGTGGAGTAGCAGAGCTGGAGCCGTGAACAGATCCTTCAAGGAGCAGATTGTGCAGGTATCAATGACAGAGCAACCCACCTCATTTGATAAGGGCTCGACCTTCATGTCTGGAGCCATCACCTTAGCTAAAGCAGTTGAAGCCTCTGAGATGATTTATGCCTACATGGTGGTTGAGGATGAGAACCTCGACGGTAACCCTGGAGACCTAACCTACATAGTCAGCAGCCACCCCTATAAACTAATGAAGCCAGTGACAGAGGATTTAGATCCAAGAGACAGGGAATATGTTGAAGGCTGGAATAAGCGGCATGACAATAACGAGAGATACAGAATCAGAAAGGTGAACATTTAACCTCTTTTTTCTACATCAAAGTAGAGTCCTGAATCAAGCGGGAGAAGAAATGAAAGATGAATTATTAGATGAGATCATTAAAGCGATCTTATCAATGACCATCCACCAAGAAGAATATGCAGACGCAACCTACGGCATAGACGGCGACTTCCTATCAGAGCACAGCAGAAACATAGTCACACTGGAAGGCTTTGACTACACCCTGGAATGGATTAATCAGCACCCTCAGCTTAAACAGTTTTTAGACATCGAGTTCTACGACTGGTTAGAGGATCAGGCAGATGAATATGTCTTTGAGGGCTGGTTGACTGGAGGCAGAGTGTACCTCAGCGCGGACGGCTACATCAGCACAGTAATCCGGGATCTAGAGCTCAGGTATCGTGAAGGCATAGAGGATGAATGGACCTGTGAGAAGTGCGGTGAAGCGATCAGCGAGAAGTATGAATGGAAGCACCCTAAATCAATCCACAGGATAGGAACAGCTTATGGTGATGGCTATAAATATCACCTCTACTGCCGGGACTGCTGGGAGAAGAAAGTTTCAGGTGAGTGACATGGAACCCAGAACAGAGGCAAGAGACTGTACGTTCTTTAGACATGAGAACGTATGTGGCCTTGGGGTGACACTGATATGATTGAACCCAAAGCAGTTCTAGTTAAACTACATAACCAGGGCTGGACTGTGATCAAGGACAATGAACATGACCCCAACACGGGTAGAGTAACTAGCAGGGGAACAGTCACAGGCTACGGGGAGAATGACTGGAAGAAATACGCAGAGCCAGGCATACCTGTAGTCAACATCAGAACAATACCCAAGGATAAGCTGTTGAAGTGGGCTTTACAGTCACCACTAATCGACCCCGACCTGAAGGGTGTTAGAGGTGTGAAGGTGGAACAGAACCGCGGAGACTTCGGTGAGCCGGAGAAGCAGCTCCTACAGTACATGCACCCCACATACAAGGCAATAGGACTGCTCGGAAACCTGCAGAAGGTATCCGTTGAGGAGTACTGCATACTCGCCCGGGAGTGGGGGGCAACAGTAACACAGGTAGAGTAACCTTTTTCTATACCTTTCTATACCCTATTCTATACTGTTAGTGTCTGCTCAATCAGACACCCTGAGTCAAGCAGGAGATAAACTGTAATGAATAAAAGAAACATGATTCCATTCCTAGTAATGGTAGCGCTATGCTTCTCAGTAAGCATGGCCCTCGCAGATACTGACGTCAGTGTGACTGGCAACGGCGCAATGGACGCAACTACAATAATCGCATATGATGACGACGCTATCACCAGATTCGACTTCCATGGATACGGTAGTTTTGACCTTACCGGAGTAGGTAGGGACAATACGGGTTATCCTTACATGGGCGTAGACAAAACTACAACCAGTGTAAAGTCTGATATAACTGTTGGTGGTGGATGGCTAGAGTTTGAGACTATAAGACTCGACAGCTATGGTTCTTATGGTGCGCCTGGACAGAGAAGCTACTCATATGTAGGCTCTTCAGATGCTGCATCATTAGACTTCAGGACAACAACAAACTATGCTAGTCTAGTATCATCTAACTATAACTTCCAGTCAAGCCAGCAGTTCACAGCATCTGGTTCATTTAACATTATACACGAACTTGATGCAAATCCCACAGAGTTTGCTTTCCTTAACCTTGTTGGTTCAGGTTCAGCAAGCGTTGACTATATGGCTGATGGATACACTAGTGCAAACGGATACTACTTTGGCACAGGCGATGGATGCTACGAGAACGCAGATCTAACGGCAACTGGTTCAGGCTTCTTACGCATAGAGGCTTATGCAGACAACAACCTCTGGGCACATGATGGAAGCTGGGCACAGGGCGGCGGATCATTTACTGGTACATGGTCATATACTGGTTCACTACTTGTAGACGACTACGCTATCGGCGGGAACTAGAAGCAGAATCAAAACCAAAACAATTAACCCCCTTTTTTCTACACGGATCCTGAGGAGTCAAATCTGAAGGATGCAGGAGGAAAAAGAAATGAAGAAACTACTAATTGGCATCCTATTAATCGCAATGCTAACACCTTCAGCCCTAGCAGACACAGTCATCATAGATGTTGATATGTCTGGAGACGCAGATGTTACAATAGATAACCACGGTGACGGAGAGTTCATCCTAATATACAATGGCAGAGACATACTGCAGGAACTCCTAGACGCACAGAAATCAATCAACGACTTCCAGAAGACAATAATCTACCACTCCACACAGCAGCAATTCTATGAGACACAGCAGCAACTCAATGAGCTAAGCTATGAGCTCGGGGAGATTAATGAATACTTATTCAATCTCACTGAGGACCTCGACGGATTACTCGGAGACCTATACAGAAGACTTGCATTCACAATGCATGCAATAGGCATCAACCCGGGGACGTCAAGTGTTGCACAGGAACTTATAGCAGGGAACGCCACAGTTGCAGAATACATTGACGACTTACTTGATAGAGTAAGCACACTGGAGTTAATCATCGACGAGATGGGTTACTCAATCAACGCGCTATACCAGCAGGACATCGAGCTATCAGACCAGATATCAGCACTCACAACTCAGCAGGGAGACATACTTCAAGTGATTACAACACTGAGCCAGCGACTAGAGGATGGTGAAGGTAAGATAGAGACCCTTGAAACTGAACTCAGTAAGCTTCAATTAACGTATGATGACTTACACATATTCAACGGCGCCCTAGCAGAGGATAACCAAGCATTAGAACAGCGGATTGCAGAACTTGAAGAGGACGCAGGCCTGATGGTGATACAGCTCTGGGGGTTAATACTAGCCTTCGGTTTAATTGCAGTTTGCCTAGCCAGCCAAGGATTACTGAAGTTGAAAGCATGATATTAATAGGGAGGGCGGGGTGGAAACCCCAACTCTTTTCTATACCAAAGTAGAACCCTGCATACGCGCAGGTGTATTAATACACATGAATTATAGGAAAACAGGAATCGTATTGCTAATATCATTAGCAATGCTAACGACAGTCTTTACATCAACAGCTTTAGCAGTAAGTGACCCATCACCCCCAAGTGGAACCCCAGGGGACATATGGTTTTGGTTAAGCAATCCACTGAGGAGTTATGTCTACAACAACCATTTAGAGCTCTCCGGGCTGGAGAGATTCTATGGTCATGTATTGGATCATAGCTTACTTTATGATGGATGGGAAGTCGAATGCATAAGCAATGTTGATAGAGTTGTCTACTACAATGACGTGAAAGGAAGATACGAGGCAACCCTCACAGCAACCTACAAGGTCTACAATGATCATGCAAGATGGGGATCAGATTATGGATTACCCTACTATGATCTAGAGTGGACCGGGGAGCTGACCGCAACATATGTGTGGAAGAGAGGCTGGTTTGGGTGCTACTGGGACTTCAAGTATTACAGCATCGACGAGCTCAGCTACAACTATGATGTAGACTTTGACACAGAAACAGTCGGCCCCGGTTCACTTAGCTGGGGAGGCACACACTACATACCTGGAGGAAGCAGTTACAGCATTACCGCCATCCCGGATTCAGCGAACTGGGATTACCTCTACCGCTTTGATTACTGGGAGATATCAACATACAATAAGACAACCCATGAATGGATGACAACCACACAGGACACACCAGTACTTGAAGGCTATGCACATTACGACATGTATGCTAAAGCAGTGTTCTACGCGAAGGATAAGAACCACTGTCAAGTCTACTACGATGAAGGATTAGCAGAGTTCTTAATGAGTCCACAAAGACAGGTGCTACTTGTAGTTGATATGCAGCCATGGCGTGAACGTGGAACCGTTGAAGTCACAGTCTCCAATGGAACGCACACACTATCAATGCCAGCATTCAGTGCCCACGGAGATGCAATATGCATCTACATCCATCCAGAATGGTTTACAGGACAATACACAGTGTCAGTAATAGCATACCTAAAGACAGGGCAACTAGTAACTCCAAGCGTATCGTTAGCAAACATCCCATTATTCGGGGATACTCCAATAACTATTCAGTGAGTATCTCCCCTTTTTTTCTACATCAAAGTAGATACCTGAAACAAGCAGGTGAAAGATATGGCGTTTGAAGAAGATAAGTTGGACGAACTCGAGCTGGAGATAGAGTTCAAACAAGCAGTCATACTGCTAAGCAAACAGATACCTGAACTCATAAGAGAGCTGCAGCTGCTACGTGAGGCGAGGTAAATGCCCTACAAAGAAATTAGTGATCAGGAGTTCGTCAACGAGATGAGGATTCTATGGCGGGGCTCCGATGATAAGACAAGGAATACGCTAAACGATATCATACTCAAACACTTCGACTGCGGAGATCGCGGGCTTAAGATAGTTGCAAAGATGAAAAAGACATTTGGAGGAGTAGATGTGATGACCATCGGCTACTCCGGCTAACATACTCTTCCACATCAAAAGTGGACTTCTGAATCAAGCAGGAGAAAACAATGTTAGTAGGAATACAACTCGGCAACGTGAATGTGCTGAATGTTGATGAAGTCATAAAGAAACTAGAGCAATTCAGAAGCTCAGTTGAGGATGGATCAATCAAAGCAGGCATGAGACACCGCTACCCTAAACTGACAATGATATTGGACGTCAGCTTCTACTCAGAGTTCGGACATGTAGCCAACCTATTCAGTGCTGAAGGACACTCAGTGAAGGAGTATGAAGACCCTGACAATGAAGCAATACAGGATCTCACAATTCATGTAGATGGATCAGGAGACCTTACTGCAGATAAAACAGTCTTCAGGGAACCCCGAGATGAAGAGGAACTGAATGAGGATGAGGATGAGGAATGAACTGGCCACTGGATAGAAAGCGGAAATTCAACAGCAAACACTTCACCTTAGAAGAGCTCACCGTGAAACAGCAGGAGAATAGCTGGCTTAGAAACAGGGATGCAGAGGATGGAATATACACAGAGTATCCAACCTATGACTACTCATACACAGCCTACGAATGCTTCACAGTTGAAGAACTTACGAAGGCATTCCTATACGGCAACTGGTCGATACGACAGTGCTTCACCTACAAGAATCTGGCTTTCATCAACCAAATAAACGCTGGTGATGAATGGTTAACTGTTAAGAAGTTTCTTGATGGAAGGCTTCTAGCATTTGATAGTTGCACAATGATCCGCATCATCAAACATGAGGTTAAGTCGTGGGTGCTTGACATCAACACCTCTGAGTTTGAGGAAGGAGAGCACGTCAGAATTGTTTCAAAACGCATCGCCGAGGAGAAGGCAAATGAGAGAACAAAGAAATTCCATGAGAACAACAAGAACTACCTTAACAAGAAGGCACGCTACGTCGTCGGGGACTCCAAGGATCCTAAGATGGACTTCGGCATATACTTCGTAGACATAGCGAGAGACTACTTCCCCGAGTTTATTGAACAGATGCTTAAAGCAAACTATGAGCAGTGCCGTCAATGGAGCTATACGGATGAAGACTTCAAAAAGAAGTGGAGAGATTAAGATGGTACAACCTAATCAGTGGCTTATACAGGACTCCCATGGAGTAATCCACAGCGGATCAGAGGATGAGATGAAGGCACTCTGGGATGACCCTGATGAAATCTACAAAGAGACAGTCATATTCGGAGACCTCCAACTCGTAGAAGTCCACGCAGTAATGAAGTGATGATATGAAAGACTTGATAGGAACTGAATACGGGTATCACTGTGAAGACTGTTTTAAAACCCTTAATTATGGTGAAGAAGTAGATCGACATGGAACTATTCTTTGTAAAGAATGTGCTAAAAAGTCAACCTTTGAAGCATTCAAAGCTAGGATACTATCAGCTGAGGCAATGGATGAACTCAATAACATACGAGCAGAATACTCAGCAGCTGATCTAACTGAAGAAGATAAACAAAGGCTTGGCGAATATACTAGAGCCAGATACGGCAATCATATTCAATGACCCGAAAGCTGTGAGGTGAGCGCGGTAAAACTCCGCAAGACATGAGTCTCGAAGTAAGCAAGCACAAGTGTACTTGACTTAATCGGTGGTCGGTGCCATGGTAAGCCGATACCGAGAAGTAAACCTCATCGCCGGGAAACACTGGATGGATTAAATGAAGCTACGAACTATGAGAGCAAACACGTTGAGCAGGCACATTAACAAATATGGAGCTAAACCCCAGTGCAAAGCATGTGGACGGGAAATCGATATCGACGACCAGTATGTCTCAACTCCAGGCAGCAGTGGAAGCAGAACATACAGATGTAAAGAGTGCGAGGAGAAGAGGGTGGATTGAGGTCGTTAACCACACCGCACATCACAGTCATATTACCCGACGAGGTTGCGGACTGGCCTGCACACTTCACCGACATTGCATTAAAGGTGGACCAGCTGGAGGAGCTCATACATTCAATCATAACAGGTAACACGGAGAGGCAGGCAATCGTTAGCATCTACTCCACGTCAAAGTGGAAGCCTGATTCAAGCAGGTAAATAAGATGAAATGTGATAACTGCGACAAAGAGGTAGAGATAACTTACAAGAGCGTCGGAGGCCTTGAGTTCTGCCATGCATGCGCCCACGACTTGGGGTTACTACACAGGCACCCAGACAACGACAACACATTCCATGGAGTAGGTATGAAGAAAAGGGAGCTGAAGAAGCACCTAGAAGCATACTTGGAGGTGAAGGGATGAGCTTGCAAAGTCTTAGCGAAGCCATGAAGATGGCGTTAAGGAAGGCAGCGATGGTTGTTAACATTCTAAGCGACGATGATGAGGATGTAGAATCCTTGATACAAGGAGCAAACGAAAAAGCCAATGATGTTGTGTTAGAGATCTCAAATGCTATGTCAATACTTAAACATGGAACAGTAACAGTTCAGTGGCTGGATGATGAAGGGAGTCTGATAGAAGAGACATTCAAGGTAGGAGACACCAAAGAAGTGGGCTCGATTCTAATAAGCCAGCTGACAGTCAAAGAAATCAGAGTTGAGGCAGAGGAATGATGTCCTGTCATTGTCCACAATGTAACAAGAATTACACACCCGACTTCCCTGAGAGAAGGCATGATGCTGAACCATATCAGAATGAGCAACATCAACTAGGCTACTGCTCAGACAAGTGCTTCGATGAAGCCGTCAATGGAGTTGGAGGGCGACCCGAATACACCTATGATGAGAAAGGCAGACGGTTTGAGAATGGAGTTCGAAGGCTATTCGCAGAACCACGTGATTGCCTCCTAGATATAGGAATGGAAAGGTATGTTTGACTACGGGAATGTACTTTTCATCACCTACAGAATTTATTGCACATATATGACACTCACATTTATCTTAAACATTAAGACAACCATATTCGATAATCCACCTAAAAAACATTTCTGGAAATTCAATAAATAACGGTAATGTAAACCCTGCGTCAAAGCGGGGCTCCTGAACGCGGGCAGGAGGTAATTATATGCAAAGAGAAAACATGATGCCACTGAAAGTAGACCTCTCAAAGCAGGGCCTTGAGATGTGCTTCAAAGATTACGAGATAATAATGCTGGGTCGACAATGGGACGATCCTACTTCTAGGGATGGGTCCGGCATACTATGGAAGTATGTTAACGATTGCGGTGAGTCCATCAGCAGGGCAAGCGTAATCTTCGCAGCAAACAGGTTTGTTGATGCTGGCATCTGGGATGCAGTAGACAGAACCGGGAAGGGTGGACACCACAAACTATACTACGCGTTAATCACGGAGTCCGAGTTCTGGGATCGTCTACTGGCAACAAGCAACTACAAGTTGAGGCAGAAATGAGCTCACAGAAGATCCCGTCATTAGCGGCGCGTGCAGCTGGGGCTGAGATAGTGGAGGCCATGAACAACCAGGGCTACACGCTGAGTCAAAGCGAGCATGATGGAGACAAACTATACTATGTATTCGCGAGGGGTGCACATGAAATCAGTGTGGAGGTCTGGGAGTGAAGACCTGTAGCACGTGTCTTCACGTCCTAGCTGACCACACACCATGTGATAGCTGCCTAGATCCACCGAACACAAATGGGAGCTTCCCATACAACAACTATGTTGAGGCAACAAGAGAGAAGATCTATGCTGAACGACACAGGCAAGAGCTGGCTGGCAGAAACATTGTGCTAGGTCGAGAAGGTGAGCACGAGATAAATGCTAACTGGACGTTGGAGAGGACGAGAAAGGAGCTATCACAGAGGTGTGAAGATGTTGGAGGCGTCTCATGGAGGAAGGGGGACAGCATTATCGTCGACAAACAATTTGACGCTGCATACACAATAGTATTCAAGGAAGATAAACTCACAGAGATCTACCGTGAGAACCCGAACAGGGGAGTACCTAAACATCTATGGTGGCATAGAGAGGGGCCCCTATAATGGGATGCCCATACATAGATAATGAGAAAGGAAAGACAGTCTGCCCTGAATGCGATGGAACATCAATTACAACTAATTCACCTAAGGCACCGCATGGCTGTGTATGCATAAGTTGTGGACACATCCTATGCAGCATACCACGGTGCTAGTTTTTCCACATCAAAGTGGACTCCTGATTCAAGCAGGAGATAAGATATGTCAGATAAGTTAAACAGTGTCGACCTAATGCACATGTGGCTTGAAGAAGGCTTGAAACAAGAGGACATAGAAGCAAAGCTAAGAAGCTACATAGAGTCTGATTGCAGATACATCTACCCTTCTGGTCTTGATGAGGAAGTCATCTGGCAAGTAGCCCGATGCATCCACCACATCTATGAACACTACCACAAATGGAACCAGCCCGGGCAATTCTTGATGGCGCTTGCCACAAACAACTTCGATAAGATTATGGATTATGCCGACTCAGAAAACAAGAGAGCCATCTACCTATACAGACTCTACCTCTATAACTGTGCACCAGGAAACTGGAGAGAGAAACTACGAGGTGACTGATATGTTACCGAAAGTCAAAGAATACATCCAGAAGAGAAAACAAATACGCACCTTAGATGCAAAGAAGAACATCGTTGAAGAAGCAGCCAGCCGACTGAAAGATGAGATCAAAGATAGAGAGCTTGATAAGATCTCTGAAGTGCAATCTCAGGCAGCTAGCGAACGGTCAACGGTAAATGAACATGCACATGACATCATAGCCCCTCTCATTGAGAACGTTGAAAGACTTACCTTAGAGATTGCTGACGTCGAACAGAAGATAAAACATCTGAAATACAGAGAGAAGATTGCTGGAAAGACAGTGCAGTTTGATGACAGCAAAGCCATCGCACACAGGTATGAGTTAAAGCCACTTGGATTACTCTACGAGGACGAGTTCACCATCATAAAACTATTCATAGTTGGTAATGATAGACCGAAGAATAAGTACACATTATCCATGGTAGGCAACACGCTACTTGACGGGTTGATTAAAGTACCATACGATTATGGTTGCAACGTTGACTACGGGAACATCAGGCGTAGTATATTAAGTCGGCCAACAGTCGAGGAGTTGCAGAGATACGCCCAGAATCTTAGGCACCACGAAATTAGCTACTACGCGGATGTTAAGGAACAGTATCTTCAAACAGTAGCAGACTACACACTTGAAGACTTCAAGGCAGTTCTTGAACCACAACACGTCAACGAGTTTTACGCCCCACTTTTGTTTACAATCCATGGATTAGGAGATACCTTGGATTACCGACTGTACGATGGCTTCTACTACCGCTCAGGCTCAGATCTTCAGGGAGACCCATTCGACTACATTAAAGTCAATGATATACTCTACAAACGGTATTGCAGACCAGAGCAGTTAAGAATCACCCAGACCGGTAACACCATGTTCGGTGACTGGTGGAGCTTATATATAACGAAGGACTCTCACGGAGAATTATTCACCCGGGAGAACTGGGATAAAACCCTCGTCGATACAAATGATTACGTAAGAGAGAGAAACATAGATCGACGAACCCCTATCAACTTCACTCCACCAAGAGTTGAATGGAAGGGATCACTACCAGTCTTTGAAGACATCAAACTTTAAGGAGGGAGATAAGATGAGTTTCAATGAGAGACTGGCAGCATTCATCGACCAGCTGACACCTGAGGAAGATGAGCAGCTTCAAGCAATTCTTTCAACAGAGAGAACATTTGAAGTCTACAAAGCCTTAATTTATAGATCAGCAACAGTGAGGCAGCTAACGAAGGTTGTTGGTGCATCAGAGTCCGTTATCTATAAGAGGATGCAGAAGCTTCGTAGAGCTGGTGTTGTTGAAAGATTCAGTAACGCACCGATTATGGAGCAGGTGTTGGCGAGAGCAAAGAGCACTTCTAGAGGACCACATGAGAGTGTGTGGCGTCTGAAGAACTATGAGGCTAAGTATGAATGGAAGCCATAGAAGCTGAAGCTAAAGTATTGCTCACCCAACTTAAGGAATCCATCAGAGGGATGGATAAAGCAGACCTTGAAGTATTATGGCTGAAGACGCAGGCAACCTACTATCAACGATGCATGGACTCAGGCTTATTCAAGAAGACTACACCGGAGAGTCACTATAAAGTCCTCGGCACAAAGAACGGTATGGTTGCTAAAACCAGAGCGGGGATAGTAACTATCTTCCAGAATGCAACCGTGTACGGTGATCCCCTAGGAGCCATAGCATACTGGGCTCACCGACGTGGACGCAGGAAGTCGTTCGGTCCATTCATGGGCTTCATCATAGCTGAGATCCCGGCAAGCAACCCGTATGGTAGAATCATGTTTGAGTTCACAAGGGATGACCCCAAAGTAGTTAAACGGAGAGCAACGAAGGCAGCCCTCAGGAAGAAGAGGATTAAGATAGGTTACTACAATAAATATCTTAAGAAGAATACACTGGACAAATTCACAAAGAAGAGGAGAAAGTAATGCCTATCATAGTTAAAGATGGAAAGATAATTGGCACGATAGCTTTGGACCCCGTGAAACTTAACAAGAGTTTACGTGAGTTCATTCGACGTAACCAAAAAGTTTTTGATGCCCTGTCAAAGGGGCAGCCCTGATTCAAGCAGGAGATGAATATGAGAGAAGTAGTAGTATTCAACAAGGATACTGGAGAACTAGGAATCCGTCGAACCATACAGGATAAAGACTGGCCATCAAACTACGCAGTCTTCATCCTCGATCCTATCACATTAGAGGAGACTGGAGAGAAACAGCACGCCAATAGCCCATGGAGAGATTTACCACCCGATGACCCCCGCGTCACCTTTGTGGAGCTCTTCGACATCTTTGAGGGAGGACATGCAGACTGGTATGTGAACCACTGTGAAGCATGTGAACCCGATGAAATGTATATCGAGAACCGCGCTGAAGTGTGGGAGCTCTTCAAGAATAACATACTCGACAAGAAACAAAAGAAACTGGTAACGGCTGTGAAGCAATTACAGGTTGACGGTGAATCAATCCTAGATCTAGAGGCAAAGGTCAAGAGACTTGAAGCGAAGATAAAAGACATGACTGAACCTAGCAGTACTCTAATGCTTCTAAACCTAGACTATCTCGATGGCCTCGCTGAAAAGCTGCCAGCGGGATTAGGTGAGGAGACATTGAGGTGGGCAGTCTACGCGGTTAAACAATACGTTAAATATAATAAGATTCCAGGAGGCCCCATAGATCCAAATGCTTGGAACTGGGAGAAGTTCAGGGCATCGTTCAGACACATAGAATCCGATGAAGGTAAGCAGGCGGATGGTAGTCTCCTTCCCCCATAACACCAACATAATACCAACACTTTTATAATAACTCCCTCCTTTTTTTATTTGGAGTCAAATCCAAACCTGAGTCAAGCAGGAGAAATAGAAATGGGTGGAACAACCATAGTTGTCTACGGTAAGTTAGAGTCAGATATTCTACAGAAGCTGAGAGAGCAGATCATAATCGGCGCCAGAATCGGGTTATGGCCGGACAGCGTCGCGGTGATCATTAACGGTGATGACATGAAGGCTGCTGCTAAACTGTTCAGTGTCAGGCTGGATGACACAGAGAAGAAGGTGGACTTCGAGCAAGTGGATAAAGGGTCAACCTTCCACGTCGAGGTGGCAGCCAAATACTATAAGGCACCAGCTGCGGGGCAGCTACTCGGCACACTGCATCTGCATTCATAGGAGGTGAGTTGATGAAGATATTAATAATAATTCACCTTGCATCCAGAATGGTTGACGCAATATGCCTGCCGTGTTTGCAATAACTTGTATCAAAAAACTCGCGTCAAAGCGAGATCCTGAATCAAGCAGGAGAATAAAGAATGGAGAGTAAAAACAAATGAGTCCGACAAAACGTCTGACAGGACTCTATCTGGTTCTTCCAGATGGTGTTCATATTAAAGTGTCAAGTAAAAAGATTGACGCTAAAAGCATTGTAGGAGATAAAGCAATCCGATACGGCATTCCAGTTGACGGCAGCGTACATCTAGTCGACACAGCCACATATCCAACATTCGATGAGAGAGCAGTCTACAGGATCCTAGAGAACCTGGGAGTTGAAGTAGACTGGGATAATGTTGTTGATGGACAGGTAATAATAAAACCAAAGGAACGACAGGAAGTGCCAACTCAGATTAAACGACTCTTCCCAGATGCCCCAGATCCAATCGCTAGGTTAGAGGGATTAACCAAAGTGATCACCAGCGGCATTGCATCACAGCCATTAGGCAGCTACAGTAGAGGATACAAAGACACAGAAGGCAAGAGAGTTGAAGAAGGGACAGTAAAGAAATACTTTGTTGCCAACGTGGACGACAGTGGAGCAGAACAACTAGCAGAGTTCCCGTATTTAGAGAAAACCCACTTTATGCCAATCAAGGAAAAGGGCGGGCCACAGGAAGTCAACGTCATACCTAGGATCTATCAGAACAAATTCCTACCAGAAGCATACTACGAGCTATTTGCCTCAGATGACGCTGGACGATTCG
>Ga0307375_10003231_pt1 | contig 16160 bp, 24 predicted proteins | sample TR1MG_FD_202531 | JGI IMG/M metagenome (GOLD analysis project Ga0307375, IMG submission 202531) | Soil microbial communities from Risofladan, Vaasa, Finland - TR-1 | ecosystem: Environmental > Terrestrial > Soil > Coastal area > Acid sulfate soil | place: Finland: Risofladan, Vaasa | collected... | reverse complement strand
GCCCAAACGCCCAAGCCTTCCACTCTCAAGAGCATTGCCAACAAATTGCCGGGCCTCGCTGAAAAGGCCGGCAACTATCTCCAAGGGCTGGTGAACTGATGCAAACCGTACCCCTGCAGCCCGTGCCGTCCCAATCGACCAAAGTTGTTTTGGGTGGCCAGAATTGCCAAATTCTCATTTACCAAAAGCCGCAAGGTTGCTTTGTTGATATCAATGCGGATGGCGTCGACATTGTTGTCGGCATCATCGGCCGCGATGCGGTCCCGCTGGTTTGCCGTGAGTACACCGGCTTTATCGGCAATCTGATTTTCATTGACACGCAAGGCAGCGACGACCCCAGCTATGAAGGGTTGGGGGACCGTTGGACGCTGGTTTATTTGACGGCGGAAGAATATGCCCTCATTTGACAACAAGAAGCAATTGCGCTTCGTCGTCACGTTGGGTAGTGACAATCCTAAATTTGACGAAGCGGGCTCTGACCAGATCGTCCTGCAAGGCTACCGTGCGACCGCAACTTGCGAAAATGCCGGATGGGTGCAGATGGGCGAACTCCGCGCCGAAATTTTCGGCGTGTCACAGTCAGACATGAACGCGATTACAAGTTACCCGTTACGCATAACGGAAGCTACCCGCAACAAAATTGTGGTTTACGCCATCGACGGCAAGCAAGAAAGCGTAGTGTTCGCCGGGAACATGGTTAAAGCATGGCCCGATTATTCGCGCATGCCCGATGTCTGTTTTCGCATACAGGCGCAAGCCGCATATTCTGCCGCATTGCAAACCGTTGCGCCGCGAAGTTTTAAAGGTGGCGGCGATGTTGCTGACATAATGCGGCAGATTGCGACCTCAATGGGGCTGGTCTTTGAGAATTCGGGCGTTAACGTAAAACTAGCCGACGTGTATCTGGCAAACACAAATTTGGAGCAGGCCCGCGATTTGGCAAAAGCTGCCGGAATTGAACTGAACATTGAAAATAATGTGCTTTCAATTTGGCCAAAAGGGTCATATAGAAACGCATTAATTCCGTTGGTTTCGGTCGATACTGGAATGGTCGGTTATCCAAGTTTTGACGGAACATTTCTGCGATTCGACACGTTATACAATCCGTCATTCATAACCGGCGGCCTAATTCAAGTTGAAAGCGACAACCTTGCGGCAAAAGGTCAATGGCAGATTTTAAAAATGGCGCATCGGCTCGAATCCGAAAAGCCGGGCGGCGCTTGGTTTTCCTCAGTAGTTGGAGTGGCTCTAAATTATTATGTCCAAAACCGTTAAAAATCCAAATGGGTTGATGCCATTGCAAGCGGCGCTTGGTGAATTTGATCGCATCGCCTTCATGGTGCAACAGGCGCTAGGGAAGATGCAAACCGCGACCCTGGTCCGCATTGAGTCTTGCACGAATGCGGGCGGCCTGTCCCCCGTGGGCTATGTCGACGTCACTCCGCTGGTCAACCAATTGGACGGCCAAGGCAACCCGACGCCCCATGTGACAATTTACAACGTACCCTATTTCCGGCTGCAGGGCGGCGCCAATGGCATCATCATTGACCCGCAAAAAGGGGACATAGGCGTCGCCGTCTTCGCCAGCCGGGACATTTCGCAAGTCAAGACCACCAAGAAGCAGGGCAACCCCGGGAGCCATCGCCAATATAGTTTTGCCGACGGCATGTATCTGGGCGGCATGCTCAACGGCATCCCGACTCAATTCATCCAGTTCAGCGCCGCCGGCATCCGCATCCATTCTCCGACCGCCGTCGTGCTTGAAGCGCCCGTCGTACAGATTGAAGCGCAAACCGTGGAAATCAACGCCAGCACGTCGACCACGGTAACGACGCCAACCTTCACGGTCAACGGGGATGCTGTAGTCAACGGGCATACGACCATGGCCGGGGGAATAGCCCAAACCGGCGGCGGGGCCGCTTCGTTCTCCGGCTCCATGACAGTAACCGGCGACGTGACAGCACAGGGCACAAGCGTTCATAATCACGTCCACGGGGGAGTTCAAACCGGGGGCGGTAATACAGGGGCGCCAGTATGACGCGATACAACACGCTTTTACTAGATCAAGCCGCATGGGATTTGGTCATAGACAGCGCCGGCAATATTGCCATGGCGACGCCCCCTTACGCCCTGGCCCAAGACGTTGCAAGCGCCGTGCGGCTCTTCCTGGGGGAACTTTGGTACAACACGCCCAAGGGCATTCCGTACTTTGAAGACGTGCTTGGGCACTTGCCGCCGCTGTCATTGCTTACGGGCTACATGGAACAGGCAGCGTTAACGGTTCCCGGCATCGTGTCGGTACAGGTTATAATCTCGGAATTCTCAGGCCGTGAGATTCGCGGCGAAGTCCAGTTCATTGACGAAACGGGGACCGCAAATAATGTCAATTTCTAGTGTACCGAAAATTCAATTTACGCCCGCGGGTTTGGTTATCCCGGCGGAAACTGACATTTTAGCCGGCGTGCAAGCTGACATGAATGCCGCGTTTGGTGGCGGCCTGAATCCGGGCCTTGAAACCCCCCAAGGGCAACTTGCTTCCAGCCAAGCCGCGGTAATCGGGGACAAGAACAACGAAGTCGCCCTTGCCGTGAATCAGGTCGACCCGCAATATGCCGACGGCCGCTTCCAAGATGCCATTGGTCGAATTTACTTTTTGACCCGCAAGCCGGCCACTTCGACCGCGGTACAGGCCACTTTGACGGGCATAAGCGGCACGGTTGTTCCGGCCGGCACACTGGCGCAAGATACCGACGGCAACACCTACGTCAACGCGGGCGACGTGACCATCGGCATTACTGGCACCGTCATTGCTGAATTCCAGAATGCCGCGACGGGGCCGATTCCATGCCCAGCCGGTACGCTTACCCAAGTTTATCAAGCCGTGCCAGGCTGGGACGCAATCACGAACGTGGCCGACGGCACCATGGGCTCCGATGTTGAAAGCCGGGCGGACTTTGAATACCGCCGGAAGAATTCGGTCGCCTTGAATGCCGAAGGTACGCTTGGCGCTATTTACGCCACGGTCTACAACCTCGCCAACGTGCTTGACGTGTACGCCATTGACAACCCGGCGGACACCACGGTCAACACTGGCGTTACCAATTACCCAATGGCCGCGCACTCGGTCTATGTGGCCGTCGTTGGCGGCGTCGATGCTGATATTGCCGCGGCCATTTGGAGCAAGAAGGATTTGGGTTGCGATTACAACGGGAACACTTCCGCTACCGTCAAGGACAATAGCGGCTATAACTTCCCCCAGCCGACCTATACGGTCAAGTTTGAGCGGCCGGCGGCGTTGCCAATCAAATATGCAGTCAACATAGTTAATGACTCGACGCTACCTTCCAATATTGTTGCGTTGGTCAAGGCGGCAATCATTGCCCGGTTCAATGGCGTCGACGGTACTAACCGGGAGCGCATCGGGTCTTCAATTTTTGCAAGCCGCTACTATGCCCCGGTTTCCGCCGTTACGACCAATGTGGCCGTCGTGTCTATTTTGATTGGCACCAGCACGGCTACGCTTACAAAAGTTGACGTTGGCGTAGATCAAGCGCCCACATTGTCCGCCGCTGACATTACGGTGAACCTCGTATGATTGACGTCGAACGGACGATTATTTCGCAGTACGGGAACAGCGCGACCATTACGCAATTGGTCCGCAATATGAATACGTACTTGGACCCGCGGGCGGACTTCGGCACGTTCTACGACTTCGTTTGGAATGTTGAAACGGCCCAAGGCTTCGGCCTGGATATTTGGGGGCGCATTGTCAATATCAAGCGTGAATTGCTGATACCCGACGCCCCCAATTACTTCGGTTTTAGCGACGCGTTGCCTGGCTCCTACCCGTTCAACGATCAACCGTTTTACGATGGCACGCCCCCAGCAACGCAAACTTACCGGATGGGCGACGCTGCTTATCGGCAATTGATTTTAGTTAAAGCCCTGGCGAACATTTCAGCCACGAATGCGCCGTCGCTAAATCAACTTTTGCAAAATATGTTCGCCGGCAGCGGGCGTTGCTACGTCAACGACCTGGGCGGAATGACCATCCGGTATACGTTTGAGTTCTTGCTAACTAATTACGAATTTGCGATTATGACGCAATCAGGGGCACTACCAAGGCCCGCGGGGGTCGGTGCTATATTTATCACAACCGACATGCCAGTGTTTGGCTTTTCGGAAGCCGGGATAGGTTCGGCGGCTCCGTTTGGTCAAGCCCCATTTATTCAGGAAGGTGCCACACATGCAGCTAACTAACGCCCCCGGCAAACTGGTTTTGCCCTTCGCCAACGCTGGCGCCAAGAACGCGATTCCGGTCGCCTCACAAATCGGAATTGTGGCCGGCGCCGCGTCGCTCACCGACGGCTTCCCGCCACTGACTCGTACCCCCTTGGCCGCGGGCGGCACGCCGCCGTCAGGGCTGGACATGAACGGGATTATTTACGAGTTGTCCGCCATTCTCCGCTGGGCAAATGCTGGCGGCGGTTACATTTACGACGGCACCTTTGCTGCGGATAGCAATGTGGGCGGTTACCCGAAGGGCGCCCGAGTGCTGCGCTCAGACGGGGTCGGGTATTGGCTAAATACCGCCGACAATAACGTCACGGATCCGGAAGGCGTGGGCGCCGTAGCTGCTGGCTGGGTTCCTGACTTCACGAACGGGGTTGCCGCGGTCACTATGACGGGCTCCAACGTTACGTTGACCGCCCTGCAATACGGCAAACCCATTATTGTTATTTCAGGTTTGCTTACTGCAAATTTGAATTTGATTTTCCCGAGCATTGCCGGGGAATGGTCCGTTATCAACAACACGACCGGCGCTTTCTCCGTTACCTGCAAGACGGCGGCCGGAACCGGCGTCGTCGTTAATTCCGCGCAAGCAATCGTTGGGGACGGAACCAACATTTACAGCACGGGCAGCGACGCCATTTCGTTGCTTGGGGAAAACGTAGCGCACGCCGCTGGGACTGCTGACGCCCTGACCGCCGCATTTACTCCGGCGCCGCATTCTTGGCCCGACGGCGTCCCTTTCTTTGTCCGTGCGGCCAGTGCGAATGCCACGACGACCCCAACCTTCACGCCGAACAGCGGCACACTAACGGCTAAAACAATCGTCAAGGGCGCCAATGGTGCTTTGGTTGCCGGAGATATTGCCGGCGCCGGCCATTGGTTGGCGTTGCAATACGACGCTACGCTTGACAAGGTTGTTTTGTTAAATCCGGCGCTTGGCATAACTACCAGCAATGCAGGTAACGCGGGGCTTTTTAAGAAAGCCGATTCGACAACGGTAGCGTTTACGAAAACCGGAGTATTTACGGTTTCCACTTCGCAAGCAATCACCGTGGAAGTTAATGGCGTTGTCCAAAACATCGCGGCGGCTACTGTGGTTACGATGCCAGGTAGCCCCGCCTCTGGTACTGATTATGCGGTATGGGCAAAGCCGGACGGTACGTTAGAAGCAACTAGCAACCACACTTCACCCCCGGTTGCCAACAGCCGAAAAATCGGCGGCTTCCATTACGCACCTGGCGGGAATGCTGCTGCACAAGCCGGCGGCGACACGACGCCACAAATCAATGAATACAGCTTTTGGGACTTAAAATTTAGGCCGACATGTTCTGACCCCCGCGGCATGACGCTGGTCGGCGGCGGATATTGGGTCGACATTTACTTGACTGGCGTCGATGCAATTACGAACGGTTCCAGTAAGTACAATGTCACCATGGCGGATAGTCTCAGTCCGCCTAAAGTGCCGACCATGTTCGGCGGTAACGGAACGACGAATTACGCCACCTATACTTGGTTTAACGCCATGGAAATGGCGACCGCATTCGGCAAGCGTTGCCCGAATCAACAAGAATTCATGTCGGCAATGTACGGCACGACGGAAGCGTCAAGCATCGGGACAGATCAAGTTAGTACCATCCTAAATGCGGCGTATACGTCAAAATGGGGCGTAATTCAGGCAACGGGTGTTATGTCGGTGTGGGGCGTTGACCGTGGTGGGCCTTATGCTGGTGCAACTTGGAATGCCAATACCGAAGGTCGGGGCTCTGAGTACAATGCGCCCAATGTGGCTCTCTTTGGGGGCTACTGGATCGAAACGTCGAACTCCGGTTCGCGCTGCTCTAGATGGGACTCCCCTGCGTCGAACCCGAGCAGCAACATCGGGTCGCGTTTCGTCAGTGACCACCTGCAACTTGATTAAGTGGAGAATCGCTATGGCATCGCTTTCTAATGGAATCATCGTTAACAGCCGGGATGACTTGGATGCAATTCAAGGAATGCCCCAGCATGCCGAATTTATGGACATGCTCAAAGGGTCAATTTACCGCTTGGAAAAAGACGATGTCGCAAAAACTTGGGTCGTCGTAAAAGACGCAAGCCTTATTGAGCAATTCGGATTTTTGCTTAAGGACTTTACGGACGTAACGCCGCCCGAATTGCCGACTTATGTCCCGCCGCCCTCCAAAGTCCCCCAAGCTGTAAGCATGCGCCAAGCGCGGCTTGCTTTGCTGGGGGCCGGCCTGCTGCAATCGGTCGCGGACGCCGTGGCCGCCATGCCTGGGATTGAAGGCGACGCCGCCCGGATTGAATGGGAGTACGCACGAGAAGTCCGCCGCGACTCCGCGTTACTCGCGTCGCTTGCAAATGCCCTGCAAATGACCGACGCACAGCTTGACGCCCTCTTTACCGAAGGGGCCGCGCTGTGAGCCCCTTAACCGCGTTCGGCATCACCTTGGCTTACCTGTGGGCGTTTTGGGCCGTCTACGTCTTGGTAATGGGCATCTATCGGGCGTATATTTCAAAAAGACTTGGCCCCGTAACTTTTTGCCTTTCGCTCCCTTTCGTCGCCGTCGGCTTAATAATGGACGCTTTTGCAAATATGACCATTGCCGCATTGATTTTCTGTGAATTCCCCCGGGAACTGCTGGTAACTGCACGTTTGCAACGCTATGTCGGGCAGGGTGCGGGCTGGCGTTTCACTATTGCCAATTGGGTTTGCAATAACCTATTGGACGTTTTTGACCCGTCCGGCAATCATTGCTAGGCGAAATAATTAACCCTTTGCAAGATAGGAAGCATCATGGGGGACGAAAAACAAAAAGTTTGCACCTTGGCGCCCGAGTATTGCCCACACGTAGCCGAAGCCGCCGACACGGCTGTTAAAAAGGTCTTCGCCATTCTTGGCGTCGACGTCGACGTCCCTAAAGAGGTCGAACAGTTCCGCGAAAATCTCCGCTTTGGCGCCAGCATGCGCCGGGCCGCTGATAAGGGCATGTTGGCAATCATCGGCGCCATTGCGGTCGGTGCCCTGGCCGCACTGTGGGCCGGTATCGTTTCTTCCATCGTAAAGGGGCATTGACCATGCGACACCGTTCATTTTTCCTGCTGGTGGGCACTTTGGTTGCCGCCGGCTTTTCCTTCTACAGTGACCCCGACAGCGGCCTGTCGACCCTCTTGGGCGGCCTGGCTATCGCGCAAGGGGTCTGGGCCGTGGCCGCCGCACATTTGGGGCGCAAGGCCCTGACGGATTACCCGGAAGCCGACCAACGCCGCTTGTTCGCCAAGGCCGCGGAAGACTCCGTCGGCGCCGGGCTGGCGCTTATTGCCCTGGCAATCGTGTTTGTCGGGCTGCTGCTGGTCTTTGCGCCCCGTGCCCATGCTGACACCTTGCCGGCCGGCTTCGCCACGTATGGCCCCGTTCTGAAAGCCGAACAGGCCAAATATTGGGCCGACCATCCGGATCCGGCAATTTTGGCCGCCCTGGTTGAGCAAGAGTCGTGCATCAGCTTGAAGTCGCCGCGATGTTGGAACCCAGCGGCCCGGCTCAAGTCCGCCCGCGAAGAGGGCGCCGGCATGGGGCAAATTACCCGCGCTTACCGCTCCGACGGCTCCGTGCGCTTTGACGCCCTGGCGGGGCTCCGGGGCCAGTATGGCGCGGACTTGGCCGGCTTGTCTTGGGATACCGTCTATCAGCGCCCCGACCTGCAATTGCGGGCCTTGGTTCTCATGTCCCGGGATGCCGCCCGACCGTTCCGCGGGGCTCCCGCCTGGCTGGCTTTCGGGGATGCTGGCTATAACGGCGGCGTCGCTGGCGTCCAAAAGGAGCGCCGAGCATGCAAGCTGTCCACCGGCTGTGACCCGGGCCAATGGTTTGGGCATGTGGAAGCGCATTGCCTCAAGTCCCGGCAACCCATTTACGGCAACCGTTCGGCGTGTGACATTAACCGGGAGCATGTCCGCAATGTGCTTTTGGTACGCCGGGCCAAGTACGTCGGGGCCATGTCATGACCCGCCTTGTCGGCATGATTACGGGCAATCCAATGGCGTTGCTGTGGCTTATGGTCGCGGCGTTCGTCATTGGGCTATCATCCGGCGCCGGGGGTGCCTGGTGGATCCAAGGGCTACGCCTCGACGCCGTGCAAGCCCGGTTCGACGGCTTCGTTGCCACAACCAAGGCCCAAGGGGAAGCCGCCAAGAAGCTGGCGGACGCTACGGCCGCCGAAGACAAACGGAAAAAGGAGAGTTCCGACCATGAATATCAAACAACTATTGCCAGCCTTCGCGCTGATGTTAAGCGCATGCGCGACGCCCGTGCCGGTAGCCGTTTCGTGCCCGCCGCCCCCGCCGGCTCCCGACGTGTTGACCTTGCCTGTTTCGACCGGGCCGAGCTTGAGCGAACGATACGAGATTTTGATTCAGCAATTCAAGGACTCGTTGACCAAGGCAGCGCGGACGCCGTAGGGCTTAACGTGGCGCGTGAATGGGCGCGAGAGCAATGACCCGATATCAATACTGCCGACTTTGCGACCGCCCATTCCCGCAAGGTAGCGGAAAATGCCCTCATTGCGGGGCAGTTCTTTGTCGGTCATTTTGAGCCATCTTTCGCAGGCCTGAACGTCCAATGCTGAACATCGCCACAAAAGCGGCAGGTTGCCGTGATACGAACCTTGCCTGACGTAATCCACTGATGGCCGCATGATCCTCGCGGCTTCAATCCTATTTTATGCTTTCCGATTTTCATCTTATCTACCTCTAACAAGCCATTCTCTAGGCTCACAATTCAACTCCAGCACGTTGTCAGCGTTGCGCTTCAATGTCACAGTGACGACTTGAAACTCATTCTGCGGCGGCTTGCAGTCGATTACCGATGCAATTTCCGTGTTGTATTTCTCCCGCTGCCAATGCCCTAAGACGAAGCATGCCGCCAACCAGACGGCGAGGGCTGCCGCAAATATTTTACGCATTGCGCGCCCTCCGATTGTTAATCATCGCCTTGATGACTTGGCATATGGCATCACTGGCATTTTCAGCTTGCACCAATATGGCATTATTTACGCGGTAAAGCCCCGCACTAACTCGTTGCGCTTTCATTCGTCAGCACTTCTATCTAAAAATAAACGGTGCGCCGCCCGCATGCCCGTAACGCCGCCGCCGTTCGCCTGGTAAACCGTGACCATTTCGGCGGCCACGTCGTCGGGCAAAAGCTCCGGGCTTTTATGCGCTGGGGATAATGTCGGCTCGCTACCATGCTTCGCTATCCATAAGGCGTCCGCGCTCTTTCGACACGCCGGCGGCTCCGGGTCGTTGACGTCCCAAATGAGCCCGCACGGGGCGCAAATCATCTGGTCGCCGTACCGGCGAGCGTTACAGTGATGCGCCTTTGACATTTTTCCGCCGCTCCTTGTACCAAGGTGCCATATAGATTGCTGAGCGCGTCAGACCTACTTTTTGCGCGGCGGCGTAGGGGGTCATTCCCTGTTCCGTTACCAGCTTGCGGGCCTTGACCATTGCGGCGGATTCGCGGGCGGCCATTATTCAACCTCCAGCAGTTCGACAAGCTGGCAAGGGCTGGCGCTGGCCTGTTCCGGGGCCGGAGTGGGCATCGTTCCAACCGACGAAGGCATAGGCGGCCAGTATCAAGAGAATTACGCGCATGGTGCGGGCTCCTTTAAAGTTCAACATAACTATTTTCAAGCGCCGTTTTTATGGCGGCGACAAGGTCTTTTTTGCTGCCAGATTTGTCGCAAAGTTCGATTATTTCCTGAATCAATTGCGCCCTAAATTCGCTTTGTTCAAGCGGGCTTTCATACCGCTTTTCCATTTCCGCTTCGGTCGGACGGTCCACCAATTCGTCCGCCAGGCGTTCGCAACGGGCCATAAGTTCCAATTCGACGGGCGTCCGCATAATTGACGGTTCGCAATCAAGCGACCGGATTAAGTGCCCGTCGTCCATGTTTGCCATAAGGCCGGGATAAAGTGTAAGCATGGTGTGGGCTCCTAAAGCCAGTCGCCGCAAACGAAGGGCGCATCTTTAACTTTCAGTTCAAACGGCATCAGAACGCCCATGAATTCCGATTCTTTCCCCTGGATAGCGACTCGAAAACCTATGCCCCCCTCAGTAGCGTACAGATATGGAACTTCACAAGACGCTTTCAAAGACTGGGCGACCTTCTGAAATTTCATGACCAAATCCGGGCGAAACTGTAGCTTATGGGCTTCCGCACCTGCTTTGCCCACAAAGACGCGCTTGTAGTCCGGGAACTTGCCGTCGACCGGCTTGAACACTACGCCGCCAATATCAATACGACCGTCGGGCAATAACGCAGCCTCGACGTGGAAGCTTTTGAGTTTAGCGATAAGCTTCGCCGCGTCGGTCGGAATGATGAACGGCGGCAAATATTCGTCGCACTCTTCGCCCAAGTACGCGCTGGCACAATGACCGTCGGTCGAAACGATTATGCGAGAATCCACGAAGACGCCGTTCAGATAGTAGCGAACGTCCATATTGGCGGAAGTGTGAATAGCGGCAGCGATATGTTGAGTTTTAATTACATGCGACATTTTCTTCTCTCCGGGTTTGTTAATGAGCCTTGACTATAGTTAAATTATTTACCTATGTCAACTGGTAAAAGCCGATATCTTTAAGCATCGCTTCGGCCTTGCCGACGTACCACGCATAGTCGATATCGTCCGGGAATTCGTCCGGCAATGTCATACAAGGCGTCGCGCCGTAGCTTCCGCCAACAAGGTTGCCATTCGTGGCATAGACGATGGGGCCAGGGCTCCGCGTGCCGTAGTACCAGCGGATTACCTTACCCAAATACTCCGGCCGCTGGGGCTGGAAGCATGCCGCGTATGCTGTGGCCGCTGGCGCCACCATGTCCCCGCGACGCCATTGGCGGCCCTCTTTGGCCCAGCCGCCGGCCTGTAGCGTGCCGACCATGTCCATGACCCTGGCGCCCTTGCGCGGGCCTTCGCCCCACATTTTGACGGCGCCCCCGTTGACCTTCTGAATGGTCACAAATTTGGTAATGTCCCGGCTGGCGCTGATCGTGTAAAGGATGGGCGTACCCTTCGCCAAGAAGTCCGCGACGGCATCGCTACAAATCTCCGTGTCGGGGGACTTTTTCATAATCAAACTTGCTTTGGCATACTCGCCTTTGCGCTTGATATCGTCCGGGGTCTTGATTGCGAAATAGGCGTTAACGTCCCGGGCATAAAGGGCGACGTAATCTTCCGTTTCCATGGTTAAACCCGTGCGCTTTTCCCATTCGTGAATCAGCCAATCCGACGTCGCTATCAAATGCCGCGGGCACTTAATGACGATACCGTCGGTATTGGCTGACACGACCGGAATGCCGTAATGTTCCAGCCATTCAATCAGCATCAAAATTGAAAGCTGACCGCTTACCGTTGTTTGAATCAACATTTCCGGCGCAAAAAGTACGCTGTACGGGCTCCCGGTTTTGCCGAAACTCCCGTTAATCATAATCTTGCCGCCGCCCTCTCCGGTCTTCGCGTCTTCATGCTCCGGCGTGTCCGAAAGCCCTTGTTTTTCCAGCTTCTTGGCAAGGGCCTTTTGCTCCAAGCGTTCGTCCACAATGGCCTCATATTCGATAGCGAACGCCCGGCCCAAGGCTGGCGGCACTTCGCCCGAATTCAGGATAAGCCGCGGGTAATAGCTGGCGACGTCGGGCATGCGGATTTGATAATTTTCGTCACTGACAAACGCGACGCTTTTCTCCTGGGAGTGCAGGCCGCCGATTCCCAGCTTATAGGTCGTTTGGCCTATGGTCACGGTCAAGCCTTCAAGCTGTGGGGGCAGCGGAACGCACTTGCCCTTTACATCATCGCCCCCGCCGCCATACATGCTTTTAGGCGGGTTGATTGTGAAGACGGACGCCCGGACCATTTCTAGGGCGTGTTGCAATTGGGGCGACTGGTACGCAATAAACTCCGGCACCTTGAAGCGGAATTTAAGACCCCAATCAATATTTGGTTTGAATATGCGTTGCCCTATTGCCTGTTCGCATCGGCGCTTCAATACAGCTTCCGCGACCTGGGCATCGGACTTGCTCCGAAGGTCTAAACCATAGCGGGCGGTCAACGCTTCGCGCATGCGGATTTGCGGGGCCACGGCATCAAAGAGGGCTTCCAACTGGCCTAAATCGTTTTCGCAATACGTGTCGACTTCCGCAATCTCCGGCTCAGTGAGAAAGTGGTCGGGCTCATACGGAAGGTCGCGCATTGTCTTGTAATGGATGCGGCCGGCAAACAGCTTTTGGGAGCCGGCACCGGGGACCACTTCCATAATGTCAATATGGTCCGCCGGGGACCACTCCGGCAAACCAAGTTCCCAAGGCTTCACCTTTTCAACAATAATGCGGTCGTTCTGCCATTTCAATTGCTCTGCGGTGTAGCCGGACAGCGCCGCGGTAATCATGGGGACGTCGTAATAATTGCCGTTGAAACTGACGGAGCAATAGGCGTCGAACAGTAGCCGAATGCGGGCCGCGGTCACAAGGTCAAACGCCTGACCCGCCCGGAGCCGGAAGCCATACGCCTGGCCGCCCTTGGGCCTGAATTTCAACAGCCAATAGTTGGGGAAACACTCTGTGTCAAAAAATGCGACGGGCCGTGCTGCCATTGGAGGGGGCGGGGGAATCATTTGACAAGCGCCAAGGCTTCTTGTTTGATTCGGCCGGCTTCGCTGCGGTCGGTATTGTTGGGACTGCCGGCTAATTCGCGGCAGCATGAAATGCAACGATGGAAAGCTATCATGGCAACGTCCTTGCGATTGTTCGCCCGGCATTGTAACGCGGAACGAATTGCCCCAAGAGCAAGGCGGGCGGCCGAAAGCGTGTCGTTTTTCGCTTGCATCGCGGCTGATTTTTCAATGTCATTCTTGACGGCTTTAATGTTCATTTTTCTTTGCTCCGGTTTGTTGAGTTGATGGACGAAGTATAGATAAATAATTTACCTATGTCAACACCCGATGCAAAGAAAAATGCCTAGCCCCGAAGGGCCAGGCGGTTGCGTTAAGCCAGCATCATGCCGTTTTGAACCAGTTGCGCGTCGGTCCAACCGGCGGCAATGTAGGCTTCATATGGGCCTTGGGCGGCGGCCGTCATTTGACGCACCGGAGCGGGCTGCGGTGCCATGGGGGCCGGAGCGGGCGGCGGTGCCATGGGGACCGGAGCTGGCGGGGGAACCTGCACAAAGCCCGGGTTAGGAGTAACCGGGATGGGCGCAGGCGCACCCGGGGCAGGGGCGTAAGGCGTCGGCACAGAACCAGCGGGCGCCAAAGGGGCTGGAGCAGCCCCCGGGATTTGCGGCACGCCAGGAAGCGCCGGGGGTGCGTATGCGGCCGGAGCGGCGGCGGGGGCCTGGGGCATCGGGATTGCGCCGGCCGGCGGGGTCATGCTGGCGCCAGCGGGCAAAGCCGATTGGCCGAAACCAGCCGAAGCAACGTCGGGGCCAAAGGAAATTTCCGGACCATAGGCGCGGAAGCAAACCATGGAATGATTGATGTAGACGCCCGGCTGGCTTTGCGAACCATTGCCGTCGACGCTAAATGCAACCTCCACGAAATAGCCCGGCTTGCAGAAGTCTTTTTGCATGACTTGCACATAGCCGGCGCCTTCCTGCTGGTACACCTTCGGAGCAAAGCCGCCGGAGAATTTCAGAATCCAATGGCCGCGCCAGCCTTCGTTATCGCACGGCTTGCGACCCTTCTTGTTCGGGATCTGGCTGTCGCCGTCTTCGATCTTCCACGCGAAGGCCGGGGATTGGGCGGCGTTCGGAAATGCCTGATTGCCGACGTTCCAGATTTGTTGCCCCCAAGGCGTATGCGCCCAATGCGGTTCCGCACCCTTCGGGATAGCCAGGGCGAAGAAGTAGTTGACGCGGGGCTGGCCGGCGTTCAGGCCGGTCTTGACGACCAGCGGCTTACCTTCGGCGTCCGTGGTGCTGGGGTCATACAGCGAACCCATGACGATGCGGCCGACGGGGGAAGTAATGTTGACTTTCTGTGCCATGTTGCGGGCTCCTTATTTCTCGGACTTGGTTGTGGACTTCGCGGGCTTGACGTCCACGACGGGGGTTTCCGTGCTGGCCGGGGTTTCCGTGCTGGCCGGGGTTTCATCGGCAACGAATGCGGGGAAGTGGCCGCGAATCATGCCATGTTCGCCACGCGCCCAAAGGTTACGAAACACCCCGGCGTCGCCTTCGTCCGCCAGATTGGCCGCGAATGCTTCGGCTTCCGCGTCGGTCTTCTTAATTTCCATTCTGCATACTCCTTAGTTTGTGGTGCCGAAGACGCGACGCGCATCGGCGGGATTATCGGGAACCAACTTTATAGACCCCAATGGAGTGATACTGTAAGCCTTAATGACGGCTTCGTCAACACCCGACTTTAATGCTTGCTTCGGGGTCTTGACGCCAGGCTTTGAAAGGTCGACGCCCATGAGCGAACCCATGGCAAGCACTTGGTCGACGGGCATGGTCCATTGCTGGCGGCCGTAGCCTTGTTCCGCACGGTGCCAGGGTACGGAATGCCCTTGGCGGATGTAGACGGCCACGGTTTCCCGCATGCCCTCGACGCGGGCTTGGAGCCTTTCAAGGGACCGTTCCAGCATCTTCAATTCAAGACTTGCGGCGGCCGGCGGCAATTCCACGGGGGAAGACTTTACGGCAAATTCCGCGTCGTGATACGCCGCCTTTTGCAACGCTGGGCACGCATGACGCCCCGAACAGTCACCGCACTCAGAATTGGTGACGGCCGGCGGATTGGGGGATAATGCGACTTCCGCAGCTTTCGCCAACTGATTTATCTGCCCGCGAAGGTCCGAAGCCATGACCGACCAAGTACGAACCGGCGACCCCTTGTAGAAGCATCGGGGCTGAATGACCGTAAAATTAACTTTGCAACGCTGGTCGAACAGCCCCGCGCCCGCTTTGAACTTTTCCGCCAGCGCATCCACAATGCCGGCGATATACGCAACGCCCTGGTCATTTTCGTATTCATCGACAAAGCGATGACCGAATTTATAGTCGACCACTTCCAGCACCAGCGGCATTGTGGAGAATGACCAAATGTCTGGCGTCCCCCAGCATTGTTGATGAATGCGCGGAATGCCGACAGACGCTTCAACCCGCGGCGCGCCGAAGCGTTCAACCGGCATGCGGGCGCGAACCGTGTCGACCACAAGTTCCCCGCCTTCGATCATTTCGTCGGTAATGAAAACGCCATTGGGGGCTTGCATACCTTCAAGCACCGGACGCCCCGCCAGCATTTCAGCAAAGACCCAATGGGCCGCGTTACCTTCCAAACTCTCCGGCGTGTCCGGTTGCGGGTAAGCCTGGTTCATGGCGACCCAAAGGCCGCACAGTTTCCAAGCCCCCGCGCCCGAAGGTGGAAGGATTGAATGGGCGCCGCTCATTGCCGGGCAGCAATCAAGGCGTCGATATGGGCCGCAACTTGGGCCACAAGGTCAAGACGGTTTGCCAACAGGGGCAGCGCGGGCACGCCAGCGGCGGCACAGCATTGCGTTATTTCGGCTTGCGTCACCTTGCCCGCCTGGATTGCGGCGGACGCACGGCCAACCAGCGCAACAAATTGGGCGCGGGCATCGGCGGGCACTTCACCAGCCGGGGCGGCTGGTGCAACCGCAGGCGCAGGGGGCGCGGTAACTTGCGGCGCGGGAACCGCTGGGGCCAAAGGGGCAGCGGGGGCGGCTCCCATGACTTGGCGCAATTCTGCTTCAACAGTGGCAACCAGCGCCGGGTCGACGCCACGCTTGGCCGTCCACGAACCGTCCGCGTTCTTGCGCTTGGTGCCGGCGTGAATCCGGTTATCCCACGGTAAGCCG
>Ga0307375_10003229_pt1 | contig 16163 bp, 11 predicted proteins | sample TR1MG_FD_202531 | JGI IMG/M metagenome (GOLD analysis project Ga0307375, IMG submission 202531) | Soil microbial communities from Risofladan, Vaasa, Finland - TR-1 | ecosystem: Environmental > Terrestrial > Soil > Coastal area > Acid sulfate soil | place: Finland: Risofladan, Vaasa | collected... | reverse complement strand
CCACCCTGCGGCAGGAAAGCGTTCGCCAGCAGGTTTCGGCGCTCCCGCTGACCGGCCGGGGTAGCCGAAACGTCCTGAAGTCCTTAATCCACGCGGTCAAACAGGCCGCATAAGTGCGAAAGTCGAACTTAGGGCCTCAGCGAATTCTCGGTCTTGCTGCAAGTCCAGTCCCTGCCGGTACATCTCATACGCATGGGCGGTGTCGGGTGATACGTCAAACTGATCCGCCTTCAGCACGATCTTGTCGGCGGCGTCACCCAACGTGATACGTTGGACGGCAAGGCCGGCAACATGTTTGCGGTGCACGCCCAACACAAACCGAAAGACCACTTCAGCCGTACGCCCAGATTGGCGCAGAAGTCTGTCGGCCTGGGCGGCCGACAGGCCCGCGACGCGGCAGGCGTACGGTCGCACGGTGCGAAAGGTCACCATCACATCATCGGCGTTGTCCGGGCATCGCGCAATCGTGGTCGTGGGTGTGTCGACCAGCGTCACGTTGCGTAGGATCCGCAAGGCTCGGCGCTGTAGCCAGCGATCGCGGCGGTCGGGCGCGGGTTCGGCTTGGCCTCGCGCCTGAAGCAGGATCAGTCGTTCGACAACATGGTTGAAGGCGATTCGATCATCAGGCTCCAGGGCCAGTACATCCTCAAGAGTCTGGAGCGTTACCGGCCCCTCGTTGGTGTGAGCAGGCACGTCGGCTTGGGCAATCGGTGCGTCCGGCACTGCTTGCGAGCACCCGGCAATCAAACCGCAACCAATCGCGACCGACAAAGCCCACAGCAGCGGTGATTGCTGGGCCGCGGGCGTGACTTTGCCCTGACGGCGCGTCGATTTGGATGATGACCTCATCAACTACCTCAACTACCTCGGCTGGGGCATCTTACGCGGCGGGGGTATCTTGGGAGGGATGATTCCGGTGAGGCGCATACACAAAAAACAACCCCTGTCCGTAGCCACCGTGGTTTTGACAGGGCTGTCACGCGCAAGGCGCATGTATGCCCCACGGTTCTGCCGGAGCAGACCACTCAGTAGGCTGGCCGCCACAAGGGCAAATCAGGCACCTGCCCGTTCCGCGCAGCGGTCCGTTTACCTGGTTGTCTTACGGCGGGGCGGGCTCGCTACAGCCAGCTAAGGGGGTTCAGCCAACTCCAGTCGCAGCCGGTCGAGGAAACCACCAACACCGTCATGGCCAGCGCCATTGCCACCTGCTTGATTCGGTTCATAGTCTGCAACTCCTTTTAGGAGGGGGAGTTTAGCGTCGAGCTGTCGGGTGTCAAGCGAGGAGTCGGAGGTTTTGCCGGCCGGCCAAGGTGCTCTATCGGCCGGCGGCATACTAATTGTTTAATAGATTGGGCTTGACTCATCCGCCGACGCGTGGCATTCTATTAAAGAATTAGTACGCGTGGGGTCTGCAGGGAGGTCGTACCGTGGCTCGACCCGCATCTCGACATCCAACGGAGTTGGAGCTGGCGATTCTCAGGATCCTCTGGCGGCAGTGGCCGGCGCCGGTGCGCCAGGTCCGCGATGCACTGGCCGAGGACCGACCGCTGGCCTACACGTCGGTGATGACCACCATGAACATCATGGTCAGGAAGGGCTATCTGAAGCGCCGCAAGGACGGCAATACGTACCACTACAGTCCGTGCCTCAGCCGGCAGGTCACCAGCCGGCGAATGCTTCGCGACCTGGTGTCGCGCGTGTTCGACGGGTCGGCCGCCTCGCTCATGCTGAATTTGCTTGAGACGGGCGACATCGACGAAGCGGAACTGCGCAAAATGCGGGAATTGATCGAACGTAAAGGCAAGGAGCGATCGCCATGAACCTGTCGAACCTACTGGACGCGGCGTGGTGCGTACGATTGACCGAGACGCTCCTGCATTTTGTATGGCAGGGGGCTTTGATCGCGCTGCTGGTGTGGGCGGCTGTTGGTGTACTGCGGCGCGGGTCGGCCAACGCCCGGTATACCGTGTGTCTGTGCGCCTTATTCGTGATGGCCGCGTGTCCGCCGGCGACATTCGTGGTGCTCGAAGCGTCGAGCGAACCTGCACCCGCCGTATCGGGGGCGCATCCGGCGGTGACGGGTGCGGTTGCGGCGGGTGAGGCAGCGCGCGACTGGCCGCGCGAACGTTTGGGTCGTCGCCGGCACGACTGGGGCCGTGCGCCAGCCGCCCCGGCGGCAACCGACCAAGCCGGGCACTCCGGCCGGTCGGTGTCCCACTGGCGTGCGCTGAGTGCAGCGGCGTGGCAGCGTTACGCCCCGTATGCTGTGGCCTGCTACGCGATCGGGGTGTTCGTCATGCTGGTCAGGATGCTGGTGGGTGTGGGCGGTGGTCAGCGCCTGCGACGAGAGAGCCAGATCGTGGAAGATCGGGCGTTGCTCGGAGCGTTCTGGCGCCAGGTGCGGCGGATCGGCGTGCGGTCGGCGCCGGTACTGCGATACTGCGAACAGGTCGCGGTACCCACGGTGGTGGGGGCGATTCGCCCGATGATCCTTTTGCCGCTATCGCTGGCCAGTGGGTTCACGGCTGAGCAGGTGGAGGTGCTGCTGGCTCACGAGTTAGCCCATATTCGCCGCTGGGATCATCTGGTCAATCTGTTACAGCGCCTTATCGAGGCGGTCCTGTTTTTCCACCCGGCGGTATGGTTCGTCTCACGCCGGGTTCGCGTCGAGCGGGAGCGGTGCTGCGACGACATGGTAGTGGCGCATAGCGGCGGGCACTCGGTGTATGTCGATTCGCTCGTGCGAATGGCCGAACTGAGCTACGCGTCGGGACACCCAAAGCAGCTCGCCTCGGTGGCAGTCCTTGGCGCGGCCGATCGGCCGTGTCAGTTGCGGGATCGAGTCGCTCGTCTCCTTGAAGGCCCGAGATCCGACGGCCTGCGCCTGGCACGAAGCTGGGTGGTGGTTCTCGCTCTCGTGGCTGCGGTGGCCGTCTTTGCCTCGGTACGATCTGCTGCCGCCGACCGCGTGGACGCAGACGCCCCGCAGGAACAGGTGCAGTCAGCGGGCGACTCGTCCGGCACTTCCGGTGACCGGGTCGGTGCGGGCGAGACGGTCGAGTTTGACTTACGTTTCGAGAAGCTGCCGGCCAAGCAGGCGGACTACTACTGCATCCAGGGGATGGGTCGGCCCAACGACGGCTTCGAGAAGCCGTCCTTCTGTCAGTCGCAGAACGCGAAAGTATGGCATAGCCCCAATGGCACGTTCCGCACTCCCATCCTCGTGGACGAGTCCAAAGGGACGGGCGCGGGGTATGACACCCTTTATATCGACTTCAACAACGATGGCGATTTCCTGGATGATCCGATCTACAAGATTTCGGCGTTTGACGGGGACAAAGGACCTGACACGGGGAATGTGCATGCCTACTTCGAGAACGTCTATATGGTGTGCAACCCGGAACGTGACGAGTACGCCCACGTTCAGATGTTCATCGAAGGGTACGGCGAGAGCGGCGACATCAGCAACTGTGTCATCATCCCGCAGCAGTGGGCCGTCGGTACGATGACGGTTGGCGACAAGAAGATGCCGATTGCGCTGATCGACCGTGACTGGAACGATCGCGTGACCGACTTCGGCGGCTACAGGGAGGGCGACAGCAGGCTCTTCCGCCGCGGCGACTACTTGCTGCTGGGCATCGACGGGGAGGAAAGCCTGATTCGGGGCGAACAGTGGCTCGGTCGGGACGGATCGGCTCGCGGCATTCTGGCCAGGAACCTCGTGCTCGACTCGGGCGCGTATGAGTTCGAAACGCTGTCCGAGGACGCGGGCGGCGTGACGATGCGGCTCCAGCCGGCCGCGCCGGCGGGCGGTACGGTCGAGCTGCCGACCGGGGCGAGGGACAGTCGTTTGTTGATGGTTGGCGCCGAGACCACGGTGCTGCTGAGCGCCCCGGGCGAGAGCATCGAGGTGCCGGCGGATGCCTACTATCTGCCACACCACAACAGGACGACAGTAGAAGTCCAGGAGGGCGAGTCGGTTTCGGTGCAAGTGCCGATGGTCTCGGGTACCGTTGTCGACGCTACAACAGGTCAGCCTGTGCCGGAATTCACCGTGATCCCAGCGACCGTGTATTCGCAGGATGGTCACATTTCGGTGTCGCGTTCGCGTGGCCGCACGTTCACGGGTGGGCGTTACAGTATCACGTTCGATAGGCCTTCCAGCGGGACCAACTACCGGTACAGGGTGTGGGTTGAGGCAGACGGATACTACCCAGCGGAATCCGAACCGTTTGACGTGGGCGCCGGCGAGCAAATCCTCGATTTCTCGCTGACACCGGGCTACGGGCCGTCGGGTGTTGTCAAGTCAGCCCACGGGGCGCCGGTAGCGGGTGCCAAAGTGGGCTTGGCGACAAAGAGGAACAGCATCTACGTACGAAACGGGGAACTCCGCCTAGCCGGTCACGAGATCGTCGTCGAGACGGACGCCGCTGGCGCGTTTTCCTTCCCGCCACGGATCGATCCCTATGCTATGGTTGCCGTTGCCGACGAGGGTTTCGGGCAGGCGACACAGGAGCAGTTCGAATCGTCCAGACAGATCGTTCTCCAGCCGTGGGGACAGATAGAGGGTGAGCTTCGCATCGGCGCCAAGCCGGGCCAGCGCCAGCAGATGAGGATATGGCATGCAGAGCAACGTCCCTACGAGCCTGATCGGCCTCGCATCGACTTCGGTTACGACGTTGGCACGGATGAGAAAGGCCGGTTTACCGTCAGCCGCGTACGGCCCGGCGAGGTGCAGGTCGGGCGATCGATCAGACGGGGCCGCATATATCTCACGTCACACGCCAAGACCATTGACGTAGAGCCGGGCCAGACGGCGCGGGTCACGATCGGCGGGACGGGACGGCCCGTGATCGGCCGCGTCACCGCTCCGATGACGCTGGCCTTCGAGATCGACTGGACCAGCGACTACGCCGACAACACGATTCAACTCAAGCAGATCGGGCCATCCCCGCCGAAGGACCTCCCGCCAGAGCAGCACCGCGAATGGTACGCGAAATGGAACGAGTCGAAGGAGGGCAAGGCCTACCGACGGGCGGCCCGATACTATGCGGTCATTGTCAAGCCGGATCGGTCTTTCCGTGTCGAAGACGTGCCGGCAGGCGAATATGTGTTTGAGATAGGATTCCCCGCCAAGCGGGATGATGGCGACGACCCATCGTCGCGGCGCAGGTTCCAGCAGGCGGTCTACGCCCGTCATAGGTTCGACGTACCGAAGATGGAAGGCGGGCGCAGCGACAAGCCTCTCGACCTGGGCGAAGTGGAGCTTCGGTTTATGAGCCGCGATGTGGCCGGCCGTCCGGCCGCACCATTCGATTTGCAGGGGCTTGCCGGCGGGCGCGTGCGTCTGGCGGACTACCGCGGACAGTACGTGTTGCTTCACTTCTGGCTGTCGTCGTGCGAGCACTGCGTCAAGGAGGCCGAGGGCCTGCGGGCAATTCGCGACGAGTACCGAGAGGACGACCGACTGGCGATCGTCGGTGTGAGCCTGGACGCAAGCTCGGCCGACGCGAGACGATTTGCCTCGCGCCATGGCCTGCGGTGGGCGCAGGGCTGGGCGGGAGACTGGTCGACGGCGAAGATCGCCACCGACTACGACGTGCGTGCGGTTCCCCTATCCCTGCTTGTCAGCCCGGACGGCCGGGTCATGAGGAGCGGCCTGGGTGTTGAAGAGTTGAAGGCATTCGTCGCCGAGCGACTCAAGCGTGACGAGGCCGCCAAGGCGGCGGCTGCGGAAAACGAAGGGCAGGCCGACGATGCCGCCCCGGGCGACGCGAAAAGCACGGCTGCCACTCAATCGGCTGCGGAGTAGCTGTGGTCGGGACTGAGTCGATCCGAACTGTCGCGCGCGTCTTATGCTGGTTGGGGCGCCCTACACCCGCACGACCGGCTGGGGGAGGATGTTCTTGTGTTTGGTGGTCCGCAGGCGTCGAGCGTTCTCGCGTGCCCGCTGGCAGAGGCCCGTCGACCGATACGTCCACGAGTAGTCATATTGGGCGTGGTCGGCGGCGAGGTAGTTGACCACAATGTGAACCGTCCCGGACGAGAAGTACTCGCGCGTCACGTCGAGGCTGGTTGCCGGGGACATATGACTGAGGACGTCCTTGGATTGCTTGTCGATGATCGACGGATCGCAGATCAGGTCCCAGGCTGAAGCGAGCCGACCGTCGGATTTCTGGAAGAACTTGCCACGGATGTCGAAGTAGGCCCACGCACCCTCAACGTGGAGTTCGTTGACGCCGTGACCGGAGCTGGAGGCGGGGTCGTCGAAGTCGAAGGGCGTCATGTGTCCGACGTAGCGCGACGGTATCCCCACAATCTGGGCCAGGACGCCCAGCACGCGGGCCATTTCGTTGCACATGTTGGAGCCCTTGCGGATGACCTCCTCTTCGGCGCCGCCGTGGAAGGGCTCGCCGTCGGGGTTCGGGTAGGTTCGAGGGATGTCCCGCACCCAGTCGCACAGGGCGATGGCCTTTTGCCTGTCGGTTTTCAGGCCCGCCGTGACCGCATCGACGATTCTTTCGAGGAACACGCGCGTGCCCCGCGCAAACGGCTGATCGAGCGGGGTGAAGTCGCGGTAGAGTGCTTCGGCTGTCTGGTCGGTTAGCACCACCGCCTGGTGGAAGAAGACGTGGTCCACCGTACCTTGCCGGTAGACCGACATGCTGTAGGTGCTGTTTTCCAGCAGCACGGCGGCGTGCTGGGGGTCCTGACATCGGGCGTGCTGCCCGGTGTAAGGGGTCAGATCCATATCGGGCTCCTTACCAGGCCGTTCGGCCGCATGAACCTCCATGAAATGAGGCATCGCAGCCAAAGGCCATCCTCGCCGCCGGCCTGCCCGGCGAGCCACAATGCCTTGCGCGGGCCGACCAGCGGGTATAGAAGATAGTGGAACGAGCGCCGCGATGGAACCGGCCACATCGATCCCTTAAGCAGCCGTGTGTCAGGGTTACAGTCTTCCATGGTTTCGGGCCGACAGCACCGGCCCGAGTTCACGTCGCACTACGAACAGCTTGACAGCCGGAGCGTTTTGCGGCATGTCCTTGGCGCGATCGTTCGGCTGAGGCGATGGGTCGTCGCGGCTTGTGCGATCCTTGGAGGAAACAGGATGGCCAGGCGCCGCGCGCATTATGTGTTGAGCACCCACTGGGACCGCGAGTGGTATCAGGCGTTCCAGGATTTTCGGTATCGGCTTGTCGAATTGTTCGATCGGGTGTTCGAAGGTTTGGCGGACGGGCGACTGGCGGGTCCGTTTCAGACCGACGGGCAGGCGATCATCCTGGAGGATTACCTGGAGGTTCGCCCCGAGCGCCGTCAACAAGTCGAGCAGTTCGCCCGAGATCGTAAGCTGGTGATCGGGCCGTGGTACGTGCTGCCCGATGAGTTTCTGGTGTCGGGCGAGTCGCTGATCCGCAATCTGTGTCTGGGGCGGCAAGTGGCCAGGTCGCTTGGCGGCGAGCCGTCCAACGCGGGCTTTGTATGCGATTTGTTCGGGCACAACAGCCAGATGCCGCAGATCTTTGCCGGCTTCGGCATACGGGGCGGGTTCGTCTGGCGGGGGCTCAATACCGTCGAAACACGCCACGTGCTCTGGCGCGGGGCCGATGGGACGGTGCTGCCATGCTACCGGTTCGGCCACCATGGCTATACGGGCTACGCCCATGCCGTCCGTCATTCGTTCGATCAGGACCACGTCTTCGACGCTCGGCAGGCGTCTGCCGACCTGGCGGCCTTTCTGGCCGACCAGGCGCAGCAAACCGAGATCGACCCGATTCTGCTGTTCGACGGGGGCGACCATCAGGAATGGGATCAGCCGGTGTACGCGGTTTTGGCCGAGCAGATGCGGCGATCGGACGGTGGGTTCGAGATCGTTCACACATGCCTCGACGAGTACCTGGAGGAGATGCTCAGCCAGACCGATCGGATTACCACGACGGTAGAGGGCGAGCTTCGAGAGCCCGGGCGCCATCCAGGCGACGTGGACAACCAATGGGTCATCCCCGGCGTGCTGAGCAGCCGCGTCTGGGTCAAGCAAGCGAACGCCGAATGTCAGACGCTGCTCTGTCACTGGGCCGAGCCGTTTGCCGCCTTGGCCCATGCGGCGCTGGGCTGCGACCTGCCGCAGGGCTTTCTGGACGTGGCCTGGCGATGGCTGCTGAAGAACCACCCACACGACTCGATCTGTGGCTGTAGCATCGATCAGGTGCACGAGGATATGAAGTTCCGCTTCAGCCAGTGTCGGCAGATCGCCGATCGACTCACCTGCGAGTCGACGTCGCGGATCGCGGCGGGTGTTGAGGGAGATGTCGCAGACGACGAGCTTCGCGTGGTGCTGTTCAATCCCATGCCGCAGTCGGTCGAGCAGATTGCCGAGCTGAAGCTGCAAATTCCCACCGATTGGCCCACATTCAATGAGTTTTTCGGATTCGAGCCCAAGCCGGCGTTTCGTGTGTTTGATGCAGATGGCGGGGAGATACCCTACCAGCGACTTGCGCAGGATATGAACCGTTCGAAGCGCCGTCTGCATCGAGTGAAGTTCCCGCAGTCCTACAGGACGCATGACGTGACCGTCGCGTTGCCTGTCCGCGTGCCGGCGTTGGGCTACCGCACGTTGACCGTTCGGGCCGGCGAGCCGGGCAGGCCGACGCGCCATCCCGAAGCGCCCGGTCTGGCCACCGGCGATCACTCGATGGCCAACGAGCACCTGGCCGTGTCGGTCGAATCCAACGGCACGGTGACGTTAACCGACAAGCGGACTCACCAGACCTATGAAGGCCTGCTGACATTTGAGGACACCGCCGACATCGGCGACGGCTGGTACCACGGCATGGCCGTTAACGATCAGGCATTCACGTCCGTCGGCTGTCCGTGCGACGTAGCCTTGGTGCACAATGGACCCATGCTGGCGACCTTGCGGGTTCGCACGACGATGTCGGTGCCCGCTGAGTTCTGCTTCGACCGGATGAGGCGGTCTGAACGCCTCGTGCCGATGGTCATCGACAATCTGGTGACCCTGCGCGCCGGCTGCGAGCACATCGAGCTGCAAACGATCGTGCACAACGACGCCGACGACCATCGACTTCGCGTGCTGCTGCCCAGCGATGCCGACGCCGAAACGTATCTGGCTGACACACCGTTCGATGTGGTCCGGCGTCCGATTGCTCTGCGTGAAGACAACCACCTGTACCGGGAACTGGAGGTCGAGACCAAGCCGCAGCAGAGTTGGACGGCGGTGCACGACGATCATCGCGGGCTGGCGGTCGTCAGCGCGGGCTTGTGCGAGTCGGCCGTGCGCGACTGGCCACAACGCCCCATCGCGCTGACCCTGTTTCGCGCCACGCGGCGAACGGTCATGACCGACGGCGAGCCGGCTGGACAGCTTCGTGGGAAGATGGCTTTCCGCTATTGGATTATGCCCCTGCGTGGTCGCCCCGACGTGTCGCGGCTGTGCCGCATGGGTCAGCAGATCGCCGCGGGGCTGCGCGATGTGCAATTGCGCGTGCCCGACGTCGTGCGGTACCCCGACGGGGCAAAACTGCCGCCGACCGGCGGATGGTTCGCGATTGACGGATCGGCCGTGGTGACCAGCGTCCGGCAGGTTGGCAAGGGATTGGAGGTCCGCATGTTCAACCCGACCGACGAGCAGACGACTGCGGCCCTGCGCCTGGGAGAACTCTGGCGGGCCGGATGGCGTCCGACGCGGGTTGAGTTCGTGGACTTCGAGAGCCGCCCCGTCGAACGCGGCGCGTCGCTGTCTGATGAGATATGCGAGGTGCCCCTCAAACCCAAGCAGATCGTGACGCTGCGGCTGACTTGACCGCAGTATAGGTACGAGTATTCTTCGGCTATGAGCGATCCCGACCCAAGGCAGACCGACGAACGCTTCATGCGTGCGGCGCTTCAGGAGGCAGCCATTGCAGCCGACGAGGGTGACGTGCCCGTCGGCGCGGTCATCGTCTGGCAGGGCCAAGTGATCGCACGCGGACGCAATCAGCGAGAGCTGCTGAACGACCCGACGGCGCATGCGGAGATTATCGCGATCACTGCGGCTGCTGAGTTTCGCGACTCGTGGCGCCTCACCGACTGCACGCTCTACGTCACGCTTGAGCCCTGCCTGATGTGTGCCGGGGCCATTATCAACGGCCGTATCAGTCGCGTGGTGTATGGCGCCGCCGACCCGAAGGCCGGCGCGTGCAGGTCGCTCTATCAGGCGTTGAGCGACCAGCGGCTCAACCATCAGGCTGAGTGCATCGGGGGCGTGCTGGCCGACGAGGCTGCCGACCTGCTCCAGCAATTCTTCAAGACTCAGCGGGCGATGGGCAAGAAATAAGTGCTCACCGGGCAGTCCTGGCGGGCGTTGGACGAAGCTACCAACGCTCCAGGCTGGCAGGGCTTGGCTTCCACTGTGGCGTGAGCACGCGAGCTTCGACGACCTGGTTGGTTTCCACCTCGACGATCATGATGTCGGGTCGTGTGCGGCCATAGCGCCACGTGCGCAGCAACGCCGAGTTGGGTGAATAGGCCGCGTCATTGTTGGAGGCAAGCAGCCAGATGCGCTGCGACGGATTGAGCGGATTGCGGGCCATCACCGAGATCGCGTAACGGTCGAGTGCGTATTCCTGATCGAACAGTTTCGCCCGTCCGTCCGCCACGAGCAGGGGCCAGTCTTCGCCGACCAGTTGGGTGCTGACGGCGTTTCGGCCGGGCCTGCCGACCAGGATGAGGCTGCACCGTGCCAGTTCGTCGTCGGCAACTTCAGTATCGCGTTTGACGGGCAGGCGGACATAGTACGACGGGCTCGTCATGTCCCGCCCGGCCAGTTGACGGGCAAACGGCTCGAGATCGGCGGGTGCGATCACCATCAGTGGGCTACCGTCGTAGACATTGGCCACGCCACCCGCCTGATACCGAGTGAGGTCGAATTCCGGGGCGACGGCCCACTCCTCCATGAGCCATTCCAGCCCGGAGTGCTTGAAACGGCAGTAGGCCGACTCGGGTGCTGGGACAATCTGGCCGTCCACCGCCAGCTCGGCCACCTTCATGCCCGCGGCTCGCAGGTCGCCCAAATCGAGCGTGAAGTCGTTCACATTGGCCGTCGTTGCCACGAGTCGGTTGCCGAAGACCTCCGCTCTGACGGCCGCCTGTCGATGTGGCAGGGCGATCCCGAAAAGCGACACCCAGTAGTTTCGGATCGCCTGCGGGTTGGCCTCGTCGGTCTTGCAGATGACGCGGGCCGGCACCGATACCCGCCGCCATTTCAGCAGCCACTCCTCTACGCCGGTAAGTGGCACCCCGTGCCCGATAGCGGGTACGGCGGCCGCAGTTACGGGCGCAGAGACACTCCGCAGATTCGCGATATTAATGGACGTCCTGTTGTGGTAGCGCACAACGGGATCGTCCAAGCCGTGGAGAATGAGCGTCGGCAGGTTGACCAGGTTTTCCTCGTTGCCGTTGAGACCGGCACCGGCCAGAATGGCGATGGCTGCAAACCGGTGGGGATATCGCGCCACGATATCAAAAGTCGCAAACCCGCCGGCGCTGTAGCCATAAAGGTACACCCGGTCCTCATCGATGTTGTATTGGGACTGAATGTCGTCGATCACGTCGAAGACATCGCGGACCGCCAACGGCCCGTAGCGCCGCGCCTGCCGAGCGCAGATGCGCACCTTGATGTAGCGATTGTCATCGGCACTGTACCGCTCGAAGATCACGCCGTCTCCGTAGTGCGGATTGCCCGAGCCGTGCAGATAAACAATGAGCGGATAGGCGCGACGTTCATCGTAGTCGTCGGGTACGTAGAGGCTGTAAGGCTGGGCCGAGCCGTCAACCTGTGAGACGTACGCCTGCTCGCGCCACGGCGTGTGCCGGTAGGGGCCCTTCCCCTCGTAATTGCGGCGGCGCCGCAGCGCATCCAGCACGAAGGCGGGTTGGGTGTCGAAAAAGCCTGTCTCCTGGCGGATCTTCAGCCCCCGCCAGCAGGCCGCCGCGAGTTGACTGTCCAGCCCCCAGAGGTCGGCGGCGTCGGCTTCGAGAAGGCGCTCCAGTCGTCGGGTGGAGTTCTCCATAAGGGCCCAACCTGACGAGTCACGCGCCGGCGCGCGATCGCGCCATTCCTGCACAAGCAACCTGGCCAGCTCTCGAACGTCGGTACCGGCTTCGAAGGGCTGACGGTAGGCCACGTCCGGCAGGCGCTCGGTGGCCTGTCCCGACAAATCGAGGGTCCAGAACTGATCGGGCTTGTGCGCCTGCCCGATGATCCCAGCCAGCGACGCCCATCGGCGCTGACAGGCACGGGCCAGATTGAACCCGATCTGTCGCGCGTTGGGACGGGCCAATTGATCGAAGCGATCCAGGTCGATACAGATCTCAGCCGTGTAGCCGGTGGCCGACGCCACCGCTTTCAGCGCGAACGCCTCAGCCATCACGTCCGGCGCAATGCCGGGCGATTGGGCCGCACCGTCGAGGTCCACCGTGATGTGGTGGAAGCTGTGGCGAGTATGGCCGTTGTCCAGCCACAGTTCCAACGATTCGCGTTCGATCGCCTCTGCAACGACTTGCCCGTCCTTACTTGGCGGGATATGGCAATCGAGCCCGATCCAGAGCGATCGGCCGACGCGTACGAACCGCAACGACGTCGGGAAGTCCAGAAGCCCGAGGCCGTTATCCAGTCCAAAACGGGTATACGCCCGCGACATTCGCCAAGCGTCCTCGTGTAACAGCCCATCCAATTCCATAGCCGTGGCCGCCGGCACGCGCGCCACGGGCACCTCGGGCAGACGCGTCGCAAGCACTCCCGGTGCCAACTCGCGAGGTCGCACCGCCTCGCCGCTGCCGGTCGTCGCGCAACCCGCCAAGGCCGCCAGCAACGGCAGACAGAGAAGTCTCCAACAGCAACATTTCCGCATGTCAGACATGTTTCACATCTCCCCGCGCAGCCTGCCGTCTGTAGCCACGCCAAACGATGGCCTTGCCGTTCTGCACACCGTGCTGCACCGACCGGCCAAGTGTGACTTGGCCTGCCCGCGAAGGTTTCATCGCTCGGGCGGCTGGATCGGGTAAACGCCGAACCGGTCCACGCCCTCACGGAAGGCCTGGATATGGGCCTCGGGAAACGGCATGCCCTGGTCCGGGCCGCAGAAGTAGCCGCCCTGTCGTCCCAGCTGCCACATACGCTGCCGCGCTTCGGCGACGATACGCTCGATCGGCCCCGACATGATCGTGTCTGTGGATACCGCGCCCTGCAAAGCCATCCTGCCTTGCGTGGCCGATCGCACCCTGTCCAGATCGTTCGCCGTGGCCTGGACGGGGTTCAGCACGTCCACACCCAGCTCCATGAACGTGTCGAGAACCGATTCGATCTTGCCGCACGAATGAAAGCCGATGATGACACTGTGCTTGCGGTACAGGTCGAACAGGCGGCGGTATTCGGGAACGAGAAACTGCTCGACAAGATCAGGCCCGAGCAGCGGGCCGGCCTGGGTGCCAAGATCGTCGCCGAGGCCGGCCACCTCGATGCCGACGGCCAGATAGTGCCGCGCGACACCGAGCTGGAAGTCCATCACCCGATGCAGGATTTCCCGCGCGAACTGCGGCTCGGTGAAGAAGTAGGTCATGATGGTCTCCATCCCGACCAGCATGTACGTCTTCTCCCACAGCGTCTCGCGGTGGCTGCCGGACAGGAAAAGATCGTCACGGGGGCATTGCCTGGCCTTCTCGTAAACCCATCCGCTGATTCGTTCGTCGTCGGGGTCAGGCCAGCGGTAGGTCTTGAGCGCCTTGATCTCGGTGAGTGGATGGACTTGCGGGAAGCCCATCACGCCTTCCATCTCCTTTTTCCAGACCGTACCCCATACGTCGGTCCACATCGTGCCGACGGGGCAGTCGTGGCCGCCGTTCTCGTAGCTTTCGTGATTGCAGCCTCGGTAGTGCACACCGTGACTCGGCAGTCCCGAGACAATTCGTTCGGGCCGGTCGAACCGGAGAATTCGCAGGGCGTTTTCCTTGGCGTTCATGCGGCCGCGCTTTTGCCAACGGGTGACTGTGAGTTCACTACTTCCTGGCAAACACATTGATTCGGCGAAACGTCTCCCAATACCGACCGTCCGCCTGCCGTGTCCGCTCAAGCATACTCTCGACAGCCCTATCGCGGAAGCGCCGGCCGTCTTGCTCGTCAAGGTGTTGGAGAAACGGTATGATGCTGGGCTGCTCGATCCATCCGATCATGGCTTCAGCCGACGGGAAGTACTGGTCTGCGTCCTCGACCCACACGCGTGCGTCACGGAACGGGGTCCGGCTCAACAGACTGCGGTATTCCCGTACGTCGGGCATGTACCAGGGCCAGTCGAACTGTCGAAAAGACGCGGCAAAGGCATCCTGTCTCATCACCTCTTGAACGACGCGTATGAAGTGGCGGCAGTTGCCGTCGCCGGCGAAGTCAAAACGCAGCACGCCATCGGCTCGAAGCGCCCGGTAAACGTTGACCAGCAATCTTCGATGATCCTTGACCCAGTGGAGCGTTGCGTTTGAGAAGACCACATCAAATTCGCACGTGAAATGCAGATCATTGATGTCCATCAACTCGAACGAGACATTGCTGCAGGCATGGGTCCGAGCTGTCTGGATCATGCCCCTCGAAGCATCGATTCCCAAGACACTGCCCTGGGGTAGCCGTTGGCCCAACTGCGCAGTCAGCACGCCGTCGCCACACCCGAGGTCGAGGACCCGCTCGTCGCCCTTCAGACCCAACTCGGCGATGAGCTTTGCGCCCCATTGCTTCTGGTGCGACGACGCGGTTGTGTAGCGATCGCCGTCGAACTCGAATCGCATCGCCGGAACTCCTACCAGGTGGCGTCGGCCTCGGGCAGAGCGCATATCATGCGGGTGCTCCCGACACGCTGCAAGATATGAGATCTCTCCGTGTTGGGGGCGGCCTTGTATCCGCAGAGTTGAACCATCCCGGTGGGTCTGCTATACACCTTGGCCTGCGGGCCGATGGGAGTCGAACTCGCAGCAGGTGATATGGGAGTGCCAGACGATGATGGATCCAAACGATGTAATCACGCGTTACCCGGGCAATCCGATTCTGACCGCCAAGGACATCCCCGGTGCCCACTCGGTCTTCAACAGCGGAGTAGCCGAGTACAACGGGCGCTACGTCATGGTCATGCGGGTGGAAATCAAGACCGGCCAGCAGACCATGCAACTGGCCTGGAGCGACGACGGTATCCATTGGGATCCCGAGCCGCACAAGGTGCTCGAGCCGACCGAGGAGCCTTACCTGACTTACGAAGAGGCCAATTACGACCCGCGTGTCACTAAACTCGGGGGCACCTATTACATCATGTATTGCTCCGAGAACCGCTTCGGCGCCCAGTTGGGCCTGAGCAAGACCGAGGACTTCAAGACCTTCGAGAAGGTGGGCATGCAGGCCGAGCCCAACAATCGCAACGGGGTGTTGTTCCCTGAAAAGATCGGCGGGTATTACGCCCGGCTGGACCGTCCGTTCTCCGAAGGTGTCGCGGGTAACATGTGGATCTCGTTCTCGCCCGACCTGATCCACTGGGGACAATTCCGTTGCGTGATGGAAAGCCGGCGTTTCTGTTGGGACCGCGGCAAGATCGGCCCAGGCGCGCCGCCGTTTCGCACCGAAGAGGGATGGCTGGAGATCTTTCACGGCACAACGCCGTTCTGCAACGGCCTGGTGTATCGACTGGGCGTGGTGCTGCTCGATCTGGAACAGCCCTGGAAAGTGGTCGCCCGAGCCGAGCAGTACCTGCTGACGCCGCAGACCGACTACGAGCGGCACGGCGACGTGGACAATGTGTGCTTCGTCTGCGCTGCCCTGCCCGATTACGAAAACGACATGGTGCGAATCTACTACGGCGGCGCCGATACGTGCATGTGCCTGGCGACGGCCAAGATCAGCGATCTGATTGCTTTTGCCAAGGACGGCTAGTGCTCTATGACATTTGATTTTAGGATATAGCATTTTCTTGCCGATATCTCCATCAGGTCAAGGATGATTTGACGGAGAATTGCCATGAGCAAGAAATATGTCGTACGATTGACGGCGACGGAACGCCGGGAACTTGAGGCCATGGTCAAGAAAGGCAAAACGGTCGCGTACAAGATCAAGCACGCCAACGTCTTGCTGGCGGCGGATG
>Ga0307375_10003227_pt1 | contig 16171 bp, 7 predicted proteins | sample TR1MG_FD_202531 | JGI IMG/M metagenome (GOLD analysis project Ga0307375, IMG submission 202531) | Soil microbial communities from Risofladan, Vaasa, Finland - TR-1 | ecosystem: Environmental > Terrestrial > Soil > Coastal area > Acid sulfate soil | place: Finland: Risofladan, Vaasa | collected... | reverse complement strand
GTAAGCGGGCGACTTGGGGTTGGCAATCTTGCTGGTCATGATCACGCCGCGCTGAATGGCCTCGGCCAGCACCGTCTGGCGTGACTCAGGATGCTGATTCCAGCGGTAACTCTTGCGAGGCAAAAATGAGTCGCGGAACCACTTGAGGGCAATGAAAGCATGCCCGCCGCGCTCGGCCTCGGCCAGTGCCGCGCACAGTTCCCTCACGCGGGCGTCCATATCGGCAGGCAGCAGAACTTCCTGGCCGTCCAAATCTTCTTCCACGTCGCGCTCAGCCACGGCATGGGGTGCGCGCATGGGCTGGTGCGTGGTCTCGGCCCCGCCGATGCGCTCAAAGTAAATGCGTACCTCGTCGTCCTCCGGCGACCAGCCACCGGCCTGGGCGTTGCGGCGCTTGCTGCGGCCGTTCTCGCTGCATAACTCCACAATGGCTTGGTAACCGGAAGGCGCTAGAAAGTGGAGCGCCAGGGACAGGCCCGGATCCTGAGAATAGGAAAGCTCAGTCAGAGCTTCTTCAACGATTCTTTCCGCATCTGGAATACTTAGGTGGCTCACCTCTACGCCGCTTATGGCGGCTCTCGCGGTCTTCATATCTCTTCTCCCTATATCGAACTCTAGTCTGGCGCGGCGGGGGGGGACGGTTTGGGGAACCCGACACCCACACTGTAATATACGTCGAAACGTAGCGCAGAGTCTGCAATATGGCAAGCAATTGTTGTAAGACGGGGCGGAAAAAGCCAAAAGTTCCCATCAGAACTGAGTTACCTTCCGGAGTTTGCCCCCAAACTTTTCGTATTTAAGAAAGATTTATAGCTTTCCTTCAAAGTCCTCCGGCGGAGCGGCGAAATCCAGCGCTGCCCACCCAGCGCTTCCGGCACAAGAATGGCCAGCGAAGAAGAGGAAAATCGCCGGAATGCGACACCCGCGGTGCCTCTTTGGATATCGTTTGGCGCTCGGCTTCGTACAATAGAGATATGCGGCGCTGTTTTGCTTTTCTTACGCTTGTATTTTGCCTGTTGATTTTGTCAGGGCTGCACGCCGATGCCCAGGCCTTTGACCTTGCCGGGCCCAAAGTGGACGTGCACGTGAAGCGGGGCCCGGTGACGCTGCCAATCGGCCAGGTGCCGAACTTGCTGCCGGGAGACCGGCTGTGGATTCATCCCGACCTTCCCGCCAGTCAATCAGAACACTACGTGCTGGTGATCGCTTTTCTGCGCGGGTCCACCAATCCTCCTCCGCCGGAGTGGTTCACGCGGGTGGAGGCATGGTCGCGCAAAGTACGGGAAGAGGGTGTCTTTGTCACGGTTCCGGAGGAGGCCCAGCAGGCACTGGTGTTTCTGGCGCCGGCCACGGGAGGAGACTTCAGCACACTGCGGAATACCGTGCGGGGCCGGCCGGGCACCTTTGTGCGGTCCAACCAGGACCTGCAGGCGGCCAGTTGGGACCGTATGCGGCTGGACGCCTATCTGGACGAGGTGAAGACGACCTCCCGGACCGATCCGACATCCCTGAAGGAAAGGGCGGAGTTGGCGGCACGGAGCCTGGGCATCAAGGTGAACCAGGCGTGCTTTCAGCGGCCCGTGGAGCAGCAGGCCTCCTGCCTTTCCCAGCACACGGAAGGGCTGGTGATGGATGACGCCAACACGCAGTCGCGCGTGGCTCAGCTCACCAGCGGGTCCACGGTGGACCTGATGAACCAGCTTTCTTACTCGCCGATGGGCGGCGCCGGCGCTTACAGCCCGTACATCGGGGCCATTCTGGATACGGCGCGGATTCTCGCTTCCCTGCACACGGCGCATTACCAGTACATTCCGGCGCTGGCGCTGCCCAAGGCGGACACCTTGAACCTGCGGCTCAGCGTGCCGCCATCCTTCCGCAACCCCAAGTCCGTGGTGGTGATTGCGCTGCCGCCGGTGGGCCACGCGGTCATGCCGCCGCTCCATCCGGTGGACCCTGGGGAGAAATTCTGCGCACAGAAGCCGGGCCTGGTGCTGCCGGCCGAGGGGGCGCCGCTGGCACTGGCCACGCAGCTAGCCCACGACCTCACCCTGCATATAGAGACCAGCAAGGGCGCCGTGGACCTGCCCCTCAAGGCGGCTCCCGGCGAGGGCGGGTTGGTGCTGGAGCATCCCGCGCCGCTGCTGGCGCAGGGAAATGTGACCGGCGTGGTCCGGGGCAAGTGGGGCTTTGACGATTGGGAGGGCCCGCGCTATCAACTGCGTTTCTCGCGGCCAAATGGCTGGAGCGTGGCGCCCGGCGACCAGTCGGCTCTGGTGGTGGGGCGCGTGGACGCGCTGCACATTGAGGGCGATAGCACGCTGTGCGTGGACATGGTGGAGGTGCAGCCGCCGACGGGAGAGGCGCTGCCGCTCACGTGGAAGTCGCCCAAGCCCGAAATGCTGGAAGTGTCCATGCCCATGCAGAATGCGGCTCCGGGGCCAGTGAAGATCCGGATTCACCAGTACGGGCTGGAGCAGCCAGACTCGCTAACGCTGATGGCCTATGCCGAGGCCGCCTCCTTGGACCGGCTGACGCTAAGCGTCGGCGACCTGAACGCGGTGCTGACCGGAACGCGGCTGGATGAAGTGGCCAAGGCTTCGCTGGAAGGGATCAACTGGTCCCCGGCGGCGCTGAGCCGCGTGAAGGATACTGACCGGCTGGCGATGACCGGGGACAGTTCCACCGCGGGACTGGAGCCGGGTCGCCGCTACGTGGCACACGTGCAACTGCGCGACGGGCGCGCCCTGCAGGTGCACGTAACTGTAAATCCGCCACGGCCGCAGGTGACGCTGCTCAGCAAGGGTACGCAGGACGAAGCCTCCGATGCGCCCTCGCCCGTGCAACTGGGCAGCCCGGACGACCTCCCTGTGGACCGCCGACTGGTGTTCTTTCTGCGCTCCAGCACGCCGGTGACGTTTCCCCGCACAGAGAAGGTGGAAGTGGCGGCCGAGGACGGGAGTTTTCACACCATGCTTTCGCTCTCTGATGGCAGCCTGATGTTGGAGGACTCGCGCACGGCGCTGGGTGTGGTGGAACCGCTGGCGCGCTTCGGCTTGTCGGCCTTCGGGCCGGTGCGGGCCCGGGCGGTGTCCGCACAGGGCGTCCCGGGCGACTGGCTGTCGTTGGGCACGCTCGTGCGCCTGCCCGGCTTCAAGGAGCTGCGCTGCACGCGGGCGGTGAGCAAGCCGTGCGTGCTGACGGGGACCAATCTATTTCTGGCCGTTTCGTTTGCGGCGTCGCCGGACTTTGACGGCTCCATGGACGTGCCGCCGGACTTTACCGGAACCCAGTTGACCGTGCCGCATCCGGTGAACGGCCTGCTCTACCTCAAGCTGCGGGATGATCCGGCGACCGTGCAAACGCTGTCGATGCCCATCACCATTGGGACCATTGTGTCGGCAAAGACCCCCGCAGTTCCGGTCGTGGCGTCGCCTGCGGCGTCTGTGGAGCCCCCGGCTGCAGAGCCGGCTGACAATGCTCCGGTGGCAAATACTCCGGCTGCCAATGCACCGGCGGCCAATGCACCGGCTGCCAATGCTTCGGCTGCGACTGCTTCGGTGGCCAATACTCCGGCTGCACAGCCCGATGAAGCGACGAAAAAGCCGGTCGAGGCAACCGGTAAACCAGCCGCGGCGAAGAAGGGTACGCAGCCCTGACACTCAGTGGGCATTCCGCTGGCGCACGCTGAAATTTCCGATGCGCCATCGCCGCAAGGTGTTCGAGTGGATCGGCCGTATGCATCGGCATGCGTTCAGTCACAGACGATTCATCCGCGGGGGCAGGATGCCAGTTTATGCTGGTTGCATGGTTCGGCCACGCTTTACCCGCTCCCTGTTTGCCCTGCTTGCCTCCCTTGCCCTGCCGCTGCTGCCCGCCGCCGCGCAGGCCCACGCCGCACAGAACCCTGCCTCACAGACTCCCGCCGCACAAACCAAGGACGCGTCCACCCCATGGACCTTTGCCGTCTCCGGCGACAGCCGCAACTGCGGCGACTTTGTGGAGCCCGCCATTGCCGTCAGGGTGAAGGCTGAACATGACGCCTTCTACTGGCTGCTGGGCGATTTTCGCTGGATGTCCGAGCCGGACCAGGACATGGTGGCCATGCAGCCCCCGGGCAGCTCGCTGACGCACAGCGAATATCAGCAGCGCGCCTGGGATGATTTCCTCACTCACCAGATGACGTCTTTCGGTTCGTTTCCCGTCTTCCTGGGCCGCGGCAATCACGAGACCGTGAAGCCCATGACGCGCGAAGGCTACATTGCCAAGTTCGCCCCATTCCTCAACCGGCCGGAGATTGTCGCGCAACGCAAGGCGGACGGCGCCAATGCGGCTCCGCTGGGTCCGTGGTACCACTGGACCGAACATGGCGTGGACTTTATCACCCTGGATAACTCCAGCCGCGACGAGTTCACCGATGCGCAGCTCAAATGGCTGCGCGGCGTGCTCGACAGGGACCTGAAGCCGGGCTCCGGAGTGCGCGCCATTGTGGCCGGCATGCATGAGGCGCTGCCCCACTCCACCGGAGCCGAGCACGCCATGAATGACTGGGCCCGGGGCGAGCGCACCGGCGAGCTGGTTTATACCTGGTTCTATGACGCGCAGGCCGCCGGCAAGCACGTCTACCTCATCGCCAGCCACTCCCACTACTATTCGCCCGACATTTATGACACCCAATACTGGCGGGAGCGTTCCAAGACCGTGGTGCCCGGCTGGATCATCGGCTCCGCCGGCGCCCACCGTTACAACCTGCCCCCCACCGCGCGTCCCGGCGCAAAAACCCACATCTACGGCTATCTGCAGGGCGCCGTGCAGCCGGACGGAAGCATCCAGTTCTCCCTCAAGGAGATCTCCGAGCAGGAGATGGTGAACCACCGCTGGCCCAACGCGCCGCTGGCCGCCATCCACGAGTGCTATGTGCACAACGCGGAAGAAGGCGCAGCCACGCGGCTCCGGGCCATCGGCGCGATGCTGCGCTAGCTGGCGGGCAGCCCCTCAAAGTGTGCTTCGATCTCTTCCAGCGTCTTGCCCTTGGTCTCCGGCAGCAGGAACGCAGCGGTCAGGAAGTAAATCACCGTGAAGCCGGCAAATAGGAAGAAGATGGACGAATAGCCATACTTGCTGACAAAGGGCAGAAAGATGCCGGCCAGCGTGGTGGAGACCAACTGGTTGATCACCAGCGCAATGCTCATGCCGTTGGAGCGGATGCGTGTCGGCATCAGTTCGCTCAGCGCCAGCCACACGCAAACCCCCGGCCCCAATGCGTAAAACGCCATGAAGGTATACAAGCCCAGAGCGATGAGCCAGCCGTGCGTCTCGTTGGGAACGGGGCCCATGATCGCTTTCTGGATGTGCAGGGGCGCGGTGCGTGCTGCCTCCAGATTGGCAAAAGGATTCTTGAAGAAGGCTTCCACCTTGTTGGTGGGCACGCACGTGTCTCGCGTGATGGCGAGAGGCGCGGCGCCGGCATCGTCCGAGCGCACAAAGCTGGTGGAAGCGGTGAAGTCGCCGTAGGAGTAGATGACCGCAAACGAGGCGCGGCCGGCATGGATGGCGCCGCCCGCGTGGCCTGAGGCGGCGAGCAGGCGCGCGGCTTCCGCAGGAGTGAAGCGCAGATTCAGCGATTGGTCGGGGCTCACGCCTGCCTGGATGAGCGAGCGGCAATCGATGCTGGCCCGCTCGCTGCCCAGGAACATGGCGCCCACCGTGATCATGGAAACGATGATGCCGCTGGTGCCCAGCACCAGCAGAAATTTGCGGCCTTTGCGGTCCACCAGCATCATCCCCACAATGGTCAGCGTGAAGTTGACCACGGTGAAGATCACGTAGCCCCAGTGGGCCTGCAGGTCAGAGAGGCCACTCTGCAGCAGGATGCCGGTGTTGAAGCCGATGATGGAGTTGATGCCCGTCGCGGTATTGCAGAACAGGATGATGCAGGCCAGCAGAAAGGGGACCACGTACTTGCGGCGCAGCAGGGAGTCGTGGACCTTCTCGCCGGAAGAGCGCTTCGCGGCCACGTCATGCGCGGTCTCTTCCATCTCGCGCAGTTCCAGGGCGGCTTGCTCCGGGCTGCGCGAGCGCAGCAGTGCGGCTTCCGCCTTGTCTCTGCGGCCGCGGCGGAAGAGCCATCGGGGCGACTCGCTGACCAGCAGACTGCCCAGCACAAAGAGGATGCCGGGCGGCAGCGAGACCCAGAAGATGCGGCGCCAGGCTTCATCCTTGAAGGCAAAGAGCGTGGCTGCGTCCGAGGCCTGGGCCACGGCCTCCACGCGATAGCTGTAGTAAATGCCCACCAGCGCCGCGGCCACAATGCCCAGCGTCAGCAGCCACTGGAAGATGCCCGTGCCCTTGCCGCGTGTCGAGGCGGAGAGGCACTCGGCCAGATACAGCGGCACCACCACGCCGATAAATCCACCGCTCATGCCCTGCAGCAGCCTGCCGAAAAACAGCGGCGCGTAACCCTGCGAGAGAGCAATAACGGGAATGCTCAAAACAAAGGCCACGCCACTCAGGATCATCAGCGGCTTGCGGCCCATCCAGTCCGCCAGAATGCCGGCAAAGAGCGTGGAGAAGACGCTGCCCAGCAGCACCGCCGCCACAATGACGGAAAGCTCCGAAGCGTTCAGGTGCGAGGTGGCTTCCAGATAAGGCAGCGCGCCGCCGATGATGCCCACGTCAATGCCATAGAGCAGGCCGCCCAGGCCCGCCACCAGCAGCAGAAACAGGTTGTACCCGCGCTTGGTGTCCGGGTTCAGCATGCCCGGCATGGTGGTGGTTCCGCTGGCGAACGTGGTCATGTGGTCGAGCCCCTTGCCGTACCTGTTGCTGTGCCTGCGCCGCAGGGGGATGCCCATCTCAGGCGGCGAAGCACAACCAGTCTACATGGAGAAATCGCACGCACGATTCCTTCCTTGGTTTCAGGCTTGAATCGACTAGGATGCGGTTGCCACATCGTCGTCAGGCAGCTTGGTATATCTCCGCCGCGCCAGCCACAGCAGAATGCCGAGCAGAGCCCAGACGGTGCCCACAATTTTCGCAATGGGGCGGAGATTGAGCCAGATAATCAGGCAGGTGACAAAGCCGAAAAAGCCCACCAGAATGGGCAGCCACGGCCGCCGGCGGCCCTGCTGCCAGGCCTGCATCAGCGAGGCGACGTTCACTCCCATAAAAGCCAGCAAAGCACCAAAGTTCAGCAGTTCTGCGCCCAGCTGATAGCTGAACAGCAGCGCGCCAATCAGGCACACGCCGCCGATCAGCAGCACGTTGTTCCGGGGAATCCGATTCTTGGGATGAACCGCTGCGAAAAAGCGGCGGGGCAGCGCGCCGTCCTGGCCCATGGCCAGCATCAGACGGGCGGCTCCCAGCTGCGAAGCCATGCCTGAGCCGATGGTGGCCAGCAGCAGCGCGCCGTTGACGATTGCGAACAGGGCCGGACCACCGATGCGCCCGGAGATGAAGACGTAGGCCGTGTCAATGTCAGGAAACGGCATGGCCTGCGGCCAGGCCAGCTGCGCCAGATACACCTCAATGCTGGCCAAAACGCCGGTGATCAGGCAGGTGGCCACAATGGCGCGCGGCACGCTGCGCGTGGGGTCCTTGGCCTCATCGGTGAGCGTGGAGATGCCGTCAAAGCCAATGTAGGTGAGCACGGCGATGGAGGTTCCCCGCATCAGGCCGGAGGACGAGAAGGTGCTGCGGTCAAAGAACGGATGGGTGAGGAAGCCGGCCGGATACGACGGCATGTGGAGCAGGTAGCGGACCGCTGCGACGAAGAAAAGCAGGATGACAACGCCCAGCGCGGCGGCCATGGCGGCGTTGATTCTGGCCGAGGTTTCCACGCCGTTCAGGTTCAGCGCGGTAAACAGCAGCGCAAAGAGGCAGACGTAGACAACGTAGGGAATCTCCGGCGCAAAGTTGATGGCGGCGCGGCTGCACCAGATGGTGCAGATCAGAGGATTGACCACGTAATCCAGCACTAGGCACCAGCCGGTCAGATAGCCCAGGCTGGGGTGAATCTGCTTGCCTACATAAAGGAACGCTGAGCCGCCGTGCGGAAAAATGCGCGCCATGCGGCCGTAACTGATGGAGGTGAACAGCATCGCGATCATGGCCAGCAGGATGGCCGTGACCACATGGCCGTGCGCCTCCTTGGATATCACGCCGTAAGCGGGCATGGGCGCAGTGGGCTGGATGAGGATGATGCCGTAGAGAATCAGATCCCGAAGGCGAAGGGAGCGGCGGAGCGACGGCTGGGCCGCCACGGAGTTTTCGGATTCGGACGCCATCGGTCTCCTTGAAAAACACCATACAGGAAAGCTGCCATCACGCGCTCAAGCGGTACCGTCCGTGTACACTGAGGCCCGTCCGTGGTCTCTGCCGAATCTGCGGACATGGAGAAGAATCATGGGTGGTTGCGTATGAGTCGCAGATGGATTGCTTGCCTTGTCGCCCTGTTCGGGTTAGTCCCGGCCTTGCGTGCGGAGACTTCTACGCCGCTGCACGAAGGCTGGCGTTTGCAGTCGGCGTGCAAGCTTTCGGCGGAAGGAGCCGCCATCTCCGTCGCGGGCTTCCCCGTGGATACCTGGATTAAGACCAGCGTGCCCAGCACCGTGCTTGCCGCGCAATTTGCCGCGGGCGTGGTTCCGGATCCCTATTTCGGCGACAATCTCCGCCAGATTCCGGGTACCAGCTATCCTGTCGGCCGCAACTTCTCCAACCTGCCCATGCCCGCCGACAGCCCGTACCACTGCGGCTGGTGGTATCGCACGGAGTTTGCCCTGCCCGCGGCCGCGCAGCCCGGCCAGCGGCTATGGCTGCATTTTGGAGGCATCAACTACCGCGCGGAAATCTGGGTCAACGGGCACAAAGTTGCCGACTCCAACACTGTGGCCGGTGCTTACCGCACCTACGACTTTGACGTGACAGAGATCGTGCGTCTCGGCCGGCCCAACGTGCTGGCGGTGGAAACCTTCGCGCCCACGGAAAAGGATCTCGGCATCAACTGGGTGGACTGGAATCCCTGCCCGCCAGACAAGGACATGGGCCTGTGGGGCGCCGTGAGCCTGGTCACCACCGGAGCAGTCACCCTCCGGTCGCCCATGGCAGTCACGCATTTTCCCGGCGGCGACCTCCACACCGCAGCGCTGACCATCTATGCCGAGCTGCACAACGCCTCGGATCATGTGGTGAAGGGCGTGGTCTCTGGCAACGTAGCCGGAGTGCCTTTTGAGCAGGCGGTCGAGCTGGCCGCGCATGAGGACCGCGCCGTCACCTTCTCTCCGGAGCAGTATCCCCAGTTGCGCCTCCGCAACCCCAAACTCTGGTGGCCATATCAGATGGGCGATCCGCACCTGGAGTCGCTGACCATGCGCTTTACCCTCGGCGGTCAGGTCACTGACGAGCAGACCGTCGAGTTCGGCATCCGCGAAATCACCTCCCAGTTCACCGCCGCGGGCGACCGGCTCTTCCTGGTCAACGGGAAGCCCATCCTCATTCGCGGCGCCGGGTGGTCGCAGGACATGCTGCTCCGCACCAACCCTGCGCGGCTGCGCAACCAATTGAGCATGGTGCGGGACATGGGCCTGAACACCATCCGGCTGGAAGGCAAGCTGGAAACCGAAGACTTCTTCCACCTCGCAGACCAGAAAGGCATCCTCGTGATGCTGGGCTGGTGCTGCTGCGACCACTGGGAGCACTGGAAGGACTGGACTCCTCAGGACCTGAAGATTGCCACCGCGTCTCTTCGCTCGCAGATGTTCCGCCTGCGCCAGCACGCCAGCCTGCTGGTCTGGCTCAACGGCAGTGACAATCCTCCTCCCGCGGATGTGGAGCGGGCCTACCTTGCCGTGGAGTCGGAAACGCACTGGCCCAATCCAATTCTTTCTTCTGCCTCCGGCACGCCCACCACGGTGACGGGCGAAAGCGGCGTAAAAATGTCCGGACCTTATGACTACGTGGAGCCCAGCTACTGGTACTTCGGCGCGCACTATGGCGGCGCGGCAGGATTCAATACGGAGACCAGTCCGGGCCCGGCCATTCCCTCGCAGGCAAGCCGCGAAAAATTCCTGCCGGATCCCAACGCCTGGCCACCCAGCGCCACCTGGAGCCTGCACAACGGCGGCGGAGGTTTCCAGAACCTGAAAGTGATGGATGCCGCGATGAGCGCCATCTACGGCGCGCCAAACTCCGCAGCCGACTACGAGCGCGAGGCGCAAACCATGGAGTATGACTCCGAGCGGGCCATGTTCGAGTCCTACGGAAAGAACAAGTACGTCTCCACCGGGGTCATCCAGTGGATGCTGAACAATGCGTGGCCATCGATGATCTGGCATCTCTACGACTACTACCTCGACGCCGATGCAGGTTACTTTGCGGCCAAAAAAGCATGCGAGCCGGTGCACATCCAGTACTCCTACGATGACCGCTCGATTGTGGTGGTCAACAGCACGTACGTCCCGCAGCAGGGGCTGCGCGCCAGCGTTACCGTGCATGATCTGGCCTGGAAGGAACTCTATCGTGACCAGGCCACAGTGAGCGCCACGCCAGACAGCTCGCAGCGCGTCTTCACCATCCCGCAGACGCTCTACGTCGGCGGCACCCGCCTGTTCTTCATCGACCTGAAGCTGGAGGACGCAAAAGGCCGCGAGGTAAGCCGTAATTTCTATTGGGTTCCAGACACGCTGACCACCTTTGACTGGGAAGCCACCGACTACACCCACACACCGCCCCTGCGCTTTGAGGACATGACCGCGCTCGATCATCTGCCGCCGGCCGCGGTGCAGGCCAGTGCAGTGGAGCAGCAGACGCCGCGCGGCCGCCAGATTTCCCTACACCTCAACAACGCCTCCGGAGCGCTGGCGTTCCAGATGGTGGCCGCCGTGCGAACGCCCGCAGGCGGCCTGGTTTCGCCCGTCTTCTGGTCAGACAACTGGATCGAGCTAACGCCCGGCTCCTCCACCACGCTCACGGCCCTGCTGCCGCCGGATGCGCCGCAGGATGCCGTCGTGAAGCTGTCAGGATGGAATGTGGCTCCGGTTACGCTGACGCCCACGCCGCAACCCTAGCGCCTCCGGTCGGCTTCGTCGCCTCTGCTGAGCAGTACGGCACATATTTTCTTGGCGAATCCTGTAACAATATGGCGCCATGCTGACTTTAATCAGGTGCATGAACCAAACAGGCTTACCTTTCTTCTCCGGCAGTCGCCGAAGCCTGGCGCTCGGCACGGCGCTGCTGCTTGCGCTAGCTGCCGCCGGCGCCACCGCGCAGCAGCCGCTCACGCTTCGCCAGGCCATTGACCAGGCGCTCGGCCAGAGCCCGGAGGCCCAAATCGCACACGCGGAGGGCCAGCAGGCCAGGGCCGATGCATCGTTGGCGCGCACGCGCCTTCTGCCCCAGCTCAACTTTACTGAGGAGATGTCGCGCGGCAACGATCCCGTCTATGCCTTCGGCACCCGCCTGCGGCAGCGCGCTTTCACCCAGTCGGACTTTGCCCTGAGCGCGCTCAATCGGCCCTCGCCCATCGGCAACTTCGCCTCGCGCTTCTCCGGCAACTGGCTGGCCTTTGACTCCTTCAAGACGCAGAAGAGCATTCGCAGCGCCGACCTCATGCGTAAAAGCACCGACTCAGCCGCCAAAGCCGTCAACCAGAAAATTGTGCTCGACGTGGTGGAAGCTTATCAATCCGTGCTCTACGCGCAGCGTCAGGTGGCCGTGGCCGAGCACGAGCAGCAAACCGCGCAGGCGCTGCTGGCGCAGGTCGATGACCGCGTCAAAGCCGGCCTCGCCGTGGAGTCGGACCGGATGTCCGCACAGGTGAACCTGGCCGCGCGCACGCAGGAGTGGATTGCCGCGCAGGGCACACGCAGCATGGCCTGGGCCCGCCTGAGACTCGCCATGGGTGCGCCCACGCTGGCCGAAGCACAGTTGCAGCCCATTGAGCCGCACCAGTTTCCCGAGCAGCCGCTGGCCGACGAGCTGGCCACAGCCGCCGCGACGCGCGCGGATCTGCAGTCGCTCGGACAAGCGCAATCCGCGCAGGCGCAGGCCGTCAGCGCGGCGCGTTCAGCCTATGGCCCGCGCGTGAGCGCCTACGGAAACTGGGAAGAGGATCGCCCCTCGATTACTGGCTCGGGCGGCAACAACTGGGTGGCCGGTGCGCAAATCAGCATCGACATTTTTCCCGCGGGCAAGCGGGCCCAGGTGGCGCACGAACAGGCCGCCAAGATGCGCTTGGATGCCCAGCTGGAAGCAACCCGGCAGCAGATTCAACTGCAGGTGAGTGAGGCGCACATTCAACGGCAAACTGCGAAGCTCTCGCTGGAGACCGCGCGCGCCGCCATGCAGCAGTCCGCGGAAAGCCTCCGCATTCTGCGCAATCGCTACAATGCCGGCCTTGCGACAATGACCGACCTGCTGCGCGCCGAAGATGCCGAGCGGCAGAGTCAGGCCAACTACTGGCGGTCCGTCTATGGCAACGCGACGGCGTACGCACAACTCTTGTTTGCCACAGGAACTCTCACACCGGATGCGGCGGAGGTTTTGCAATGAGAAAGATTAGGCTGGGTATTGTATTGTCTGCCGCGTTGGCGTTGACTTGGACGGCCGGATGCCACTCCGCGGAGAAGCAGAAAACCGGGCCCGTGGAAACGGTGGATGCCCGTCTGGTGCAGAGTGTGGCGCAGCAGGCTCCCACGGAAATACGAGCCACCGGCACGCTGCATGCGCGGCAGAGCGCAATGCTCTCTGCACAGGTGGTGGGGCGCGTGCTGCAGGTTCTGGTGCGCGAGGGCGATGCCGTACGTGCCGGACAGACGCTGGCCGTGCTGGACGATGCCACCGAGCGCGCAGGCATGGACCAGGCCAGCGCCGCGGCAAAGGCTGCGGAGAGCCAACAGGCAGCAGCGCAAGCCGATGCCACGCTGGCCGCCAGTACGCTGGCGCGTTACAAACAGCTGCAGGCCGAAAAGAGCGTGAGCCCGCAGGAGATGGACGAGATGTCGCAGCGTGCGACATCCGCCACTCAGCGGCTGCAGGCCCTGCGGGAACAGGTAAAGGCCGCCCGCGCGCAGGAGGCAAGCGCGCAAGCCATGCTGGGCTACACGCATCTTCGCGCACCGTTTGCAGGCGTGATTACCGCCCGACTCGCAGACCCGGGAGCGCTGGCCTCGCCGGGAGTTCCGCTGTTGCAGATTGATCAGGCCGGGCCGCTGCAGCTCGAGGTCACGGTGGATGAGTCCGCGATTGGCCTGGTGCACCGTGGCATGAAGGTTCCGGTAACTCTGGATGGCGCGGGAGCTGCAAACCTCACCGGCGTGGTGGCAGAGATTCTGCCCGCGGCGGATCCGACGAGCCACACCTTTTTGGTAAAGATTGATTTAGGCTCGTCGAGCACATTGCGCGCCGGCATGTATGGCTCGGCAGCCATCGCCGCAGGCGCGCATTCTGCCATTCTGGTGCCGCGCTCCGCCGTCGTGCAGCGCGGTTCGCTCAGTTGCGCTTACGTGCGAAACACTAATGGAATTGCGGATCTGCGCTATGTCACGCTGGGTTCGGTGCACGGAGCGCAGGTGGAGGTGCTGTCTGGAATTGCGGCAGGGGAGACGCTGGTGGACGAGCCCGGGGACCGCGATCTTGCCGGCAAGCGCATCGCATCGCAGTCCGGTACCGTGCAGTCCGGTGAGGCTCAGCAATGACCAAGAACCTCGGACTCGCCGGGCGCCTGGCGCATGCCTTTCTCAACTCCAAGCTGACGCCGCTGTTCATCGTCACCTCGCTGGCCATCGGTGCATTCGCCATTGCGGTCATTCCGCGCGAGGAGGACCCGCAAATCCTGGTCCCCATGCTCGACATCACGACTGCCATGCCCGGCGCTTCTCCGGCAGAAGTGGAAGAGCGATTGACGCTGCCCATTGAGACTCTGGTGCACCAGATATCCGGCGTCGACTATGTCTACTCCACATCGAGCCCCGGCCAGAGCCTCGTCATTGTTCGCTTCCTGGTGGGCACGCCGCAGGAAGACGCGCTCATCAAGACCTACAGCAAGCTCTATTCCAACTTTGACCGCATGCCTCCCGGCGTTTCCCAGCCCATCATCAAGGCGCGATCCATTGATGACGTGCCCATTCTTTCGCTCACGATATGGGGAGCCAACTACAGCGGTTATCAGCTGCGGGCCATCGCCGATGAAGTGCAGCACACCATCACGCAGATTCCTGACGTCTCTGAAACCGCCATCATTGGCGGCCTGCCGCGCACCATGCGCGTGCTGCTCAGCACAGAAAAGCTGAATGCGTACCACCTTTCTCCGCTGGCGATTGTGGGGCACCTGCAAGCCGCAAACGCCAGACTGCAGGCCGGAAGCTTTGCGGAAAACAACCAGGAAATCCGAGTGGACGCGGGAAACGTGTTCACCAGTGAGAAGGACCTGGAGTCCGTCGTAGTGGCTGTCAATCAGGGCCGCCCCGTGTATCTGCGCGACGTAGCGGACCGGATCGTGGACGGGCCCGCCGACCCGAATGACTACGTGCTGTTTGGCACAACGGATGCCAGCGCGGGGCCGAACCACGTGCCGCGGCAGTATCCCGCCGTGACCATTACCGTGGCCAAGCGGAAAGGCACAAATGCCACCGTGATTGCCAATGCCGTGCTGAAGCGCGTGCATCAAATGCAGGGCGTGCAGGTGCCCGGCGACGTCACCATCACCACCACCCGCAACTACGGGGAGACGGCCAAAGCCAAGTCCGACGAGCTGCTCGAACATCTGCTGCTGGCCACGCTTTCCGTCACGGTCCTCATCGCGCTCTTCCTTGGCTGGCGAGAGTCGGGCGTGGTGCTGCTGGCCATTCCCGTCACGCTGGCGCTCACCATGTCGGTCTTTTACTTTCTCGGTTACACCATCAATCGCGTCACGCTGTTTGCGCTCATCTTCTCCATTGGCATCCTGGTAGACGACGCCATTGTGGTCGTCGAAAACATTGTGCGGCATTTCCGATTACCGGAGAATCAGCATCGGTCCTGCAATGAGGTAGCCGTGGAAGCAGTGGCTGAGGTGGGAAATCCCACCATCCTGGCCACGTTTGCGGTGCTGGCCGCCGTGCTGCCCATGGCGTTTGTGCGCGGACTCATGGGTCCATACATGCGGCCCATTCCCGTGGGCGCATCGGCGGCCATGCTCTTCTCGCTGGTGGTTGCGTTTGTGGTGTCTCCGTGGGCTGCGCTGCGCCTGCTTGGCAAGCACATGGGTGGCGCGCGCACGCTGGAGCCGGAACACGAAAATTGGCGAACGCGGCTATATCGGCGCGTGATGACGCCGCTCATTGACTCCGGGCGCAACCGCATGCTGTTCTTTCTCGTTGTGGCTGTGATGCTGCTTGTCTCCGTGGCGCTGGTTCCGCTGGGGCTGGTGCGCGTAAAGATGCTTCCGTTCGATAACAAGAGCGAGCTGCAGGTCATTGTGAACATGCCCGACGGCACGCCGCTGGAGCAGACCCAGCGCGTGGCCCAGGCGCTGGGCGACAAGCTGGGGCAGCAGCCGGAAGTGCTGAATTACCAGACCTACGCTGGAACCTCCGGCCCGTACAACTTCAACGGCCTGGTGCGCCACTACTACTTGCGGCGGATGCCCAACCAGGCCGATATCCAGGTGAACCTCCTGCCGGCCAGCGAGAGAAAGGACCAGAGCCACGCCATCGCCAAGCGCCTGCGGCCGCTGCTGGACCAGGTGGGCGGCGCATACGGCGCGCGCATCCAGGTCAGCGAGGTTCCGCCGGGCCCGCCGGTCATCCAGACTCTGGTGGCAGAGGTCTACGGCCCAAACATGGATGGGCAAGTGCGCGTGGCCCAGCAGATCAAGCAGATCTTCCAGCACACGCCGGGCGTGGTGGATATCGACTGGTACGTTGAGGATCCGCAGACGAAGCTCGTCTTCAGCGTGGACCAGGTAAAGGCCGCGCAGCATGGCATTGGCGTTGCGGATGTAGCGAGTGCGCTTGCGCTGGTCACCAGTGGCAAACAGGTGGGACTGATGCATGACACCAGTTCCCGCGAGCCGGTGCCCACGGTGGTCGAGTTTGACCGGCCGGATCGCTCCTCTGAGCAGGCGCTGATGAACGTGCGCCTTCCGGGTTCAGACGGCGCCATGGTTCCCCTGCGTGAGCTGGTCTCCGTGAAGAAGGAA
>Ga0307375_10003223_pt1 | contig 16183 bp, 14 predicted proteins | sample TR1MG_FD_202531 | JGI IMG/M metagenome (GOLD analysis project Ga0307375, IMG submission 202531) | Soil microbial communities from Risofladan, Vaasa, Finland - TR-1 | ecosystem: Environmental > Terrestrial > Soil > Coastal area > Acid sulfate soil | place: Finland: Risofladan, Vaasa | collected... | reverse complement strand
TACCGAGCTTGCGCATATGCCGCTCGTCGCTCTCGATCGCCAGGAGCTCGCGAAGAAGGGAGAGGAAGCGCTCAGCGCGTACCTCGCGCAAGAATCCGTCGGCATGGCCTCCGTACACGAGTCGGAATTCCCGCTCGCCGTATCGCTTGCGGTACCCGGTGTGGGTGACGTGCCGCTCAAGGGTATGCTCGATCGGCTCGATATGAAGAGTGACGGCACCGTGGCAGTCATCGACTACAAGACTGGCAAGGCGCGGAGCGAGAACGATATCAAAGGTCTCACCAAGTCGAGCGACGGCGGCTACTATCGCCAGCTCGTGTTCTATAAGCTCCTCCTCGATCGAGACGGGCGCTATACGATGAGCGAAGCAGCGCTCCATTTCGTCGAGCCGGATGAAAAAGGGAAGTGCGTAACGCGGGCATTCACTATCACCGACGCCGAAGTCGCCGCGCTCGAAGCCGAGCTCATAACGGCCGCGCAGAGGATCGCCGACGGTTCGGCATTCACTGCGACCTGCGACCCGGAGTCTTGCGACTACTGCGACCTTGTCGGTTTCCTCCTCGCGGATTGACAATCTAGTAGAAAAGGTGCAGTGTGCAAATACAAGTCAATCCGACTTGCGTTCTTTGGGAGATTGTCATGACGCGTAAAAGTGTCGAAGACGATAAGTATGGCCGCCTGTGGCGGAGATTGGATGAACTTGCCAGACGTGTTGATGAGGGAACCCTTGATCCATATAGGGTGATGGAAATCCTCAGACACACCATTGAAGGCAAGATGCCCGAACTTCTCAGCGCAGGAGGGCTTGTGCTCACCGAGCTTCAGTCGGTAACTATTGAAGTCGGGCCTAGTATTCGTGAAGGGCTCAACAAGCTCGATGCATCCTTTCCGTGCCGTAATCCTGGGAAAACCAAACTCAAGGTCGGCGTACTTCGCTACGTTCGTTTTTCTCGCGAAGACGAAGCTCCAGGGACGAAGAGGATCTTGCGCGATATGCAGGATAACGGAGTTCGCGCAGGAACCGCGAGCGAACTTCTCGCCATAGCCGAATCGTCGGCGAGTTTGGTGAGTAGCTGGGGGGAATATATCGCTGCTTTCGGTTCCGCGACGAATAAGGGTGGCATTTTCACTTATATGCCCAATCGCTATAATCGGGATAGATTCGGGGAAGTGGAACTGGCTGGATCAGGACGTTCCGCACCGTGGTGGCCGTCCTGCTACTCGTTCTTTGTCGCCAAGGACGCGTGAGTTCTTGGCATCAAGATAGCCTCTTCGGGAAACCGGAGGGGCTACTTTCTTTTATGGAAATCATTTCGCGGACTGGAGTGCGGCGTCGACGAGCTGCTTCACCGCATCGTAGGGGTACGCGCCGCCGATGACGACCGGCGGCTTGCCGGTGACGAGGATGACCGAGAAGGGCGTCCCTTGCGCACCCATATCGAGTGCGTTCTGGCGGTCTGCGAGGATGCGCGCGTCGACGGTGGAGGAAGCGTTTGAGAAGCAGGCGGCGAATGCGTCACCCGGGATGCCGAGGTTCTTCGCGAATGTGCCGTACTGCGACGGGTCCACCGGCTGATTCGCGAAGAGAGTGTCGGCGAACTTCCAGAACAGGTCGTTGCCGCCGACCTGTGCGGCGCACTCGGCGGCTTCGGCGTGCTTCATCGCATTGGGGTGGATCTCGGTGAGCGGGAACTCACGGTAGACCCAGGCGACGGAGCCATTCGCGCCTTCGTTCGCGACGATCTGGTGGAGCGTATCGTCGAATCCCTTGCAGTATTCGCAATCGAAATCGGCGTATTCGACGAGCATGACTTTCGCGGCAGGGTTGCCGAGGATGTGGTCAGCCGTGCCCACCGGGCGCACGAGTGCCGGATCGCCGTTGCCGGAGTCGGTCGATGGAGCCTTCGGCATCGAGACGTAGACAGCGAGAGCGACGATGATGCCGCCGAGCACGATCGCGAGCGGGATAGTGTAGGAAGATTTCATGTCGGTATTATAGCTGAAGCGCGTGCGTCATGGCGGGAAGCGCACTCGTCCGCTGCCCCCACTGCGAAGTGTCGAGCTTGATGTCGCGCTTCTCGCGCAGGTCTTTGTATTTCAATTTGCCGTGCTTCACCGCGTAGTCGTAGAGCTCGCGCGTGAGGCGGACGTCATCGATACAGTACTCGCGCACCAGGTCCTGCTTGCCCTCGCGCCACCACTCGCCGGCCTTGAGCCCGTCGCCGGACTTGCCGCGACCGAGGGTCGCCTCGGCGAGCGACTGGAGCCGGATGCGCCGGCCGAGCACCTTCTGTACTTCGGAGAGGAGATCGAGCGACACGATGTGGGTCAGATCGCCCGGGTAGTAGCGGTTCAGGAGCGGGATGTCGAAGGAGTCGGAGTTGAAGCCGATGAGGAAGTCCGCGTGCTCCAGGATCGGCCAGAGCTTCGGCAATTCTTCTTTCGAGTATGACGTGTATTCGCCGGTGAGCGAATCATGGATGGCGACGACGATAAGCTCCTGCTCGTTCACGTCGATATGGCCGCGCACGACGGAGTCAGAGATGGATTCGATGTCGAACGTGATGGCGCGCATGCTAGCTGCCGGCCTTGAGCCGCACGGGGAGTTCGGAGATCGGCAGACCGGTCTCCTCGCCGGTGCGGAGTATCTTCATGCGCACGCTCTGGCTCGCGATCTCGTCGGCGCCGTAGGCGATGAAGAGCGGGGTGTCGCGCTTCACCGCATCTTTCACTTGGTCGCCGAGCGATCGGTCGGAGAGGTTCACGAAGACGCGGCCGCCCTGCTTGCGGAGCGTCGCGGCGAACGCTTGGGCGCCGGGGATGTCGCTTGCGGTCGGCGTGCCCAGGTAGAGCTGCGGCCGGTTGCGGCTTGTCTCAGGCGTGAGACCGTGCGTCTCGAGGAAGTCGGCGAGCGTGACGTCGCCCATGCCGAAACCGACGGCGGGGATAGGGTCGCCGCCGAAGAGGGCGACGAGCCGGTCGAAGCGCCCGCCGCCGAAGAGCGAGCGGGGATTCGCCGGGTTCGTATCGAAAATCTCGAAGACCACGCCGGTGTAGTAGTCGAAGCCGCGCGTGAGAGTGGGGTCGAAGACGGCGTTCGTCACGCCGCGGCGGGCGAGCGCTTCGATGGTATCGAGCAGCGCCTTCTTCTCGCTCGCGATGTCGGGCGCGCTGCCGGCGTCATTGATGAGCGCGAGCGGATCTTTCGACGAGATGGCGCTCCGCGCCGCCTCGAAGGCCTCCGGCGTCATCTTCGCTTTCTTGTCGAGGAGGCGCAGGTAGGCGCGGGTGTGTTCGCCCGTGAGGCCCGCGGCCGCAGCGGCCGCGGTGAGGAGCGCGCGCGAATTCACGCGGATGACGAAATCGCTCTCTTTCGCGCCGAAGGCTCTGAGTATCTCGCTCGCGATCGTGATGACCTCGAGGTCGGCCTCCTTCGAGCTGCTGCCGACGAGGTCGACGTTCAGCTGGTAGTGCTCGCGCAGGCGGCCTTTCTGCGGGCGCTCATAGCGGAAGACGTTCGGCAGCGAGAACCAGCGGACCGGCAGCGGCATCTCGCGGCGCTTATGGGCGACCATGCGCGCCAGGGTCGGCGTCATCTCTGGACGGAGCGTCACGCGGCGGTCGCCGCGGTCCATGAAGGTGTAGGTCTGCTCGCCGACGATCTCTTCGGAGGTCTTCGCTTCGTAGAGCTCGGCGCGCTCGAGCGGCGAGGCGTTGTACTCTTCATAGCCCCAGGCGCGGAGCGTGTCCCGCATGACGCTGAACATCGCGTCCATGAGCGCCCAGTCGGCAGGGAAGAAGTCGCGGACGCCTTTGTATGGATCAGTCGGGAGCGGCTCAGACATAGGATGATGGTATCACGAGCCGGCGTGGTGTGCGGCATAAATTGACAAATCAAAGATAGTAAGTATCATTGAATCCAGCAAGGCCGTGTTCCATTTGCAGATCAACTCGATTGAAGAGGAGAGGATATGAGCGATAAAAGCAGTCTTGTTTGGCCCGAAGTGCCGTGCGCCAAGTGCTCGATACCGGTGAATCTGGAGACAGACCCATACCGGAAGGTGGTGGACATGAAGGGGACCGCGCGGTACTGGCACAAGCGGCCTTGCTGGTACGGGACGCAGACGCCAGCAGGCCCATCGCTGCAGCTCGGCGCATCTCATGGCGAGCGCGTTCTGTAGGCGGGGCGTCATCACCGAGCCCTCCGGGCCCCTTCTCGGGGCCCTTTTTATACTCCAACCCCTTTCGCCGGCTCGGTAGAGACGTATTTGAGTATGAGATCGCGCATCTGCTCGGGGCGCGGGATGCCGCGCATGCGGAATTCATCGACGGCGCCGGCACTCTGGACGGTGATGTCGCCGATGCCGAGGAGGGACGGCAGGACGCCGGAGACGTCGGTGGTCACGTCTTGCACGCGCGGGAGGAACAGGCTCGATACCTCTCGGTTGAAATAGCCGTGCTGCTTGATGTCGACGATGCGCTGGTTGGTGAGCACCCAGGCGTTCAGGTAGTAGCGCGTGAAGGCACTCCAGGCGAGCGTCCAAATGATGAGGAGCCAGACGCCGAGCACCGCGCGGGCGAGCGGTGTCTGATACGTGAATGATGCAGTATGGCTCGCGAGCGCCGGGACGAGCGCGAGCAGTTTCGGGAGCGCGAAGGGGAAGGCGAGGAGGATAGCGTAGGGCAGGAGCTCGCCGAGGAAGAGGAACCAATGCTTCCTCGATTCCATCACGACGTGTTCTCCCGGTTCAAGTTCGAATTCTTTCATGGCAAGTAGGAGGCGAAGAAGAACGCATGACCGGAAAGCGTGTACGACATGAGCGCGAACGATATGAAAAGATGTGCGGCGATCGCCGGGAGGGCGATGAGCGAGGCGTGGGAATAGCGGAGCCAGTGGTAGATAGCCACGAGCGTGTAGAGCGCCCAGATAGCGAAGACGGCGTAGAGCACCCACGTCACCGCGGCGCCCGCAGAGAACATGCCTGTCGGCAAGTGCAGCTGGCCGAGCAGATCAGAGGGAATCGAGGGAGGCGAGAAGGGTCGCAGCGGCTGATCGGGCATTGTCGGGATTATATCACCTGCTCCCCGCTCGTTTCTCGGCACGCACGATGCGCGGCACACCGTACTGGTCGGGGAGCAGGTCTGTGCTGAGGCCCTGGTCGGCGAAGAGCGCGCACGCGGCAGCCGCGTGCGCGCTGTCGCACTCGATCCAGGCGATACCGCCCGGTGCGAGCCGCCCTGGGAGCTCCCTCGCGATGCGGCGGATGACGGCGAGTCCGTCATCGCCGGCGTAGAGCGCGAGGGCCGGCTCATGGTCGGCGACGCTCGCCGGGAGCGCGCGGCCGGCGGGCACGTAGGGCGGATTCGCGGCGATGACATCGAACGTCATGTCTCCGAACGGCTCGAAGAGGTCGCCGATGCCAATGGAGGCACGGGAATCGTCCAGACCGTTCTCGCGGATGTTCCTGCGGATAGTCGCTTCGTGCGCCGGGTCGATCTCGCCGAAATACACGCGAGCATCCGGCAGCTTCGCGAGCGCCGCGCAGCCGATGGCGCCGCTCCCGGCGCACAGGTCGAGGACTTTGAAATCGGAGGCGCCCTTTCGGAGCACGCGTCGACTCGCCCTGCCGCTCGTCGCACTCACTCTCGGCGGCGCAAATTTCGGCGCAGCTGCCCTGCGGCGCCAAAATTGCCATGCTGCGCCGCCTCCGAGAGTCTCCGAAAGGGCGCCTCCGATTTCCGTCAGCATCTGCTCCGTCCACCATTCCGTCTCGGGGCGGGGGATGAGCGGATGCGAGTCGAGGTGTATCTTCAATCCGAGGAACGGCTGGGAGCCGATGATGTAGCCGAGCGGTTCGCCTGTGGCGAGCCGCTCCTTATCGGCCTCGAACGTGCTTGTCGCGGTCCCGCCGTATTTCTCATCGAGGAGCCACTGCTCATCCTTAGTCATATTCGAACGCTATCACAAAACGAAATCGCCCGCGCATATGCGCGGGCGATTTCGTCTCAGAGCGAGGGATTAGTATCCGCCGCGGCCGTAGCCCTGTGAAGCACCGCCGCCGAAGCCGCCGCGATCACCGCCGCCGAAGCCGCCTTCGCGGCGCGCCGGGCGATCGCCCTGCGGGCGAGCGAACGAAACGGAGAGCGTGCGCCCGTCCATCTCCTTGCCGTCCCAACGGTCGATAGCTGCCTGGGCTTCCGCCTCGGTCGCCATCTCGACGAATCCGAAACCGCGCGAGCGGCCCGTCATGCGATCGCTAATGATGCTTGCGGAAACGACGTTTCCGGCCTCACCGAAGGCCTTCTTCATGTCGTCTTCTGTCGAACGGTAGGGGATACCGCCTACGTAAAGCTTGTTTCCCTGTACTGATGCCTGGCTGTCCATGTGTGTTGTTCTAACTGGGTAAGCTCGCCGAAATTGAACACGTACCGTCTTTAGGGGAGCGGAGCGAATCGGATACTCTGCGAGTGAAATCAGTATGCCAGAAATACGCATGAAGAGCAAGACAGGTGGGGATAACCGAGCGCGGACGAGCGAGGACCTCCTGCCTGTGTTTTCCTCGTGTCTGGCCGGCCGGGAAGGCGAACAGGACGAACGAAGACACGATAGGCGCGCTTGTCTACGTTGACAGCCGCACTGCGCAAGCAGACGATACTGGTATCCATCGGCGGGGGCCGAGGTTTACTCGCATATAAATAGAGAACGCTTATGAAAAGCTCGCTCGCGTCAGTTCTCACATCGCGCACGACTCGTGTCGCTGCACTATTCCTTTCTGTGTCCGCCATTGCAATGAGCGGATTTTTTATTAGTCAGGCCCATGCGACCGCGACGGTCGTTATCAATGAATTTGCATCAGCTGGTTCGGAATGGGTTGAACTTTACAATCCGACCGCGTCTGACGTAGGCGCTTCAACGCTGACGCTCACACAGCTGCTCTCGCCAAGCACGGCGTCTTCAACGGAGAGTACGCTTCCTGCTCTTACGGGCACAATTCCGTCGCATAGTTTTCTAGCAGTCCCCGTGACGAATCTCAATGACACCGGTGATTCAATCGGGCTCTATACTGGTTCGGTTTCTTCTGCCAATCTCCTCGACCGTGTGACGTACGGAAACGTGTACGCGACAACGACGTATCCGGTAACGCCTGGTCTTGAGACCGCACCTGCAAGCGGCGAGTCCGGCTACCGTACTACCGACGGCGGCGATACGTGGGCTGTCGGTTCGCCGACGAAAGGGTTCACCAATGTCCCCGCACCGACCGTGGTGAACATTTCTACCGTAGCCGAGTTGCGGTATGCGATTGAACATCAGGTCGACGGACAGACGTGGAACATAGCAGCGGGTACGTATGGACTCGCCGCCTTCAACGACATCACGACGCAAGGCGAGACCGGCTGGTATTTCCCAATCACCGTTAATAATCTCACTATCAAAGGTACCGGTAACCCGACCATCTATGGCACGGGGTATACGACCGATGGAAATTGGAGTACTCAAAATCTCATAAGCGTCTTCGGCAACGGCGTGACCATCGATGGTGTCACTCTCATGCCGAAAGTAGAGCCGAATAAGGCGATAGAAGTGCTCGGTAGCGACACGACTATCAAGAACGTGACGATCGAACCGAACACCCTTACTGATCAGTCGGAATATGCCAGCATTCCGAACTCTCAAGACCAGGCAGATGAACAGCACTGGGGAGGATCGATTTATTTCAACGACGCGACCGGTACGCAAATGCTCGAGAATGTGACGATCCAGAACGGGGGCATTTCGGACCACGCTCCGGACGCCACGCTTACTCTCACTAACGTGAATCTTAACTACAGCACGAACGTCGACTGGATAAACGGATACCGTCTCGCCACGCACGGCTATACCGTAAATGGTACGCCGAAGGTGGTGTATCACGTAGATTCCACGCTTAACAATATCGATAGTGTCATCGCGAACCTTCAGAAGGGAGACACCATCGTGCTTGATAGCGACATAACGACCGATAAACAGATCACCATCGCACAAGACGATGTGACGATAGACGGCAATGGCCACATGCTCTCTGCACATTTCCCAAAGACAGATACCAGTAACAATTCTGCGCTCGGGATCGACAGCGATGGGGTTACTGTCGACAACCTCGTTGTCGACGGCACGGGCACGAATCTTCACGGTATCAATGTATTTAACGCAAACGGCATCACGCTGAATGGGGTAACCGTACAGAATAATGGTCAAAGCGGATTGAACATCGTCAGCTCAGAAGTGACGGTGGATGCCATCACCACGAAGAACAATGGTTGGCACGGCATCGATGTTGATTTGAGTTCAGGCACCGTCTCAAATACCTCTGCCACATTGACCGTGAATGGCTCGAGTACGCACGTAAACGAAATCGGAGGTGATATCTATGTCGATGACGCCACGAAGGATGTGACGGTTGTCGACACGAATCATCAGTACGTACGTATCATGCCGGCCCTGCAGGCACATGATGCGGTATATGATTTGATTCCGGCTGCACCGACGAACGAGCGCTTCATCTATCAGGGCGGCGGGCTCTCGTGCGGCGATACGGTGAAGTCCGTGTACGATCAGACGCTTCAATTCGTCTGGGATGATGTTGGCGGAGACGCATCGCAACATCGCACGCTCATAACGTATCCCGATGGTACGACAAAGACGGCGTGGACAAGTTCGCGCAATGTCTGGATGGGTAACATTACAAAATATAACTATGACAACGGCTTCGGTGAACATGGCAACGGATCCTATGCGTACCAGGTCCAGTCGAGGGATGCCGCGGGCGTGTGGTCAAACTACTCGCCGGCGTGTACGCTCAGCTACGATACGCAGAGCCCGACGGCGCAGTTCGACCCGACACCGTCCGAGTACGTGGATGGCGACTTCGCCGTTTCAGGTGCCGCACAGGATAATGTCGCCCTGAGCGGCGTGTTCTTCGATGTGCGCGACCCGAGCATCACGAGCGGAAATTCGTGGGTCTCCGGCTGCGTATCCGGCACAGCATCAAGCACGTTCCTCGCCGCGAGCACGACGGCGTTGACCGCATGCACCATGCATACGGCGAATCTCACTGAGGGCCACGCCTATACGCTGCGCATCCACGCCGGCGATAACGCCGGGTACGGCGGCGGGCAGCAGCAGACACTTATCCTCGACAAGACGCGTCCGGTCGCGCACTTCACGGCGCCGGCAAACGGCAGCACACAGACTGGCACATTCGACGTTACCGGCACGGCGACCGATACGCTCTCGGGTGTCGATCATGTCGCCGTCTATATCGAGCATGATCCGTGGTCTGCCGGCGGCTACGTCGTGAAGGCGGCACCGGCGACGTGGGATGCGGGCTCCGGCACGTTCGCCTATCACGCGAGCGGCATCCCTGACGGCACCTACGACGTAAAGGCAGCTGTCTTCGACAAGGCAGGAAATGTGCAATTCGCGAATCCCGCACCGACGATAACGGTCGTGAATGTCGGGCCGGCGTATGTGACGACCGACGCCGCGACCGGTCTCACGTCTGCCGATGCGATCTTGAACGGCACGATCGGCGGAAGCAGCGCGACCGGCCATTCGTTCTGGGTCTCGACCAGTACGATCGATACCTCGATCTCGAACATGCCGGCGGGCGTCTACTCGACGCCGGACTTCGGCTCGATCGCCGCGAATGCGGATTTCTCGGCGTCGCTCTCATCGCTCACGACGAATGCCGTGATTAGGAACGGCGTTCACAGCGTGATGCCGGCCATTACGCCGAACACGACCTACTACTACGTCGCGTGGGCGCGTATCGGCAGTACGTGGCATCCGGGTGCGCAAGCATCCTTCACGACAGGTCTTGCAGCGCCGATCATCACCTCGCCGGCGAACGACAGTACGACGACGGTTGCCGGATTGCAGCGCGTGTCTTGGACGGCATCGGCTGGCACGGGCGTGACGTACCTGTACCAATCGTCGCTTTCTGATGCGACGACGACGACCGGCGCATTCACTGCGCCGCGGTACACGTCGTCATCGCTCACGACGACGTACATCACGACATCGGGCACCCCGGTGGGGACCTATTACCTCCACGTGATGGCGAAGGATTCGAACGGCAAGACGAGCGCTTGGAGCCCGGTGGTGAAGGTGACTGTCATGGCTGCGCTCCCATTGACCTACACGTATGCTACGACGACAGTTCAAGCGGCCGATCTCGCAGCATCGCTCTCAGACGTGATGACGAACCCGGCTAAATGGTTCTTCTATAGCGACACGAACGATACGATAGACGACAGCCTCGGATCGTTCGTCACCGGTCCGGGCACCGCGCCGGCAGGCTCCGGCAGTGCTCAGATGACGCTCGGAGCAAGCCCGGCCGATCGCGTCGCGCTCGCGACGTACCAGTTCAGCGGCACGCTGCTCGCCGACGTCAAACGGATGCAGTACTCGCTGTATGAGCCGACCAATGCCGGCGCCGCGCCGTCGCTCCAGTTCAATGTCGACCTGAATGGCACCGATGCGTGGCAGCACCGGCTCCTCTACGAGCCGAGCGAGAACGGGCAGCAGGCCCTCACGCTCAACTCGTGGAATGCCATCGACGCCTACCAGAATGGCAATGCGCTCTGGACGTGGTCGGGTCTTAAGGGGCACGGCGGGAACGCGACGCAGTGGCCCGACAGGAAGACGGCAGTGTATCGGACGTGGTATGACATCGTCTCGAGTTTCCCGAAGGCGCGCGTGCGCGTGACGGACTCGTGGCTCGGATTCCGTATCGGCTCGCCGAGCCCCGTCGGCTACACGAGCGATGTGGACAAGTTCGTCATCGATATGAGCGATGGCGCCAACGCGACGACCACGACGTATGATTTCGAACCGACGGCGCACACGGATGAGAACACGCCCTCGTCCGGCGGCGGCGCAGGCGGCGTCCTCGGCGATCTCGATAACGACGGGAAGGTCGACTTCCGCGACTTCGCTATCATGATGTTCGCGTTCGGGAAGCATGGCGCGAATCTCGCTGCCGATCTCAATCATGACGGCGTCGTCAATGCTGCTGATTTCGCGATCCTCTTCGGCAACTGGACGGAATAATCGATTAACCCTAAGCATCCTTCATGAAAAAGTCTCTGATCATCTCAGCTCTCGCCTTCGCATGCACGGCGCTCCCGGCATACGCATCGACGCTTGATCTCTCGCCGCAGACAGTGACGGTCGCTCCCGGGCAGACGGTGAGCGTCGTCGTCTCGGTCGCGCCGGCGGGCGCGACGCTCTCGGCGATCAAGAGCGATATCTCGTATCCGACGGGCCTCCTCACGCCGACGTCATTCACGTTCGCGCCGACGTGGATCCCGCTCACCCAGAGCGGGTATGACCAGATGACCGGCGGCATGATCATCAAGTCGGCGGGTTACCCGGGCGGGCTTACGGACACTGCGGTACTCGGCACGATCGTATTCACCGCGCAGGCGGCAGGGACGGCGACCGTCGCCGTACAGAGTTCCTCGATCGCGTATGATACGGCGGGTAATAATGCGCTCACGGGTGCTCAGGGGGCAGCTGCCGTCACGATTCGATCCGTCACGGTGACGCCGTTGTCCGCATCGAGCAGTCCGAGCACCGCATCGGCCACGTCGAGCGCCACGACGACGACCGCGCCGAGCTCTATGACGCGAACGGCGCCGAAGGGCGGCGCGGCCGCAACGCTCGCGCCGATCGCTCGCGCGACGGACATCGCCAGCTCCTCGGGAGCAGCGCCGGCGCTGACCGGTACGGCGCAGACCGCAGCCGCGGCTGATGCCGGCGCGGCCGGCATCTTCGGCTCCGTCTGGCCATGGCTACTCCTCGTTCTCATCCTCGCCGCCGGCGGTCTCTGGCTGTACGGGCGCAGGAAGCGAGACTGATTCTACTGAGATATGAAAAAACTCCCGCCGCATATGCGGCGGGAGTTTTTTCATATCTTCCTATTGTGCCTGGGGAGCGGCTATCGGCGACGGGGCAGGGCGCAGCTGGATGAGATTCGCCGAGACGCTGCCGTCGCTGTTAGTCGTGCCGGAGACGATGACCGTCGAGCCGACCGAGACGTCCGCGATCGTCCCGCCTACGCTCTTCGAGACGTTCGTGTCCGGCGTGACGAAGACGACGTGCGAACTGCCGTCGCGGGTGTTGAGCGTCATCCCGGTCGCGTCTTTGCTCACGACCGTGCCGGTGAGGAAGCCGCTTCCGCCGCCGCCGCGCATCATGCTGCCGGCGCCTCCCGCGTTCCAATTGCCGCGCGCGAACGGCGCAGCTGCCGGGCGGTTGAGCATGCCGGCACCGGCATAGCCGATACCGACGCCGATAACGAGGGCGATGATGCCGGTGGTCACGAGTTTCTTCTGAGTATGCATATGTATTATTTGGTTATATCTCTATTACGCTTCGGGACCGGTTTTTATTCACAGCGCAATGCGTCGACCCCGGTGAGATAGGCTCGCAGGCTCGCCATCTCACAGGGTAAGTCGGATTAATGTCATCACTCATATCGCAAGGCGTCGATAGGATTGAGGGCTGCGGCGCGACGAGCGGGATACCACCCGAATACGATGCCGATAACCGCCGAGACCGAGAATGCGAGCAGGACGGACGAGAGCGTCACTTGCGCGCTCACGACGCCGAGCGCCGTCACGGCGTATGCCGCGCCCCAGCCGAGCGCGATGCCGATGGCGCCGCCGACGAACGTGAGCGCGATCGCCTCGGCGAGGAATTGCGTGTTGATGTCTTTCTTCGTCGCGCCGATAGCTTTGCGCAGGCCGATCTCGCGCATGCGCTCGGTGACGTTCGTGAGCATCATGTTCATGATGCCGATACCGCCGACGATGAGCGAGATGCCGGCGACGGCGGCGAGGAGCGTCGTGAAGGTCGAGGTGACGCTCGACGCCGCCGAGACGATGTCGGCCTGGTTCATGGTGCTGAAGTCGGCTTTCGTCGGGTCGCTGATATTGTGGCGCGAGAGGAGGAGCGCCGTTACGTCGGTCTGCACCTGCGTCATCGCGGCCTGGCTCGATGCCTGGATGTCGATGGTCGAGAGATAATGGTTGCCGGTGCCGGCGAAGTATTGGAGCGCGGTGCCGAGCGGGATGAAGACCATGTTGTCCTGGCTCCCGAAACCGGAACCGCCCTTCGCCGCGGTCACGCCGATGACGGTGAACTGCAGATTGTTGATACGTATATTCTGCCCGACCAGGTTCGTCGAGGTCGCGTCGGTGCCGAAGAGATCCGCGGCGACCGTGGGGCCGATGACGGCGACTTTCGAGAGAGACAAGGACTGGCTGTCATCCACGAACGTCCCTTGGTCCATGGCGACGTTGCGGATAGTCGCATAGGCGGCGTCGACGCCGTCGACCGTCGTGTTGGTGTTCGCTCCCGCGACGGCAATCTGGTAGCGAGCGGAATATTCGCCAGAAACGGCCGCGACATTCGAGACGCTTGAAACGGCGGCCGCGTCCTCGGGCGCGAGAGACTTGGCGGTGCCCCGCCCGCCGGAAGCACCGAAGCCGAATTGGCGCGCCGCGCCCGGCATGACCTCGATGAGGTTCGAGCCGATAGATTCGATCGACGATTGTATCGAGTTCTGCGCGCCCTGGCCGATGGCGGTGAGGGCGATGACGGAGGCGATGCCGATCACGATACCGAGTATCGTGAGCCCCGAGCGGACGTAATTGCCCGTGAGCGCGGCGTAGGTCTCGTCAAAAAGGTCGCGCGTGGTCATGGCAGGTGAGTGGCGCACGAACCGATACAGCGAAAAAAGTCAGCGCTCCGGGCCGCTAGGCCAAGTCCTACTGTCTTTTTTCGCTGTATCGGTTCGTGCTTAATCATAAAGTCTTGTTTCTACGATGGCATCGCGCGGCGCAGGATTCTTCTCGTCGGAGATGATGACGCCGTCCTTGAGCCGTATCATGCGGTCGGCGTGTTCGGCGATGTCCGGCTCGTGCGTGATGAGGATGATGGTGCGGCCGTGCTCGCGATTGAGCTTCTGTAGTGTGCCGAGCACGATGAGGCTCGTCTTGCTGTCGAGGTTCCCGGTCGGCTCGTCGGCGAGGATGAGCGCGGGGTCGTTCACGAGCGCGCGGGCGATGGCGACGCGCTGTATCTGTCCGCCCGAGAGCTGGTTCGAGAGGTGCATGAAATGGTCTTCGGTGAGGCCGGCGGCGATGAGCGCCGCGGTCGCGCGCTCTTCGCGCTCCTGGGGCGGCACGCCCTCGTAGATGAGCGGGAGCATGACGTTCCTGAGCACGGTGGTGCGGGGGAGCAAGTTGAACGCTTGGAAGACGAAACCGATCTTGTCTTTGCGGACATGGGCGAGCTCGTCGTCGGTCATCGTGGAGACGTCGCGGTCGTCGAGCACGTAGGTGCCGGTGGTCGGCGTGTCCAGGCAGCCGACGATATGCATGAGGGTCGATTTGCCCGAACCCGACGGGCCCATGATGGCCACGAACTCGCCCTCGTCTACCGAGAACGAGATACCCTTGAGCGCGGTGTACGCTTCGGCGCCGGTGCCGTAGGTTTTCGTGATGTCTTTGAGTTCGATCATGCTAGCCGCCGATGGCGCGGAAGGCACCGCCGCCGCGCGCACCGCCGCCGGCCGCGTTCAGTATCGAGGGCGCCGCCGTCTTCGCCGCGGCCGTGCCGGCGACGGTCTGGGTCACCACTTGCGTGCCGGCGGCGACGCCGCTTTCGATGATGATGCTCTTATTGTCGGTGAGGCCGGTGGTGACCATGACGCGTGTCGGGGCTACGGCGCTCGTCGAGCCCGGTGCGGCGCTGCTCAGAGCGAGCGGCGGGTCGAACACTTCGACGTAGCTCTGCGCGCCCGATGCCTTCACGGCGCTCGTCGGGACGGCGAGGCCGGTCTCGACGCTCGTGATGATGTCGGCGGTGACGCTCATGCCCGGCATCACGCTCGCATTCTCCGTGTCGAAGCCGATGACCGCGTCGTAGGACACGACGCCTTGCGACACGGTGCCGACGCTGTCTATCGAAGCGATGGTGCCTGCGATGGTGACGTCCGGCAAGGCGTCGAACGAGAGCATCACCTTCTGTCCGACTTTCATCTTGCTGGCGTCGACCTCGTTCACGCTGATATTCGCGGTCTCCTGGCTCGTGACCAGGGTCGCCACCGCGGTGCCGCTCCCGGCCTGGTCATATTTCTGCACGCCGACGGCGGCGATAGTACCCGCGAAGGGCGCGGTGACCGTGTAGTTCGCGAGTGTCGTCTCGGCATTGGTGACGGCATCCTGCGCCTGCTGGAGCGACAGGGCTGCCGACTGGACGGTGAGCGCGTTGCTACCGCCCTCGGTCGACTGGAGCGTGTTCTCTGCCTGCGCGAGCGATTGCTCGGCGGAGAGGAGGGAGCTCTGGACCGAGAGCGCATTGCCGAGATCGGTCGACACTGTCGTCGTATAGGTATTCGTCGAGGTGAGCAAGCCGGCGAGCACGGAGGACGGGGCGTAGTTGTACAGCGAATAGTCGGAAGAGACGCGGTCATAGAAATCATGCGAGTCGCGCACCGCTTCGGCGACGCTCTGCACGGTAGTGTAGGCAGACTGCGCGAGCGCGACGAGGTCGTCATTCGAGATCGTGTTGCTCGTGGCTTTGTATGCGGCGAGCCCCGTATTATAAGTGTCATAGGCGGTCGTGTACGACGTCTCCGCCGAGCTCCGATAGACGTTGATACTGTCGTCATGCGGCGAGACGAGGTCGGTATACGCGTCGACGTTCTTCTGACTTGTGCGTCCGGCCACGTTCGAGTCGTGCAGCACGCTGTCGAGGCCGGTCACGACGGTCGAGAGGTCGCTGTAGATGCTCGCGATAGACGCGTAGGCGTCATCATGCGCCTTCTGGAGCGCGACCTGCGCATTGGTAACATTGTTTTTCGCCACGATGAGGTTCAGTGCGAGCGTCGAGGTGGCGGTCGTCTGCTGGTAGGAAAGCTCGGCGTTCTTAAGCGCGAGCTCGGCGCTCTGGAGCGATTGTCGCGCGCTCGTCGCGTCGAGCTCGGCGACGACCTGGCCCGCGTACACCTGATCGCCCGGCTTCACGTATATCCCGACCACTTGGCCGGAGGCTTGCGGCGAGAGCGTGATCTGGTGCGACGCGCTCACCTGGCCGGTCTCGGTGAGCGTCGCGACGACCGTGCTCGTCGCG
>Ga0307375_10003222_pt1 | contig 16184 bp, 17 predicted proteins | sample TR1MG_FD_202531 | JGI IMG/M metagenome (GOLD analysis project Ga0307375, IMG submission 202531) | Soil microbial communities from Risofladan, Vaasa, Finland - TR-1 | ecosystem: Environmental > Terrestrial > Soil > Coastal area > Acid sulfate soil | place: Finland: Risofladan, Vaasa | collected... | reverse complement strand
GGTCGCGAAGTACCTAGAGAAGAAGGGTGAGGGTCTGCACCACGTGGGCTACCGCGTCGCCAACTGCGCGGCCGCGCTCGAAGCGGTCAAGGCCTCAGGCGGACGGGTCATTGACGACGCCCCCCGCCCGGGCTCGCGCGGAACGATCGTGGCGTTCGTGCACCCCAAGACCTCCTTCGGCACGTTGATCGAACTGGTCGAGGAACGCGCCTAGCCCGAGACGTCGGGCGCGACCGTGCGCTAGGGCGAAGTGGCGCCTTCGTCGGAATCGACGCGCGCGGCCGACTTTGCCGGGCGCGCACGCACGTGAGAACGAGGGTGTATAGCCTTGTCACTCATGGAGCACACAATGGCGGAACGTTTGGCCCAACTGGCGGCTCGTAAGGCGGAGGCCCGGGCTGCGGGCGGCGAGGCGGCGATCGAGCGCCACCGAGCCAAGGGCAAGATGACGGCGCGCGAGCGCGTGGAGTACCTCCTCGACGAGGACACGTTCCAAGAACTCGACATGATGAACCGCCACGTGGCCTCGGGCATGGGGCTCGAGGACTCGCGCCCCTACACCGACGGCGTCATCACCGGTTACGGAAAGATCGACGGCCGCAAGGTCTGCGTCTATTCCCAGGACTTCACCGTCTTCGGCGGGGCCCTGGGCGAGACCCACGGCGAGAAGATCATGAAGATCATGGACCTCGCCACGACCATGGGTCTGCCCATCATCGGACTGAACGACGGCGCGGGCGCGCGGATCCAAGAGGGTGTCGCCGCCCTGCACGCCTACGGCGGCATCTTCCACCGCAACGCGAAGGCGTCGGGCGTCGTGCCACAGATCTCGGTGATCCTCGGACCCTGCGCCGGGGGAGCGGTCTACTCACCGGCGCTCACCGATTTCATCTTCATGGTCAAGGACACCAGCCACATGTTCATCACCGGACCCGACGTCGTGAAGACCGTCACCGGTGAGGACGTCACCCTCGAAGAACTCGGCGGCGCACTCACGCACGCGACCAAGTCGGGCGTGGCGAACTTCGTGATGCCTGATGAGAAGAGCGTCCTCGACGAGGTCCGCTACCTACTGTCGTTCCTGCCGTCGAACAACATGGAAGAGCCACCGCGCATCATGACCGGTGACGACCCCGATCGGCTCTGCGAAGATCTTCGCGACCTGTTGCCAGCGTCGCCTAACCAGCCCTACGACATGAAGAAGGTCATCGCGTCGGTGGTCGACGACGGTGACTACATGGAAGTACACGCCACCTACGCCCAGCAGATCACGTGCGGGTTCGCGCGCATCGACGGTCACGCCGTCGGCATCGTCTCGAACCAGCCCCAGATCCTCGCGGGTGTGCTCGACATCCAATCGAGTGAGAAGGCGGCACGTTTCGTGCGCACCTGTGACGCGTTCAACGTGCCGATCATCAGCTTCGTCGACGTGCCGGGATTCATGCCCGGCGTCGACCAGGAGTACGGCGGCATCATCCGTCACGGCGCCAAACTCCTCTACGCGTTCTGCGAGGCAACGGTGCCGCGCATCTCGGTCATCACGCGCAAGGCCTACGGCGGCGCCTACGTGGTCATGAACTCCAAGTCCATCGGCGCGGACCTCGCCTTCGCGTGGCCCACCGCCGAACTGGCGGTCATGGGCGCCTCGGGTGCGGTCGAAATCGTGCACCGTCGCGACCTCATGGAGTCCGACGACCAGTCCACCCTTCGCACTCAGTTGGTCGAGGACTACGAGGAGCGCTACGCCACGCCCTACATCGCCGCGGAGCGTGGATTCATCGACGACGTGATCGACCCCGCCGAGACGCGTCGCGTCTTGAGCCGATCGCTCGATCTCCTGCGTGGCAAGCGAGAAGACCTGCCCAAGCGCAAGCACGGGAACGTGCCGCTGTGAACTACGGGTTGGCGCCCCGACCAGAGTTGGGGCCCGACGACACCGCCGCGGTCGTCGCCGCCGTGCAGGAACTGCTGCGCACACCGGTCGCCGACGCCGTCATCGACGAGACACCGGCTTGGCGATTCTCGGGTCGCTGGTTCAACGCGGGGCCGCTGGAGATGCGCCGCCCGCACGGTTTCAACTGACGGTTTCGACCAGTCCGAGCAAGTCGCTCATGATCGCACCCAGCGAGAAGTCCTTGGGCGTGTACACCGCCGCCACGCCGTGATCGCGCAGGAACTGTGCGTCCTCGTCGGGGACGATACCCCCGACCACCACCTTCGCCTCGACGCCGGCAGCGCGCAGGCCCTCGACCACTCGCGGTACCAACGCCAGGTGTGAGCCCGACAGGATCGAGATGCCCACGATGTCGACGTCCTCGTCGCGTGCGGCCGCGACGATCTCGTCGGGTGACAGACGGATGCCCTGGTAGACGACTTCGAAACCGGCGTCGCGCGCCGCGACCGCGATCTGCTCGGCCCCGTTCGAATGTCCGTCGAGTCCGGGCTTGGCGACCAGAAGCTTTGGCGGTGCTCCGCGGCGTTCGCGAACGACCCGCGAGCGCTCGACGAGCGCGGCGAAGAGGTCGCCGCGCGCACTCGCGCCGCCGCGAACCCCGGTGGGCGCGCGGTACTCGCCAAAGACCTCACGAAGGGCCTTCGCCCATTCGCCGGTGGTACCTCCGGCCTTGGCGAGCGCAATGGTGGGGACCATGATGTTGTCCGCCGGGTCGGCGCTCTTCGCCACTCGCTCGAGGTCGTTGATCGCTGCCTGTACCGCGGTCTCGTCGCGCTGGGCGCGCCAGGCGACCACGTCCTCGATCAGTTCGCGCTCGACCAGTGGGTCGACGGTCATGATCGTGTCGAGCGAGGTGCCGCTCGTGAGCGGCGACTCCGCGGTTTCGACGAAGCGATTGACGCCGACGACGATCTGCTCGCCCGACTCGATGCGCGCGATGCGGCTGGCCTGGCTCGCGACCAGGCGGTTCTTCAACTCCTCGATGGCGTTGAAGGCGCCACCGAGTGCCAGCACGTCGTCGAGCTCCGCCTGGGCCCCGACGGTCAGTTCGTGCACCTTGGCGTCCATCACCTGGGAGCCGGCGAAGATGTCGGGGTACTCGAGCAGGTCGCTCTCGAAGGCGAGGACCTGCTGCATGCGAAGACTCCACTGCTGGTCCCAAGGCCGAGGTAGTCCGAGTGCCTCGTTCCAGGCGGGCAACTGCAGGGCCCGTGCGCGCGCGTCGGCCGAGAGCGTCACGCCGAGCATCTCGAGCACGATCCGCTGCACGTTGTTCTCGGGCTGCTGTTCGGTGAGACCGAGTGAGTTGACCTGCACGCCGTAGCGGAATCGCCGTAGCGACGGATCGTCGACGCCGTAGCGGGTGCGACAGATCTCGTCCCACATGGCGGTGAAGGTGCGCATCTTGGCGATCTCTTCGATGAAGCGCACGCCCGCGTTCACGAAGAAGGAGATCCGACCCACCACGTGGGGCATCTGGGCGTGGTCCACCTTGCCCGAGTCGCGCACGGCGTCGAGGATGTCGATCGCGGTCGCGAGCGCGTAGGCGATCTCTTGGACGGGGGTCGCGCCCGCCTCTTGGAGGTGGTAGCTGCACACGTTGATCGGATTCCACTTCGCCACGTGGTCAATGGCGTAAGCGATCATGTCCACGATGAGGCGCTTCGAGGGCTCGGGCGCGTAGATGTAGGTGCCGCGGCTCAGGTACTCCTTGACGATGTCGTTCTGGGTGGTGCCCGACAGGTGATCGAACGCGACGCCCTGCTCGTCGGCGAGCGCCAGGTACAGCCCCCACAGCCAGGCCGCCGTGGCGTTGATCGTCATGGAGGTGTTCATCTCGGCGAGCGGGATGCCGTCGAGGAGCTGACGCATGTGTCCGAGGTGCGCGACGGGCACGCCGACCTTGCCGACCTCGCCGGCCGCCGCCGCGTCGTCGGGGTCGTACCCGGTCTGGGTAGGCAGGTCGAAGGCGATCGAGAGCCCGGTCTGGCCCTTGGCGAGATTGTTGCGGTACAACTCGTTGGACTTCACGGCGGTGGAGTGACCCGAGTAGGTCCTCATCACCCAGGGCTTGGAGCGGTCGGCCATGGTTCCCTCTTTTCGATCTACCTAGCGACGGTAGTCGTAGAAACCGGTGCCCGACTTGCGGCCGAGCTGGCCGGCGCTCACCATGCGCCGCAGCAGGGGCACCGGGGCGAAGTTGGCGTCGGCGAACTCGGCGTACAGCGCCTCGAGGATGGCGAGCGAGGTGTCGAGGCCCACGAGGTCGAGGAGTGCGAAGGGCCCCATGGGGAAACCGCAGCCGCCCTTCATCGCGACGTCGATGCCCTCCTTGGTGGCGACCCCCTGCTCGAGGAGGCGAATGGCGTTGTTGAGGTAGGGGAAGAGCAGGGCGTTGACGACGAACCCCGCCTGGTCCTTCACGAGTACCGGTTCCTTGCCACACGCGAGCGTGAACTCGGTCACGGACGCGATCGTCTCGTCACTGGCGCACAGCGGGCGCACGATCTCGACCAGTGACATGGCGGGCGCCGGATTGAAGAAGTGCACGCCGCACACGCGTTCGGGTCGTGACGTCTCCATCGCGAGTTCGATTACCGACAGGGTCGAGGTGTTGGTGGCGAGGATCGCGGAGTGTTGGACGGCGCGGTCGAGTTCGTTGAACAGCGCCTTCTTCACGGCGAGGTCCTCGACCACCGACTCGATGATCAGATCGCAGTCGTGCAGGTCGGCGAGACTCGTCGTGGCCGAGACTCGCGCGCGCAGCGCGTCGGCGTCCTCGGGGGTGCGCTTGGCCTTCTCCACTTGCTTGGCGAGCGACTTCTCAAGCCCCGCGAGCATGGCGTCAGCGGTCGCTTGGGAGCGGCTGCGAACGATGACCTCGGCGCCCGCCGCGGCTGCGACCTCGGCGATGCCGCTGCCCATGATGCCCGAACCGAGTACGCCCACTTTTTGAAAGGTCATTCCGGAACATTACTGGTCGGTAAAGGCCGCACCCAAGTGCGATACTTCACGAGATGATCCGCACCTTTTACGCCGTTGGTTCGCTCGCCGCATTGTCCGTGGTCCTCGCCGAGCGCACCAGCGTCGACGAGGGGGAACTCGACGTCGTGGTACTACCGAGCGCGGCGGCCTTCACCGGTGCACCCGAAGCGTGCGTGGCGATCGCCGAGGCGTGCAACGAGTTCGCCGTGCGCGTCGAAGCCCTGATGGTCACCGACCGGGCTTCGACGAACGAGCCCTATTTCGCGCAACGTCTGCGCCAGGCGGACCTGGTGGTGCTGGCGGACGGTTCGTCCCTGCACGCGAGGATGACGTGGCGAAATTCACCCATCGGCGAGGCACTCAAGGAAGCGAGGAACCTGGCGGCTATCGGATCAGTGGCCTCGGTGTTGGGCGAGGTGATGATCGATCCACGCGGCGGCGCGCCGACGATCGGGCTGGGGCTCTTTGACGGGGTTGCGTTCACGCAGCCCGCCAGTGACGATCAACTCGTGCGAACGAGGTCGCTCGTCGAGCCGACGATGGCGCTGGTGGTGCTCGGTCCTCACGGCGTGGTCGCCCACGACGAGCGCTGGCGAGTGTTGTGCGCCGACGGTGTCGTGGTGACCCGCGGCCAGCAGCCGAGCGAGTTAGACCTCGGTGATCGTTACTGATTCGATGACGACGTCCTCGCGTGGTTTGCCCGAGGGACTGCCGAGCGCATCGATCGTGGCCACGACGTCGAGACCCTTGACGACCTTGCCGAACAGCGCGTACAGCGGCGGGAGGCGAACGCCGTCGGGACCCGAGATGACGAAGAACTGCGAGCCGTTGGTGTTCGGGCCGGCGTTGGCCATGGCCAGCGACCCGACCTCGTAGCGGCCGGGCTTGGGCAGCTCGTCGTTGAACCGGTAACCCGGGCCACCGGCACCGGTGCCGTGGGGGTCGCCACCCTGCAGCACGAAGCCGGGGATGATGCGGTGAAAGACGATGCCGTCGTAGTAGTGCCAACGCGCGAGGTAGACGAAGCTGTTGACCGTGACCGGGGCGGCCAGCGGGTCGAGGAGGATCTCCAGGGTTCCCTTGGACGTCACCATCGTCGCGGTGTAGGTCTTGGCCGTGTCGATGATCATCGGCGGCGCGGCGTCGAAGTGCTGACGCTGTTCGCTGGTGCCGTCGGGGTTGGGGATCAAGTCGCTCATGGCTTCTCCGTCGCTGTAGTCGTGCCGGACAATCCTACGGCACGACGCCGGACGTCCGGTCGGTCGCGATCGAGCGCCTAGGGCGTGACCTTCAAGAGGTCGACCACGAAGACGAGGGTGTCGTTCTTCGCGATGCCGGCGCCCGGTGAGCTGGCGCCGTAGCCGAGCGCGGGCGGGATGATCAACTCACGTCGACCCCCGACGTGCATACCGACCATGCCCTGGTCCCAGCCGGGGATGACCTGGCCGGCCCCGAGCTTGAAGCTGAAGGGCTGGGCGGTCCACGAGGACTGGATGACCTTGTGAGTCGAGTACGTGGCGAGCACGTACTGGACCTCGAGGGTGTCGCCGGACTTGGCGACGGTGCCCTTGCCGGTGATGAGGTCGCTCACCTGGAGCGACGTCGGCGGGGCGGTGGTGGGTACGACCACGGTGGGCGCCGTGCCGAACTTTCCCGCGGGCGAGGGGTTCGAGATCGCCGTGAAGGTACCGGGCGGTGTCGAAGGACTGGTGGTGGTGGCCGCGGCCGCGGCCGTCGTCGTGGTCGTCGGTGAGGACTTGCCCGAGAACAGCAGTGCGCCCGTACCGATCACCAGCACGGCCACGATGCCGACGATGACGGCGCGACGCGTGTTGTTGCGACGCTTCGCCTGTCGCTGCATCTGCTCGAGCTTCTCACGACGAGCAGCTTTTTGACGTTCACGTTTGGTAGTTGCCATGGATTGACTTTAGTGGGCGCCAAGAAGCTCCTCGTTGGCCTCAACTAATCTCTATACCCATGGCGCTCATTGTCCAAAAATTTGGCGGTACGTCCGTTGGTGACGCGGAGCGAATCGGTGCGGTGGCTGATCACGTGGCGCGAACCCGTGAGGCGGGCAACGAGGTCGTCGTCGTGGTCTCGGCGATGGGCAAGTTCACCGATGACCTCATTCGGCTGGCCGACGACGTCTCACCGACGCGGCCGCCGCGCGAACTCGACATGCTGCTCACCGCGGGCGAGCGCATCTCGATGGCCCTGGTGAGCATGGCCCTGGGCGCACGGGGCGTCGAGTCGGCTTCGTTCACCGGATCCCAGGCCGGCATCATCACCGACACCGACCACACCCGGGCCAAGATCCTCGAGATGCGTCCTGATCGCATCCGTGAAGCCCTCGACGCCGGCCTCGTGCCCGTGGTCGCGGGATTCCAGGGAGTGTCGACCGAAAAGGACATCACGACCCTCGGTCGAGGTGGTTCGGACGTCACGGCGGTCGCCCTGGCGGCGGCGCTGCACGCGGATGTCTGCGAGATCTACACCGACGTCACCGGCGTCTTTTCGGCGGACCCCCGCGTGGTCGCCAAGGCGCGCCGACTCCCCAAGGTCTCGTTTGACGAGATGATGGAGATGGCCGCGACCGGTGGTCGGGTCCTGATGCTGCGCTCGGTTGAGTTCGCGCGTCGACACGGCGTACCGCTACACGTTCGATCGAGTTTCACCTGGGAACCAGGTACCTGGATTGTGGAGGAGGACCCCACTATGGAAGAAGCCGTGGTAACGGCCATCACCGACGACAAGTCGGAGGCCAAGGTCACCGTCGGTGGCGTGCCGGACAAGCCCGGTGTCGCGGCGAAACTGTTCCGTGAACTCGCCGATCAAGGCATCAACGTCGACATGATCGTCCAGAACACCGGTGCCAACGGGCTGACCGACATCTCGTTCACCGTCGCCAAGACCGACCTCGCCGCCGCGGGTGAGACATGCAATCACGTGAAGGATCTGATCGGCGCTGCTGCGGTCACGACGGACGACAACATCGGGCGCGTCTCGATCATCGGCGCGGGCATGAAGTCGAACCCCGGTGTCACGGCACTGATGTTCGAGACACTGTCGGCCAACAACATCAACATCGAGATGATCTCGACGAGTTCGATTCGAATCTCGTGCGTGTTGCGTGCCGAGAAGGTCGGCGACGCGGTGCGCGCTCTGCACACCGCATTCGGCCTCGACGCTGCCTAGTTCTAGACTCCCTTCATGCGAGTAGCGATCATTGGGGCCTCGGGCCAAGTAGGAACTGTCATGCGCGCCATCTTGCGCGAGCGTAATTTCCCAGTGGACGAGATCCGCTTCTTCGGCTCGTCGCGGTCCGCCGGCCACACCATCGACTGGAACGGTAAGCCCGTCGTGATCGAGGATGCCGCCACGGCCGATTTTCACGGCATCGAGATTGCCCTCGCCTCGTCGGGGGCGTCCTCGTCGAAGATCCTGTCGCCGCGTCTCGCCGAAGCCGGAGCGATCGTTATCGACAACTCGTCGGCGTGGCGAATGGACCCCGAGGTCCCGCTGGTGGTCCCCGAGGTCAACGCGCACGCGCTTCGTTCGATTCCCAAGGGCATCGTCGCGAATCCCAACTGCACCACCATGGCCGCCATGCCCGTACTCAAGCCCTTGCACATCGCCGCCGGACTGCGTTCGATGGTCGTCTCGACGTACCAGGCCGTGAGCGGTGCCGGTCGCGAAGGCGTGGACGAGCTCGCCCTGCAGCTCGAGTCGACGCTCGATCGTGACGTGCGCGTCCTGACGTTCGACGGTTCGGCGTTCCCGCTCGATCAGGGCATCAAGTTTCCCCAGACGATCGCGCACAACGTGCTGCCCATGGCCGGCTCCATCGTCGACGACGGGTCACTCGAGACGGGTGAGGAGCAGAAGTTGCGCGACGAGAGTCGAAAGATCCTCGAGATCGACGACCTCGTGGTGGACGCGACGTGTGTTCGCGTGCCGGTGTTCACCGGTCACTCGCTCAGCATCACCCTGGGCTTCGAACGCCCGATCTCTCCCGACGAAGCGACGACGCTGTTGCTGGACGCGCCGGGCGTGGTCGTGCACGATATGCCGACGCCACGACTCGTCGCGGGCAAGGACCCGACCTACGTCGGGCGCATCCGGCGCGCGACGACACTGGAGAACGGTCTGTCGCTGTTCTTGAGCGGGGACAACTTGCGCAAGGGCGCCGCGCTCAACGCGGTCCAGATCGCCGAAGCGTTGCTGGCGCTGCGCTAATCGCCGCCGCCGCGTCCTACTTGGCGACGTGCCAGGTTGACGCAGTGGTCGCCGAAGCGCTCGTAGAAGCGCGCGAGAAGGGCTAGTTCGACCGCAACCGGCAACGTCATCGAGCCCGAGGTCAGTTCCGCGGTCAGCGAGACGTGCAGGTCGTCGAGCTCGTCGTCGATGTCCTCGATCGCACCCGCGGCCTCGAGCTTGCCGTCGATGATGACGTCAGTCGCCTCGCGCCATATTGTCGAGGCGACCTCACCCATGCGTTCGACCAGCCCCCGGCTTCGCGGTGACATTTCGCTGCCCAGCCCGCGCGCCGCGCGCCGTGCGATGTGCTCGGCCAAGTCGCCGTTGCGCTCCACCTCAGGCAGGATTCGCAGCAACGTCAGTAGCGACCGACGGGCGTCGGCGCTGAGCGACGTGTTCTCGAAGAGTTGACGCTCGGCGCTGAGCACCATCGCATTGACGAGAGTGTCGATCACGATGTCCTGGTCCACGACGCGTTTGGCGAGTTCGCGGTCGCCCGCGAGCAGGGCGTGGGTCGCCTCGGCGATTGCTTCGCCGACGAGCGCGAAGACCCGCACGATGTTCTTGCGCATCTCGGGCGTGATGCCCTCGTTGTTGATGGGTGGCTCGGAGGGGCTGGCGCTAGAACCAAACAGGCGGTACATGGCTAAAGGCTACCGGTGTGTGACACTGCTTCTCTAGGGTGGTGGCGAGATGAACGAAGGGGAGAGTCAATGTCGGTAGTTCTCGGTGGAATCGTGGGTGTGGTGCTCGGGGTGGTCGTCGCGTGGGCGCTTTCGATGAAGCGGATCCAGGAAGTACGAGACACCTCAGCCAAGGTCACCCAGGAACTCGCGGTGCGCGACACCCAACTTCGGGCGGCCAACGAGATGCTCGAGCGCGAACGTGGCGAACACGAGACCGCGCTCAAGGGGCTGGAGGTGACGTTCGAGAACATGTCCAACCGGGTCCTCAGCGCCACCGTCCAGCAGTTCAACCAATCCCAGGAGCAAGTGCTGAAGGAACGTGACTCGAAGTTGACCCACACCTTGAAACCGCTCGAGGACCTACTCGACGAGTACAAGCGGAACCTGGCGGACTTCAACACGGCACACGTCGGCGCCTTGTCCGACGTCAAGAGCAAGGCCACCGAGTTACTCGAGGCGCAGCAGAAGACCCAGTCCGAGACCCGTCGACTCAATCAGCTCCTCGGTCGTGGTGACCAGCGCGGTAAGTGGGGCGAGATCCAACTCGCCAACGTGATGGAGGCGTCGGGACTGCGTCACAACATCGACTACGACCTCCAGGTGACGGGGGTCAACGACTCGGGTCGTTCCCTGCGACCCGACTGCATCGTCAAGATGCCCAACGGCGCGAGCATCGCGGTGGACGCGAAGTTCCCCTTCGATGACTTCGAGAAGGCGTTGGCGAGCGAAGACGTCGACGAGCGTCGACGCCACTTCGAGGAATTCGCGAAGAAGCTTCGCGGTCACGTGAGGACGCTGCGCGAGAAGTCCTACTGGGAGGTCATCACGCCCGCCCCGGAGTTCACGGTCTGCTTCGTACCGAGCGACGCGGCGATCACCGCGGCGTTCGACGCCGACCCGGCTCTGCACGCGTTCGCCGCGGCGGAGCGGGTGCTGGTCGTCGGTCCCACCAACCTGCTCTCGCTGCTCTGGTCGGTGGCGTTCGTCGTTCGTCAGCACGAGGCGCAGGTCAACGCGAAGGAGATCCTCGACATGGCCGAGAAGATCGTTGATCGGATTCGTCTCGTCGCCGAACCCATCACCAAACTCGGTCGGTCGCTCAATGACACGGTGAACAACTACAACCAGATGGTCAAGTCGGTCGAGTCGCGCCTCATCGTGTCGGCGCGCGAGATCCGTCGTCTCGGCGGCGCCCAGCGCGCCAAATCGGTACCGGACCTCAAGAGCGTGCACGAGGCTCCCGTCGCGCTCAACGACGCCAAGTGGGGGATAGGACCCGAGACGCCGCTACTCGAAGGGGCCTCCGAGATCATCGACCTCGACGACTTCGACGAGCTCGACGAGGAGTGACTGACCCGCTCGGCAGGTGATTTGGGGTGAGTGAGTAAGTTCTTACGTCGTGGCCCGTACTCGAGCGCAGCGTCGCCGACACACTCTTCTGTTGACCGTGGCGTTGATCGCCACGCTCCTGGCGCTGCTCTTCGCGCGCGACATCAGTCGCGCGGGCCATGGAGCGATTAGTCCGCGACTCAGCGAGAACCAGAGCTTCGCGGTGCTGGCCAACTCGCTCGTGAGCCAGGAGAACGCCTTCGACACCCGGGTCACGTACCTGCTCACGAGGGGCGATTCACTCTCGCGCCCGGTGTTCGCCGCGCGATTGAAGCAACTCGCTCAGGTCCTGCCGTCCTGGCAGACCCAGGCGTCGCATCTTCGACGGCCCACTCTCGTGCACGGGATCAACGGCACCATCGCCCAATTGACCGAGCAGCGGATCGGTGACTACGAATTCCTGCTCAGCGCGGTCGCTGAGGGGCTCTCGCTGCCCTGGGCGGCTCCGACCAGTGCCACGTCCGGGCTCACGATCACCGCCGCGCAGTCGTCACTCGTCGCGACGAGTCGTACGTGGGACTACGCGCGGCGAGGGCTGCTGCTCGAACCCGGACACGTCACACTGCTCGCGACGAGCAATGACCTAGCGCAGCTCGATCTCACGAGGGTGATGAGCCGTCTGGAGCAGTCCGCGTCGTTGGTGCTCACCAGGGGCGTGGGGATCACCGCCGTGGCCGTCGCACCGGCTCCGTTACCGGCCCCGACGGGTGAAATCTTGTTACCCCCGACCGGCACGATCCACCTCGGAGTCACCGTCACCAACGCGAGTGACGCTACTCAGCCCGTGAGCCTCAGCGTGGTCTTCACGCCCACGGGACGACTGGGCGTGGCCCAACGCCAGACCATGACCGTGACCCTTCGCCCCTTGGCGTCGTACGCATTCGTGGCGAAGGTCCTGACGATCGCGCCGAGCGAACACGCGACGCTGACCGTGAGTGTCGCGGGCGCACCGAGCGGTCTCAACATGGTCCGGAGCCGTCGCTATACGGTGGTCATCTCCCCGTCGGGCAACGGCTAATCAGTTCGACTCACCCGCGAGTTCGCCTACGATGGACGCGCCCCCTAAGTTGAAGTGAGGAACTATGACCGAGTCCATTACGGTGGTTGACAATCGCACTGGAGAAACTCGAGAGATTCCTATTGAGAATGGCGGCATCGCTGCCAAGGAATTCTCAAAGGCCGTGCCGGGTGTCTGGTTCTACGACCCGGGCTTCATGTCGACCGCTGCGGCGGAGTCGGCCATCACGTACCTCGACGGTGACGCCGGCATCCTGCGTTACCGGGGCTACCCGATCGAGCAGCTCGCGGAGAAGTCGACGTACCTCGAGGTCGCGTACCTCTTGAACCACGGCGAACTACCGACCGCGGTCCAAGCTGCCGAGTGGGAGCGCGAGATCACGTACCACACGTTCATCCACGAGAACGTCCGCAAGCGCTTCCTCGAAGGTTTCAACTACGACGCCCACCCGATGGGCATGCTGGTCTCGGCCATCGCGGCGCTTTCGACCTACTACAAGGAAGCCAAGGTCCTCGACGACCCCGAAGTCCTGCACAAGCAGGTCGTACGACTGATCGCGAAGATGCCGACCCTCGCCGCCGCCGCGCACCGCTTCTCAGTGGGCATGCCGTTCGTGTACCCGGATAACACGCTCGGTTACACGCAGAACTTCCTCTCGATGATGTGGAAGGTCGCCGAGCCCCGCTACGAGCCCGACCCCATCCTGGCGCGCGCCCTGGACGTCTTGTTCATCCTGCACGCCGACCACGAGCAGAACTGCGGCACGACCGCGATGCGCGTGGCGGGTTCCTCGCACGCCGACCCCTACAGCGCGACCGCCGCGGCGACCGCCGCGCTTTACGGACCTCGCCACGGTGGCGCCAACGAAGCGGTACTCAAGATGCTGACCAGGATCGGCAGCATCGAGAACATCCCCGCGTTCATCGAGACCGTCAAGCAGGGCAAGACCAAGCTCGAGGGCTTCGGGCACCGCGTCTACAAGAACTTCGACCCGCGCGCGACGATCATCAAGAAGACCGCCGACGACGTGTTCACCGTCACCGGCAAGAACCCGCTGCTCGACATCGCTCTCAAGCTCGAAGAGATCGCGCTGAAGGACGACTACTTCATCTCGCGTCGCCTGTACCCGAACGTCGACTTCTACTCGGGCCTGATCTACCAGGCCATGGGCTTTCCGCCCGAGATGTTCACGGTGCTCTTCGCGATTCCACGTACCTCGGGATGGCTCGCGCACTTCCAGGAGCTGCTCGACCAGGACGTCAAGATCGCGCGTCCGCGTCAGCTCTACATCGGGTCCGAGGAGCGCGCGTACGTCCCCATGACCCAGCGCGGCTAGTTCGAGGTCAACGCCTCGACGAGTTGGGCCGCGTGCTCACGGGGGTGACGCGTGTAGGCCTCGAGCCACGTAGCGACGCTGTAGCGGCCGGCCTCGGTGTGCTCGCCGTAGCGCTCGAGGTCCCCGGGCGCGAGGCGCTTGACGAGGTCGAGTGAGGCGTTGCGCACCGCGGTGAAGACCATCAAGGAATTCTGGACCGGGAGCTCGCGGTACCCGAGCAGTTCGCATTCAGCCCAGGCCGCCTCGTCGTAGCCCTGGATGATCGAGCCGAGCGGTTCGGCGAGCAGGCGGCGAAGGCGAGCGTAGGACTGTGCCTCACTGTCGGCGACGTGATGGATGATCTGGCGTGCCGACCACCCACCGGCCACGTGGCGGTCAATGTTCTCGTCGGTGACCCGGTCGACCTCTCGTAGGAATTCGGCGGTGCTTTCTTCGTAATCGCGCGCGGCGTCGTCAATCGTCATGACTGAATCCTACGGTTGCGCACTCACCTTGGACGGGTCGATGACCCTGGTGAGACCCTCTTGGACCATGGAGACCTGGAGTTCGCCCGCCTGGTTGTAGAGGAACCCCCGCGCGAGCCCGCGCCCACCGTGCGCGATGGGCGAGTCGGTGTCGTAGAGCAGCCATTCGTCGGCCCGTACGGCGCGGTGGAACCACATGCAGTGATCGAGACTCGCTCCCATGAAGGTCCCGTCGTCCCAGCGGATACTGTGCGGCGCCAATATCGCGTCGAAGAGGCTCATGTCGCTCGCGTAGGCGATCACGCACGCGTGCAGCAACGGGTCGTCGGGTAACTCGCCGTCGGCCTTGATCCAGAGCTGCTGGCGGGGCTCTTTGCTGCGCAGCGGGCTCCAGGGGAGCTCGCCCACGAAGCGCTGGTCGATGGGGTGTTGGCGCTTGAACCATTCGTCGATGTCGCCGAATTCGTTCTCGACGCGCTCGCGCAGTGGTTTGATGGTCTCGGGCCCGGGCACGTCGGGCATCACGAACTGGTGTTCCAGGCTCTGTTCTTCGGTGTGGAAGCTGGCCTGCATGTTGTAGATCGCGCGCCCGTGCTGGATGGCGACGACGCGACGGGTCGTGAAACTCTTTCCGTCACGAATCCGGTCGACTTCGTAGAGGATCGGGATCCGCGGGTCCCCGGGACGAAGGAAGTACGAGTGGAGTGAGTGCACGGCCCCGTGTTCGACGGTGCGCCCCGCCGCCATCAGGGCTTGTGCGGCGACCTGGCCCCCGAAGGTGCGCTGTCGTTCTTCTTCGGGATGGCGACCGCGATAGGTGTTCACCTCGATGGTCTCGAGATCGAGCAGGTTCACCAGGAACTCTAGGGCTTGGGACATCCCACCATTGTGTCACTCCACCGCCTTCGTACCGCATGGCCGGTAGGCTTGCGAGGATGCCGAGACGATTCAGTGACATTCTTGCGTGGTCGAGGACACATCAAGGCAAGAAGCTCATTCGATTCTTCGTCAGCTCGGTACTGACGACCTTCGTGTCGCTCACCGTGATCTTGATCACCTACGGATTTCGGATATTCCACGGTGTGATCGCGGCCACGCTCTGTGGCAATGTGGTCGCGATCGTCCCCTCGTACTACCTGAACCGCGCCTGGGCCTGGGGCAAACGCGGCAAGAGTCACTTTCGCAATGAGGTCGTTCCCTACTGGACGATGTCGTTCCTCGGCATCTCGTTCTCACTGCTCGGCGCGGCCTGGGTCAAGCACCTCGTGCACACCCACAACTGGGAGCACGTGGTCAATACGCTGCTGGTCGCCGGGGTCAACCTCTTGAGCTTCGCGATCTTCTGGATCCTGAAGATCCTGCTCTTCAACAGGATTTTTCACACCGACAAACTGCACGACATCGAGGCGCACCTCATGGCCGAGGAGCAGGCCGCGAATTAGTCGCGGAAGTTGGTGAACTGCAGGGGCACCGCCATGTCGGCTTCTTTGAAGTGCGCGATGGCCTGCTGGAGGTCGTCGCGCTGCTTGCCCGTGACGCGAACCTGATCACCCTGGATTGACGAGCTCAGGTTCTTCACGCCCATCTCCTTGACCATCTTGTTGATCTGCTTGCCGACCTCTTGGGTGATGCCCGCCTTGAGCGCGACCTTCTGTCGGGCGGCGCCGTGGCTGGCCTCTTCGATCTTTCCCGGGTCGAGCGACTTCAATGAGACCGAGCGCTTCACCATCTTCTCCTCGAGGAGTTGGTAGAGGGCGCGTAGCCGGTCTTCGGTCGAGGCCGAGAGCGAGAGCTCCTTCTCGCCGAATTCGATGGTGGCGTTGGTCCCCTTGAAGTCGAAACGCGTGGTCGCTTCGCGGTTGGCCTGGTCGACCGCGTTGCGAACCTCTTGCAGGTCGATCTCCGAGACGATGTCAAAACTGGGCATGGTCAAATCGTAGATGCTCGGGGCCCATTGGAAGTGGGTCGGCGCGGGCAAGTAGGATTCTCGACGGGTCGGTGCCCGAGCGGCCAATGGGATCTGGCTGTAAACCAGACGGCTTTGCCTACGGGGGTTCAAATCCCTCCCGGCCCACCAAGGTCAATCCAGCGAATG
>Ga0307375_10003221_pt1 | contig 16184 bp, 19 predicted proteins | sample TR1MG_FD_202531 | JGI IMG/M metagenome (GOLD analysis project Ga0307375, IMG submission 202531) | Soil microbial communities from Risofladan, Vaasa, Finland - TR-1 | ecosystem: Environmental > Terrestrial > Soil > Coastal area > Acid sulfate soil | place: Finland: Risofladan, Vaasa | collected... | reverse complement strand
ATACTAACGCTACATTCACTTTCCCTGTAATCTTCGACTCATGCAAAACAATCTTGTCTCTTCATATAGCCGTCCCGGCGCAGCGCGGGCGCGTGGATTTACCCTGATCGAAATGATGGTCGTGGTGGTCATTATGGGCATCATGGCCGCATTGATCGTTCCGAAATTGATGGGACGCACCGATGATGCCCGCATCATCGCTGCCAAGCAGGATATCGCCACGATCATGCAGGCGCTAAAACTTTACAGGCTGGATAATCAGCGTTACCCGACCACCGAACAGGGCTTGCAGGCACTGGTGGAAAAACCGACCACAGGCCCTGCCGCCGACGGGTGGAAAACCGGCGGTTATATAGACAAACTGCCCAAGGATCCTTGGGGCAATCCCTATCAATATCTGTCTCCCGGCATCCACGGTGAAATCGACGTGTTCACATTGGGTGCGGACGGCCAGCCGGGAGGTGTCGGCAACGATGCCGACATCGGCTCGTGGCAACTGTAATCGCATTCTGTTCACCCGGGTTTGATCGCGCCCGTCGGAGCGCGAACTTCAGGCAGCGATCGCAAGGGTTCACGCTGCTTGAGTTGCTGGTGGTGATGGTGATTGTCGGCATCACACTCGGTGCGGTTTCATTCAATGCCATGCCGAGCGAACGCCAGGAATTGAAAAACGATGCGCAGCGGGTTGCGCTGTTGCTGCAATCGGCACGCGACGAGGCAATTGTGCGCGATCACCCGATCGCATTCGAGGCAGAACCGGACAGTTACCGCTTCCTGATATTCAAAGACAATAAATGGCAGCCGCTCCAGAATGACGAGTTATTGCGCGAGCGAAAATTCAAACGTGCACCGGTCTCTTTCTCGATCAGCCCGCCTTCGGCGGAACAGACTACACCCCTGCGCATCATCTTCGGCCGCGAGCCGGTCGGCATACCGTTTGCCCTGACACTTGCTGTAGACGATGCACAAGTCGTGATCCGCGCCGACGGTATCGGACATTTTTCGGTGGAGTAATATGCGCCACAACCATCGATTGTCCGTGCACCATTCCAAGCGTCGCAACGCGGGTTTCACGCTTCTCGAGGTGCTGGTCGCACTAGTCATCATCGGGACGGCACTGGGCGCCAGCCTGCGCGCGGTTGGCAGCCTGACGCAAAACAGTGCCGACTTGCGCGCTGCGATGATGGCAACCTGGTCGGCCGAAAACCAGCTTACCCAGATCCGTCTGGCCCATGTATGGCCGGCACTCGGCCAGAGCAGGTTCGATTGCAACCAGGGTGAATTGCACCTGATTTGCGAAGAGAATGTTTTCACCACACCGAACCCGTATTTCCGCCGCGTTGAAGTAAGCGTATTCGACGGGGAAAACCCGGATCGGCGCATCATCAAGCTGAACCAGGTGGTACCCAATGCGTAGCGGTCGATTCAGGTCGCAACTGGGGCTTACCCTGGTCGAACTGCTGGTCGCCATCAGCGTGCTCGGATTTGTTGCGGTGCTGGGCTGGCGCGGGCTGGACAGCATCGTGCGGGCGCGCATCGCGCTCACCAGCAACCTTGAGCAGACCCGCGGAATGCAGCTTACCTTCGCCCAGATGCAAAGCGACTGCGCGCAACTGGCCAGTCCCACGGTTCTGTCCGGCAGGGTTCCGCTCGCGGTTCGGCAGGGGCAGATCACCATGGTGCGCATGGTATATGCCGACAATCAGCCGTCACGAATGCAGGTCATCAGCTATCGGGTCAAAGACGGTTTGCTGACACGCCGTGAATCACCTGCAACGCGTGATTTGCGTGAACTGGATACGTTCTGGCAGAACGCCACCAGCGACATTGATACGAGCCAACCGGTGGTGCTGCAATCGGATGTGGCTGCGATGACGGTGAGGCTATGGATCAACGGTAACTGGCAGACGAATGCGGGTGCGGTGACAACAACCGGTGGCCCAACCACTCAGCCGGTACCCACCGGCCTGGAAGTCACACTGCAATTGCGCGGGCGCGATAACGGCATGGTGAAAAAATTCCTGCTGGGAGCGGTATGAAAGCGCGCCCGGTCACTTTCCAACGACAGCGTGGCGTCGCGGTGATCATCGCGTTGTTGCTGACGACGCTGGCGATTACCATCGTCGCCAGCCTGTTCTGGCAGCAGCAAGTGCAAGTCCGTTCGATCGAAAATCAGCGCCTGCAGCTGCAAAAGCAATGGATCCTGCGCGGCGCGCTCGATTGGGCCAGCCTGATCCTGCGCGAGGATGCCAAATATTCGAGCGTCGATACTCTGGATGAGCCGTGGGCCACGCCGCTCGCGGAAACGCGACTTGATCAATATGTCGATGACGGCCTGGCCGATTCCGATGCCGTGAATGCAACCCTGTCCGGCGGCATCACGGATGCCCAGGCACGCGACAACCTGACCAACCTGTGCCCCAACGGGCTCATCAATCCGGTCGAGGTCGCCGTTTTCGCAAAACTGCTCAATGATGCGGGCATTGATCCGGCGCTGGCGCAGGCAACGGCAAACGTGATGGCGGCCTCCCAGCCAATACCCGTGGCAAACGATGCGAACACCACCGCAGATCAAACCGGTCCGCTGCCGATGAAACTTACCCAGGTGGATGATCTGCTCGCAGTACCGGGCTTTACGCCGGCGATGCTTGCCAAGATAAGAAATTTTGTGATCTTTTTGCCGGTCCCCACGCTGGTCAATGTCAATACCGCCCCGGCTGAAGTATTGGCAGCCATCAGCACCCTTTCGCTTTCCGACGCAACAGCGCTGGTGGCCAGCCGCAACACGGCGACATTCCGCAATCCGGGCGATTTCATGCTGCTCCTGAATGGCCATCATTTGATCGTGGCAGACGTGGCAGTTTCGACCAGTTTCTTTCTGGTCAATGGCACGGTACACATGAGCCGCGCCGGGTCGGAAACTCAAACGTTGATCCAGCGTAACGGTATCAATACCAGCTTGATCTGGACACGGGATTACTAAGCCAGACACGAACCCCGGCTGGCTCGGTTTATGCGGACAGGCCATGTCTGGCTGCGCTGATGTCTTTCCCCGCCAATTCCTACTCAAGGCTCCCCAATAATTTCATTCATTAATGTGCGCTAGCGTACAGAGTGAACAGTGCGGAAGTGGGATAAACAAGCACCAGTAACTGGTGCCAGCTTTCCGGGCAGTTAGAAATCAAAAAGAATCAAACTTAATTGGGTACGCTTGATTATCCATACGGAAACAATCCAATCAACCCATCGAATTGAGGTAAGTCCCGATGCGCAACCTGTTCGGTCTCATCTTCGCCATCTTCTGTTTGATCGGGATGCCTGCCCAGGCGCAAGCTGCCAAGAAGGGCTCCGCGATTAAAACCGCGCACCCGGCCAGATCGGGGAAAACCTTCCGCAATTGCCGGGACTGTCCTCGAATGGTGGTGATCTATTCGGGTAGATTTAACATGGGCTCGCCCGATTCTGAAGACGGACGGGGTGACGATGAAGGCCCTGTGCATAGTGTCAGAATCGCGGCTTTCGCTATAGGCAAGACCGAGATCACGCGGGGCCAGTTTGCCGCATTCGTGAAAAAAACCCGCTACCGTAGCGGTGACAAATGCTGGACGCTCGAAAAAGGAAAATTTGAAGAGCGTAAAGGCAGCTGGCGCGAGCCGGGCTTCCCGCAACACGACAACGATCCTGTCGTCTGCATCAACTGGAACGATGCCCAAGCCTATGTGAAATGGTTGTCACATAGGACAGGCAAAAAGTATCGCTTGCCGACAGAGGCCGAATGGGAATACGCTGCCCGCGCTGGCACCGGCACCGCTCGTTACTGGGGAAGCAACCCCGATGATGCCTGCGCCTATGCGAATGGTGCGGACAAAACCGCACAAGCAACGATAGACAGCGCAACATCCTGGTCAGTGCATGACTGCACAGACGGTTTTGCTTATACCGCACCGGTCGGCCACTTCAAACCCAATGCATTCAAATTGTATGACATGTTGGGAAATGTATGGGAATGGACCGGGGACATTTACCACGTTAACTATCAGGGCGCGCCGATTGACGGCAGTGCCTGGCTAGGCGGTGGAGATAAACGCTTGTTGCGCGGCGGTTCGTGGAACAATTCACCAAGGGACATGCGCGCCGCGGTACGTTACAAGAGCGACCCCGGGTTACGTTTCAGCAGCTTCGGCTTCCGTGTCGCCAGATCGCTCAATTAGTGCCCAACATTGAACTTGGCCATGTCTTCCATCGAGCATAAGTTCATCCGTTATCCAGGGCTATTATCGGGCCTGCCTCTGACTATCATGCTTCTTTATCCGATAGAGCTGCTTGGCGCGGAACAGCCTGATCCAATTTCAGCACAGTCTGCACCATTGGCAACTCAGCCTGCCACATCGGCTCCACAACCTGTCTTGCTGACACCGCAAACTGCGCCCCAGACATCAAAACACGACAGCTTCGATTCCCTGGAATCATCGCGAGATTATATGTCCGGCAAGATTACCAGTTTTGCCAGCTATCTCGATCGCTTCTTTGGTGGTGATCGCCATTACCAGGAGAGCAACGGCACGGTGGTTCAACTGGATCTTACCAAACTGAATGGACATGGGAGTGATCACAAGTTCGATTTTGCAGCCAGGGCGAATCTGAGATTGCCGGTGACCGAGGGACGATTGCATCTGTTGCTGGAAACAAACCCCGAGGCCAATATTACGGATCGGCCAATACCAGGTCTGATTCCAACACAGGGTACGGCCTTGAATACCAACAAGGTAGCGGTACCCGGAAGCCTTGCCCTTGCTGCACGCGTTTCGACACCGGAAAACAAAGTATGGAATTTTCATACTGACTGGGGAATAAAATTTCCAATCCCGCCCAAGCCCTTTGTACGGTCCAGGGCCAGCTTTACCTATCCGCTGAGCGAATGGCAGCTGAAAGCAACGCAATCCGTATATTGGTTCAATACCCTGGGTGCGGGCGAGACCAGCCAGCTGGACCTGGATCACATCATCAGCCCCCCGCTGCTGTTTCGTTCCTCCAGTATCGTTACCTGGCTGAATGACACGCAGAACCTGGACATGAACCAGACTCTGTCGATTTTTCACACCGTAAATGATCGTACCGCTTTGCTGTACCAGACGTATGCGACCGGAATCAGCAACCCGCAATATCAGATGACGGATTTTGTTGTGCTGGTGTTGTACCGCTACCGCATGCACCAGCAATGGCTGTACTTTAATTTGAGCCCGCAACTGCATTTCCCCAGAGACAGGCAGTACCACATCAGCCCTGCGCTCAGCATCAACCTGGAAATGCTGCTTGATGAATCAAGATGATATCGAGTAGTACAAAAGCAACCGATGCTTTACATGATGCTTTGGGATCTGCCAATACATGATCGGCGCATAAACGCCAGCAATACACATCAAAGCAGTTTATAGCTTTTGTATCTCAATATTCCCCCTGCCCTTCAATATAAATTTATTTGTGTGCGCCAGCGCACGGAACCATCTTGGCAAAAGCGGGATAGTGCTACTGCGGGGTGACAAATTGCCTTGGTTCCGGTTGATTTATTTTTGTGTTTTAAACAGACCACACCGAGGCTCGCACATATCAACATTGGTCATGGCGTAGCACACCCGAACAAATGCCAGCAATAGGTCAGTCGATTGCACCGATGCATTTCTGGATCAATTATCAGGAGAAGAAAATGAACAAATTTCAAAGTATCAAAAAACCAATCGTGTTCACCTCAACATTACTGCTCGCCGCCATTCTGGCAGGCTGTGGTGGTAGCAGCGGTGGCGGCACCGTAGTTCAGGGTCCGGGCCCAACGGGGGCGGTCTGTTCGGGAGCGGGTTGTATTCCCTTGGGATCGACAGCCACTTATGTGATTCTGGCAAACACAGCAATCACAAACTCGCCAACATCTGCTATCACTGGGGATTTGGGTATTAGCCCGAACTCTTCTGCCGCGATAACAGGCCTTGCATTAACAGTGGATGCCACAAATGACTTTTCGACATCCGCTCAGGTGACTGGACGGATATACGCACCAGACTATACGGGTGGACAAGCAAGTAGTGCCGGTACGACTCCTGCCAAAATGACCGCGGCGCAAACCGACAAAGTCACTGCGTACGACGCCGCTATTGCAGTAACGCCAGCAAGTGCTGCACCCAATCTTGATTTGGGCGCTGGAACTGTTACGGGGCAAACCTTCACTCCCGGCACCTGGACTTGGAACAGCAATGTTTCCCTGACTGGGGATAACACGATCAGTGGTTCAGCAACCGATGTCTTTATTTTTCAGGTAAATGGAACTCTTCAACAGAGTAATGGTAAGAAGCTGATTCTGTCCGGAGGCGTACTGCCCCAGAACATTTTCTGGGTGGTTACCGGAGCCACAACCATCGGAACCACCGCACAATTCGATGGAATTTTGATGGATAAAACAGCGATCACCTTGGGGACTGGTGCAACGGTAAAAGGCCGGCTGCAGGCACAGACAGCTGTCACGCTTGACGGGACTAATACTGTTACAGTTCCGTAACGCATTCTGTATATTGAAAATATAAGGCATTAAACAAAAGGCCGTCGAAAGACGGCCTTATTCATTGCAGCTTTAGAAGACGTAGTGTTCGAGACAGCCATGCCGCTATGGATAGATGCAATACAAATATTGTATTGAAATTACTGCAGACCTAGAATCGTACGGTATCTATCTGCCCACTTAATATGAATGCCAGTGACACTTGCTAAATACACAACCAGTTGGAAGTCTGAGATCTGCCTGTGAGTTCCTGCGTTCTTATGCCTGAGGCTTTCTGGTCAGGAATCCCGTCAGAATCAACGCCAGCAGGGTGTAAGTCAGGAACAGGTAAAACCCCGGCTGCAGGGCAGTCGCATTCGTGGTCATGATCACCAGCTCCTGGTCTGCCGAGCGCAAATGACCGAGCTGGCTGCTGATGATCCCGTTGAATCCGATATAGGCCATGAATATCGCCACCACCATCACATCGGCCATCGACCATTTCCCGGATTTCAACACGAAGAACCGGATCACCGCGTTATCCCTGAGCCTGCGAAAATTGAAATAATATCCCAGCGATGAGATTATTTTCAGCAGCGGGAAAACGATACTGAAGGTGATCAGCAGGATCCCGACCAGTTTCATCTGGATATCCTTGTGGGTGATCATGATCCAGAATACATCCAGTATGCTTTTGCTCTGGAAATACAACACTTGGTTCTCAAAATGAATGGGATGCCCGATCAGCATGAAATTCATCTGCGATATGGTGGCTTCCATATCGATGGTGGGCGTGGTAACGCCGGTTATCAGCAGTGTGACAAGGGACAAAAGCAGAAAGATATAGCGGGACGGGGTCAGCGGCAGCTTGCTGAAACCGGACAGGGCAAAAAGAATAACCGCCAACAGGATCAGCAGGCTTGCCTCCCTGGTGATCAGGGCATGCTGGACTGCAATTTTCGCTTTCAGCTTCGCCCTCGCGTCTTCGATATCCCCGGAATTTGTCCTGAACAAGATCAGGCTTAGTCGAGGTGTGCCCTGCGTATCAAAGGTTTGGTCAGAATACTTATCAAGCTCTTTGTTCAGCAGGGCCTTTATCTGGCGCTTGGACTTTGGTTTCGTCAGCTCATGAATGACGGCATCCGCATATTCGGGAATGCCTTTCTTAATCTCATCCAGATTGACAAAAATATTGATGAAGGATTGTGTGACTACCCCGCCCGGCGTACCCGCGTTTTCTTCCTTTATTTTTTTGTCGACATCATCGATCAGGGTATTCAGCAGGACTTCGATGTGCTTGTGCAACACCCGCTCATTCGTCTTTGACAAATACAGCTTGTTGATCTCCTCGGCAAGAATTCCGGTAACCTGGCGTTTCCATTCGTCGATGCTGAGCAGTCCATATTTGACACTGTTCAGTTCCGCATAATCATTTTTGTCCTGCTGGTTTGAAAGTGAATTGGAAATGATCTGCTGGCACAGAATTGCCGATGCGATGATGATAATCAGCGGCAAGATCCAGTTGATCCATCTCATGGCGGCGGCATACATCAAGGTAACCCGCCAGGGAATTCAGAATTCACGCTTTTAACACCCGTCATTCCTGCGAATGATCAACCCCGGCATTGCGCGCCTCGTGATCAGGGCGAGTAGCAGGAAAGAGGTATTTCAAACCCAAAGAAATGGCGGCAGGATAAAGGTATATCAAGCGCCAAGCCTTCTTTGCCAAACCGGCTATACCCATACCACGTATAGACAGCAACGCGGCAAAACCGCCGGATACCAATGCGGGATGCTTGCGCATAAAGCGTGCCGCCTTTAACCCCGTGTCAGCCAGGGCCAGGGGCTTCTGAAATTCCACGAAAATCCCGGCGACCTCTTTACGCTGGGCCCCGATTTTTTCCAATAGCCTTAGTCTGCGATCGGCCAGTTCCGCGAGTCGTTGTTTCATGGCGGTGGAACAAGCTGTTCGCGATCATCGGCCAATGCGGCCAGGCTGGCGGAAAACAGCTGTGATTTCCGATTGGCCACGCGGTGCAATGCATTCCATGCAAGGGCTCCGGCGACGAAATATAACCCGATAAAGCCGGCCAACACCTGCAGGCGGTAGCTGTCCCAAAATACCACCACGACAAATGCCGTCAGCATAATGGCGGCCAAAGCAAAGAAGAACAGCGCGATGCTGGCGTAAAGCAGCATTTGCTTGATGTTCAGCCGTTCCTCCTCCATCTCGATCGACAAGAGTTCGAGCCGCGCCTGAAAGATGACCAGCAAGGTGCCGGCCATCCGTTTCAGCGAGTCCATCAGCCCCCCTGATTCAGGCATGATCTAGCGCCTCGATATCAACATGCCGACAATCGCGCCGATGCAGGCCGATACGCCGACTGCTTGCCAGGGATTATCGCGCACATAGCGATCAGCATCTTTTGCAGCATCGCGGGCACGTTCAATCAAAACGTCTTCTGCTGAAACCATGCGTCCCTTGACTACCTGCAAATTCTCCTGGATGCGAGCCCGGGCCACAGCAACGCCTTCACCCGCCTGATTGGCGGTAGCACGCAACAGCTCCTCGGTATCCGCAACCACCAATCGCAAATCATCCATGAGCTTTTCCTTGGAATCTGCGATATCGGAATGCTTAACAACAATTTTTTTTGCGCTCATGACTTAACTCCTTAATAATTGAAAAAATATTTCGTTTTGATACCAGCGAACCTACGGCTCTTGCGGTGACTTTTCCCGATCCCGTCACAATCGCCCCATCAGCAACAGGATCAACAGGACAATCAACACCAGCCCGATGCCCCCGCTCGGGCCATAGCCCCACGACCTGCTGTGCGGCCAAAGCGGGATCGCACCGATCAGCATCAACACCACCACGATCAATAAAATCGTACTAACGGACATTTTCACTCCTTCTGATTTCAGTTAAACACACCTGTGATCCCAGTGATCACCGACTTGGTCGTGATTGCCGACCTGATCATCATGACTTTGATTGCCACGCCGATCATTCCGGTGCCCGTCACGAACGTTTTCCCGGCGATCACGATGCTGCTTCTGGATAAAAGGGAACATACTCGCATTTGCACTATCTGTTCTGTTCAAATAAAACACGCTCCCCGCTTGCGTTGTACTCTCGGCAGTGCTTGATCCCATGGCTGGCGTGGTCGGGAGACACGCGCGGATAGACCGGTAAACGATGGTCCGTTATTCCGCGCTTGACTACTTTAGGCTGACGGTAGATCACTTGTGGTGGCGGAAAGCTACCGATGTCCAGCAGGCCATAGAATCCGGGTTGACCGCCACTGACCAAGACGCCAACGTCGGCAGCAAGGGCCGGTGCGCTGATGGTGGTAGCGGCGAATGCCGCTGCGATCAAGAACCGTTTCATATTGTTCTCCAATTTTTTAGAGAGGCCCTGCCTGAAACCTTATTAACCGCTTCCCGGCAACCCGCATTATTTCTTGGCGTTATCCACCGCATCGCCGATCTTGTCACCGGCCTTGTCGACTTGCTGTCCGGTTTTATTTACCGCATTGTCGATTGCAGCCCCGGCTTTTTCCGCAGGACCCTTCTCGCATCCGGATAGCGCCGCAACCGTGATGCCGATTGCACACGCTGTGGTCACGTACTTGCTGATAATGTTCATTTGTTTCTCCTTATTTGGAATGAATGGTACTCAAACGTGACAAGCGGTTATCACAGGTGAGTTGGGTCAACCGTTGATCAATCTGATCAAAATTATCACGATTGCGATCACCAGCAGAATATGGATGAAACCGCCCATGGTTCTGGAAGTAATCAAACCCAGCAGCCACAAGACGAGCATAATAATTGCAATGGTAAAGAGCATGATTAACACCTTTCTATTGGATAATTTACGAGTCCTGCCACACCACCAAGATACTGATTCACGTAACAGATCATCTACCCCGGCCAAGATTCTGTCTGTGCGTTGCCGCACAAAGTGCAGCTTTCTTTCCTGCGCCCCCTAACAACGGCAATCAGCGACCAAGCAGTTCACCGACCGGCTTGAGTACATCGACCCGGTCACAGATAACCTTGGCGATGGCGACCAGCGGCGCGCCGAGCAGCAGCCCCCAGACGCCCCACAGCCAGCCGAAGAACAACAGGGAAATGAACAGCACTGCAGAGTTCACGCCGGCAAACCGGCTCTGTAGCCAGGGCATGAACACGAATCCTACACCACCTGCCACCAGAAACGACAAGCCGGCCGCAGCGAGTCCCTGCAGCACCGATCCAAACTGCATGAACGCCGCCACGCCGCTGGCGAACGCGACCAGGGCCGGGCCAAGATAGGGAATAAAGTGCAGCACACTGGCGGCGACTCCCCATACTGCCGCATGCTCCATTCCAAGCGCCCTGAACGCGAGCCAGATACCGATGCCAACCAGGGCATTCGACATGATCATGGTCAGCAGGTAGCGCTGGATCTGCACGTCGATCTCATCGAGTATCAGTGCGGCATCCTTCTTGCGCACCAGCGAAGGCCCGACCAGCTGCACCAGCTTGCGGCGAAAATGCGCACCGGAGGCCAGCAAAAAATAGGTGAGCAGCAACACAATCGGCGCCTGGCTGACAACCGTGAACAGCAGTGCAGACTGCGTAACCGCATAATCGCGCAACCAGGTGGATGGAGCGTTTGCCCGTGTGGAAACCACGTGCCTCCCCTGCTTTGCGTCGGTGTTTGCGCCGGCATCGGCGGCGGCACCCTCAATCTGTTTGGCGGCTTCCTGCATGTTCTGCAGCGCAGTCGGGCGGCTGCGTTCTTCGCTCAAGCTCAGCCGCAGCTTGCGCGCGGCATCCGGCAGCTTCTCGATCATTGCCGTGGCATCATCGCTCAGCGAAAACCCGATCCAGGAAATGCCGCCGACCAGCGTAAACAGCACCAGCGCCGCCGCCAAAGAACGCGGGATGTGACGCCGCTTCATCCACTCCACCACCGGACTCAGCGCATAGCTCGCGAGTATGCCGATCAACAGGGGAACAAAGAAAGCGCGCGCCAGGTACAGTGCGGCAACGATCGCGATGAATGCCAGCAAGCCGACCGCCACATTGATGCGCAGATAAGGGGCATCATCGATCGTGACCACCGCGGGATCCACGGCCGGGACAATCTCTTCAAGGGCGGCGTCTAGGCCGGACTCGCCATGCCGATCAGTCTCTTCCACTACATCAACCGCTGCTTTGTCAAATTCCATCGTCTGGTTCTCCATCTTGCTTGTCACTTCTCGCAATGTCTGCAATAAAACGCAACAAGTGCCGGAAATTATTGGTTAGTTGTTACATGTTGCGCTGATTTTCCATTTCGTCCGCGATACGCTCTGTGCGCTAGCGCTCATAACGCGAAATTTCGGCAATGTTGTATGGCACAGATGATCCTGCACTTATGGGCATCTTCCCTCATCACTTTGGATTGGCGTTTCCAAGTGCAAATTCACTGCTAAATCAAGTCCGTAAACGTCGCATATGCCCCATTTAGCAAGGCAACCGGACAATCTCGCCAAATTAATGTGAACAGATTCTGAATCTTCCACACACAAATATTTTCCCCAATGTGCGTTAGCGCACTGAGCATCTTCCGTGAAAGTGCAATATTGCAACCAGTGCGCCACGTACCAGCGTTTCGGTTGCTCTGGTTTTGTTTTGGAGCTGAACAAACTAAAGATCATATATTTTTATTTTCGATACAAGCAAACAGTAAATATGGGCGTAGCACAGCAGGCAATTACCTAAATCAAGGAGAACAAAATGAACAGAATCGACAATCTCACAAAACCACTGGCGTGATTGATGGCATTCCTGCTTGCCGCCTTAGTGGCGGGATGTGGTGGCAGTAGCGGTGGCGGAGGCAGTTCGGTCGTTTCCACCCCAACCGTGCCCGTCGTAAGCTTCACATTTCCTGTGGATGGGGCCACGGGTATCGCGCTCAACACAAGTGTCACCGCCAACTTTAGCGAATCGATGCAACCTTCAACGATCACTGGCGTGAGCTTTACCCTGTCACAAGCAGCCACGCCCGTAGCGGGTACGGTGACCTACGTGGGCACAACTGCAACCTTCAAGCCGACAAGTTCACTTGCAGCCGGTCTCACATACAAGGCGACGATCACCACCGGAGTCAAGGATCTGGCCGGCAATGCCTTGGCTGCAACCAAGACATGGAGTTTTACCGCCGGCTCAGCTACAGACATCACTCCCCCCACCATCACCTCCACCCTCCCTGCAGATACGGCCACTGGTGTTGCACTCAACGCAAACATCAATGCCAACTTCAGCGAGGCGATGGATGCAGCGACGATCAACAGCACGATGTTCACCCTGAAGCAAGGAACCACAAATATTCAGGGCGCAGTAACATTCGTGGGCACCAGCGCGGCCTTCAATCCGGACGCTGATCTTGCCGCCAGCACTGTCTATACAGCCACGATTACGACTGGCGTCATGGATCTGGCCGGCAATGCCTTGGCTACAAGCAAGACATGGAGCTTTACAACGGGCACCGCAGTAGCGACTGGCCCGGCACCGGTCCTGCTAGGAAAAGCCGCTTATTTTGCGGTATTGGCAAAAACCGGGGTCGCTACCGTTCCAACCTCCGTTGTCACCGGGAATGTCGGCGTGAGTCCCGCTGCCAGGACTTACCTGACGGGATGGTCAGAAACATATGACGTCACGGATACCTACGCTACATCCGCTCAAGTGGTTGCACCTTCCAAGCTGTACGCAGCCGACCTGGTCGGAGGTACAACATCTGCTGACCTGGGCACGGCTGTTCTCAACATGGGGACCGCATACACCGATGCTGCCGGACGGACCGCCACCTCAGCCGCCACCACCAATGTGGGCAGCGGAACACTGACCAGCCTGACCCTCGCCCCAGGTGTCTATGAATGGGGAGGTGCTGTCACCATACCAACTGATCTCACGCTCAGTGGCAGCGCAACGGATGTGTGGATATTCAAAGTGGCCGGAACGCTAAACATGGCGGCTGCCAAAAATGTCATTCTGATCGGCGGAGCACAGGCCAAGAACGTGTTCTGGCAAACCACCGGAGCGGTAACCATTGGGGCGAACACGCACTTTGAGGGCATCATTCTGGGTCAGACATCGATCACATTCGGCAATCTCGCGTCGATAAAAGGCCGGCTGTTGTCGCAGACAGCGGTCAATCTTGATGCGACTACGGTTACCCAGCCGTAAGGAAAAAGCAGGATATAAGGCAGAACAAAAAGGCCGTCGCGAGACGGCCTTTCTTTATTCCACAAAGCTATTTCAGAAATAATTTGCATTATGTGCGCTAACGCACGGAGCGATGTGGACGGAAGTGGAATAGTGCAACTGGTGTGAGTTGTGCCTTCACTCCGGTTGATCCGTTTTTAATCGAAACAGGCCATAAACCGAGACTCGTATATCAGCGGAACAGGTCAATAGCAGATTATAGATGTAGCACCTTTTGAAAAGTAACAGCAATGAGACGAACGTTACATCGATTTTTTTCTGAATCAGATATTAGGAGAATAAAATGAACAGATTCAACAGCCTTACAAAACCACTCATGTGGTTCATGGCGCTACTAACGGTCGCCTTTGTGGCGGGGTGCGGAGGAGGTGGTGGCAGCAACGGAACTGTAACCAGTTCAGCCAAGTCCATTACCGCCTTTTCGCTAGCCTGGACAACGGGAACACCGGGCTCAGCTACCGGAATCATCAATGAAACGCTGAAGACCATCAATGTGACTGTACCGTACGGGACCAACGTAAATCCCCTGTATGCAACATTCACGACCAGCGGGGCCAGCGTAACAGTAGGCTTGGTGACACAGGTGAACGGCACAACACCGAATGACTTCAGCGTTCCGGTGGCCTACAAGGTTACCGCTGCCGACGGCACATGGGCTACCTATACCGTGCTCATCACCGTGTCCTCGAGCACTGCCAAGGCGATTACCACATTCACACTTGCCGCTTCGGGAGTGCCTTCCATAGGAACTGTTATAACTGAATCGGCAACACCAAAAACCATAGCGGTGACCATGCCGTACGGCACGACAGATTTGACGGCTATGGTTGCGACATTCACGACCACAGGTTCAAGCGTAAAGATTAGCGGTGTGACGCAGAATAGCGGAGCAGCGCCGACGAATGACTTCACCAACTCAGTCACCACTCCACTGGTATACACAGTAACCGCTGCCAACGGTACAACGGCGACTTATAACGTCAGCGTAACCGTGGCACTGAGCTCATCCAAGGCCATTACGTCATTTTCGCTTGCTGGTGTTTCAGGAGTTCCGGCTTCTACTGCAACTGCTATAACCGGATCGGCATCGCCATTCGGCATACTGGTGACCATGCCCAATGGAACGACAGACCTGACGGCTCTGGTTGCAACATTCACGACCACGGGAAATATCGTAAAGATAGGATCGGCGCCGGCAGTAACGCAGCAAAGCGGCATAACGCAAAATGACTTCAGCGCTGCTTCGGGTGTTGCTCCAGTTCCGGTGGCCTACAGGGTAATCGCTGTAGACGGTTCAACGGCGACCTATAACGTCACGGTAAACGTGGCTACAACGGCAAACCCGACTGCACCAACCCTTGGTGAGGCAGGCCGGTTTGTGATTCTGGCTTACGCGGGAGTCACAACAACTGGCTCCACCGCTTCTGCTATTAGCAATGGGGACATAGGAATAACGCCTACAGCCCGTTCGGGCATGACAGGATTTACCAACAGCCCAGACCCAAAAACAGGAGGATTTGTTGAGCTTACAGGTTTGACGTGGTTAGGTAATCCGTCATTGTCCTATGCGCCGGATGACTCTAATACTGTTGCTCCATCTGGATATACCAATCCATACCCATATCCTTTGAAATATGCAACGGTAACTATTGGAACGCCATGGGCAACTACTGGTGCGATGCTAACTCAGGCCAGCACCGACGAGACAACTGCATATAACTTCCTGGCGGCCGACCCGAATCCGGGCGCACCGACTCAGGTTTGCCCAACAGAGTTGGGCGGGCAGACCCTTACTCCGGGCGTCTACAAGACAGGTTCCAATGTTGGAATAACAACAGGCACTCTCTATCTTGATGCACAGGGCGACCCGAATGCAGTCTGGATTTTCAACATAAGCGGCACCCTTACTACCGTAGGCGCGGCTCCTAACGGCAACATCGTCTTCGTTGGTGGTGTCGGATCGGCCAAGAACGTCTATTGGAGAGTGGCTGGCAACACATCTATTGCAGGAAGCTCCATATTCATTGGAAATATATTCGATGCTGCAACCATCGCTGTGGGTGCCAATGCCAACATAACCGGCAGCTTGTTCGCGGGACAAAGCGTTACAGCAAGCGTTACTTTGATCTCTGACACCATTACAAAGCCGTAAGGCAGCAGTATTTAGGATGTAAAGCAGCAAACTAAAGGCCGTCGCAAGACGGCCTTTTTTATTCCCCAAAGCCATTTCAAAAATAATTTGCCTTATGTGCGCTAACGCACGGAGCAATCTGGACAGAAGTGGAATAGTGCAATTGTTGTGAATTGTGCCGTTGTTCCGGTTGATTTTGTTTTGAATCGGAACAGAAAAAACTGTGGTTCACATATGACCAATGATTTTCCCGGCATCTTGTGC
>Ga0307375_10003220_pt1 | contig 16194 bp, 21 predicted proteins | sample TR1MG_FD_202531 | JGI IMG/M metagenome (GOLD analysis project Ga0307375, IMG submission 202531) | Soil microbial communities from Risofladan, Vaasa, Finland - TR-1 | ecosystem: Environmental > Terrestrial > Soil > Coastal area > Acid sulfate soil | place: Finland: Risofladan, Vaasa | collected... | reverse complement strand
TTCTTCAACGTGACGAATAACAGCAAGACGGTGACGGACTTGGCGGTCCAGGGCTGGTGCGTTCATGAGAATTCCTAAGGTTCAAAGACCCCAAGTGTCAAGCATCCACGTCAGTTTTATAGCTGAAGGTCTAGTCACGCCCCAGCCGAAGAAGCGACCCAAGGCCTACATCACCCGCTTTGAGGCAGTGCAACCGAACGAGACATGGCAGAGCGATTTCACCCATTGGCGCCTTGCAAACGGCCATGATGTCGAGATCATCAACTGGCTTGATGATCATTCGCGGTTGCTCTTAAGTTGCACCGTCTTTAAGGCGATCACTGGTGGGATCGTGATCGATTCTTTCAACCAGTGCAGAAATGAGTACGGGACGCCCTTTTCAACTCTGACCGACAATGGTGTTGTTTACACCGCGCGCTTTGTCGGAGGAAAAAATGCCTTTGAATATCTTCTCTCGGAATTGGAGATAGTCCAGAAAAACGGCTCACCTGCCCATCCCCAGACCCAGGGCAAGATTGAACGCTTTCATCAAACCCTCAAGAAGTGGTTATCCCTGCAAGACCCAGCACGTGATCTCATCGAGCTGCAACGCCAACTCGATGCTTTTCGCATTCTCTATAACACTCAAAGACCTCACCGAGCCTTAGAGATGAGGACACCTGCACAGTGTTATGAAGCCACCATCAAAGCAACCCCCAAGGCAGCAAAAGAGAAGGAGCACTATCGGGTCCGTTATGACAGCGTTGACCAATTCGGCAAACTCTCACTGCGCAGGGCGGGAAAGCTGCATCACTTAGGAGTTGGCATTCAACATCAGCAAAAGAAAGTCATCTTGATTGTTGACCACTTCAAAGTTTCGGTGGTCGAGAAAAAAACTGGTGAAGTTCTCTCTCAACATGAAATCAATTCCAGCAGAAGTTATTGGACAAATCTCTTGGTAGATGAGGAAACAAAGAAATCGAGAAAACCAAAATGAATCTGTCCACGATGTCTCGGGACATCTGTCAACAATGTCCCGACACATCACAAAGTGGAGCTGAGGGGACTCGAACCCCTGACCCCCTGCATGCCATGCAGGTGCGCTACCAGCTGCGCCACAGCCCCTTGTTTACCTAGCGGAGGTTAGTGCATTTGCCCCCGCCACTCCCAATCGGTCTAACTCACCTCGTCAGATATCGGCTGAGGCAGAGTGCGTCCGTTGTGCTCCACAAGCCGCCAGCGGACGAGTTTGTCATTTCGGTGTACTTCTTCCAGGACCGACCAAGCACAGTTGGATAATCCGCCGATCGCACCCCAGGAACCGGTGCCAAGGCCAAGCATGTGGGCGATTAGGCAGCGCGCCGCGCCACCGTGCGTGACGGCGACCAGAGTGGCGTCTGGATTCAATGGCTCGAAGGCCTTAACGATGGCGCGATGAGCACGCTCGGCCACGTCGCTGCGACGCTCGCCCGTGGTCCCAGCAATAACGTTCTCGCTGTCGAGCCAGGCAGCGAAGGTGGCGCCGTCGTTGACTCTGATGTCTGCCCCAACGCGCCCTTCCCAGTCTCCACCATTTGTCTCTCGGAGATCCGGATCGGTCGCGATTGGCAGCCCGGTGATACGCCCAAGTGGTAACGCGGTGTTGAAGGCTCTAGAGAGGTCGCTTGAAACGATGGCCGCCGGGCGAAATGAGGCCACAAGCCGGGCGGCGTTCTCTGCTTGCCCAATGCCTACCTCATTTAACGGAATATCCGTGCTGCCTTGAAAGCGGTTCTCGTCGTTCCAATCGGTACGCCCATGTCGCCACAGCACCAGCGTCCGTCCCATTACGCCCCAATCGGTAGTGGCAGGTCCTCGATGGGTAACTCGATGCGCGGACAATCGCGCCAGAGCCGCTCAAGGTCGTAGTAATTGCGCTCGTCAATTTGTTGGACATGGACGATCAAGTCGAAATAGTCCAGCAGAACCCAGCGGCCCTCACGTAGGCCCTCGACCCTGGCAGGCTTCTCTTTGATGGCAGTCAGTTGGCGTTCAACCTCATCGGCTATCGCTTTGGCCTGACGTTCATTGGCGGCACCGATGACGAGAAACAGTTCGGCGATGCCCAATTGATCTGATACGTCGAAAGCAACTACATCTAGACCGAGTTTTTCGCGTGCGGCGTTGGCCGCGATGATCGCCGATTGAACGGCACGATTTGAGGCTGTCATAAGGGGGTAATTCTCTCACACCCCATCCGAGGCCAGCACCGCAGAGCTATCTGGCCCCAATTCCGTAAAGGTCGTGATCAACGATGTATTTCCAGACCGTAATAGGAAGAAATTCGGTGACGCTTTCGCCCTTCTTTAGGCGTTCACGGACCAGCGACGACGAGATGGGCAGCGCTGAGATCTCAATCAGAGTAAAGCCATTGGTAGGCAGTTGGTCTGCATGGACGGGATATTCAGGCCGAGCACAGACGATGATATGTACCGATTTGATGAGGTCTTCGTAGCGGTGCCACGTGTGCAGCGTCATTAGCGAATCCGCGCCAACAATTAGGTTTATCTGACGATCCGCGCCCACCGACCCATTTTTTAATTGTTCAACGGTGTCGATTGTGAAAGTGGGGCCGTCCCGGAGAATCTCAAGATCGGAGACAGAGACGTCGGCATCGCCGGCAAAAGCGAGGCGGCACATCGCCAATCGGTGGATCCCTGGAGCTAGTTGGCGATCGCTTTTTTGCCACGGCGCTCCAGCCGGAATAACCAGAAGTTCGCCAAGATCCATTTGTCGTCGAAGCGATGAGATTGCATGGAGGTGGCCAAAGTGAATCGGGTCAAAGGTGCCGCCAAAAATTGTCAGCGGCCTTGAAGATTTCGAGCCTTCAGAGCGCGGCATACCACTTCCTGGTTAGCGATCCCGGTCGAGCCGGAGGACCACGAAGGCAAGGAAGGCAAAGATTCCAAAAGTGACCAGACCGAAAGTGAGTGGGGAGGCTGGTAGGTGGCGGGTTGCCTCGGCCAGTATCGAATTCATGCGAGCAGCCTACCTATAGAGGGGGAAAGTCCGTGCATCAGGCACGGATATGTCCATCGCCGGTGACCACCCAGGTGGTCGTGGTCATCTCGGGCAGGCCCATTGGTCCCCGAGCGTGCAGTTTCTGCGTCGATATTCCGATCTCGGCACCAAAACCAAACTGCTCGCCATCGGTAAACCGAGTGGAGGCGTTGACCATGACGGCTGCGCTGTCGCAGGAGATCACGAACTTGTGTGCGGCCGAGATGGAATCGGTGACGATTGCCTCGGTGTGGCCGCTCCCCCATTTTCGGATATGGGCAACGGCCTCCTCTAGCGAATAAACAACCTTCGCCGCGATCTCTAATGATTCATATTCGCGAGCCCAGTCGTCATCGGTTGCAATTCGCACGTCGCCGGATGCAGCGGCGAAATTCTCGTCGCCGTGAACCAGAACGTTCTGCTCCTTGAAAGCAGCCAGCACCGTTGGGATGAATTTCGCCGCAACGGCTTCGTGTACGAGCAGAGTTTCGGCTGCATTGCAGACGCTCGGGCGCTGTACTTTTGAATTGATGACGATCGCCAGCGCCTTGTCGAGATCTGCATCGGCGTCGATGTAAACATGGCAATTGCCGACGCCGGTTTCAATGACTGGAACCGTGGCCTCTTCAACCACCATCTTGATCAATCCAGAGCCGCCGCGCGGGATAACCAGATCGACCAGGCCGCGGGCGGTAAGAAGCGCGGTCACAGTGTCTCGATCTTGTGATGGAACAAGCTGAATTGCATCTTCAGGCACTCGGGTCTGGGTAAGTGCAGCGCGCATGGTTTCGACCAGAACTTCATTGGTCTTGGCGGCGCTCGATGAGCCGCGGAGCAGAACCGCGTTACCCGATTTCAAGCAGATGCCAGCAGCGTCGACCGTGACATTCGGCCGCGCCTCGTAGACCATTCCGACGACTCCGAAAGGCACTCGGATTTGCCGTATCTCAAGCCCATTGGCAAGCGTGCTGCCGCGCACGACCTCGCCGATCGGGTCCGGCAGATCGACCAACTGACGTAGCCCGTCGGCAATGCCTTCGACGCGGGATGGCGTCAGGGTTAGCCGATCTAGGTACTGCTCAATCGCGCCGCCGGCTTTCGCTACCTCGACGTCGATCTTGTTCGCGGCCACGATTGCATCGGCGTTCTCGGAGATGGCGTTGGCCATCGCGCTGAGCGCCGCATCTTTCTCCGCCCGCGAAAGCGCGGCTAGCACCTTGGCAGCCTCGCGCGACCTAAGCGCAAGGGCCGCGACGGCGGAATTGGCCAATTCTTCTCCTGACATAAGGCAAGCCTATCTTCTGGCTAAGTGATTAGATCGATCATGGCAAATTTCGACCTAGTGGTAGCCAACGCCAAGATCCGGGGCATCGAGGGCCTGTCCCACATCGGAATAAACGGACGGCGCATTGAGGCGATTTCGTCCACTCCGCTGTCTGGGGCGATCGTTCACGACGCCAACGACAATCTTGTGACTGAGTCTTTCGTCGACGGTCACATGCATCTTTGCAAGGTCTACACGTATCGGAGTTTTGGCGACGCTGCGAATGCCGAATACGCCTCCGGCACCATGGGCGGAGCAATGACTGGCATCGAGCTCGCCTCACAGATAAAAGCGAATTATCACGAGACCTGGATCTACGAGAACGCACACAGAGCCGCCCTTGAGGCCATTCGGCACGGGGTCCTCCATATGCAAGCTTTTGTGGACACAGACACGAAGGCCAGGCTCGAGGGCATCAAGGGCGTAATGCGAGTCCGCGATGAATTGAAAGATGCGATTCGAATCGAGATCGTGGCGTTCCCCCAAGATGGCCTGTTGCGTGATCCGGGGGCCGAGTCGTTTGTTCGTGAGGCCATGTCACTCGGCGCTAATCGAGTCGGCGGTATTCCGTGGATTGAGAATAGCGATGCAGATGCGGAAGAACATGTGAAGCGGATGCTTGAATTGGCGAAAAAGTACGACGCAAGAGTCGCGATGCTCACAGATGATGCTGGTGATGCGAATCTTCGAACAACGGCAATGTTGGCCACCGGCGCTTTGGAATACGGGCTTGAAGGACGGATAACGAGTTGTCACGCCAGAGCGATGGCGCTGTATCCAGAACCAACCTTTAGACGACTAGCCGCCCTAGCCAAGCAAGCGGGAATGGGCTTTATTACCGATCCACATACCGGACCGCTCCACCTTCGCGCTCTCGACTTGTTCGACCAAGGGCAGGCAGTGGGCATTGGGCATGATGACATCGAAGACCCTTACTATCCGTGGGGCCGGTACAACTTCTTGGAGATTGCCTTCTTGGCCTCCCACTTCTTGGGAGCAATGACCAGGGCGCGCATGGAGGACATCTTCGACATGATCACAACTAGGGCGGCCGAAGCGATCGGAATCGAAGACCACAAACTAGCTTCCGGGCATGAGGCGAACTTGCTCATTCACGGACAGACCGACGTACATGAGGTTCTCAACCATCATGCAGCCCCAAGAATTGTGATCAGCCGCGGAAAAGTCGTGGCGATAAATAGCACCGAGAGCCAACTAATCATTTAGCCTAGGCTGGTGGCTAAGTTTCTTTTCAAGACCGTCCGCACTCTTATTATCGTCCTGGTCATAGTTCTGGGTCTTGCCTGGGCAGGCACTATCTACATCCACTACCCGAATCCGATCCAGGCAATCAGGCTTGGTCTCGCGGCGCCTTCCGATACGCCAACGTTGATGCCGGCTGATCAACTTCCCGCGTCAACCACGCCGCAAGTCTGGCCGGTGGCTCTTGCTGGCTCACCGGGCAACGTCGATTGGTACGGCACCCAAGTTCCCTTCAGCACATTCTTGACCGCAACCCACACCAACGCATTTCTCATAGTTCGCAATGGGGTCATCACTTACGAGTGGTACGCCAAGGGAATTACCCCAGATCGCCGGCTCCCTTCATATTCAGTGGCGAAAACGGTGGTCGCAATGGCGACCGGCGAACTCATTAAGGAACGCAAACTCAAAGAATCGGATACTTTCGTCTCGATCTTCCCTGAATTCAAGACTGGGACGAAGTTCGACAACATCACCGTTGGTGAACTGATCGACATGCGTGGCGGAGTCGATGTACCCGATGACTACCCAACTGGTCCACAAGGTTGGGGCGCGCCAATCGCCCAGATGTATGCCACGACCGACATGACAAACTTCATCCAGAACCACCGAGGGATGGCTTTTACTCCTGGCACTCAGGCCGATTATCGAAGCGTAGATACTCAAATGATGGGCATGATCATCCAGCGAGTGAGCGGCATGTCGCTATCCGACTTCGTTGAACAGCACTTCTGGAATCCGATCGGCGCACAGTATCTAGCAACTTGGAATATCGATCACAAAGGCGGCTACGAAAAGGGTTACTGCTGCTTCAATGCAGCCGCTCGCGACTATGCAAAACTCGGCCAACTAATGCTCAACGGCGGCAGCGCGAATGGAACACAGCTAATTGATTCTTCCTGGATGAAACGCATGACAACTTCTGTTGAGCCGATGTCGATTGGAAGTAAGGGCGACCACTGGGGCTATGGCGCTTTCGTCTGGCACCCATACCCGGACACAAACTTGATGCTCGGACTTCACGATCAATATGTATTCATGGTGCCAAATACCAAGACGGTGATTGTTAAGTTAAGCGACAACACTCAAGAAGTTGATGAAGTCGAAACTGCAAAGGTGCTGCATACTCTTGCTCTAACTGGCTACTTGCGTTAGTCCCCTACTGAAACTTGAGTGGTGGATTTAAGAGAGCCGAACGACCGCTATTCCTCCATTGAATCAAGAAGTGCATCTATTCGGCGTGCTTCTGCTTCGTCGACTCGAATCCATCGAACAAAGACCATCGCGAGTATTGGCAGATCGCTTGCCTCTGCAATAAACCAAAGGACGGCTCCAGCAAGCAATTGGTGATGCATAGCAGTAGAGGGCGTGCTTGGTGGTTTGTTCCAGTAACTTGCCCCGATAACGCGATGGCTTAGTCGCATTACGATCCCTGGGATTGCATCAAACGTCAGGTCTATGAGCGAAAATAGAATCTGTAAACCGAATGCTGTGGATGAGTGGGTCCTGCCCGATCCTTTCAGCCCGACGTGAAGGATAAAGCCGGCGATTAGGAGCAGCGGGTAACTCAATAGGTAGAACCAGACATGCGATAGAACCAGGACCCAGATTGGTGTAAAGAAATAGAGTCCAAGAAGCACCGGAGTAAGAATTGGTGCCACTAATGGGGAATCGACTAGGCGCAGTCCCCACCGCCCTCGAGCACGTAATAGTAAATGGCTTGGAACTGCTGCAAAAAGTGAAAGTGGAATCACAATAAGAAGAAAACAAACCCGCGTCACATCGATGGCCGAATTGCTACGACCATCACCGATGAGAACAAGCGACAGAAGTGACGTCGCTGTAATAAGAATTAGTGCAACTCGCCGGCCAGTTGAAATTCGAGATTGTGGGCTCGCCCCGCTCATCTAAGCACCAATGCCTTTCATCTCTTTCCCCGACAGTACAAGATCACATTATGAGCAACACGCAATGGGATACACCTTATATATGGATCTGGGCCGACGAGCATCAAAACCCCTAGAACAGGCCGGGGCAACACCTAGTCAGTAGCCAAACCGCATTCGCCCTGCTCGTTAAGAATTCATCTAGTCTCGATACATGAACATACCTCGTGCAAAGTTGGCACTTCTGATTGCCGGGATATATGGCCTGTGCGTCATTGTGGCGGGGTTTCTAGTGCCCATGTATTCGACTCTCAGTGTCTCGTCGACAGGTAAGGAGATACGTGGATCCGCAACTCTTGTGACCGAGAATGGAATCAATGTCGTCTTCGTCCTCGCTATCCCCCTCATTGTTACGCTTGCCACTGGGCTCGCGCTAAAATTTCATGCAAAACGTCGAACAATGGTTGTGGCCTGGACGCTCGCTAGTTTGCTGGCCTTGTTCAATCTGGCAGCCATAATGACCATCGGACTATTCATCGCGCCAGTCACCATCTGCCTGTTTTACGCCTGCAGCCGATACACACCCGATAAAGAGAAATAATGGATCGAAATGTTCGTTTACCGATCGGCGATCACTACGATGGCCACCTAAACAGCGGGGATAATTCGACGAAACATCTCGCTCGCGCCCCCTAAGGGAAGTTGGGGATGGAAACGGAACTAGTCCGTGACGGGCGAAGTATCAGTTGAGTCCGGTGAACTCGCATTGAGGCGATTGTTCCGTTCAGTTTCCAGTTCTTTGTTCAGTCGATCACGGTCTTGACGCAGAGTCTCTGCCTCGCGCTTGGTGTTTTTCAGCTCGCGGCGCATTCCGCCGGAAGCTAGTCGTCGAGTTAACGCTCGCCAAAGCAGGACGAGCCCCAGCATTCCAACAACCCCTGCCACTGCGCCGTAGAAGAACAGCATCCCCGTTGATACGTTGGTCAGGTGCTGTCCGAAAATGCCAAAGTCGCCGAATGTGTGACTGCTACCGCTGTTGGTAGCAACACCAGCCACCACGACTGCCGCAGCGACGATTAGCGCGATCCATCCAATAACAACAATCATGTCCGCACCTCCAATATCTCTTAGAAACGTAGCACTCTGATCTTTGACTGATCGAAGTAGAACGAGAAGAAGGAAAAATATAGAAAGCGAGATATATGACCAGTCAACGTTGAACTTCATCTGGTGTCAATGGTTTGAGCCGATTAAATACGAAAGTTCAGCACCTTCATAGAATCATTCACAATGCAGCTTTCGTTTTTGTCGGATAACATCGAATTACCAACCACTCACTTCTAATTACTGAGCGCTTTTTGACAGGAGATACAAAGTGTCACTACGACTCGGCGACGAGGCCCCGAACTTCAATGCGAACACCACCGAAGGTCGAATCGACTTCCATGATTGGAAGTCTGAGTCATGGGCGGTGCTGTTCAGCCACCCGGCAGATTTCACACCGGTCTGCACAACTGAACTCGGTCGAACCGCACAACTTAACAGTGAGTTCACCAAACGGAACGTCAAAACTATTGCGGTCTCTGTCGACGACGTTGAGAGTCACCGAAATTGGGCACCTGACATCGGTGATGTCGGCGGCACAGACCTGAATTTTCCAATCATCGATGACACCGACCGCACCGTGGCCAATCTTTACGACATGATTCACCCCGGCGAAGGAGACACCTCAACCGTTCGTTCCGTGTTCATCATCGACCCCGCCAACAAGGTGCGCTTAACCCTCACCTATCCAAAGTCAGTGGGTCGTAATTTTGATGAGATACTTCGCGTCATCGACGCGCTCCAACTCACCGATACATCCCCGGTAGCCACTCCGGCCGATTGGAGACCAGGCGACAAAGTTATCGTCTCCACATCTGTTTCCACTGCCGACGCCAAGGAGCGGTTTAAAAACGTCGAAGAGGTAAAGCCCTACCTGCGCTTTGCCTCTCGGCCGTAGCAGTACCTAGCTGTTCTCTGCCGAGCGATAATACGTAACTCGGCAGAGAACGAGCCTGCACGATTCAGAACCCGCAACGCAAAGAACACATCTGCCCAGTTAGGGCGTGCTAATAACCCTTGACGGCTGGGCTGGATAACCATGTACCGCGCCGAAACGCTCGTCTTGGCCGGGAGCGAAAGAGAGCCCACCGAGCCCAGTTCGATAAGTGACTCCGCTGCTCAACAGGAGTTCCCCAGCCGGCGAATAAAGTTGGATGAGACTTCCCTCTACCGTCCTTGGTGATCCCTCGACTGCTGCACGAAGTTGGTCGATCGTCCACAACGCCTTGGTGTTGTCGGGAACGGTGAAACTCACCCAAATCGCACTGTCCTGGGGATGCAAGATGATCAACTTCCGGACCTTGAGACCGAACTTTACGGCCGCATCGTGAATACGCGAGCGGAGCACGTCGTCGCTGGGTGAGTTGAATTGCTGGCCAGCGCCACCTGTCGCCTGGGTAGTTGGTTTGCCACGGCTCATCAAGTTCCCAACGGCACCCCGCGCCAACACGTCCAGCCAGGTTGCTTCAACACCAGTTGGGTTTACGCCTGCGAACTCAACAGTTAACCAAGGGATATTCGTGGGTGCGTCCCTCGGCTTCGGGCTACCCACCTTGATGTTCCGGACCGGCGTCCCGGCAAAATCAGCGAGCACTCGCGCCACCGCTTGGGTAACCGTGAGTTCTTTGTCAGGCGCGCCGGACGGTTGTGACATCTGGGGGCTTTGATTACCCCGGGTCAGAATTGAGGCGAAGGCGATGCCACCGAACATGGTTAGGCTCACGATGATGCCGATCACGAGCCTTCGGCCACGAGGGGAACCATCACGACCCATTTTTCCGCCTCCCGTGCATGCAAACGCTCTTGACGCTAGCACCGGATTCGGTAGAAGCCCTGTTAGTTGCGAAAATAGATTTCTCGTCGGATGAACCTTGAATTGTTACAGAGAACTGGATCCTCAAAGTGGGCACGAAATCTGGATTTGTGTGGCAGTATGAAAACACAACCTGAGTTGAGGAGAATCTATGTTTGGCGCCATCGGAATCTTGGCCCTGCTTGCATATTCAGTGATTCCTATCGCGATTCTCTGGTACGTCGTATTCAGCGCAACGCGAGCCGGCGTTCGAGCCGCAATGAGAGAATCAGACCCCGTGTCTTGAGTTGGAGCTGACCCTTACGCAGGCGAGGGCGCGCCAGTAAGGTGAACGTACAAAGCGCATCTATCCGATTCCCAAAGTTTTTCCAAAATCCTTAAGCAAGATCATCAGTTGATCCGAATCAATTGGAGACTCCTCGAAACCAAACCGTTTATAGAAATCTGCAGCCTCTTCATCTATCGGATGAGTCAATATGGCACGAACCCCTGCATCTTTTGAAATGTTTACGGCCCGCACAACTGCATCCTTCAGAAGCGCGCGACCCAGGCCAATTCCTTGGTGTCCTTCGTCAATAGCCAGTCGGCAAGGAGAATCACGAGGATCTTGGTGGCTGCTGTACCTGATGGTTTTGCTTGAAGCGCAGTACGTTTCAGCCATTCATATAATGCTGGCCTGCCCGAGCAGACCGATTCCAGATCGTGTTCTTTTTCAATTTGAGTAGGTGGGTTGGGCGTTACTCCCAAGGCGCTGGCTCCGAAAGTAGATCGAGAAGACCAGAATTGACTTTGGCTGGCGCATTAAGTGCTTCCTCAAATTTGGTGAAAGCCTCGGCATCTGCGAAGAAGAGTCTCCAATCGAGGAGGGTATTTTCTGCAGCAATCAATGCGCTCTCAAGGACAAAATCGGTGAGCGACTTATTGCTAGCGGCCGCGGCACGAGAAAGGAGCGCACGCTGGGTGGCGCTGATCCTGAAACCTAACCGGTCGCTTTTCGTAGTTTCAGCCATGGACAGGGCGACCTCCTTGCGTACGTACCTCGTGCATACACCGTAAGTCCATGTCAAGCGCAGAGGCGAACTGGCGAAACAATTAGTGCCCAAACGCCGTAAAAATGCGTCTGGCTAGCAGGAACTTGGCGAAATTTGGCCAATCCCCAGGACGCTTAGGCGAAGAACTCACCGAGACCCCTAACGTTCGCGGAAGCTGTCGACCATGCTAGGGCGATCCTGCAAGAACCTTTGACCTATGAGAATTGAAGCCGCATCATTATTAAAACCAAATTCACTATGAGGCAAGCCGCCGTTCACGGGAGGCAAGCCGCCACTCACGGGAGGCAAGCCGCCACTCACGGGAGGCAAGCCGCCACTCACGGGAGGCAAGCCGCCACTCACGGGAGGCAAGCCGCCGTTCACGGGAGGCAAGCCGCCGTTCACGGGAGGCAAGCCGCCACTCACGGGAGGCGAGCCGCCACTCACGGGAGGCGAGCCGCCACTCACGGGAGGCGAGCCGCCACTCACGGGAGGCAAGCCGCCACTCGGCTATAGCGCTAGAGCAAGACCAGATCGTCGCGATGCACGAGTTCGCGCTCGTACTCCGCGCCAAGCGTCGCACCAAGTTCCCTAGTGGTGCGGCCAAGTAGTTGCGGAATCTCATTGGAATCAAACGCAATCAGGCCGCGGGCAACTACAGCACCATATTCGTCGACTAGATCTACGGCTTCCCCGGCGGTGAACTCACCCGAAACCGCAGTGACGCCAGCAGGTAGGAGCGACAACCGGCGCTCGACGACGGCGGCAACGGCGCCGTTATCCAGAACAAGTCTCCCCCGCGGCGAAGAAGCATGTGCAAGCCAGAGAAGTCGGGATGGCCGCCGCTCTTCACCACCGTGGAAGAAGGTGCCAATCTCTTCACCGGCCAGTGCGGCCGCAGCGTTAGGCGTCGCAGTGAGAACGACAGGGATGCCGGCAGTCATCGCAATGCGAGCAGCTTCAATCTTGGTCGCCATACCACCAGTGCCGACGCCAGCGCTGCCGGTCTTGCCGATTTCAATGTTGTTTAGTTCGTCAATCGAGCGAACTTCCCCAATTGGCAGAACGCCAGCCTTCTTGGGATCGGCGGTGTAAAGCGCATCAACATCAGAGAGCAGAACCAACAAATCTGCATGCACCAAATGTGCGACTAGAGCAGCAAGCCGATCGTTGTCGCCGAGACGAATTTCGTGCGTGGCGACGGTGTCGTTCTCATTAATGATCGGCACGACTCCAAGAGCGAGCAACCTCGTAAGTGTCCGTTGTGCATTTTGATAGTGGCTTCGACGAATGACATCTTCTGCAGTGAGCAGAATCTGTCCGGCAGTAATTCCATAGCGAGCAAATGATTCGGTATAGCGGTGCATTAGAAGACCCTGGCCAACAGAGGCCGCGGCTTGCTGAGTCGCTAGGTCCTTTGGTCTTCGCTTTAAGCCAAGTGGCGCAAGTCCCGTGGCGATTGCGCCAGATGATACGAGTAGCACCTCGCAACCGGATTGACGAGAAGCTGCCAGAGAATCAACCAGTTTATTAATCGCATCGCTATCTAGCGCAGAACCAGCAACTCCAGTCAGCGACGAAGAGCCGACCTTAACCACAATTCGCTTAGCATTAACTACTTGATCACGCATCATCTTCATCGTCTTCTATGTCGGTCCAATAAGGGATTACCGCATCGGCGTCGTTAGCGTCGTCGTCCAATTCGATCTCGGCTTCGATGCCGCGCTCGAGCCTGAGGTCGCCGCCGCGAGGTCCATGGAGGAGCTCAGCGCCAGCTTCAATGCTCGGCTCCCAATCAAAGACGACACCTGCATCGCCGGCGCCAATTCTTACTTCATCACCACGCTTTGCACCCAACTTCAGTAGAGCCTTTTCTACCCCAAGTCGCGCCAAGCGATCCGCCAGGTAACCGACTGCTTCCGTGTTGCCGAAATCAGTCTGACGTACCCAACGCTCCGGCTTATCGCCACGAATCAGGAAGGCACCCGTCTGTTTCACAATGGTAAAACCAGCATCATTTACGGCAATTGGTTTAATAATGATTCGGGCCGATTCGCGAACCGGCGTTGCTGCACGAACCTGTTGAACAAGGCGTCCCATCGCATACATCAGATCCTGCAGGCCCTCATGCGTTGCCGCAGAAACCGGATATACCTCGTAGCCGCGATCTTTGAGTTGAGCAGTGACCATCTCAGCCATCTCGCGACCGTCGGGAAGATCAATCTTGTTCAGCGCGATCATCCTGGGGCGATCAGCTAAACCACCGTGCGCGGCAAGTTCTTCCTCGATCGCATCGAGATCACGTAGTGGGTCGCGATCGCTTTCAAGGCTCCCGCAGTCGATTACGTGGACGATCGCAGCGCATCGCTCAATGTGCCTAAGGAACTCATGCCCAAGCCCCTTGCCTTCACTCGCGCCAGGGATCAGCCCTGGAACATCGGCAACGGTAAAGCGCATGTCTCCGGCCTGAACAACACCAAGGTTTGGCACCAGAGTCGTAAAGGGGTAGTCGGCAATCTTCGGACGAGCCTGCGAAATGGAGGCAATGAGCGAAGACTTTCCAGCGCTTGGATAACCGACAAGCGCGACGTCAGCAACGCTCTTAAGCACTAGGCGTACTTGCTTGATTTCGCCTGGTTCGCCAAGCAATGCAAACCCAGGAGCCCGTCGCTTGCTCGAGGAGAGGGCCGCATTGCCGAGCCCACCTCGGCCCCCGCGGGCGAGTACATAACGCACTCCGACGCCGAGCAAGTCGATGATCAGATTTCCTTGCAAGTCCTCAACCACGGTGCCATCTGGCACCAGAAGCACCAAGTCCTCGCCGGAATAACCGTCTTTGTTGGAGCCGTATCCCGGCCGACCACTGGTGGCTTTCCGGTGCGGCGAGTGATGGTAATCAAGAAGTGTGGTTGTGTTTCCATCGACCTCGAGAATGATGTCCCCACCTCGGCCGCCGTTTCCGCCATCTGGGCCGGCCAGCGGTTTGAATTTCTCGCGTCTGATTGAGACACAGCCTCGGCCGCCGTCTCCAGCTGTTGCATAAAGGAGGACTTGATCGACGAAAGTCGTCATAACCACTCCTTCATTTGAGATAGATCGCAGTACAAAATACCTATAAAAAATAAAAGAGGACGAACCGGAATCCCCGGCCCGCCCTCAATTAAGAGCGTGTCGGCTACGCGGCTGGAACCACATTCACTACGCGACGACCGCGACGCATACCGAATTCAACGGCACCTGCCGCGAGCGCGAAGAGTGTGTCGTCCTTGCCACGACCCACGTTTTCACCTGGGTGGAAGTGGGTGCCGCGTTGGCGGACGATGATTTCGCCGGAGCCAACAACCTGACCGCCGAAGCGCTTAACGCCAAGGCGCTGCGCGTTGGAGTCGCGACCGTTACGGGTGGATGAAGCACCCTTCTTATGGGCCATCTGATTACTCCCCCTTCGAAATCTCAGTTACCTTGATTCGCGTGCGCTTCGCGCGGAAGCCCTGACGACGGCGGTAACCGGTCTTGTTCTTGTAGCGAAGGATGTGAATCTTTTCGCCCTTGATCTCTTCTAGAACCTCGGCAGTGACGGTGACGCCAGCCAGGGCCTTTGAATCTGAGGTGACTGCGGCTCCGTCAACCAGGAGCAGGGCAGGCAGGTTGATGGAAGCGCCTGGCACTTGGTGAACGCGATCAATCAGGAGCACGTCGCCTACGGCAACCTTCTCCTGGCGCCCACCAGCTTTAACGATGGCGTACACGGCACTTCTCACTTTCTATAAGAAAACACTTCTTTGTTGGTCTGTCCGGCAAAAATCAGTGGCGACCGATGGCCGCAAGGGCTAAGGGTACGGATTGGGCGTGGGTTGGGTCAAACCAGCCAATTTACGACCTTACCCAACTGCAGACCCCTTAGCTGCTCTTCTTGGTTGGAACCGACTTCTTGGCTGAAACCGCCTTTTTGGACACCCGGCGACGGCCCTTCTTGGCAACCACCGGAGTCTCGACCAATTCGGGCTCTGCGTCGGCTCCAGTATCTGTTTCAGTATCCGTGCCGACAGCTGGCTCAGGCTCGGTTGTCTGGTCGGCGGTCGGCCTATTTTTGGACGCCGCCACAGCTGCCATAGAGGCTATCGATGCTGATGGACTTGGCGTAGCGGTCTCCTCATCGCCGACGGTATCAACGCGATGTTCGAAGTGGCGGTGGCGGCGCGCGCCCTGGTTCTGATCGACTGGAGCCATCTGGACCAGGACGCCTCGGCCATGGCAGACCTCACACGGCGTTGAGAAGGCCTCCAGCAGCCCCTGGCCAATCCGCTTCCTGGTCATTTGAATCAGGCCAAGCGAGGTCACTTCGGCCACCTGATGTTTGGTCCGATCTCGGCCCAGACATTCAGTCAACCTCCTGAGCACTTGGTCACGGTTGGATTCAAGAACCATGTCGATGAAGTCAATAACAATAATTCCGCCCAGGTCGCGAAGGCGAAGTTGGCGGGCGATCTCTTCGGCCGCTTCAAGGTTGTTCTTGGTTACGGTCTCTTCCAGGTTTCCGCCCTTGCCGGTGAATTTTCCGGTGTTAACGTCGACGACGACCATTGCCTCAGTGCGATCGATAACCAGTGAGCCCCCCGACGGCAGGTAAACCTTTCGGTCTAGTGCCTTTGCGAGTTGTTCTTCGACTCGATACTCAGCGAAGAGATCTCTCTCCGAGGTCCAGTGGCTCAACTTGCCAACCAAGTCGGCGGCGATATGCCCTAGATAGGCATT
>Ga0307375_10003219_pt1 | contig 16201 bp, 37 predicted proteins | sample TR1MG_FD_202531 | JGI IMG/M metagenome (GOLD analysis project Ga0307375, IMG submission 202531) | Soil microbial communities from Risofladan, Vaasa, Finland - TR-1 | ecosystem: Environmental > Terrestrial > Soil > Coastal area > Acid sulfate soil | place: Finland: Risofladan, Vaasa | collected... | reverse complement strand
TTGCGTGGGTCCATCACGTTGCGCCTGCCGCTGATCGAGTAGCCCTGGCAAGGCGGCCCGCCGAATACGCAATCGACCTCCCCAGGCTCGAGCCCCATAACCTCGAGCATATGCTGGCCGTCAAAAGCTCGAATGTCGCCGAAGAAGAAGTGCCGCACGGTCCCCTCAATCCCGCCCGCCCCTCCCGCCAGGTGATAGGCGACAGGTTTCCCTTGCACCTCGGCTTGCTTCTCCTGATAGCTCCAGTGCCGCTCCATGGCATCATTCATCCGCAACTCGTCCTCGGGATGCGCATACCAGACTCCATCCATTGGGTAGCGACCAAGATTCGTCAAGTAGGTAATGGCAGCAATGGGGTCGTTATCCACCCCTGCGATCACGTCGAAGCCCGCCTGGATGAACCCGAGGCTCATCCCTCCGGCGCCAGAGAAGAGATCGATCCCGATCGGCCGCTCTGCGCGCATCTTCCGAAGAGTGTAGATCCCAGCCGCGTTCGCTGCCCAGTCCTCGCCGAGCTGCCAATCCCGTTCGCGCAAGCTGTCGACTCCCACCAGAGGAACTCTCACCGCGCCGCTCTACTCCCTCACGCCGATCGGAAATGTGCCGTCTCGAATCCACCGCTCGGCGTCGGCTTGTGACTCAGCAATCGCCCGGGGGAATCCGGCGGCCCGCAGCCAGTCCGCAATGCGATGCTCGGGATAACGGCCCCGAAGGCCAGGGCATATAGCGGTCCGCGCCGCGAGGAAAGCCAGGGCGATGATGCGCCCCATATGCTCGTACAGAGCGCCGACTGGCGCGGTCCGGCAGAGGAGCGGTTTGACTCCATGCACAGCGCAGCGATAGCGCCCGCCTTGCCGCTTGAGATAGGCACAGGCCCACAACTTGCCGTCCCGACGATAGGGCAGGCGATATCGCCCATCCCCTTCCTGCGGCAGGGGCAGCCGATGATTCCTGGCATACTCCGTGAGGCGCCGGAAATCGGCCAGGGACAGGGCTTCACACTTCGGCCCGCGGTCCCGACAGCACGCGCCGCACCGCTGGCACTCGAATCGAAACACATCATCGGGAATCACGGTTAGCACCTCGAGGAATCCGGTTCGCCCGGTATCCCGAGCCGCCGCGTGGTGCAGCGCCTCTGATTCGGCCACGCCGGCGAAGCGCCATCCCTCGGGCAGCAGACCGCTGTGATGCATCACAGCGCCCCCCACCAATCGCATCCATCCGTGCAAAGGGTCGCGAAGAACCCAACCGGCTTCTCGTCTTCGAACACAATTGGGCGGCGCACACAGTAGCCTGCGCGCCCTCTCGTGCACACCCAGCTGCGGCAGGTTCCGCAGCAACGTGCAGGGACCACGCGCGCCTTCGCTTCGGCGGTCTGCGTTCTCACCTTTGCCATCACCCCGACCATCCCAGGGACTTCGAGATCTGCGGAGACATGCCGCCCTTCGCGGTAAAGACCTCCGCGAAATACTTGCCGGTGTCGCCCTGGAAGAGGGGGTGGCCCGCCGGAGCGAAGCGCCATAGCTTGGCCATGTCGTAGCGGCTCATCTCATCGATGTGCTTCCGCTGTTCCTCTGTCATCATCCTGTCCCGTTGGTTCGGTGGGGACGGCCCGGCCCCGACTTCCAGGTCATATGCCCTGGCGCTTAGCTGGCTGGCTCCGCATGTTCCACCAGGTCGGGCTTCCGACAGCGGTTTCCCGCGCCGGGCCGCCCCCATCCACTTACGGCGGCGGCACCGATCCAGGCGCCGGCGCAGGTTCGCTCTGCGGCGGCGGACTGACCTTCTCCGGCTGCATCTCTCGCTCGGCCGCCTCGGAGCCCCCAGAGATCAGGACGTCCTGCGGCTCGGCCTTGTCCTGCCACATGATCGCCTGTTCGAGGTTGGTAATCGCAAGCGACCTCTCGCGGGATGGCGCGGCCTTCGCCTCATCCTGCATCTGAAGCAATACGGCCCTCATCCTCAGCGAGCACAGTCCGCCAGTAGCCGGGCTGGACTGCGTCCTGCCGAACCGATCTCTGGCCTCCTGGACGCGATCCTGCAACGCGCGCACCTCGTCCCTCTGCTCCTCGGTCTCCCAGTGGCCACCGAGGTACATGACCATCTCATCCAGGATAGGAAGGATGGCCTTAATGAAGTCCTGCTCGGCAGATTGCTTCGGCTCGGCACCAGTTGTGGCCTCTGCCTCTGCTGCTCGTTCACGACACGTCATAGTCTCGCCCTCCTGATATCTGATGGGCCGGTTCTCCGGCCGTTCTGCCTCTCTGTTGGGGGCGGCCCGGCCCGTCTCTCTCCACCCACGTTTCAGCCGCGCCATACCTCTGCCATCCCGGCAGTGCGGCCACCGGGCCGCCCCCATTCAGTTACGGCGGCGGCGCCGTCTCGGGCGCCTGTGCAGGTTCGCTCCGCGGCGGCGGACTGATCCTCTGCCGCCACATCAGGGCCTCTTCGGCCTTCGTGATGCTGAGCGACAACTCACGCGACGGCGCAATTACGGCCTCACACTGTAGGGCCGTCAGCGCCTCTTCCAGCTTCACTACACTCACAGCTTCAGCATTCGGTGTTGCGGACACGCTATCACCTCCTTTCTCATTCCAACCATCTGTCTATCGCCGAGATCATGTTGGCAACTGCAGTTTCTTGTGGCTCGGTCACGTGCTCATTCTCGGTGATCCATTCATGAATGCTACGGAGCTTCTCATCCACGCTGTTGGCGAACTCCTCGGCCCGCTCCGGCAAGTCCGGGATCTGCTCCAGCGCCTGCTCGATATTGGCCAGCACCTCCTGCCACGAACACTCGGAGCACATGTCAGCACGTCTCCCCGCTTCCTTCAGCTTCTGCCGCCGTCTGTTCGGCCCGCACCTTTGCCAACTGCTCGTCGGACCATTTGCACTTGTGGCAGAACCGCACGTCCTCGAACTGCTGCACGACTTGCTCCTGCAGCAGAGGACGCCCGCACCCATCACAGCAGGTCTCGGCCCGCACCCATTCGCCCTCGGACCGTACGAAGAAGACGGCCTGTGTCTCGAGCGCCATGGCGACCGTCCGGCACTTCCCGCAGCGCCTCGGTTTGCCGTCCGGATCGACTTTGACCTCGCCGCCGCAGAAACAGCGCAGGGGAATCTGTCCGCTCATCACACCGTCCCTTCCGGAGAGGATTGCAGCCGCACCACGAGATAGATCGCCTCCGCCGCCTCCTGCGCCGTGATCCCGGCCTCGGCCACCGCCTTCGCCGCCGCCGCGAGCGCGTCCGGATCGTCCCACGCCATCACCAGGAGGGCATCGATCATGTCGCCCTGGCCGCAACGCAGCCGTTTCCGCGCCGCCTCGACCCGCCGGCGCAGGCGCCACAGCCGGAATCGCTCGCCTAGAGTCGATTTTCGCCCCACGTTGCCCTCTGTCACGCCGATGCTCCTCCCTGCTACAGCGCTGCGTCCCGGGTCCTGACCGCCCGACAGGGCCCGACAGGGCACGCCCCACGCCTCGATCTGGGGCGACCCTCGCCCTGGTGCCGAGACGCCGGCGGATTTGCGACCTGGTGGGCCCACTTTTCGAGCCGACCCAGCTCCTGCAGCATGCCCCGCAGTATCCGCTCCCATCGGCAGAAGACCAGGAAGAGCGCCACATGTAGGACCCCAAGCATAATCAGCAGAGCCAACAACATTGAGCTTCTCCTTCGGCCCGGGCAAGTGGCATTGTCATCTCACCGTCTCCCACAGAATGTTGGCCGCCGCCACCGGGACCGGTTCCATCACTCGATCGCCTTCGCGGCCGGTTTCCAGCCAACGCCGCCGTGCCGCTCCCGGGTCCTCGTATAACTCTCCACGATGGCCGCCACCGCCTCGCTCACCGTGCGCGCCGGGCAGGTCAGCGAATAGATGGCGTCCTCGCCGCAGTCCCAAGAGTTCTCCCCCTTCCCCGGCACTGGAATGGGTTCTCGCAGTTCGATCTCGGCCCGATCCAGGCACCGAGTCAGCGGCCACCACGGCCAGCGCCGACGCTTCCACGTTGACTCGAAGAGCCGCACCGTCGCCACTACGCCGCCCTCGGGAGTCGGCACGAGCGTTTCGACGGCTTCCAGGTCGCGCTCGGCGTGCTGCTCCCGGCCGAAAAGGAAGTCGAGTGGGTCGAAGTGCCAGTCCATCCACCAGGGCTGACCCTTGTGCCAGTCGCCCCATCGGTTCGTGCCGCACCTCACCCACATGCCGCCGTTGTGGAAGGCGATCTGGTAACTCCGGTCCCGCACAGCCCGCCACTTCGTCGGCTCCCAGTGGAACCAGAGGGCGAATAGCCCGCAGGCGAGCGTGGTGCTGAAGAGGTCCCCGTCGCCTCCCCCGAGTTCGAACCCGATGTGCCAGAAGTGCGTCGGCACACTCCACTCAAAGCCGAGCGTGGCCCATGGCATCCTGAACCATCCCCGGCCGTGCCGCCACAGGGGCTTCTTCCTCCCGAACTTGTCCTCACTGAGGTTTTGGGAGTGCCACTGGATCGCCGGCCCTCCGTCCTCGTTCAGCCATCCGATCTTGAAGCAAATCCGTGCAAGGCTAATCATGGTTTCCCCTTCTGTTGATCGGTGACATGGCGTCAGGTGCGTTCGAAGCGCAGATCATCATCTCACCGCATCCCACAGAATGTTGGCCGCCGCACGCTTGGCGCCGACAAGGGAACCCCAATTCGTGAGAGAGGACCCCGCTGTGACAGCACTCACCGGGCGGCGCCGATTTCGAACCCGCGCCTTGACCCACCGCGGCAAACCCGCATCTCCTTGCGGGCCATGTACGAACTCGACCGGCCCCCACTTCCCGCCCTCTCGCAACTTCTGGTTCACATCCTTGATGTCTAACACCTCAGCGCCTCGCTGTGGGGGATCGCCCCGTGTACCGCTAACCCAGGGGCGATCCCCCCGCTCGTCAGGACAGTCTGGTCTGCGTCCCTCCGCAGCCCGACCGGGGCAGGTCGACCAGGCGCGCCCCCCGGCCGGGCCTCATCATGGAACAGGGCACGACCAGACCGCCCATTCTCATGGGGCGTTCTTTCGCTCGCCATCATAGCCTCGCAGATACAGATGGGCCATCAGGACCATATCACCACTTTGCACAGCCCGATCATCCCTAAGAGCCAGATCATGAGCCGCCTCCGCCGCCTGCGCAATGCTCATACGGCGTATCCGGCGCGTCCCCCGCTGCCGGCGCCGACCCGCCCGCAGGATTTGCATCCGAGTGGCCTCGGCCGCCAGGCGCCATCGGAGCGATTCGCGGTGGGCCGCCTTGAGGAGACGCTCCATTTCGCCCGCCCGGGCAGCCGCCTCTCCCATCGCTTTCGCCAGCACGCCGCAGGCGAGCATCAACTTGCGGACCGACTCAGCCAATCGCATCGTCATTCCCGAGAGACCTCTTCGTAGCCGACCAGAACTTGCTGCTCGAGCACCGCCCCCTCGACATAGGCGATGGGCCGGAGAGGCCGATCGTCGAGGCTGCGCCAGGTCCCCACATAGCGACCCATGAAGGCCACCACGATGACAGTCTCCATGCGGACGTGCCCTGGCTCGACCTCGTTCGGATCGACGAAGCAGGTGAAATCCCACAGCGCATCGATGCGATAAGCCAGCACCGGGTCCTGGCCGGTATCGAGGCAATGCACTGTCGAGACCGGCAGCTGGTCCCAGGCATCCGGCCCGCAGACCTTGCCCCACTCCACCGCGCCGTCTGGACTCAGGCGCCAGTAATCCAAGGGGTAGATATTCTTCGCCCCGCTGCCCGGAACATAAAGCGCGTTGCGAGAGAATCCCACGAAGGCTCCGGCATAAGGCACCTCTGGCACCGGATCGATCACCTTCACATTGAAGCGGAATTTCAGTTGCTGATCCGGAGAGAGCACATTCGCTATGTTGTCGAGCGCCAGAGCCGACCATGGGATAATATGTGCGCCATTCACGAAGCAGCCCACCGCCCCGAGTCGCACGCCGACCCGACCGTGATCGAGGAGCACGTTGATGTCAGCTGCGCCCTTCGGCGCCCTCCACAGGAGGTGAAACGGCCCGCTTTGTAGCATGTCAGTCCTTTCCTGCCAGGATGACGAACTCCCGATTCGTTGCCGACTTCTCGGCCCCCGCCAGTGCGGCGAGATGCCGATAGTGAATCTCGATTGTCCGGGCCGCCGGCCGATGCCGCTGCACGCTGCCGACCAGTTCATCGAGACCGGAGACTTGATTGCCATAGGAGATGACCCACAGAGGGAAGTCACTGCATTTCGCCAGCAGGTTAGTGAAGTATGAGAGGCCGTCCGACAGACTGAAACTGCTCGTCTCGAGATCGCCGTCCCTCAGTATCCGGTCGAGCACCCGATACTCTTTCTCGTAGCTGAGCGTGCCCGCGTAGGGCGGATCGAGATAGAGAATCTCGGCCCCCTGTGCAGCACGTATGGTCTCGCCGGCCTCCCCTTTGAGCACCCGGCAGGGCTGCGCCCCTTGCATGATGGCATGGTTGATGTGGGCTCGCATGAGACGGAGCCCATGGAGGACCGGCGCCGCATTTGACGCTATCGATTGCTTGTAGGTCTCGCGGATGTCATCAAAGCGCCCTTCCGCGAACGGCTGATCGAAAGCACCGGGGGAGGAGAACTTGGAATGGGGGCGCAGCCACATCATATATTTGACCAGCACCAGTTGCAGCAGTGCCCGTTTCGTCGGCTCCTCAATCCCTGTCGTAACTGCGAAGGCATTCGCCAGAAAGGCAGCTCGGTCTGGAGGGAAGGTCGAAAACAAAGGCTGCGTCTCGCCCCGATGTTCCTCGGTTTGCGCCGGCACGAAGAGTCGCTCGAGATCACTATCGGTGAGGCGCACCGAGTCATTTTCGATCAGCGCCCTGCCGATCAGCACGCAGCGTTCCGCGATGTCCCCGCAGATCACCCGGAATCCCTGGGCCTTGGCATAGAGCGAGATGGCGCCGCCGCCCAGGAAGGGATCGCACAGCCCGAGATGGCTCCACTGATCCCAATCATAGACCTGGGATATCTCACGGAAGATGAGTTGGGCCAAACGCCTCTTCCCGCCGAAGTATGGGGGCAGGGCCTCAAACCCGCGCCATGGCATTCGCGTTATGCCTCCCGTAAGCGAAGTCATTACACGCCTCGTCCCAGCTCTCGCAGATGGACTGATCTGAAAGAGAATTCGAGTTCCAGCAGAGAGGGACTCCGTGGGGATTCCCCGCCTGGAATTCGTCCCGCCAGTGCCGGCACTGTCCACACCGCGGACGCGCGAAGTCAATAGCGAAGCCAACGCACGGAATGAGGAAGATGTAGAGCCGTCGCTTCGTCCGGTCGTAGTACGCTCCGACCCAGAAGTCGAACCATGCCAGCACCAACGTGAACCGCTTCCAACGGACCGCTCTCATCATCCCTCCCTCCGGGGGCCGCCGAGTATGGCCTCAGCATATTCAGCGGCTCTCTCGATCTGCGCGTCGGTCATGCCGTGCCGCCGCAGCGTGGCCTTCGTATCGGGATGCGGGCTGAAGGCGATCTTCTCGGCCTGGGCCAGGGCGCAATCCATGCACAGGCAGGCGTCATGCCGGACCGTGGAGTCAACCCACACCTCGGCGTCACAGGTCTGGCACTTCTCCCGCTTGCATGGGACGGGTGGCACGCGCAAACGAGTGGTCGTCATGCAGACCATGATGATCTGGTCCTTCTCGGCCGCTTCTGTCACTGCCCATTCTCCTCCCGGGGCGGTAGGATGCGGCGCCCATAGGCCGCGCCGATGCGAAAGGCCATCATCATGGCATGAGCGAAGCCGATCTCCTCGCCATATTCCTCCGCTCGAGCTGCGCCCCGTTCCGCCAGGATGCACAGCAGACGATGTGTAGGTGAGCCCGGCAGCGCCGTGCGGGCATGATCTCCCCCTGGCGAATCCTGCCGGATGGTATCGATGACCTCATGGATTGCGTCGCCGACCGCAGTCTCGTCCAGGTCTACGAACTCGGTCACTCTCATCGTCTATCGCTCCGTCTCCTCGGTGGCCTTCCGCCCGCGTCTGCGCGGCCCGATGTCCTGGCCCCGCTTTCGCAACTCAGGGAACCACTTGCGCTTGACTGCGAGGGTGCAGTGGGCCGCCGCGTCTCGCCAAGTGGGCCAGCGCCCATGCTGCATATGGAAACGCGTCTGGTAATACAGACTCTGCTGGTTGTGCGGCAGGGCCGGGTCGTGCGCGGTGGCGCATTCCGGGCACGTACCCTTCTTGGCGGGCAAGAGCATTACTCCGCCGGCTGAAGTCACCACCGTCACGCCGCACCGCCTTCCGCTGCCTTCGCTGCTTCGCACAGACACCAGCCAAGAATCATGCCTCGCGTGAGCGCCGCGCCTGAGAAGTAGTCTTCGCGCTCCCCTGCCACGAACGCGCCTTGCGCCTGCAACTCATCGCCCCGCTTGCGCACTTCATCTTTCAGCGCGCCCAATGCCTGCGCCCACGGGCTGGCCTCGGAGCGAACCCCCTTGGGCCACAGATCGAATGCCTGGCAGTATCGTCTCACCGCGGCCTCGATGATCTCGGCCGAGAGCGCATCGAATGTCCCTTGCGATGGCAGTTCGCGGCAAGCGCGGCACTTCTCGGGGGTGGCTATCCCCTCGAGTCCTTCGGCTAGGTCGCAGTGGTAGCAGCGCAAACGGCCGCCCGTCCTGCGGCCCGTTTTCGCGTCCTGACCATCCCAGAACCCGAGCGATTGGATACGGTGGCCGCAGGTCGGGAACTCCTCTGGTAGTGGGCCTCGGGTCGTGCTTTCACTCACACCGCACCCCCTTCTGCCAGCGCCGCCTGTGAACTCGAGTTCATGGGTGTCCTTTCACCGGCGAGTCGGGGCCGCCCACCTCGGGATGAGATGCCCGCCGGACTTCGTCCGCGGTCCGCCGCGCCGCCCGCTCGGCAATCATTTGCAGATCCCGTTCGGACAGCAATGTGGTCTCGCCGATGATGTGGACGTGGACCTTGACCTCGGGATGCTGCTCATCCGTAACTGCGCCCATAACGCGGGCCGCCGCCGTCCGTTCATCGACCAGGGACGTGGCCATGCTCGCCATTCGGCGGGCCTCATCTGCCATCCGCATGGCGATGGTTCCGACCCGGTTCGCCTTCGCTTCGACCGTCGTGGTGATGGCATTCACCAGGTCCTGCGCCGCGGCATGAACCCGCTCCCCCTCCCCCTCCTTCGGGGCATGGCTCGGCCCCCGCAGGCGGGCCGCTTCGGCATGCATGACGTCCGCCAGCAAGTCCTGCTGTGTCCGCACCTGCGCCTGGATGAGCTTCGAATCGCCGAGAATCCGCTCGATGGTAGCGACGACTTCTCTGTGCTGTTCATCAGTGAGTCCGGGCATGGTTTCCCTCTCTGCTTTCGATTCTGTCCGCCTCCCGCAGCAGCGCCGCCGCCAACTCGCGGGCCACGGTTGTGCTCTCGAGCGGAATCGTGGTGAGATGAACACCGACGAGATCGCCGACCGGCCCCGGGGCCATCACCACGGCATGCAGGTGAACCCTTCCATCCACGGACATCGCTTCGCCGAGCAGTCTGATTGACCGAAGCATTCTCATCTCACTTGCCCTCGCTGCCTCACCTCTCGAAGATCGTGACGTCACTCATGTCTCCTCGGCGGCCGCAGCCGCTACCTCCGCAAGCGCATCTTCCCGCCCTGCCTGAAAGCCTCTGTGGTATGCCAAAATCACAGGCCCATCTCGCCATGCCTGGTTGCGACGCGCTTGAAGGGCAGTCCGCGGACCTAGCTGATTCATCAAGTCTTGAGTCGCTAGTGCCGCAGGGTCACAGCGATGAGAACGCTGATGCCTTTCGGAATCCCACGTCCGGCACTTCGGACATTGCCAATCAGCCATCACTCCTCCTCCGTGGGCGCTTCCGCTGTCGTTCACAACGCATCCTCTACCCATTGCCGCGTCTCGTCGTGCAGCACCATCTTTGCCCCGTTCTTCCTCCACCAGGAGCGCGTATCGGGAGCCCCCTGCGCCCGCCCCGCCCCGATCCAATCGCAGAGCATCTCTGTTCGAGCACGAGGACTCATCGGAAGGACCAGCACCTTCCCTCCATTCAGCGAGTCTCGACACAGCTTGGCCACGTCGTTCGCTGCCGTATGGATGTAATCGTCATCGCCTACCGCCTCTAGTCGCACTAGAGATTGTCCATTGAGGGCAAGCATCGGACCCTTCTCTATGGCAAACTCCGTAACGGTCCACCTTGCGAGAGGCATATCGTCAGGCTGGGTCCACCACTGCCAGTGATGATCGTTGCGCTTCTGGTGGAGAAACCATGCTCGGTCGAAGGCCGGATCGCCCGTATCGGTCGGCTTGTAGTAGCCGGTCACGTCGCGCTGGCGCCCTGACTGCCGCCCGTGGAAGTGCTCTACGTAGGGAAACCACTCCGACGGCAGGAACTTCGAGAGGTCGTGCACCAGGCCCCGCCAGTACAACCCGCGTCTCCAGCACTCCACCAGCACGAACCACTTGTGCCGCAGCACGTAGCTGAGATAGCGTAGGTGGTTCACTTGCGTTCCTCCGCGGCCGCAGCCGCAAGCTCTCGAAGATCCAAGATCGTGACGCCATCCATCACCGCCGCCACCGCCGCCATCGCGGGGTCTCGATTAGCCGGAATGCAACTGCCTCTTTCATCGCTTCGCGCTCCCCTTCTTGATCTCCCCCCATCGCGGAATCGCCGCCAGGAAAATCGCGCTCGCGTCCGTGACGTGCTCGCCCGGCCGCCCTTCCTCGTTGTCGGCGAGTTCCCGCAACTCGTCCCTGTCCATGATCTCCGCGAAGCTCGGGCGCAGGATGCCCCACGCCTTGACCCGCGCAGCGCCGTACTGCCCAGGCACCTGCACGATCGTGGGCTTGCAGGCCGCCTGCTCTGCCATGAGAGCAAACCGCCCGACGAAGTAGGCCTGGGAAATACCGACGTGCTTTCGGCCCATAACCGACTTCGGTTGCTCGAAGGCGACCACGCGCGGCCGGTACTCTCGGAGCAATAGGCGGAAGTGGTCTTCGACCTCGTGGCCATGCCGGTCCCAGCCAGCCCGGTCCCGATGCTTCCAGCGACGCGGTGGCGTCACGATCTCCGGCCCGCTCGAGCCGATGCGCCCGATAAACATCGCGCCGTTGCAGCCAAGGTCGCCGATCAGGAATGTATCCCACTCAATCACCGTTCGCCGATCCCTCGTCCATAATCTCCGGTCTCTACTCCGTGTTGGCGTGCCGCATAGCTTCCACGAATGTTTGGAAGGCAGAGATCGCGGCCGCCTGGTGCAGCGAAAGTACGATGCAGACCTCATCCAGAGCATCGGCGTATCGCTCCGCCCATGCCCTCACATCCGGGTCTTCGGCCGTCGGCAACTTCGCACGGACCTCCTGTCCGATGCGGAGAAGACACATCGCGGTCTGAGGTCCCATGCTCGTGATGCCCTGGTCCATCAACCATCGCTGCAGCTTGCGCGCCCGCTCATTCTGCTGTTGCTGAATCATCCTTGGCCTCCGCTTTCTCCCGCAGCAGCAGCGCCATTTCCAGACAGATCTCGCGCAGCACCTCGGGCGGGCATTCCCGATATAGCATCGCGGCGATATTCGCCGCCCGCTCCTTCGTCGGCATCGGCGCCTCGAGGTTCGGCTCGGTGAGGTCGGGCACACGCCGACCATACGCCGCCCCGATCCGGAAAGAGAACTGCAGGACGTGATCGATCGCCACCTGGGGTCCGACGATCTCCCCATATTCCGCGAGTCTCTTCGCCGCGGTCTGGAACACTCGGGCCGACAGCGCGGCGATCGGGTTGTCAGGTCCGCACACGAATCCCGAGTCCTCGCCTTTTGGCCCGACTTCGATGCCCGTCACGACCTCCACGATGGCGGCCTCGAGCATCGCCGGGTTCAGTTGCACGAACTCACGCAATCTCATCAGTCGCTTTCCCGTTCCGCCTCCGGGCCGGATGCAAATGTACGGGCCAGCCGCAGAAACTCCGCGCGTATGCGCTCTTCGACCGCACGGAAGAGCCGATCATAGTCGCGGGCCGCAGCTTGGGCCGCCGCCGAATCGAGGGGCGGGGTCGCCATATCCCTGGCGGCCTGCTGCAGCCGCATCACTTCGAGATCCATCTCCAGCAGGAGACGTAGATCCCGCCACCCGTCCGCGGGCTTGATGTCCTGCAGGTCCACCGTTGGAAGCGCCTCATCATCCCGTCCCGACATCAATGTCCTCCAGTGGTCAGTCCTTCCGCTCGCGCTCAGAGGGATAAAGATAGCCGTCGCGCAACTCGGCGTAGCCATCATCGAAGGGCCGGCGCGTCTGGTGACCCTCCTGGCGCGCCTGCTCCAGCGAGATGATGCGGCCGTCCCGCGTCCGGTAGGCCTCGCCCTTCTCGTCCCAAGGACCTGTAGGCATGTCAGTCCTCCCCCTCGCCCTTCGGGTGGATGAGGTCGGCCACCGCGGGGTGCAGTATCCAGGTGTCCATACCATCCGGCCAAGAGATCAAGCCCTCTGCCTTGAGTGACTCGATCAAGGCCCCACTCTGGCTGCTCACATCCTCCAGCTCACTCTCCGCCTCCCGGAGGTCGCTACGCAACGTCGCCACTTCCTGCTGCAGCGCCGCCATGTCCTTACCGATCTCGTACTCTGGCACGTGTCTCTCCTCTCCTGCTAAGTTACCTGCTGGATGGCGGCCCGACGGCGGGACTCGAACCCGCAGCTCGGGTAATACCCCCGACTTCAGTGATCGATCACCTCTGTCGGCGGCTGGCCACCGCGTGTTACCTATTACACAACGATCGGACCGCCATCCAGCAACAGCCGCTCCTTCAGTGCGCCTTCACGCGCACGCTGATCCGCGCATGTTCACTCTCCCTCATCTCCCGCCTCATCCGCGGCCGGCGGTGTCTGTTCCTCGCCCTCGGCCTGTTCGGCCGTCGGGGACCGGAATGCGCCACTGTCTCGCAGTGCCAAAAGCTGCTCTTCGAACAACAGGAGGATCGTCTGCTCTCGCTCGTTCGCATAATCCCAACCGCCGCGCAGACCTTCACACAGGGCGCCCAGTTCCTCCTCGCTCAGATCGCCGATGACGATTGAGCCGCCTTTGCCCAGATCGGGGCGCGGGGGTTGGCCGATAAGAAGGTTCATTGGCCGGCCCTCGGCTTCGCGTAGAACTCTACGTCTTCGCCGACACGGTAGATCGCCCGCCCCAACTCACACGCCTCGCGCGGCGACACGCTGAAAGCGAAGTCCGCCTGGCCGGGGACGCGGATGACCACGTGCACTTCATACGCGTCGTAGTCGCTGCTAACCTGTCCGCGTGGAACGCCGATAGTGCAACCCAATTTGGGCATCACTGATTCTCCTCATCGCCTGTCGGCGGCATGTCTTCTTCGCCGCCTTCGCCATTGCGCGCCCTGTCGAGCGCCTGCACCTGCTCGGCGACCACATCAACTGTGCTGCGCTTTTGTCCCTCCGGGGTTTCCCATTGCCGCAGCTGCAGCCGGCCGTCGATTCCTACCAGCCGGCCCTTGCCGAGATAGTTGGCCGCGAATTCCGCACTGCCCCGCCACGCCACGACGTTGAAGAAGTCTGTGTCCCGCTCACCCGCGGCGTTCTTGAACGGCCGATCCACGGCGATCCGGAAATTGGCCACCGGGATGCCGGCCGGCGTGTACCGCAGGTCCGGATCGGCCACGAGACGCCCAACTAGAATCACTCGATTCATCATGTCAACGGCCTCCTGCCTCCGCATCACCCACGAATCGCCACACCTGCGCCTCTACGAATCCGGTCGGCACTCGCCGGCCCGTGTCCTCGAAGAACCCGGACGCGAGCGCCGCGGCGGCGATCGCCTCGTTGTCGGACCAGATCTTCGCGAAGAATTCGCCCTCCCCGAGTTCATCGGCAAACTGCGGGAGGTTGACGGAGAGCTTGGCGATCGGCTCGCCGTCTTCGGCCACGAGTTCTACCGCCAGCGCGCCGTTCCCATACCGGCCCAAGGTAACGACCGCCTCCCCAAAGCGGGTCTGGATAACCATCCTGTCTCCTTGCCGTTGATTCGCCCGCCCGTCTACCCCTCGCCGCCCCTCGAGCGCCGCTCACAGGCGATCCTCACGCCCCGTTTTCGGGGCTTCCGTGCCAGAATCAGCGATTTCGCCCCTCTCCGCCTCTTCTGACTCGGACTGCCCGGCAGGAGCGGCCGCGCTGACAGATTCCTGCAGCCGCATAATCACGAGCATATCCATGGGAGCACGCTCCACATGGCATTGCGGAAAGGCGCCGGACAGCATGTCCACCAGTCGGGCGATCGCCCATTCGGTGTTCGCGCCCATAGGCCGGATGCTGATCTGCAGAGCAGTCCCCATATCCTCGACGCCATAGACCGTGTCCAGATGGCGCACGAGATTCCCGATCGCCGTCAGAGATGGAGCAGCATAAGTCTTCATCGAGAGCCTCCGCTGGTAGATTCGGCGGCATCCCTATCGAGGGCCGCGCTGGCGGCATCCAATGCCCTCGAGTCGGCGAGCATCGCGCGCACGCGCGCCTCGATATGGGCAGGCACCGACCAGAAACCGAGGGAGCCCCGGCAGCGGACCGGCTCCAGCAAACGCACCGCGTCGGCGAAGCGCCATCCCCATAGACCGTCCCGATACCAGGCCGGGGCGTTGAGGTGTTGCTCATAGAGATCGCGCCAGAGCACCGGAGTGAAGGCGAAGATCTCGACCAGCGTCGCCACGCCGGTGATAGCGCCCCGTCGCGCACGCGTTCCGGCGCCCCATTTCGCCGCTTCCATGCAGACCGGCAGAGGGGCCGTGTGGTCGAATTCCAGACCGGCATGGATAGCCATCGTCATGGGCAGAAGGGGATAGCGTGGATAGCGCCGGACCTCCATGGTCTTCACGCCGGCGACCACCAATTCGTTCCAGGGCTGCTGGATCGAGAACCCGGTCATCATATCAGTGCACGATCCCGCTGATACTCGGCGCCGCCTCGCCGCAGGTGTGACCGATAGCGAAGCTCGCAACGATTATGGTCTGGAGTGCCATCGAGTGCTGCATGAAGAACTCCCGATCCCCGAAGACCTCGCACGGCGGCCTGCCGCGTATTTGGCAGAGAATCTGGTGGAACTTTTCGCAGAGCGATTCCGTCAACGCATTGATCTCACCCGGCGGCAGACGCTTACATGTCGGCGGACCATCGGTCTTGCTATCCGACATGCTCTCGAGCACTGTCAGCGTCGCGGCCATCAATACTTCGGGATCGATTCTTCCCAACTCATCCATCCGCATGGTTTTCCTTCCCGGCAGCCCGGCGGGCGACCAGGGACGACCGCCGTAGCAGGTCATTGATAATGCCGAGGAAGCCTCTCAGGTGTCCCTGCGCGAACCACTGTTCCGGATCGCCGCTCGCCCGGATGATCTCAGCTGATGTCGGTTCTTGCTGTGGGGAACTCAGATCCAGTTTCCACGCGATGCACCATCCGGATCGATCCGGGTCGGGGATGATGACCAGACCACGCTGGTCAAGCTCGACCCGGATATGAAGCGGCCAACAGCCATTCGGCTTCCTCGGCAATTCAGTCGTGCCCAACATGCACTTGCTCCATCAAGGATCGCTGTGCAGTCCGGTCCTCCATCAACGGCAGATACTCCTCGGAGATGTCGATCCCAATCCACCATCGCCCCTCATCCTCGGCGACCCGCAGCGTGGTCCCGGTGCCGGCGAACGGATCGAGCACGATGCAAGGCCTCTTCGGCCATTGCTCAAGACAGTCCGGCGGATAACGCCACTGCCCCAGGGTCCGGCCGCCCTCGCATTTCCCGCACAGGCGCCGCTCCTTGCCCTCCCCGATGCTGCCCCGCCCTTCACAGTCAGAACAGGGGATCGGAGTCTCGAGCGGTTGGCCGTGGCAATCACAGCCCGGGCGCCATCCGATGGTCTCGAGCACGGCCGGCCGTAGATCCATGATCCGCGGCCAGGGAGTGCCGCAGCTTGCGCAGGCCTGCGGAGAGGTCCCGAGCAGAATGCAGCGCCGCGCCAGCTCGCGAGGATAAGGCGCGAAGTGTCCGCCGCCTCGCCAGGGCTCGGTGTCGATGTGCCAGACATCCCGGTAGGGCCGGCGCACTCCGGTGATCGCAGCCGGCGCGTTCATGCCGGTGCCACGCCGGCTATCGGCCCGCCGCCATCGCTGATCGCC